>Ga0302314_10019422_pt1 | contig 11292 bp, 9 predicted proteins | sample III_Palsa_N2_3_FD_200533 | JGI IMG/M metagenome (GOLD analysis project Ga0302314, IMG submission 200533) | Peat permafrost microbial communities from Stordalen Mire near Abisko, Sweden - III_Palsa_N2_3 | ecosystem: Environmental > Terrestrial > Soil > Palsa > Peat permafrost | place: Sweden... | reverse complement strand
GCTGACCCATTTTCCATCCGGCGAAAATTTCGGATCTTCGATCTCGGCGGCGCTGCTGTTCACCAGCGCTTTTGGCGTCATCGTCTTCAAGTCCAGAAGCACCAGGCTATTGCTCCCGATGAAGAGCAACGAATCAGCGCCCGGGGCCCATTGGTAATTGTCCGTTTGAACGCGCCCCAGTCCGGTGGCCTGCGTGGTTTTTTCTTTTTCCGGCTGCGTAACAGCTTTCATGCTCGCGGCATCGACCAGGACTTTGCGTTCCCCCGTCGCCGTATCCATGGTCCACAGCTCGGTCTCGGCATCTTTGCCCGTGCCGCGGCGCTCGAGGTAGGAAACTCCTTTGCTGTCCGGGCGCCATTCGATCCCCCGCGTTAGCCGGCCGCTAAGGTTCGGCTGGCTGTAGAGCCGCTCGAGCGTTAACAGTTTTTCCGGCGGGTTATTCTCTTGGCCTTGGGCCACTGCCGAAAAGGCGATGGCCGCAAAAAGAAGCGTGCCCAGCGGCAGAACTTTGAAAGCGAGAAAGCGGGAAAGGCGGCGCATGCGTTGCTCCTCACATGAAACGCAACATTCTATATCGCGCGAGAGCATTGCGGTATCGCTAAGCGGGAGAGCGCGGCCCGAGAGCGCAAGCAGCGGAAAACTCGCGTAGCACTTGTTTTAACTTGCGCCCTGCGGTGTGGGCTCCGAAGCAGTTGTAGAAATTGCGCTGTCGACGGGACTCCGGCGCATTAGAAATGCGCCAATGGTTACGCCAAGCGCGAGAGCCAGCATCGAGCCGTCTCGCACCAAGGTCTTCCATCCCAGTTGTTCGCCGGGGCCGAAGCACCCGCAATTGACTTCAATTCCCTTGGCGAACGTCCGGACCATCACGGCGAAAAAGCCGCTCAGCAGCAGCGTGGTCGCCAGCGATGAAAAGCGCATCCACAGGCCGGTCAGGAGCCAAAGCCCTAGACCCAACTCGAAGAAGGGCAAAGTTCGCGCCACCAGCTTGACGGCTTGCGGCGGCAGCATTTCATAGGAGCCCACCTGCATCGCGAACATCGAGAGCGAAGTCCGGATCGAAGCCGCTGACCACGGCATCGCCGCCTGCGGTTTGAGCTTCGCGTACGCGGCGAAGAGAAAAATTCCCGCGAGCGCGAGCCGTCCCACCAGGAGGAAAATCCTCCAGGAGCTTCCGCGCGATGAGTCGGTTGTGCTCATAATCGGCGTCCAGCCTCCCTATTGTTGCAGCAGCGAATCAAAGTAATCTTTCAACAGCGGCCAGGCGATATTGCCGCCCGACGCCGGATACTTCTGCCCCTTGTAAGTAATCGATATCGTCGGAGTCTGCGTCACCGGTATCTGTTTCCCCAGATTCGAGTCCTGCTCGATGTAGTTATCCAAAGAGCACGCGTGCCCCGAGGGCCCCGCCGGCAGGTTCGCCGGATTGAGCACCGGGCCGGGATCGTTCATGCACGCTCCCGCCATCAACGCTTGCACGCGCTTGAAATCCGTGGCATTGAGCGCGCCGGAGACGTATTTCTCGATGTCGCCGCTGCCGGACCACAAAAGCTGATTGTCGAAGAGCGCGGCGTCAACATCCTGAAATTTCCCGATCTTCGCCGCCGCATTCGCCCAACGTGCCGCTTCCCAGGAGTGCGTGTGCGCCGCGATGGGCAGCGGGAAATCGCGATGAATCAAATACACCTTACCCGAGGCCACATAATCGTTGATCAGCGGTCTCAGCGTTCCCTCGAAAAGGCTGCGGCAAGCCGGGCACTGGTAGTCGCTGAACACTTCCATAGTAATGGGCGCGCTCTTGTTTCCGAGCGTCTTGACCGGGGGAGCAGCAGCCGCGGAATCCACTGCCGCATGCGCGCGCTTCTGCGCCTGGCCCGCGGTCTGCGACGGGAACCCAAGCGCGAGGGATCCGAGTAGGACCAACACGGCGAAGATCGGCAAGCGCAAGGCAACCTGGTTTTGGCGGATCAACTCTTCCTCCTGAATCGTTGTTCGAAGCGACGAGCTATTGTAACGCGAATCGCTCCGGATGCAGCCGTGGTTGCGCCCTAGTTCTAAACCGCCCGAGTCGGGCGTTTAATTCTGATGCAGTTTCGACCGCGTTGGTTAGACCGGTTCCGAGGACCCTCTCGCGAGGGATTCGTCGACCGCGAAACGCAGAACCCGGGATATGGATGCCTAATGCCATTTAAATCATAGGAATGCAGACGCATAAGAAACTTGACAATGGTACGCTCAACATGTATCATTGGCAAGTTTCCACGAGTTGCCGCTCGGGTAAACACTCCCCGAGCGTTACAGGAGAGCATTTAATGAGCAAGATTATAGGTATTGATCTCGGCACAACCAACTCGGTCGTAGCCGTGATGCAGGGCGGCGAACCAACTGTGATTCCGAACCAGGAAGGTGCCAGAACGACTCCTTCCGTTGTCGCCATCACGAAGAGCGGCGAGCGCCTCGTCGGCCAGGTGGCCAAGCGCCAATCGATCACCAACCCGGAAAATACGGTCTATTCGATTAAGCGCTTCATGGGCCGTCGCTTCGACGAAGTTCAGGAAGAAGCCAAGCGCGTGCCTTACAAAGTCGTGAAAGGTCCGCACGATGATGCGCGCGTCGAGATTTCCGGGAAGTCCTACAGTCCGCCGGAGCTGTCTGCCATGATTTTGCAGAAGCTCAAGTCTGCCGCGGAAGATTTCCTCGGCGAGAAGGTGACCAAAGCGGTCATCACTGTTCCGGCCTATTTCAACGACAGCCAGCGCCAGGCCACAAAACAAGCCGGTGAAATCGCCGGCCTCGACGTCCAGCGCATCATCAACGAACCCACCGCTGCGGCGCTCGCTTACGGCCTCGACAAGAAAAAGGACGAGACCATCGCCGTGTACGACTTGGGCGGCGGCACCTTCGACATTTCCATTCTGGAAGTCGGCGAAGGCGTAGTCGAAGTCAAGTCCACGAACGGCGACACGCATCTGGGCGGTGACGACATCGACCAGCGCGTGATCGAATGGATTGTCGCCGAGTTCAAGAAAGAACAAGGCATCGACCTCAGCAAAGATCGCATGGCCATTCAGCGCCTGAAGGAAGCGGCGGAGAAGGCGAAGATTGAGTTGTCTCAGTTGATGGAGACGGAGATCAATCTTCCGTTCGTCACCGCCGACGCTTCCGGCCCCAAGCACCTGCAGTTGAAGCTGACCCGCGCAAAGCTCGAGCAGTTGATGGAAGACCTGTTGCAGCGCACCGTGGGTCCGGTCAAGCAAGCTCTGAGCGATGCAGGAGTCACGCCGGACAAAATCGACGAAGTCGTCTTGGTCGGCGGTTCAACCCGCATTCCTCGCGTGGTGGACATCGTCAAGGGCTTGTTCAACGGAAAAGAGCCCCATAAGGGCGTTAACCCGGACGAAGTCGTCGCTGTAGGCGCCGCGATTCAGGGTGGCGTTCTCGGCGGCGAAGTGAAAGACATCCTGCTGCTCGACGTCACGCCGCTTTCACTGGGCGTGGAGACGCTCGGCGGAGTCACCACCGTCTTGATTCCGCGCAACACCACCATTCCAACGCGTAAGTCGGAGACCTTCTCTACCGCCGCGGATAATCAAACGTCGGTCGAAATTCACGTGCTGCAGGGCGAACGTCCGGTGGCCAGCGGCAATCGCTCTCTCGGGAAGTTCCACTTGATGGGCATTCCTCCCGCGCCGCGCGGCGTGCCGCAAGTCGAGGTCACGTTCGACATTGATGCCAACGGCATCTTGAACGTCTCGGCCAAGGACAACGCCACGAACAAGGAGCAGAAGATCACGATTACCGCTTCGAGCGGCTTGAGCAAGGAAGAAGCCGAGCGCATGAAGAAGGAAGCGGATGCGCACTCTGCGGAAGACAAGGCGCGCCTTTCGGAAGTCGAATCGCGCAACCGGCTGGACTCCCTTGTTTATCAGACGGAGAAGATCATCAAGGAAAACCGCGAAAAGCTTGCCGAAGCCGACGCTAAAGCAGGCGAGGAAGCAATCGAAGAGGCGCGTCGCGCTTTGGCGGAGGGCGGACTCGATCGCCTGAATGCCGCCGCGGAGAGCTTGACCAAGGTGTCTCATCGCATCGCCGAATCGCTCTACAAGGCGCAACAAAGTCAGAGCGCTGCGGGAGCGGCCGGAGCGGCCGGGGCTGCACCCGGTGGCGGCGGAAGCACGCAGACTCCCGGACAAGGCGATGTCGTCGACGCCGAGTTCGTGGACGTGGACGATTCCAAGAAGCCGAACTAAGTTGTAGGGCTATTCAACCTGAGAGCCGGCCATGCCGGCTCGAAGTTCCTCTCCGATTTTCCGGCTGAGAGGCTCTTCGAGCCGGTGTCGCCGGCTTCAGCTTTCGAGCAGGAAATATTGATTACCGATTCCCACACACATGGCATCCACCACTAAACAGGATTACTACGATCTTCTCGGAGTCGCCCGCAAGGCTTCGGTGAAGGATATTCGCGCCGCTTATCGCAAACTCGCGCGAAAATATCATCCCGACTTGAATCCGGGCGACAAATCCGCCGAGGAAAAATTCAAGCAGATTCAGGAAGCCTACGAAGTCCTTTCCGACACTAAGAAGCGCCAAATGTACGACCAGTTTGGTTTCAACGTCCCCGGGCCCGGTGGCGCTCCGCCTCCCGGCGGCGGGTATGGCGGCGCTTCCCCCGAAGACATTCATTTCGATTTCGGCGGGTTCGATTTCGGCGGAGCGGGCGGGCCCGGAGCCGGTGCCGGAGGCGCTGGCGGTGGCGCGAGTTTCCGCGACCTCTTCAGCCAGTTTTTCCGCGGCGCGAATGCCGCGCAGGCCTCGAATGAACCTGACCCCGGCACCGATCTCGAATATCAAATCGACATCACATTTGCCGAAGCCATGCGCGGCACGGTGAAAAAAATCAGCTTCACCCACCTCGACTCCTGTACCGCCTGCCACGGCACCGGCGCTGCGCCCGGCGATGAAAAAGTCTGCCCCGGCTGCGGGGGATCGGGACAAGTGACGCAGGTGAGCGGCAAGATGCGTTTTCAAATTACCTGCTCGCGGTGCGGCGGCTCGGGACGCTTGCGCACCATGTGCCGCAACTGCGGCGGAGAGGGGCGCGTCGCTCGTGTCGAATCACTCGACGTGCGCATTCCACCCGGCGCGCAGACCGGTTCACGCGTCCGCGTGGCTGGCCGGGGCAATGCCGGACTTCACGGCGCCCCTCCGGGCGATCTCTACATCGTGATGAAGGTCGAGCCCCATCCGTTTTTCGATCGCCGCGGCGACGATCTCTTTACCGTCGTTCCCATCACCGTGCCGGAAGCTTCTCTCGGCGCAAAGGTCGAAGTCCCCACCATCGATGGACGCGCGCAGGTCCGCATTCCCCCGGGAACGAACAGCGGCAAAAAACTGCGCTTGCGTGAAAAGGGCGCTCCTTCGGCGCGCCATGCCGGCAAGCGCGGAGATCAAATCGTCGAAGTGCAAGTGGTCGTGCCCAAGCCCGAGGACGAGCGCGTCCGGAATCTGCTGAAGGAGCTGGACAAGATCGACCACGAAGATCCGCGCCGCGAAATTTTCTCTCGCGCCGCGGTTTAGGGACCAAGGAGACCTCGATGGCAGCGCGCCCCAGAAAAAGAGCCAAAGCGGGCTACATGATCAGCGCCGTCGCCGAACTCTATCAGCTTCACCCCCAGACGCTGCGTTTGTACGAGCGGGTCGGTTTACTGAAGCCTTCGCGCTCGCAGGGCAACACGCGCCTCTACACCGATTCCGATCTCGAGCGCCTCGAAGTGATTTTGAATCTGACGCGCGAACTTGGCGTCAATCTCGCCGGAATCGAAGTCATCTTGAACATGCGCGACAAAATGGCCGACATGCAGTCGCAAATGGAAGCCTTCATCAAGTTCGTCCGCAACGAGATGGCCCGCGGCTTTAAGGCCGCCGACGATCGCAAGGGCCGCCATGCCATCGTGCGCGCGTTCCCTCGCCACGCCATTCGCGTCGAAAAATAACAACGCCCACTTCCTCTCGGACTATTTCCACATGCCCCGATAGTTTGCACAGCGCGGGTGTGCTTGCACTCCTCGCGCGTGGCATCTATTCTTTCACCATGGCTCGCGCGGATTGTCCCCATTGCCAGGGCAGCGGCTGGAAAATCGTGGAAAGAACGGCGGAAGGCGCGCAAGCGCTTTCTCGCGACAAGCCCGGCCCTTCCTTGGGCGATCCCAAAATGGTCTGGGCCGTCCCCTGCGATTGCACCGTGGATGGCCGCAGCGAACGCGCACTCGCGCGTGCGCGTGTTCCCGAACGATATCGCCACTGCGATTTCGAAAACTTCGAAACCGACAACGAAATCGAGAATGTCACGCGCGAGCAGCTCGCCGCCTGGAATCGAAGCCTCACGCAAGCCAAGCTCGTGGTGAAACGATTCGCCGAGGAATTCTCTCCCGTTCGCGAACGCGCCGAGCCCGGCTTGTTGCTGATGGGGCCATGCGGCGCAGGCAAGACGCATCTCGCCGTGGCCGCGCTCAAGGACATCGTCCTTCGCGGTTACTCCGGCCTTTTCTATGATTATCGCGAACTCCTCAAGCAAATTCAGGACAGCTATAACGCCGAGAGCCAGTCCACTGAAATGGGCGTCCTCGAGCCGGTGCTGACCGTGGAAATCCTGATCCTCGATGATGTCGGCTCGAGCAAACCATCCCTATGGGCCCTCGAAACCGTCGGGCACGTGTTGAATACGCGCTACAACGAGAAGCGCGTCACCCTGCTCACCACCAATTATCTGGACCCCGATTCGGCGCTCGCGACTTCCGGTTCGCCCGCAAGCCCACGCGTGGCCGGCATGCGCTCTCCCACCATCGAAGATTCCCTAACCGAGCGCGTGGGCAAGCGCATTCGTTCGCGCCTTTACGAAATGTGCCGCACCGTGGAAATTTCCGGCCCGGACTATCGCAAGGAAATTCGGAAGGCGGGCAGCACCCACGCATAAAGATTGAATCCGTCCGCGGAACTTCCGCTCGATGGACCCGGGCTACCCCTTTTTCTAAACCACTGCTACATCGGGCTTTCGGGGCACTTCCTCCCACACCACGGTTCGGTTGACAACCCATCAAGCGGGCGCGTATCATTCGGACGATATGAGCGTCGAGCACCGGCGCTTAATCCCCTTCTTGCTCTGACCCCCGCAGGGTGGAGTAACCGAGGTCGCACTCTCGGCAAGCGGACACGATTTCGCACGGAGGCCGCTCATAATGAACCCCCAACACGACCCCAATCCTCAACCTGCCGCTGCTGAAGAAGCCGCCGCAGATCCGATCGCCGAAAATTCCAGCGTCGAAGTCTCGGCCGCCGCCCTTGACCCGCACCCGACCACGACCATAGCCGCAGCTTCGTCCGGTGCCGCCACCGCGGCTGTTCGCGCGCCCTCCGTCCCTCCAGCGGCTGAAGAAATTCCCGCACCCATCGAACCCGTGGCAACCGTGGTAACGGACGAGCCTGCCGCGCCTCCCGTTGAATTTGCCGCCGCGAATGACGCACCCGAAACGGCCGCGCCGAACACCGAAACCGCCGACGCGCCCGAAACATCCGAAACCATGGACGAACTTCTCGACCAGTTCGCCGTTCCGGAGCCCGTCGTTGCTGAGGGCGAAATTTTCGATGGCCGCGTTATAGCTGTCACCGACGCAGGCGTAATCGTGGACGTAGGCGGAAAGTTCGAAGGTCTCGTCCCCGCCCAGGAATTTGTGGATTCCGGCAGTCCCATTGAATTCGGCCAGGGCCAGACAATTGAAGTCGAGCGTTTGCACGAGCAGAAGGACGGCTACGTGCTGCTCTCGCACGTGCGCGCGCACCGACGACGCGTTTGGGAACGCATCGAAAAATCGTATCGCGAGCGCGCCACCATCACCGGCAAAGTCACCGAACGCATCAAGGGCGGTTTGGTTGTTGATATCGGCGTCCGCGCGTTTTTGCCCGCTTCGCAAATCGAGCTCCGTCCCGTGCACGATCTGGATGCCTGGAAAGACCGCGATATCGAAGTCCGCGTCCTCAAGCTCAATCGCAAGCGCGGCAATGTCGTCGTCAGCCGCCGCGCTATCCTCGAAGAAGAGCAAAAATCGAAGCGCGATTCCTTGATGGCCCAGCTTTCCGAGGGCTCGGTCGTAACTGGGCGCGTGAAAAATGTCACCGACTACGGCGTTTTCGTCGATCTCGGCGGCATCGATGGCTTGCTCCATGTCAGCGATCTCGTCTGGGGACGCGTTCCGCATCCTTCGTCCGTGGTAAAGCCCGGTGAAGAGTTGGAAGTTCAGATCCTGAAATTTGACAAAGAGAAGCAGCGCATATCTCTCGGCCGCAAACAGCTCCTGCCCGATCCTTGGGCCACTGTTCCCGAGCGTTTTCCCGTCGGCACTCGCGTGCACGGAAAAATTGTGGGCGTGACGGACTACGGCGCTTTCGTGCAGATCGAGCCCGGCGTCGAAGGACTCGTCCACGTCAGCGAAATGAGCTGGTCCAAGCGCACCAAGCATCCCTCCAAGATGGTCAAGCCCGGCGATGACGTGGAAGTCGCCGTGCTTGAAGTGAAGACGGATCAGCGCCGCATTTCTCTCGGCCTCAAGCAGACCATGCCGGACCCCTGGGAAGCGGCGGCGGAAAAGTATCCGGTGGGCGCCATCGTCACCGGACGCATCCGCAACCTCGCCGATTTCGGCGCCTTCGTCGAAATCGAAGAGGGCATGGAAGGACTCATCCATATCAGCGACGTCAGCTGGACCGAGCGCATCAAGCATCCCAGCGAAAAATTCAAGAAGGGCGATCCGGTCGAAGCCAAGGTGCTCAAGGTCGATTCGCAGAACCGCCGTCTCTCGCTCGGCATCAAGCAGGTGAAAGACATCTGGGCCAACTGGTTCGCCGAGCACAAAATCGGCGAGGTTCTGAAAGCCAAGGTCGTGCGCACCACCGATTTTGGCGCCTTCGTCGAGCTGGCCGACGGCATCGAGGGGCTTTGCCACATCTCCGAGATCGAAGAGAGGCGTCCCAAAGGCGAGCGCGAGAAAGAGAAGGGCCCTCGCGGCGCGCGTGTCGCCTCCGTGCTGGCCACCGGAACGGAGTACGACTTCAAAGTCCTTCGCCTTGAACCCGAGCAGCATAAAATCAGCCTGAGCTATCGCGCGGCGCGAAAGCAGGTGGAGCGCCAAGAGATAGAAACGTTCAAGGTTGCGAAACCGCCCAAATCGTCTCCCAACGCCACCATTGGCGATGCGATAATGGCGAAGCGGCAGTCAACTTCGTAGGTTGCAAAGTTTCCGCGGAGCCCGGGGGAACGCTTCGCGTAGGCCTTCCCTGGCAGGAAATTCATTTACCTTGCGTTAAATTGGTGATATGCAAAGACCTGCGGTGTCCGCCCCCGGCCCGTAGATGGTGCATAATAGCTCGACAGTTGTGAGAGGAGGCTCTCATCCGATGGCAGAGGCTGCGGGAGGGCGTGAAAAGGACCATACCGTCACGAAGGCTGACCTCGTGGAAGAAGTCACCCGCATCACCGAACTTCCACGCAAGGAATCCGAGGCCGTCGTAGAGACGATTTTTGAGAGCATCATCGCGGCGCTCCAGGCTGACGACAAAATCGAGATTCGCGGCTTCGGTAGCTTCCGCACGCGCGAGCGCCGCGGACGCACGGGGCGAAATCCGAAGACCGGAGCTAAGGTCGCCGTGCCGCCGAAGAAGATCCCCTATTTCAAGCCCAGCAAAGAACTTAAGGACTACGTCAATAACCCGCGTCCGTCTTCGTCCGAACCCGGCGCGCAGGGCTAGGCCGAATGGATTATCTGTGGACGCCCTGGCGGTTCCGCTATATCGCCGACGCGTCGAAGGACGAAGGCTGCATCTTCTGCGCCGCCATCGCCGCCGGCGATGACGCCAAAACCCTGATCGTTCTGCGCGGCGCGAAATGCTTTCTCATCCTGAATCGTTATCCCTACACCTCCGGACACGTCATGGTCGTTCCCTATGCGCATGTCGCCGATCTTTCCGCCGCCGATCCCGAGATGCTCGCCGAAATGATGCGCATCTCCCAGCGCGTTCATACCGCGCTTGAGAAAATTTACCATCCCCAGGGATACAATCTGGGCATGAACCTGGGCCGGTCCGCTGGCGCCGGCGTCACCGGCCACCTGCACCTGCACGTACTGCCGCGCTGGGAGGGCGACACGAATTTCATGACCGTCGTCGCCGAAACCCGCGTCGAGCCCGAAGAACTCTCCACCACCTACGAAAAATTGCGCCAGGCGCTCGCCTAGCACATCGGCAACCATCGGCCGCCTCGGTCGGAATTTCGTTTCCTTATTGCCTCCGCGCAGCCTAGAATTTGGGTTCTCGCTACTGGCGAAATTGTCGCCGAAGGCGGCTGCGTGAATCTGGAACTGACCGAAGAGCAAGAGTTGCTGCGGAAGAGCGTGCGGGAGTTTGCCGAAGCGGAAGTAAAGCCGCACGCGAAAGAAATTGACGAGACCGGTCGCTTTCCGCGCGAAACCTTCCGCAAAGCTGCGGAACTCGGCCTCACCGGCGTCGCCGTTCCCGAAAACTATGGCGGCGCGGGCATGGATCACGCCAGCTACGCCATCGTGGTCGAAGAAATCTCGCGCGTTTGCGCTTCCACCGGCGTAATCCTCTCCGTGCAAAATTCTCTGTATTGCGATCCCGTCCTCCGTTTCGGAACCGAAGACCAGAAGCAAAAATTCCTCCTGCCCTACGCGCGCGGCGAAAAAATCGGCTGCTACGCGCTCACCGAGCCCCAGGCAGGCTCCAATGCTGCAGCGCTCGCCACGAAAGCAGTGCGCAAAGGAGAAAGCTACATCGTCAACGGCACCAAAGCCTGGATCACCAATGGCGGCGCAGCCGACGCCGCAATCGTGTACGTCAATACCCAGCCGGAAAAGGGCGAGAAGGGCATCACCGCACTCGTGATCGAGAAGGGAACTCCCGGCTTTGCCGTGGGCAAGGAAGAGAAGAAGCTCGGCATCAACGCCACCGCTTGCACCGAACTTTCTTTCACCGATTGCCTGGTTCCCGCCGGCAATCGCATCGGCAACGAAGGGGAAGGTTACAAAGTCGCGCTCTCCACGCTCGACGGCGGCCGCATCGGAATCGCGTCACAAGCCGTGGGCATCGCTCAGGGAGCGTTCGAAGCCGCCCTCGCTTACGCGCAAGAGCGCCAGGCCTTCGGCCATCCCATCGCTGATTTTCAGGCCATTCAGTTCATGCTCGCCGATATGGCCACCGAAATTGACGCGGCTCGCCTGCTCGCCC
>Ga0302314_10019420_pt1 | contig 11293 bp, 9 predicted proteins | sample III_Palsa_N2_3_FD_200533 | JGI IMG/M metagenome (GOLD analysis project Ga0302314, IMG submission 200533) | Peat permafrost microbial communities from Stordalen Mire near Abisko, Sweden - III_Palsa_N2_3 | ecosystem: Environmental > Terrestrial > Soil > Palsa > Peat permafrost | place: Sweden... | reverse complement strand
CAGATGCGATCGCCATCCGGATCATCGAATAGGCGTCCTGGGGGTTAGATGGCGAGACCACGCGCAGCCCCGCCGTGTGCGCGAAGTACGCCTCCGGGGACTCGGAGTGGTGCTCGACCGAGCCGATCGCTCCGCCGTACGGAACGCGCAGCGTGAGCGGCACGCGGACCGCGCCATTGGTGCGGGCGTGCAGCTTGGCCACCTGGGCGACGATCTGGTCGAACGCTGGATAGATGAATCCGTCGAACTGGATCTCGACCACGGCACGGTAACCGCGGAAGGCAAGCCCGATGGCGGTACCGACGATGCCAGACTCCGCGAGCGGAGTGTCGACGACGCGGTCGGCGCCGAACTCGTGCTTGAGGCCATCGGTCACGCGGAAAACGCCGCCGAGTTCGCCGATGTCCTCGCCCATGAGCAGGACGTGGTCGTCATCCTGGAGCGCGCGACGAAGGCCGGCGCCGATGGCTTTGGCCAGTGTCAGCTGGGTCATCGAGTGCCTCCCTCGAACAGTGCCTTCTTCATCGAGTGCCTCCCTCGATGTACGACAGGTAGGCAGCGAACTCGCGCTTCTGTCGCTCCAGACCGGAGTGCGGCTCCGCGTAGACGTTGTCGAAGATGGTCAGGGGCTCGGGGTCTTCGAGCCCGATGCAGGCCGCGCGGAAACGCCTGGCAGCGTCATCCGCCGCCGCCTTCACGGAAGCGCGAACGTCGTCAGTGAGCAGGCCCTGCTCGTCGAGGTAGCGTTCCAGGCGCAGGATCGGGTCTTTCGCTGCCCACTCCTCGCGCTCGGCGAGGTCCTCGTAGCGCGATGGGTCATCCGAGGTCGTGTGCGGTCCCATGCGGTACGTGACGGCCTCGATGAAGGTTGCGCCGCCGCCGGTGCGAGCGCGCTCGAGCGCGACGCGCATGGCGGCCATGACGGCGAGCACGTCATTTCCGTCGACGCGGATGCTCGGAATCCCGAATCCCGGCGCGCGATCCGACACCGGACGCACGGTCTGAACCCCGATTGGCTCGGAGATCGCCCACTGGTTGTTCTGGCAGAAGAAGATGACGGGAGCCTTGAAGCTCGCAGCGAAGATCATGGCCTCGTTGACGTCGCCCTGGCTGGTCGCTCCATCACCGAAGTACGCGACGGCGACGGAGTCCGCGCCATCCCGCTGCACGCCCATCGCGTAGCCGGTCGCGTGCAGCGTCTGGGCGCCGATGATGACGGCGGGCGTGGCCATGTTGACGCTGAACGGGTCCCAGCCGGAGTTCGCCGTGCCGCGCCAGACGCGCGTCATGTCCTCGAGCTGCACGCCTCGCACGTAGGCGACGCCGTGCTCGCGGTAGCTGCTGAAGACAAAGTCATCGCTGCGCAGTGCGCGCGCTGAACCGATCTGCGCGGCCTCCTGACCGAGCGACGGTGGCCAGAGTCCGAGCTGGCCCTGACGCTGAAGTGCTGTAGCCTCATTGTCGAAGCGGCGGACAACGGTCATGTCCTGATAAATGGCGACGAGATCGTCGGCGTCGAGATCCTCAACCCAGCTGTCGTACTCGGGAGACTCGACTCGCGCGCCTCCGGGTGTCAGAAGCTGAACCGGAAGGTCTGCCTCCGCATCGACTGCTGCGGATGGTTGGATTTTTTCGGAAAGACCTGCGCGCACGATAGCTCCCTTTGACAACGCTCCCGGGCCGGTTGGTAAACCGGGAGCGAGAACGATCTCGATGACCGTGGCTTAGTGAGCCGAAGTCGCCCCGAGCGCCTTTGTTCGGGGTAGGAGTGACGTTACCGGTGGGATATCGCGCGTGCAAGCTGAGCGCGCCGTGCCGACAACACTCAACGCCCAGATTTGGAGGATTCCCGCTTTCGCGTTGCGGCATCAGTAGAGGTCGGGCGTGGTCAGAACGCGAGAAATCAGCGGCACGCCCGGCCGGTAGGCGAGGTGGACGTAGCTGGGGGCATCCAGAATCGCCAGATCCGCGCGCTTGCCGAGCGCGATTTCGCCGATATCCGTGCGTCCGAGCGCGGCCGCGCCGCCGGCTGTCGCCGCGTGGAGAGCCTCCGCCGGGGTCATTCCCATTTCGCGCACGGCGACGGCGATGCAGAACGACATGGAGGTCGTGTAGCTGGAGCCGGGATTGCAGTCGCAGGCCAGAGCGACCGCGACTCCGGCATCCAGAAGGCGACGGGCGTCCGGATACGGCTGTCGCGTCGAGAATTCGGCACCGGGGAGCAACGTCGCGACGGTCGATCCGGCCGATAGCGCATCGATATCAGCGTCGGACAGGAATGTGCAGTGGTCGACGGATGCCGCGCCCAGCTCGACGGCGAGCCGCACTCCGCCGGATTCGCCGAGCTGGCCGGCGTGCATCCGCATTCCGAGTCCCTTGTCGCGACCGGCGGTCAGGATGGCGCGGGCTTGATCGACATCGAAGGCGCCGCTCTCGCAGAACACGTCGATCCACCTCGCGTGTGGTGCGGCCGCGTCGAGCATCGTGCCGGTTACGAGGTCGACGTATCCCGCGACGTCGTTCTCGTGTTCGACCGGGACGACGTGCGCACCGAGATACGTCGTTTCGGTGGTCAGCGTCGCGGCCAGCGCGAGAGCACGCGCCTCGTCGACGGTGGTCAGTCCGTAACCGCTCTTGATTTCGAACGTGGTGGTGCCCCCGCGCCTCATCTCGGCGGCCAGGCGCTTGGCGTTGCCGAGAAGCTCCTCGTCGCTCGCGGCGCGCGTGGCGGCGACGGTGCTGCGGATGCCGCCCGCCGCATATTTCTGTCCGGACATCCGCGCCTCGAACTCGGCCGTGCGATCGCCCGCGAACATGAGATGGCTGTGACTATCGACGAACCCTGGGATGACGCAGCCGCCCTCCGCGTCGATGCGATCGTCGGCGGCTGGCGCGTCAGACGCGGTTCCGAACCACGCAATCAGGCCGTCCTCGACTACCAGCGCGGCGGCGCGGCGTTCGCCGTCTGCGGCGACCAGTAGCCCGATGTTGCTCACGAGGGTCGACGTCACCAGTCGAGCCGGCCGATCGCGTCGTCGAGCATTGCCCCGACATCCCCCGCCACATATCCGCCGGCCGAAACCCGTACGATTCCGCCGACGATCACCTCGGTGACATCGGCCGCGGTGGCAGCCAGCCACAGCTGCTCCGCGTCAGCGCCCGCCGTGCGCGGGGTGGACGTTGCCACCACCACGAGATCGCAGAGCGCGTCGACCTCGATCCGCCCGCCATTCCAGCCGAGCGACGAGTAGCCATTCGTCGACGCAATAGTGAGCAGCTCGGCCGGCGCGAAGCGACCCCGCACCCCGGAAGCCAGGCGAGCGTTCATCTCTAGTCCACGGATCTCCTCGAACGGATCAATCACCGCGTTCTGGTCGCTCCCGAGCGTCAGGCGCGCTCCGGAAGCCCGAAGTGCCGTCGCCGGCCCGACACCGTCCGCCAGATCGCGCTCCGTGGTCGGGGTGAAGCAGACATTGCTGCGCGTTTCGCCGAGAAGCGCAACATCGGTCGCCGAGAGATGAGTCCCGTGCACAGCGGTGAACTCAGGACCGAGCAGTCCAGCCTTCGCGAACAGTTCCGTCGGCGTATGACCCGAGTCAGTGAGCGACGCGGCATTCTCGGCGGGTTGCTCCGAGACGTGGGCGTGAAGCGGCAGCCCGACGCTGGCCGCGCCGATCTCGGCAAACAGGGTCGGCGGCACCGCGCGAACGGAATGGATCGCCGCACCGATGCGTGCGAGCTCGCCAACCTCGATCGAATCCCGGCGTTCGGCCCAGCACTCGACAGCCGCGTCGGAGAACCGGCGCTGGGCGTGACTGAGCGGCGAGTCGCCAACCCCGTCACCGAGATAGATGGTGTCGAGAAGGGTCAGCCTGATCCCCGCGGCGGAGGCAGCGGCAACGATCGCCTGCTCCATCTCGGCGCCGTTCGGATAGGCGGTGCCATCGGTGCGGTGATGCACGTAGTGGAACTCGCCGACGACCGTATACCCCGCGAGCACCATTTCCGCGAAGACCGCGGTGGCCAGCTTCTGGTACTGGTCCGGCTCAAGCTGCGCGGCCACCTCATACATTCGTTCGCGCCAGGTCCAGAACGTACCGCCGTCTCCGTGGGTTCGCCCCCGGAGTGCGCGGTGGAACGCGTGGGAGTGGCCGTTGGCGAGGCCGGGGAGCGCCAGCCCGACGAGTGGAATGTCGCCCGGGCGGGCCTGGGACGAGGGCTCGACCGAGGTGATCACACCGTCGGTCTCCTCGATGCGCACCGACCGCTCGACCACGCCACCGACGATGGCGGCTTCACACCAGAACGCGCTCATGAGGCGCGACTCCGGATGGCCGCGACCAGCGCGACGACGCCGCGCTCGACGTCGGCATCCTCGGCATACTCCTCGGGGGCGTGCGAGATTCCGCTCGGATTGCGTACCAGGATCATGGCCGAGGGTACGCCCGCAAGCGCGAGCACACCGGCGTCGTGCCCGGCTCCGGATGGCAGGCGCGGCAGGTCCGTCCCGATCGCGGCGGCCAGCTCTCCGGTGAAGTCGGCGTCGAAAATGGTCGAGCCGGTCCAGGACTCTTCAATTGTTGCCACCGAGACCGACTCTTCCAGTCGCGCAATGGCGGTTCGAACACGCGCTTCGTCCTCTCCGCGCGCGTCGATCCACGCAGACGCGCTGCCCGCGATGGCGTTGACTGCGCCCGGAGAAACACGCACCTTGCCGACGGTGGCCAGAATTCCGACCTCCTGGGCGGCGGCGCGCAACCCAAGGATCACGCGTGCGAGATCCAGCATCGGATCGTTGCGGTCGGCGAGCCGCGTCGTGCCGGCGTGATTCTGCTGGCCGACGAGGTCGACACGCCAGCGGCCGTGTGGCCAGATCTCGCTGGCGAACCCGAGCGGCGCGTCCGCGCTCAGCCCGTCGACTCCGGCGCTCGTGGCCAGGTGACCCTGCTCGACGTGCACCTCGAGGTACTCGCCGATGGAGGCCAGCCGGTCCGGGTCCGCGCCCACGCCGTCCGGATCGAAACCCGCCGCGTTCATCGCTTCCCCGGTGGTAATTCCGTCTGCGTCGGCGAGCGCACGGAACTCGTCCACGCCCAACGCACCGGTGAGCAGGCGCGATCCAGCGCAGGCCACCCCGAACCGACCGCCCTCCTCGTCGGCAAATGCGACGATGGCGAGCGGTCTGGTGAGTGCGACTCCGTCCGCGGCGAGGCGGTCAACCGCGGCGAAAGCCGACGCGATCCCCAGCGGACCGTCGAACGCGCCGCCTCGGGGCACGCTGTCGAGGTGAGATCCGACGACCAACGCCCTCCCGGGAAGGCGCATGCCCAGCCACGCCCACAGGTTGCCATTGCGGTCGGTCTCGACCTCGAGTCCGCGCGCGGCCGCGCTCTGGCGAAACCACTCGCGACACTCGGCGTCCGCGCTAGTCCAGGCAAGACGGTCATAGCCTCCCCTGCGGCTCGCGCCGACAGGGCTCAGCTCGGCCAGCAGCCCGAGGACGCTCACCCGTCTCCTTCGCGCATAGGGACCCGAACGCCGAGGGTTTCTGCGACCGAGATGGCTTCATCGTAGCCAGCATCCACATGGCGGATCACACCCATCGCCGGGTCGTTGCTCAGCACCCGCGCGAGCTTCTCGGCGGACAGCGCTGTGCCGTCCGCGACCGTGACCTGGCCGGCGTGGATCGAACGTCCGATGCCGACCCCGCCGCCGTGATGAATCGAGACCCAGGTCGCGCCGGACGACGTGTTGACAAGCGCGTTCAGGAGTGGCCAGTCGGCGATCGCGTCCGAGCCATCCTTCATCGCCTCGGTCTCGCGATACGGGGATGCGACGGAGCCCGAGTCGAGGTGGTCGCGGCCGATCACGACCGGCGCCGAGAGCTCACCGGTTTTGACCATGTCGTTGAACTTGAGACCGGCTTTGTCCCGCTCGCCGTAGCCCAGCCAGCAGATGCGCGCCGGCAGGCCCTGGAAGTGCACGCGCTCCCCCGCCAGCCGGATCCACTTCGCCAGCGACTGGTTCTCGGGGAACAACTCGAGAACCGCGCGGTCGGTCTTGTAGATGTCTTCTGGATCGCCGCTGAGCGCGGCCCAGCGGAACGGACCCTTGCCCTCGGAGAACAGCGGCCGAATATAAGCGGGTACGAATCCGGGGAACGCGAACGCGTCGGCATATCCCGCGGTCTGTGCCTCGGTGCGGATGTTGTTGCCGTAGTCGAAAACTTCCGCGCCCGCTTTCTGAAAGCCGACCATCGCCTCGACCTGCGTCGCCATCGAGTGTCGGGCGGCGTCCGCAAATCCGGATGGATCGGCGTCGCGGCGCGCGTGCCACTCGTCGAACGAGAACTCGACGGGCAGATACGCGAGCGGATCGTGCGCACTCGTCTGGTCCGTCACGATGTCGATCTCCGCGCCCAGGCTCAGCAGCCGCGGGAAGACGGATGCGGCGTTGCCGAGCAGTCCGATCGACAGCGGCTTGCGGGCATCCCGAGCCGCGTACGCCAGCTCGAGTGCACGGTCGATCGACGGTGCCTCGACGTCGAGGTAGCCGTGTTCGATCCGGCGCGCGATCCGCGATGGGTCGACATCCACACAGATCGCGACCCCGTCATTCATGGTGACGGCGAGCGGCTGCGCGCCGCCCATTCCGCCGAGACCGCCTGTGAGCGTGATCGTGCCCACGAGGGTGCCGTTGAACCGCTTCGCGGCGACCGCGGAGAACGTCTCGTAGGTACCCTGCAGGATGCCCTGGGTGCCGATGTAGATCCACGAGCCGGCCGTCATCTGGCCGTACATCGTGAGCCCCAGCTGCTCGAGGCGACGGAACTCGTCCCAGTTCGCCCAGTCGCCGACCAGGTTCGAGTTGGCCAACAGCACTCGGGGCGCCCACTCGTGCGTCTGCAGCACGCCGACGGGCTTGCCGGACTGCACGAGCATGGTCTCGTCGTTCTTGAGCGTCGTGAGGGTGCGCACGATCGCGTCGAAGCTGTTCCAGTCGCGCGCGGCCTTGCCGCTACCGCCGTAGACGACCAGCTTGTCCGGATGCTCCGCCACCTCGGGGTCGAGGTTGTTCTGCAGCATCCGCAACGCCGCCTCCTGCGGCCAGCCAAGCGTATGGAGTTCCGAGCCTCTCAACGCGCGGACGGGACGTGCCTGTGAGTCGGTCATCGAAGTTCTCCTCCTGCTTTCGAGACTGCGGATGTCGCTGCGGCCAGCAGCGATCCATTCTGAACACCGTCGACGGCCGAGGCGATCTCCGGCGCAAGATACCGATCCGTATCAGGCGCCGGGACGGTCTCGCGCAGCTTCGCGACGACTGCGGCAGACACGACGGACGGCTCGAGCGGCGCGCGCATGTCCATTGCCCGAGCCGCGGTCAGAAGTTCAATGGCGACAACGCGCTGCGCGCCATCGATCGAGCGGCGCAGCTTGCGGGCCGCGCTCCATCCCATCGACACGTGGTCTTCCTGCATCGCCGACGACGGAATCGAATCGACCGAGGCCGGGACGCTGAGCCGTTTCAGCTCGCTGACGATTCCGGCCTGCGTGTACTGCGCGATCATGTGCCCCGAGTCGACGCCGGGGTCGTCGGCGAGAAACGCGTTGAGGCCGTGGTTGCGTGACACATCCAGGAACCGGTCGGTGCGACGCTCGCTCATGCTTGCGAGGTCGGCCGTGACGATGGCCAGGAAGTCGAGTACGTAGCCGACGGGGGCGCCGTGGAAGTTACCGTTCGACTCGACGCGTCCGTCGAGAGTGATGACCGGGTTGTCGATCGCGGATGCAAGCTCGCGCCCCGCGACCGCGGCCGCATGGTCGATCGTGTCCCTTACGGCGCCATGGACCTGTGGGGCGCAGCGCAGCGAGTACGCATCCTGAACCCTGGTGAAGCCCTCGGGCCTCGATAGCATGGGCGACCCGGCGAGCACGGCGCGCATGTTTGCTGCGGAGTCACGCTGCCCCGGATGCGGACGCAGCGCCTGGATGTCGGCCGCGAAGACCGCGTCCGTGCCGCGCAGCCCCTCGATGCTCATCGCTGCCGCGAGATCGGCGGTGGTAACGAGCGCGCGCAGGTCGGTGATCGCGAGCACGAGCATCCCGAGCATGCCGTCCGTGCCGTTGATGAGCGCGAGACCCTCCTTCTCCTGCAGCACCAGGGGCTCGATACCGGCGGCGGCGAGAGCGACGGATGCCGGCATCCGTTCGCCGCCGACTCGCACCTCTCCCTCGCCCAGAAGCGCGAGAGCGCAATGCGCGAGCGGCGCGAGGTCGCCGGAGCAGCCGAGGCTTCCGTACTCCATCACGACCGGGGTTATGCCCGCGTTGAGAAGCGCAGCGTAGGTCTGAGCGACGAGCGGGCGCACTCCGGTGCGACCCGTAGCGAGGGTCGCCAGCCGCAGCAGCATGAGCGACCGGATGACCTCACGCTCGACCTCCGGCCCCGAGCCGGCCGCGTGGCTGCGCACCAGTGAGCGCTGAAGCTGTGCGCGACGCTCGACCGGGATCTGCTTGCTCGCGAGCGCGCCGAACCCGGTCGAGATGCCGTAGTGCGGGGCGGGATCGGCCGCGAGTGACTCGACGATCGCGCGACTTGTCGCCATCGCGGCGAGCGCATCCGCGGCAAGCTGCACGTGTGCGTCGGCGCGTGCGACCGCCACCACGTCCTCGAACGACAGGGCACCCACGCCCACCGACACGACCTGCGCTTTTGTGATCACAACGCCATTGAACTCTTTGCGCTTGGGCCCGGCGAGAGCGTGTCGGGATAAACTGTCTGAAATGCCAGACATGCCTGCGGCACGCAACACGCTCCGCGTGCTCGGCTACCTTGCCCGCCGAAGCGGGCCGGTTCGCGCGTCGACGCTCGCGCGGGACCTGGGGCTTCCGCGATCATCCGCCTATCAGCTCATCGCGGTCATGATGGATGAGGGATTCCTGGTGCACTATCCCGAAGATCGGGCGTACGGGCTCAGCACCCTGCTGTCCGATATCGGAACGTCCTCGCTGCGCACGACGCGTCTCGGACGGCTGGCGCAACCACTGCTGGACCGGCTGGTCGCCGCGACGAGTGTTCCCGTTGTCGCCCACCTCTCGGTGCTCAGCGGCGCCGACGTGATCTATGTCTCTCGGGTGCAGGGGTTCCGTGCCCCGACCACTGTCTCCGCCATCGGCGTGCGCCTCCCCAGCCATTTGACCGCGACCGGACGGGCGATGTTGGCGCAGCTTCCGGCCACTCAGGTGCGCGCGCTCTATCCGCATCGGGACGACCTCACCACGCGACAGGACACCGGTCCCCGAACACTCGCCCAGCTGAGCGCCATCCTCGCCGAGGGCCGACGCCTCGGCTGGTCGCGTGAGGATGGCGAAATCACCCCGGACTATGGATCGGTTGGTGCGGCGGCCGTGGACCACAACGGCTACCCCGTTGCGTCCGTTGGGATCACGTTCCGCACCACCGCCTCGCCCGATCTGCCGAGGCTTGGCGCTGCCGTTCGAGCCACGGCCGACGCCCTGACCGCTCGGCTGGCGGGCCGAGGCGAATAGCGGCAGATCGGGGCTATCCGCTCATCACACCATCAGATATCCGTGGGTCGACCCCCACGAGCATCGCGACGGACCGTGTGAGCGTACCCTCAGCGGCGTTCTCGATCGAGAGGGCGACTGCGCCGTCTGCGAGAAGACAATCCAGTGCGTCGAGCGCGAAGTCCTGCCGTGAGCCGTCGGCATCCGTGAGTCGAACGGTGACGGCATCGCGGAGGGCCAGCACCGCGACGCTTGCCGCGGCGCGCAGGGACATGAAGGCGGAGACGGCCGCCAGTGATCCCGACCACTTCGTCGTGTCGACCATGAGGTTCAGATCGGTGACAGGTTGCTTGAGCGGCCGGGCAGAGACCGTGGCGCCGCCGGCAAAGGTCTCAACGCCGCCGATCTCGATTCGCCTCGCTGTGCCCTCGACGACGAGTTCGAGAGGCCCGCCCGCCACCACGGCAAGATGGCGCTCGATGCCGGCGTACATCGAGAACGGCGCATCCACGCCGATTTCCGCCATGCTGAGCCGCCAGCCGAACTCGCCCTCGGCGCTTCCACCGACACTGACCAGCTCCCTGGTCACTCCGAGACCGTTTTTCCACGGCATCACCGGAAGCTCTGCGAATCGGAGCACTCGCACACGCTGCATTGTGGGGCTCAGGCTAGCGCTTCGGCGAGTCCTTCGACCAGTGGCGTCGTCGGCCGACCGATGAGTTTCGCGAGGTCACCGCTCGTGTCACCGATGAGTCCGTCCTTGATGTTCGCGTCGAGGGCGGTCACGAACCCGATCGTGCCGTCGTCGAGTCCCGCGGACTTCAGGATGGCCGCGTGCTGCTCGGTGCTGACCGGTGTGTAGACGACCTTCTTCCCGGTGACCTGCGAGATGGCTGCGGCGAGGTCTTCCTGAGTCCAGGCGACGTCGCCCGACAGCTCGTAGATCTTGCCCTCGTGACCCTCGGTAGTCAGCACAACGGCAGCGGCGTCCGCGTAGTCTTTGCGCGACGCGCTCGAGACGCGACCGTCGCCGACGCTGGAGACGAGAGCTCCCGACTCGGCCGACTGGTGGGCGGTGTTGACGTAGTTCTCCGTGTACCAGCCGTTGCGCAGGATGGTCGCCGGAATTCCGGAAGCGGCGATCAGCTCCTCGGTGCCCTTGTGCTCCGGCGCGAGGATGAGCGGCGACGTCGTTGCGCGCGGCGCGCTCGTGTAGACGATTCGAGTCACGCCCGCGGCTACCGCGGCGTCGATGGCCGCCTTGTGCTGCGCGACCCGCCTGCCTGGCTCGCTCGCTGAAACGAGCATCAGCGTATCGGCGCCGGCGAGCGCGGCGTCGAGAGTCTTCGGCTCGTTGTAGTCGATGGTCGCGACGCGAACACCCTTCGACGCGAGGTCGTCGAGCTTGGTGAGGTCGCGACCACCCGCAACGATGTCGGATGGGGCGACGCCGTCGCGCAGAAGCGCTTCGACGATCAGGTGGCCGAGGTGCCCGGTGGCACCGGTGACGACGATGGTCATGAGATTCCTTTGGTCGGTGGGACGGGATTCGATGGATCTAACCCGTCGGGATTAACGTTACTTCCCAAAGCGCAGTACCCACTTTTAGGTAAGCTAGTGGCATGGAAGTTAGCTCACGACCCGCCGGTTTTGGCGTTCCTCTGCCGGGCTTCACCAACGGCATCCTGCCCTCGGCGTGCCCGACGCGCACGGTGCTCGACCACATCACGAGCAAGTGGGGCGTGCTCATCCTGTCGGCTCTCAGC
>Ga0302314_10019419_pt1 | contig 11293 bp, 9 predicted proteins | sample III_Palsa_N2_3_FD_200533 | JGI IMG/M metagenome (GOLD analysis project Ga0302314, IMG submission 200533) | Peat permafrost microbial communities from Stordalen Mire near Abisko, Sweden - III_Palsa_N2_3 | ecosystem: Environmental > Terrestrial > Soil > Palsa > Peat permafrost | place: Sweden... | reverse complement strand
CTGCATCAGCGCGGAGCCAACCCCGCAGCCCCGCCAGCCACGGTCGACGAGCATGCCGATCTCGCCGAAGCCATGCCGGGTGACCCCCACGTGGAGCATTCCGACGACCTGGCCGTCGGCCACCGCCACGACCGAGTTGGCGGAGGAGCCGGCGAACACAGCGGCCCGTTCGTCGATGTCGACCGGCGGCTCGGTCGCGATCCCGTCGCGCTCCTGCGCCACCGCCGCGAACAGCTCCGCTTGTGCCTTCGCATCGCCCACCACTGCCGGCCTAACCGCGAACTGCGCCACCGGCCCATCCTCCCATTTCCACGCTGGATGGGTGGGTTAGCGGGACAGCCCCTTGGTCAAGTTCGCGGGAACGATGGTGACCTCAAACGGGTGTGTCACCGTGAGCGGCTGGGTTGATGTCGCCGCGAGGAAGTAGCGGCCGTCGCGAAGCTCGAAGACGGTGAGCTCCGGCGCGGCCGGGTCAGGGTCCACGATCCAGTAGGACGGGACGCCGAACTTCTCGTACTCCGCCTTCTTCCGGTTGAGGTCGAATAGCGCGGTGCTGGGCGACCGGATCTCGACCACGAGCAGCGGCGGCGCGGTGAACTTGGCGTCGCCCACCTCGTCCAAGGGGACCACCACCAGATCGGGGTCGAACTCGGTCTGCGGGTCGAGCTGGACGGCCGGCTCCGGCACAACGCACAGATCCTCAGGACATGCCCGGTCCAGTTGGCTAGCCAGTCGCATCGCGACGTACTGGTGGACGGTCGTCGGCCGGGGGCTCACGACGAGCACCCCGTCCATGAGCTCATACCGGTGGCCGTCATCGGGCATCCGGTCCAGTTCGGCGACCGTGAACGCGCGGCCGAAACCGGGCCACGCCTCGTCGATTGTCACAGCATTCATGGTGCTCCCTCCTGTTCATGCTGTCCACTCTGCCAGCCGCCACTGACATTCGATCATCCAATGTAGCAGTCGAAATAAGCTAGTAATTTGGCAACAGTTTGCGATCCTGGCTGACGGGTATTTGTGACTTTGTACGGTTTTAGCGCCTGGGCTCCCGCCCGGGTAGCAGCCATTCCAGCGAAGTCCGGTGTGAGCCCGGCACTGTCCCGCAACGGTAAAGCCCCTTCTCGGGGACGAGTCCGGTCGCCTGGCCTGGCGTGCTTGCCCAACCAGTCCTCGAAGGAAGGACGGTTCGCAGCGAATGCGCAACCAGCCCGGCCATATTCACGCGGCCACGGCACGTCTCCGTATCATCCGCGACTGCCTGTCGGCTCTTGAATGGACGCGCCTGGCGGGGATGTACGCGTTCATCATCGCCCTCAACGTCGTGGGCTGGCTGATCTTCATCCTCTACGTGCTGCCGCACCACTTCGACTACCAGGGGGTGGGTGGCAGCCGCGGCCTCGGCGTCGGGCTCGGGGTGGCGATCACGGCCTGGTTCCTGGGATTCCGGCACGCCTTCGACGCCGATCACATCTCGTGCATCGACAACACCACCCGCAAGCTGATGGCCGACGGCAAGCGGCCGCTGGGCACCGGCTTCTTCTTCTCGTTCGGCCATTCCACGGTCATCGTGGCGGTCGGTGTCGGCATCACCTTCGCCGCCAGGGCCGTGTTCGGCGCGATGGTGAACCCGAGCTCCGCCTACGAGACCGCCGGCGGGGCGATCGGGACGCTGCTGTCGGCCGGCTTCCTCTACCTGATCGCGGTGCTGAACCTGATCGTGCTGGCCGGCATCGTCAAGGTCTTCCGCGAGATGCGCAGCGGCGCCTACAACGAGGTCGAGCTCGAGGCCCAGCTGCAGGCGCGCGGGCTGATGTACCGGTTCTTCGGCCGGTTCATGCGGTCCATCAACCACACCTGGCAGCTGTACTTCGTCGGCCTCGTCTTCGGCATCGGGTTCGACACCACCACCGAGGTGGTGCTGCTCGCCGCCACCGCCTACGCGGCGATCCAGGGGCTGCCGTTCTTCGCCGTGCTCGCGTTGCCGTTCATGTTCTCCGGCGGCATGATGCTGTTCGACACCCTCGACGGCTGCTTCATGAACTTCGCCTACGGGTGGGCGTTCGCACGCCCGGTCCGCAAGGTCTACTACAACCTCGTCATCACCGGGCTGTCTATCGGCGCCGCGTTCATCATCGGCACGATCGAGATCCTTGGCATCCTGACCACCGAGTTCCACCTGAACGGCGCGTTCTGGGACGCGATGGCCAACTTCAACATCAACGTCGCCGGGTTCTGCATCGCCGGGCTCTTCATCCTCGTCTGGGCGGTCGCGCTCGCCTACTGGCGCGTCGGCAAGGTGGAAGACCGCTGGTCGGCCGCCGTCCCGGCCGAATCGCCCCAGCGCGCAGGGCGGTTGCCCGAGGCCTGACGGCGGCGGGCCGGGCGTGAGATCATCCCTCGCATGAAGGGCACCCTCACGCAAGACGGCACCACCACCGATGCAACCCAGCAGGATATTAAGCAGGCTGCGGCCTCCAGCGCATTCTTCTGGCTTGATCTCGATATCCACGACCCCGGCCCGGACGACGACGTCATGGGGCTGCTGACCAATACCTTCCACTTCCACCCGGTGGCGGTCGAGGCGGCCAACCGCTTCGGCCAGCGGCCCCGCATCGACGACTACGACGACTTCGTGCACGTCGTCACCTTCGGCGTGGCCGGGGACGGGAAGAACGTGGCCGAGGTGCACTGCTTCATCACGGCGAAGTTCATCATCACCCTCCACCAGGGCAACTGCCCGTGCCTCGGCACCGTGTGCGACCGTATCGGCAAACACCACTCGACCGGGGTGGCCCCGCCCCAGGTGGCCATCTTCTACCTGATCATGGACACCCTGATCGACTCGTTCTTCCCCGTGCTTTCCGACTTCGACGATTCGATCGACAGCCTGGAGGCCGCCATACTCAAGACACCGACCGAGGAGCAGCTCGGCACCCTCTTCGCCATGAAGCAGCAGATCATGACGATCCGCAAGGTCGTCACGCCGCAGCGCGACATGATCTCCACTCTCGCCGGAATCGGCGGAGTGGTAGAAATCCCCGGCATGACCGACGCGGGAGTGCCGTACTTCCGCAACCTCTACGACCACCTGATCCGGATCAGCGACATGGTGGACGAATACCGGGACCTGATCAGCGCCGCCATGGACACGCACCTGTCCATGGTGTCCAACCGGCTGAACGTGGTCATGAAGCAGCTGGCCGTCATCGCCACCATCTTCCTGCCCCTCGGCTTCCTGACCGGATTCTTCGGGCAGAACTTCGCCTGGCTGACCAATCACCTCCAGGTCAGCCTCGGCTACTTCCTCTTCCTCGGCATCGGCTCCGAACTGGTCGCGATCGCGGCGCTGGTGGTCCTGTTCAAGCGGCGCGGCTGGCTGAGCAGCGGCCCCACGGCCTGAGGCCGCCGGTGCCACCGCGCTCCGATCTCAGCCATCACGGCGACGCCGACCTGGTGCCCGGTCTGGTCGACCTGGCCGTCAACGTGCGCTCGGGCGGGACGCCGCCCTGGCTGGCCGCGCTGATCCGGGCGGCGGACATCGCGGCGTACCCGGACCAGCGCGAGGCGGTCGCGGCGATCGCCGCCCGGCACCGGCGCGCCGCGCGCGAGGTGCTGCTCACGGCCGGCGCGGCCGAGGCGTTCGTGCTGCTCGCGCGTTCTCTGCGCCCCCGGCACGCGGTCGTCGTGCACCCGCAGTTCACCGAGCCGGAGGCGGCGCTGCGGGCGGCCGGGCACCAGGTCGACCCGGTGATACTGCCGTTCCCTTTCACCCTCGACCCGGCTGTCGTCCCGGCCGACGCGGACCTGGTCTTCATCGGCAACCCGACCAACCCGACCTCGGTCGCGCACCCGCGGGCGGCCCTGCTCGAGCTGGTGCGGCCGGGACGGCTGGTCGTGGTCGACGAGGCCTTCGCCGACTGCCTGCCGGGCGAGCGCGAGTCGGTTGCCAGTACGGCCGATCTCGAGGGGCTGGTGGTGATCCGGTCGCTGACCAAGACCTGGGCCCTGGCCGGGCTCCGCGTCGGCTACCTGCTCGCGGCGCCCGACGTGGTGACGCTGCTGGCGGCCGGGCAGCCGCTGTGGCCGGTGTCCACGCCGGCCCTCACGGCGTGCGTCGCCACCGCCACCGACGCCGCGCTGCACGAGGTCACGGAATGGGCCGGCGTGCTCGCGGCGCAGCGCGCGCACCTGCTCGGCCTGCTCGGCGGCATCGACGCGGTGCGGGTCGTGCCCGACCCGTCGGCCTCGTTCGTGCTGCTCGACACGCCGCGCGCCGACGTGCGCAGCCGCCTGCAGCGCGAAGGGTTCGCGGTCCGCCGCGGCGAGACCTTCCCCGGGCTGGGCCCCGGCTGGATCCGCGTCGCCGTCCGCGACGCCGAGACCTCGGATCGGTTCGCCGCCGCGCTGGGAAGGGTTATCGGCTGACCACCTCCGGCTCGGCCGCCTGCTCCCTGGTGACCCCGGCGGTCCCGCGCAGGATCCGGGGGCGCAGGTAGAGCAGGTACCAGAGCAGTCCGACGATCTCCGCCCCGCCGAGGTACAAGGCGGCGGTGTGACCCTCGTGCGGCGCCAGCGCGATGATGATGACGCCGAGGCCGTAGACGAGCGCGGCGATGGCGACGACCGGGAACCAGCGGCCGAGCGTGAAGTCGCCCGCCCGGTGCCCGGGGATCTTCCGCTTGAAGTGGGCGTAGAGGGCGCCGCCGACGGTGAGCGCGTAGACGAAGTAGTAGGCGACGCTGCAGATGGACACCACGTTGGCGGCGATCCCGGCCGACAGCAGGTTGATGGCGATGCCGATGACGGCCACCACCGCGATGGAGGCGATCGGGGTGCGGGTGCGGGGGTTGACCCGGCCGAGCACTGACGACGCGGGCAGCATCTTGTCGCGCGACAGCGCGAACGCGAGCCTGGTCGCCACCACCATGTTGGCCAGCACGCAGGAGAAGATCGCCAGGAAGACGACGACCTGCAGGACGCCCGCCGCGACCGCGCCGAAGTGGCTCTGGAAGATGTAGACGAGCGGGTTCTTCGGCTGGCCGAGCAGGTCGGCGGTGCCGTGCGGGATCGCGATGAGGAACCCGACGATCATGAACAGGCTGGCCGCGACCGACACGTAGTTGGCGCGGATCATGGCGAACGGGGTGACCTTGCGCGGATCGACGGTCTCCTCGGACAGGTCGGCGGCGCCTTCCCAGCCGATGAAGCAGTACAGCGGCAGCAGCGCCGCCAGCACGAACCCGTACCACAGCGACCCGCCCTCGGTGCGCTGGGTGGAGACCAGGATCGAGAATCCGGCGTCGCCGTGGAAGAAGAAGATGGCGCCGAAGAACAGCAGCGCGGCCGCCACCACCGATCCGAAGATCTCGAAGAAGACGCCGGTGTTGTTGACCGCGCTGACGGCCTTGATGCTGATCATGTTGATGGCGCCGGCCGCGACCATGGCCAGGGTGGCGAACAGCACGATGTCGCCGTGGGTCGGGTTGGCCCAGATGTCGCTGGCGAAGACGGTGGCGAGCGCGACCGCGGTGGCCGCCGTGCCCGCGATGAACGCCAGCAGCGCGGTGTAGCCGCTGAACCAGCCGTAGTGCGGGTTGATCAGGCGGCTGTTCCACTGGTAGGCGAACCCGGTGATCGGGATGCGCGCAGCCAGGTGCGCGTAGACCAGCACGATGAGGAAGACGCCGGCGGCGCAGGGGATCCACAGCCACACCCCGGCCGCGCCCGCGGTCCCGAACAGGCTCGGCAGCAGGAAGAAGATCGCGGTGGTGATGCTGACCATCGAGAACGCGATGGCGAACGAGCCGTAGGGGCCGAGCGTGCGCCGCAGCGACTGCGCATAGCCGAACTGGTTCAGGTCAGTCGCGTCGTTCGGGTCGGAGAGTCCGGTGTCTTCGGTGCTCATGCTGCTCTCCCCTCGATCGTGGTCAGGACCTGGTCGAGCACGTCGAGCACGCGATCCAGCTGCTCGCGGGTGATCGTGAACGGCGGTTTGATCTTGAGCACGTTGCCGAGGCCGGCGTACCTGGTGGTGCCGAAGATTACCCCCAGGTCCATAGCCCGCCGGTACACCTCAAGCGTCTCGGTCGTCGCTGGCTCCCTGGTGGCCTGGTCGCGGACGAGCTCGACCCCGATGAGCAGGCCCGGTCCGCGCACGTCGCCGATCAGCCGGTGCCGCGGCTGCAGCGCGCGCAGCCCGTCGGTCGCGTACTTGCCCATGTCGGCGCAGGCCTGCAGCAGGTGGTCCTGGTCGAGTACCTCGAGCGCGGCGATCCCGGCCGCCAGGCTGACCGGGAATTCCCCGAAAGTCAGAGCGTCGTCGCCGGGCTGGAAGCCCGCCAGCTCGGCGTCGGCCAGCACGCCGGCCAGCGGGAAGCCGCCGCCGACGCCCTTGCCGAAGACGAGAATGTCGGGGGTGACGTCGTAGTACTCGGCCGCCCACATGCGCCCGGTGCGGCCGAAGCCGGTCTGCACCTCGTCGAAGATCAGCAGGATGCCGTGTTCTGAGCAGATCTGCCGCACCTCGCGGTAGTAGCGATCGGGGAAGTCGAGCTGCGTGCCGTTGCCCTGGACCGGCTCCATGATCAGCGCGGGCGGCAGGCCGGTGGCCCGGCGGGCGATCGCGTCGCGGAGCTCGCCCAGGCAGTAGTCGACCTCCTCGTCCGCGCTGCGCCCGGAGCGGTAGGCGTACGGCTGGGGAATCCGCAGCACGGCCGGATAGGTGCGGTCGAAGGCGTGGTTGGTGTGCGGCCAGCCCAGTCCCATGCTCGCCAGCGAGCGCCCGTGGTAGCCGTCGGTCAGCGCCAGGAACGGCCCCGTGTGGCCGGGCCGGTTCACCAGCGCGAGCTTCATCGCCATCTCCACCGCGAGGCTGCCGTGCAACGTGAACCCGATGCGCTTCAGGCCGCCGGGCGCGTCCTTGGTCATCGCGTGGGCCAGCCGCAGCAGGGGGACCGAGTCGAAGTTCGACCGCAGGTGGCTGAGCTCGCGCGCCTGCGCGAAGGCGGCCTCGACGACCTCGGGGCGGGAAGCGCCGATGTTGTTCGACCAGGCCATCGACGTGCAGTCGATGTACTCGCGGCCCTCGGCGTCCCAGACGAGCGTGCCCGCCGCCTTGGTGATGACCAGGCCCGGCTCGCTGCCGGTGGACCACCCGCTCAGCAGGGCGTCACGGCCCGCCGCCAGATCCTCGTCGCTGTAACTTGCTGACACTGTAGATCTCCCTCGCGACTATTTCGATTTGTGCCAACGATAAATCGGTAATATCGCAAGGTGAAGGACGAATTACTCGCATCATTATGTCGAATCAAGACATAATGAGCCAGGAGGCGGTCATGGAGAACGTAACGCTGCGTCAGCTGGAGGCTTTCCTCGCGGTCGCGCAGGAGCTGCATTTCGCCCGCGCGGCGCAGCGGCTGCGCGTGTCGGCGCCGTGGATGAGCCACACGGTCCGCGACCTGGAGCACGCGCTCGGCGTCGAGCTGGTGACCAGGACCACCCGGACGGTGGAGCTGACGCAGGCGGGCCGGGTCTTCGCCGGCCTGGCCGGGCAGTCCCTGGCCGGGCTGTCGGCCGCGATCAAGACGGTCCGCGCGATGGGCCCGTCGCCGCAGGGGACGCTGCGGCTCGGCTACACGATCGGCGCGGGCCTCGACATCGCGACCAGGCTGCTGCGGACCTATCACGAGCGGTCGCCCGCGGCGGCGGTCGAAACCCGGGAGTACGACTTCTCCGACCCGACCGCCGGGCTACGCGACCGGCAGGTGCACGCCGCCGTCGTGCGGCCGCCGCTCGGGCTGCCCGGCCTGGTGTCGGTCGAGCTCGCCACCGAGCGGCTGGTCGCGTCGCTGCCCGGGGACCACCGGCTCGCGGGGCGTTCATCGCTCAGCGTCGCCGACGTGCTGCCCGAGCCCATCGTCGCCGCGCCCGCCTCCCCCGGCCCCTGGCGCGACTACTGGATCCTGACCGACTACCGGTCAGGGCCGCCGCCGGTCGTGGCCGAGGCCAGCACCCTGGACCAGGAGATGCACCTGGTCGGGCGCGGCGTCGGCATCAGCATCACGTCGGAGGCGGTCGCGACCTGGTACAAGCGCCCCAACGTGACGTTCGTGCCGATCAGCGACCTGCCGCCCTGCTCGGTGACGCTGGCGTGGTGGCCGCAGGAGACGACGCTGGTGGCGGAGCTGGCAGCGGTCGCCAACGAGGTCCGCCGGCCAGCCGGAGGCGACCAGCGTCAACCGTGAGACGGCCGGCCGGCCGGGATCGGCTGCGCCGCGCATCTTGCTGTTATCCGCTCGCTGGTAGGTGCAACCACGGTTCGTTAAGGATGAAAGGCTTTTGCCTTTGAACGGACGGTGGTTTCACCGGTCAGGTCCGTCGGATCACGCCCGGCCCAGCCACGCGTCCAGCGGCGGCGCCTCGGCGGCGGTCGTGGCCCAGGCGACGTAGCCGTCGGGGCGGATCAGCACGGCGCGGACGTCGCTCCAGTCCGGGTGGGTCCCGGCCAGGGTCGCGCTCACCACGTCAAGACGGCCCGCCCGGCCGGCCGCCGCGTCGCCCGCCGCGTCGGCCGGGGAGCCCGGGGAGCCCAGGGTGAGCAGCACGAACCGGGCGGGGTGGAGCAGGCCGAAGACGGTGGCGGCGGGGGCGTCGCGCAGCTCCAGATCGGGGACCCGCCGGCCGGCCAGCGGGTCCGCCAGCGGGTCGGGCGCGGGATAGCGGATCGCCAGGCCGGACAGGCGCAGCGCCAGCTCGCGGCAGACTTCAGGGTGCGCGCCGAGGACGCGGTTGAACCGGTCCCGCAGCGCGATGCCCTCCCGGCTCGGGTTGGCCAGCAGCCCGCACTGCGCGAGGGAGTCGTCGATCACGTCGAGGCCGACCGGGTACCGTTCGTCGTGGTAGCTGTCGAGCAGGCCGGGCGGCGCCCAGCCCCGGATCTCGGCCGCCAGCTTCCACGCCAGGTTGGTGGCGTCCTGCAGGCCGAGGTTGAGTCCCTGGCCGCCGGCCGGGTAGTGGATGTGCGCCGCGTCGCCCGCCAGCAGCACCCGCCCGGCCCGGTAGCCGGCCGCCTGCCTGGTCGCGTTGCCGACCCGGCTCAGCCAGCGGTCGGGCGTCTCCCGCATGCCGAAGTCAGTGCCGGCGACGCGCAGCGTGCTCGCGCGCAGATCCGCGAACGTCACCGGCCGGTCGGCCTGGTCGAACAGCGTCGCGTGGTCGATGACGGCCACCCGGTAGCGGCCGCCGCCGATCGCCACCAGGTAGAGCGAGCCGCCCGGCTGGTCCACCGTCAGCGTCGGCGCCTGCGGCGGGTCGGTCAGCTCGACGTCGCCCAGGATCGTCTGCCAGGTGTCGGGGGTGCCCGCGAAATCGATCCCGGCGATCGCGCGGACCGCGCTCTTGGCGCCGTCGCAGCCCACCGCGTAGGCGGCGCGGATGACGGTCGGCCCCGCGGGCGTGTCCACGTCGAGCTCGACGCCGTCGCCGGCTGGCCGGCCGCCGGTCACGGCGTGCTGCCGCAGGTACGGCACGCCCAGCTCGGCCAGGTGCTCCTCGAGCAGCTCCTCGGTCCGTCGCTGCGGAAGGAACAGCGTGTACGGGTAGCGGGTGTCAGCGTCGAGGAACTGCATGTCAAGCCGGTTCTTCAGCAGCGCGAAATGCGAGGACGGCACCGGCCTGCCCTCGGCCAGCCAGCGGTCGGCCAGGCCGCGCAGCGCGAACTGCTCGACCGTGCGCGGGTAGATGGTGAGCGCCTTCGAATGCGGCGGCCGCTCCGCCCGCCGTTCCAGCACGACCGGGCGCACGCCGCCGCGGTGCAGTTCGGCCGCCAGCCACATGCCCACCGGCCCGCCGCCGACCACGGCCACGTCGTAGGCGCTCACGCGAGGTAGGAGTAGTCGACGGCGGCGGCGATCGGGTCCGGCCCCTCGGGCGGGATCAGGCCGCTTGACCGCAGCGCCCCGACCGCCGCGGCGACGGCCCCGGGCGCGGCCCGCAGGCCGGGCGGGATGACGCCGTCGGCGGCCAGCTTCCGGCAGGCGCTGAGGGCGTAGCGCGGGTCGATCGAGGTGCGGGCGGCGGCGATGGCGGCCGACTCCTCGAGGTGGCCGCGGAACCAGTCCGCCGCCTCCAGCAGCGCGGCCAGGAACGGCGCGACCACGGCGCGGTCGGCGGGCAGGCGGACGCAGGCCGCGTTGAACGAGAATTCGCCGCTGGCGGGCCCGAGATTGGTGAAGCCCGCGTCGGTGGCGACGTCGTCGTACGGGATCATCTGCAGGGCCGCGTCGATCGTGCCGGCCTGGAGCGCCTTCCACCGCTCGACGTGCGAGCCTTCGAGCGCGAAGTCGTAGTCGGCCGGGTAGCTCAGGCCGTGCGCGGCCAGCATCCGCTCGGCCACGTGCCTGGTGCCCTCGGTCATCGATGACGTGCCGATCAGGCCGCCGCGCAGATCGTCGAAGGTGCGGTGGCGGGCCAGCGCGATCATGGACAGCGGCGGGCGGTCGATGAGGCCGGCCACCACCCGGAGCGGCCCCCCGGCGGCCGCGTCGGCGATGCTGCCCTCCGGCGCGGTCAGCGCCACGTCGACCGCGCCGTCGCGCAGCGCGTTGGTCACGCCGTGGGTGCTGCCGAGGATCCGCTCGGTCGCGCGCAGCCCGCGGCGCTCGAGGAAGCCGCGCTCCTGCGCCACCCACAGCGGCACGTTGACGTAGGCCGGGGCGACGACGCCGACGGTGATATCCCTCATGGCCGTTATTCTGCCTGACGGCACAGGTACGCGTAGCCGGCGTTGATCTGGGATTCCGGCCAGACCTGGCTCTTCTTCAGCGCGACCTCGGCCGAATCGGACCACCGCTTGATCGGGCCGGCCGCCATCGCCTGCAGCTGGTTATGACAGGCGCGGGCGAGCAGCAGCGCGCGCATCACCGCCGTGGCCGGGTCGGGTCCGACCGTGACCAGCCCGTGCTGCGGTACCAGGCAGCCGACCCCGTCGCCGATCGCCTCGGCCAGCGCCTGCCCCAGCTCGGCCGAGCTGATCAGGGCGCCGGTGCGGGTGAAGCGCGCGATCTGCGGCTCGGCGAATTCGACCCCGTCGTGGGAGATGGCAAGCAGCGGCACGTCAAGCGAGGCGAAGGAGACCGCCGCCGGGGCGTGCGTGTGCACCACGCTGTTGACGTCGGGCCTGGCCAGCATCACCTCGGTGTGGATGGGGTACTCGATGTGCCGCGGCCCGTGGCCGGCCAGCACCTCGCCCTCGGGGCTGACCAGCGCCACCCGGTCGGCCGTCACCTCGCCG
>Ga0302314_10019417_pt1 | contig 11293 bp, 7 predicted proteins | sample III_Palsa_N2_3_FD_200533 | JGI IMG/M metagenome (GOLD analysis project Ga0302314, IMG submission 200533) | Peat permafrost microbial communities from Stordalen Mire near Abisko, Sweden - III_Palsa_N2_3 | ecosystem: Environmental > Terrestrial > Soil > Palsa > Peat permafrost | place: Sweden... | reverse complement strand
CCAGTGCGGCGGACAGTGGAGTGGCGAAGTCCTCACGGTTCATGCAACAAGTCCTTCGGTCGGTCGAGCGGAGCACGGGTCTGTTCAGCCAGTGGTGCGACTCGTGTGGTGTGACTCACCGGCGGCCCCAGTTGTCGGCGCGGCGTCACCGGCGCGCGCTGAAGCCGCGCTCACACATGGAACGGCGGCTGTGCCCAGCGGTGGGGGCGATTGGGGGCCCACCAGAGAAGGTCGCCGACCTCCAGGGCCAGTTGCTCCGCGACGAAGGCGTCCGTGATCTCGCGCGGAACCGCCTTCGCCGCAGGGTCGCCCAGCAGGGCGGCCACGCCCGCCAGGTACGCCGACTCGTCGATGGTGATCCGATTCAGTACGCCCGCGCGGTGGTCGCGCACCTCCAGGAAGCCGGGGCCCCTGCGGTAATGGCACTTGCACAAGAAGAAACCGGCCGCCCACTGCGCCCGGGCGCGCTGGGCATCGACGATTCCATCGACCTCGACGGGCGGGTAGAGGTGACTGAGCATCGTCCACTGTGGAGCAGTGTCGTCCAGCCGGACGCGCCACTCGACGACGATACCCCAGGCAGTCAATTCCTTTATCAGGTCAAGAATGCCAAGTACCGAGTCAGGCTCGGCGGCAGCCGTCAGGTCGGCGACAGTACCCAGTGCGACGCGTCTGACACCGCCGTCGTAGAACTCCTGGGCGGCCGCACTCGCCGGCCTCGAGACGGCAACGGTGCCCAGGTACATGCCCGGCAGGCGCCGCACATCGTCCTTGTAGTCGCGCCACAGACTCAGCACGGGCGCCTTGGCTACTCGCGTCACAGGCCGCCCTCCTCCGACTCGGCTGTCATGGGTGCAAAGTCCTGTGTGAGGTCCGGAGCGAACGCAAGGACTCGGGTCAGCTCGCCGTTGGTGGCGAGCGGGACGACGTGGACGAAGCGGTCGGCGTCCTCGAAGACGATCCCGGCCCCACACCAGTCGGCGAGCAGGTCCGTGACCCGCGCCTCGGGCACCGGGGTCCGCAGCTGCGCGGTCAGCCTGCGCACCAGGGACTGGACGCTGCGCGGATCCTCCAGCAGACGGAACATCGCCACCTCGACCGGGTCGACGATCTGTCGGGACGCCCAGTCGAAGCCGGCGCGCTGATTCACCAGCACGATCCGGCCGCCGAGGTCGTGCCGGGTGAGCCGACTGAATCGGTGCGCGTCGCGCCACAGCGCCACAGCCTCGTCCAGGCGCTCTGCCACCGCCGCGGTGATGCCCGCCTGCGGGGCGTCGAACAGGTAGGCCAGGTCGTGGAGTTCCGACTCGGGCAGGTCGTAGGTCCGCGCGTAGTGGGCGGCCGGCTGCAACTCGGCGAAGCCGAGTTCCGGGCGGTTGAAGTACGGACTGAACCGCTCGATCGCGATCCGGGTGGCGGCATCGGGCGGGGTCAGGTGGTGCAGGGCGGGCAGTTGACACAGGACCGCCGTGTAGTCGCTCTCGCTTTCCCCGGGAAAGCCGTACAGGTAGTTCCAGGCGGCCCAGACCCCGGCCGACTGCGCGTCACGCAGGTGTCGGACGTTCTGGCACCCAGTCACGCCCTTGTCCATGAGTTTGAGGACCCGGGTGCTCAGGCTCTCGATCCCCGGCTGAACCTGGACCAGCCCGGCATCGGCGAGAGTCTTCAACTGGCGGTAGCGCAGATTCGACTTGATCTCGTAGTGGAACCGGTAGTCGGTGCCCAGTTCCGCCAACTTCGGCAGCAGGCTCCGCACATACTCCATGTCGAGGATGTTGTCGACCATGACGACATCGAGTACCTGGTGCCGCCGCGACTGCGAAATGATCTCCTGTAGAAACGCCTCCGGGGCCTTGCTGCGGAACTTCATCGAGGATCCGTTGAGACCGCAGAAGGTGCAGTGGTGCTTCTCCCCCCACCAGCAACCGCGCGAGCCCTCCAGCACCAGCTTCGGTTCGATGTACGGTCGCGCCGACGACTTCTCGACCCTGGTGAAGTACGGCTCGAAGTCGGGCGCGTGCAGCTGCCGCGGCGCCAGTGGCCGCGCCGACATCGCGTTCACCTTCACGGTGCCGTCGACCTCCCGCCGACACAGGCCCGCGACGGCGTCCGGATCCAGGCACCCGCGCAGCGCGTCCAGCAGTTGGGGAAACACCTGCTCCGCCTCGCCCCGCACCACGTAGTCGACCTGAGGGAAGTTCCGGTGCAGCGCCTCACCCTGCACTCCGTCGCAGTTGGCACCGCCGAACACGGTGACCACACCGGGCAGCCGCAGCTTCACCTGCCTGGCCACGGCCAAGGCCGCGGTGTTCTGCTGGAACGTGGTGGTGAAGCCGACCACGTCGGGTTCGGTCGCAGCGATGCCGGTCGCAAGCTCGGCGACGAACCGCGGCACCAGTTCGTGCAGCCGAAGGCTGAGCTCCGCGAGCCGCTCCCCCAACCGCGGCGCCATGTGCTCGTGGAATTCGGCGACCCGCCAGGCCGGGTCGTCGTAGAGCGCGCTGGAGAACACCCAGTCGCCGTACCCCTCAAAGTACGCGCGGTTGGCGAAGAAGTCGTATTCCTCGACGGTCAGGCCGACGACCTCGGCCGCCCAGTCGTAGAACTCCAGATTGGTACTCACGGTTTCGACGTCCAGGCCTTGCGCGCTGACCAGGGCGTGCAGGATGCCGAGGGCAAGAGATGGCGTGTCGAGCGAGGCCCAGGGCATGTTGACCAGCATCACGCGCATCGGCCGGCTCCTCGTATGGGGAGGTTCAACGGCTATCCGTTGATCCGGGCCTTGGTGACACCGACGATGGGCGCGGTCTGCCGCTCGGCCTTGGCGCGGGGATCGACCAGTAGGGTGGTTTTCTTCACGGACGGCTCTTCCATTCGAGGTTTCCGACGGTCATGAGGGGAGCCTAGGTGCCTCCTCTTCCGGCTTTCTTCCGCTCCGCTTCCGATTGGCGAGGCAGACGAGTGCGGTTATGCTCTCCGGCACCAGACGGGTGCCGATCTTCTGTGACAGCAAAGGAAGTTGGTACCGCGCCGCCTCAGCGCCGGCAGCGTCGCCGGTGCGCTGGAGCGCCCGCCCGAGGAGTTCCACGGCGGAGATCAGCAGGTGGTGCACGGGGTCTGCGCAGAGCAGGACGATCGAGGCGCCGAGCCGGTCGACGGCCTGCTCTGCGCAGCCGTCAGCGAGTTCCAACGCGGCACGCACGTACAGGGCCTCGCCGGCGCCGAACTCCAGGTCCATCTCCTGGAGCAGCGTGTGGCCCTCCTCGACGAGGCGCCGGGCCGACGGGTCGCCCAGCCCTAGAAGGATCAGACCCAGCGTCAGGCAGCTGAACGCCTCGTACGGGCGGTCACCCAGCTCGTGGAAGGCGGCGAGCGCGGACTCGGCCGACTCCCGTGCCTCCTCCAGCTGGTCATGATGGCGCAGGACCACGGCCCGGTAGCGCCGGGACAGGGCCTGGGACCGCCTGTTCTGCAGCTCCCGGCCGATGCGGATGGCCTCGTCGAAGGCCTCCGAGGCCGCCGCCCACTGGGCCTGCTCGTAGCGCACCGTGCCGAGTTCGCGCATCGCGTGCTCCTCGGCCACCCGGTTGGACGAGGCGCGCGCCAGCTCGATCGCCTGTCCCAGTTCGTCGAGCGCACCCTCGTGCTCTCCCAGGCCCCTGAGCGCGGCCGCGTGGACAACCAGCGTCTCGGCGTCGATGGCCTTGTTGTCCAGGTCACGCAGCGTGCTCCGGGCCCGGTCGGCCATCTCCAGGCTCGCGACCGGGTCCTTGCGGATGAAGTGCAGCCGCGCCAGTCGCAGCTGCATGACGCCGACGCCGATGCCGTCTCCGTCCGCCACGCAGGCGTCGAGGGCGAGGATGTGCGAGCACTCCCAGTCGCCGTAGCGGTGCCGGAGTTCCAGGAAGTCCGTCAGGCTCTCGGCCAGTGTCCAGGCGAGGGCGCTGAGCCCGCATGAGCCGGCCTGGGCGACGGCGGCTGTCATGGCCGCGCACTCGTCCTCGAACCAGAGCAGCGGGGACCCCAGGATCGCCTCGACGTCGTCGGGGTCGAAGCGGTCGTAGCCGACCGACGTGCCGAGCGACTCGGGTGACCAGCCCCGCAACCGGGTGCCGTGGGACCGGTCTCCGGCCTCGGTGGCGAGCGTCAGCCAGGCGCCCAGTGCCCGGGCGAGCGCGGCGCGCCGTCGCGCCTCGGGGTACTCGGCCGCGGCCCGCTCCCTGGCGTACAGCCGCACGAGGTCGTGGTACCGGTAGCGGGCCTGCCCCGCGGCGTCGCAGCGGACGATGTCGAGCAACTGTGCGTTGACGAGTTCCTCGACCAGGTCCTCGGCCTCGTACACGGTGACGCCGAGCAGCGGTGCCACGACCCAGGCCGCGAAGTCAGCGGTGTCGAGCAGGCTCAGCAAGCAGAACGCCTCGCGCTCGCGCGGTTCCAGCCCCTGGTATCCGATGGCAAGACTCGCCCGGACCTCGAGGTCTCCGGCGACCAGGACGTCCAGTCGCCGACGTTCGTCGCTCAACCGTCCGGCGAACCAGCGCAGATCGCTCCGTGTGTACTGGGCGCACCGTGCGGCAGCGATCCGCACGGCCAGCGGCAGGTGGCCGCACAGCCGTGCGATCTCCAGTGTGCTGGTGCGGTCGCTGACCAGGCGGTGGGCACCGACGATGCGCTCGAGGAGTTCGACGGACTCTCCGGAATCGAAGACGTCCAGGTCGAGATGGCGCGCGGCCTCCAGTCCGGCCAGCCGCGGTCGACTCGTGATGAGCACGGCGCAGGTCGCGGAGCCCGGCAGCAGCGGGCGCACCTGCGCCTCGTCGGCGGCGTCGTCGAGCAGGATGAGCATGCGGCGGGCGGCGGACCGGCTGCGGAACAGCTGCGCGCACTCGTCCAGATCGTCGGGGATCGCCCAGTCCTCGACGCCGAGCGCGCGCAGGAAGCGTTTGAGCGCGACCTGCGGGTCCAACGGCCGGGCGTCGGGAGCGCGCAGCCGGATGTAGAGGTGTCCGTCGGGGAAGGTGTCGCCGACTCGTCTGGCGGCGTGCACGGCCAGGGTGGTCTTTCCGACGCCGCCTTTGCCGGAGATCGCCAGGAGAACGGGCGCGTCCGATCCGCCGACCGTGAGTGCGCTGCGGATCAGCTCGACGGCCGCCGCCCGGCCGGTGAAGTCGGCGATCGAAGGGGGCAGTTGGGCCGGCATCGACTGCGCCCGGCGGACGGGCTCCAGGGCACCGGTGGCGTCGAGGCCGGGATCGGCGGCCAGGATCGCCTGGTGGAGCCGCTGCAGGTCCCCTCCTGGGTCCAGCCCGAGGTCCTCGGCCAGTACGGTGCGCGCCGCGTGATAGGTCGTCAGCGCCTCGGCCACCCGCCCGGAGCGGTAGAGGGCAACCATCAGGTGGCCACGCAACTTCTCGCGCAACGGGTACTCGTCGACCAGGCTCCGCAGCTCGCCGACGAGTTCGCCGTGCCGGCCGAGGGCGAGCTCGGTTTCGATCTTCTCCAGCAGCGTACCGATCCGGCGTTCCTCCAGAGCCGGCGCCTCCGTCCGGATCAGCTCATCGGTGCCGTCGGTGAGCGGTTCCCCGCGCCAGAGCGCGAGCGCGGCACAGAACTCCTCGGCGGCCTCGGTCGGACGGTCGGCGGCTTGGGCGGCGCGGGCACGGCCGACGGTCTCTTCGAACGTCCGAAGGTCGAGTCGGTCGCCTTCCAGCTGCAGCTTGTAGCCGTACCCGGCCCGTACGAGGCAGTCATGCCCGAGTTCGGCACGCAACTGGGATACGTGCTTGTGTAGTTGGGCAGCGGCCGTGGCCGGGGGACGGTCGCCCCAGAGCACCGCGACCAGGCGCTCGTTCGGTACCACGCAGTCGGCCCGGAGCAGCAGCGCGGCCAGCAGCGACCGGGCCTTGCGGCCGTTCAGCCGGACCAGGCAGCCGTCGCGCCAGGCCTCGATCGGCCCGAGCACTCGATATTCGAACATTTGTCCCCCGACAGTTCATGTTTTCCCGCGGCTCGCGCGCACTTCCTCGGCCCGGCACCCCCGCCTGCCGCCGAACGATCTCACCCCGAGTCCCAGCGGCACACTATCTTCGCCCGACACCCCCCTCAAGTCCGCGCGGCAGCGGACCGGGCCGACGGCGTCCCCAGCGCGCCCGCTCGCGCAGCCGCCCCGGAGCCCTCGCCGGCCGGGCACCTTCCGCTCGCGACAAGCGCTCCGGAAGAAAGGCGGTAGCGCCGACCGGCACTGTTGATCCCGTTGGAGGCGAGACGTTCCGGCACCGGCATGACGGCACCGGCCGCTTGAACGGGTCACCGTCGCCCCGGACATCCGGCGGACGATCGTCGAGCGGCCGCACTCGCACGTGCCCACCGCATCTCGCAATGACCGGACATGGAGCCCCACCGTGAGCAATGAGAGACCCGCGCTTACTGTCGAACAGATCAACGCCTATGCAGCAGACGGCTACCTCGTGCTTCACGACTGGTTCGACGCCGACGAAGTCGACTTGCTCGGCGACGAATTCGAGAAGTCATCGGCCGAGGACTCCCGGGCGGTCGTCCGTGAGGACGGGTCGGACGTGGTCCGCGGTGTCCACGGGACCCATGCCGGCAACACGGTCTTCAGCCGGCTGGTCCGGCTGGAACGGATGCTGCAGCCGGCTCGGCAACTCCTGGACGACGACGTCTACGTGCACCAGTTCAAGATCAACGCCAAGCGGGCCCTGGTCGGCGACCTTTGGGAATGGCACCAGGACTTCCAGTTCTGGCGGATCGAGGACGGCATGCGCGAACCGCGAGCGGTGAACTTCGCCGTGTTCCTGGACGACGTCACCGAGTTCAACGGCCCGCTGATGGTGGTCCCCGGCTCGCACACCGGCGGAACCCTGCCGGTGGTGCAGCGGAGCGGCATCCACTGGCGCGACACGCTCGCGGCGCGGCTCAAGTACGAGATCACCCCGGACACCCTGCGGACCGCCGTGCGTGACCGCGGCCTGGTCGCCCCGAAGGGCACCCGCGGGACCGTGCTCATCTTCCACTGCAACATCCTGCACGGCTCCGCTCCGAACATGTCCGCCGAGGACCGTCGCGTCCTGCTGGTCAGCTACAACAGTGCCCGGAACACCTTGGCGCCCCTCGCCGATCCTCGTCCGGAGTTCCTCGCAAGCCACGACTTCACGCCACTGACTGCGCTGCCGGACGACTCGCTGCGAGCTCTGTGCGAGGTGTCCCGCGATGCCCGGTGACACGACCGCCGGCCCTGGAGCCGGGCGCTTCGGCCCGCTGACACCTGGTCAGCAGGGGATCTGGATCCAGGCGGAGCTCGGTGCCGGGGCGGCATACAACGTTCCACTCGCCTTCACCCTGAGCGGTGAACTCGACCCGGCGCGGCTGATCGCCGCAGTGAACACCGTGATCGCCCGGCACGAGGTGTTCCGGACATCCTTCGACACCGTCGACGGCGAAGTCCGACAGACCGTGGCCGACCCTCGGCCGACCCTGCACGAGCTGCTCGACTTCACGAACCGGTCGGCTGAACTGAGCGCTCTGCTGGAACGGTCGTGGACCGAGCCGTTCGTGCTCACGCAGGGCCGTCTCGTCCGGGCGCTGCTGGCGAGGACGGGCGACACCGAGTTCGTCCTGTCTCTCACCGTGCACCACATCATCGTCGACGACTGGTCGACGGAGCTGCTGCTCGCGCAGATCGCGGCCGAGTACGACCAGCATGCGACGATGGGGATCTCCGGACAGGGCCTGATCCGGCCCGGCCCTCGACCGGACTATCTCGACTGGGTCCTGTGGCGCGGCGCGAACCCTGCGCAGTCCGTGCGCACCCGTCAGCTGGCCCACTGGCGCCAGCGGCTGTCCGGGGTCGCCGAGCAGGTCGACCTGCCGACCATCACGAGGGATCACGGGCGGGCGGGGCCGCTGGGCGCCCGGCGCGGCCGGCTCGCTGCCCGGACACTGGCGCCCGGTCTGACGGACCGTCTGCGGGAGCTGGAGCGGAATCTCGGCTGCACGATGTTCACCGTGCAGCTGGCCGCATGGTCGAGCCTGCTCTCGGTCTACACCGGCCAGCCGGACCTGGCCGTCGGCACTCCTGTCGCGGACCGGCTCGGGCCGGGCGCACAGGATGTCGTCGGGTACTGCCTGAACACCGTCGTCCTGCGGGTCCCGGCGACGCCGGCGCTGACGTTCCGCGAGGCCGTGGGTGCCGTTCAGGAGGGCTTCCTCGACGCGCTGGACAACTCGGCCGTCAGCTACGAGGAGGTCGTGCAGGCGCTGGCCGCGCAACGCGAGGACCCGACGGCACCCCTCTTCCACGCCTGGTTCGCCACCGGCTCGCAGCGATCCGACCCGTTGGCGCTGCCCGGGGTCCACTCCGAGCGGATTCGTACGCCTTCGCACACCGCGAAGTTCGGCCTGGCGCTGTTCGCCACCGAGCACGACGGCCACCGCGAACTCGAGATCGAGTACGACAGCGGCCAGTTCGCCGCGTCGACGGTCGACGCGATGCTCCGGCACTACGAAAATCTGCTGGAAACAGTCGTCCGCCGCCCGGACACGCGCCTCGGCGAGCTGGACGTGCTCAGCGCGCACGATGTGTCCACGCTGGAGGAGTGGGGCCGGTCCAGGACCGGCAGCGGCGCACCGATGTCTCTGTCGGCTCTCTTCACCCGGGCGGCCACCCGGTTCCCCGAGCGGACGGCGCTGGAGCACGGCGACCGGAGGCTCAGCTACCGGGAGCTCTGCGCGGCCGTGACGGCTGCCGCTGACCGCCTGCGGGCGGGCGGCGTCCGGCCGCAGGACAGGGTCGGGATCTGCGTGGCCCGCTCGTTCCGGATGGTCGTCGCCGTCCTGGCGACCCTCGAGGTCGGCGGCGCGTATGTGCCCATCGATGCCGATCACCCGGTCAACCGGCTCCGTCACATGGCCGAGGACTGCGGACTGAGCCTGGTGATCGTCGACGGGACCACCGCGGCGGCCGTCGAGCCGGCACGAGTCGCGGTGCTCGACGTCGAGAGCCTCCTGACGGCTGATCAGGTTCCGGTACTGGCAGCGGTGCAGGCCGGCGCATCCCCGTCCGACCTCCCCGGACTCGACGACGTCGCCTACGTGACCTACACGTCGGGATCAACGGGCCGCCCCAAGGGCATCGAGATGTCACATCGGGCGACCTGGAACATCGTCGGCTGGCAGCTGGCGTTCTACGACTGGGTCACCGCCGACAGCCGCACCCTGCAGTTCGCACCGCTGAGCTTCGACGTCTCGATGCAGGAGATCTTCACCACCCTGGGGTCGGGCGGGACCCTGGTGCTGATCGACCAGGAGCAGCGCGACGCCGTCCACTCGATCATGGGCCTCGTCGACGAGAAGCGGATCGACCGGCTGTTCATGGCCGCGCCGGCGCTCCAGGAAGCGGTCGCGAGCGCGAACTCCGAGCAGCTTGCCCCGGGCCGGCTGTCGACCGTGATCGCCGGCTCGGAGCAGCTCATCGCCACCGCCGACCTGCGCGAGTTCTTCGCACGGCTCCCGGGCTGCCGTGTCTTCAACGAATACGGACCGTCGGAGACCCATGTCGCGACCGCATACGAACTCGGCGACGATCCGGCTGGCTGGCCCGCCTGGGTGCCGATCGGATCCGCCGTCGGAGACAGCGGGATCCACGTGCTCGACGCCGAACTGCGGCGCGTGCCGGTCGGCTGCGTCGGGGAGATCCACATTGCCGGACCAGGCCTGGCCCACGGCTACACGCGGATGCCGGCGGCCACTGCTGCCGCGTTCCTGCCGAACCCGTTCGCCGCGCGGCCGGGCGGGCGCATGTACCGCACCAGGGACCTCGGGCGCTATCTCGCCGACGGCACGCTGGAGTACCTGGGCCGCAGCGACAACCAGGTGAAAATCCGCGGGTTCCGGATCGAACTCGAGGAGATCGCCACCGTGCTGGACGCGCACGACGCGGTCGCCGCGAGCGTCGTGACGACCACCGAAGCGGGCGACGGGAAGCGTATCGCCGCCTACTGGGCGCGCTCGCCCCGGAGCACGGCGAGCTCCGCGGACCTGCTGGCACACCTTGCCGACCACCTGCCGTCCTACATGCTCCCGTGGGCACTGCAGGAGGTCGACAGCCTGCCGCTCACCACCAACGGCAAGGTCGACCGCCGACTCCTGCCGCCGGTCCGGGCCGCAGCCGTCGCCGCGCCGGGCCATGCCGAGGACCACGACGAAGGCGAGCTCGATCCGGCGACCGCAGCGCTGGTCGAGGGATTCAAGGGCGTGCTCGGTCTGGACTCGGTCGGCCGCCGCGACGACTTCTTCGCCCTCGGCGGCCACTCGCTGCTGGCCAACCGGCTCGTCTGGTCCGTCAAGGCGTCGCACGGCCTCGACCTTCCGCTGCGGCTGGTCTTCCAGGAGCGCACGCCGGCACGGATCGCCCGGCGGCTCCTCGACACCGCCCATCCGCCCTACCCGGCGGCCCTCCCTCCGATCCGGCCGCAGGCCGAAGCCGCGCGTACCCGGATCCAACAGCTCATCGACGAACGTGAGGATGGCAGATGACCAACATGAGCCCCGCAGTGACCGGAACCGAAGCCGCCGGCGGCGACTTCCGCGCTGTGATGAACGACGAGTTGCAGTACTCGGTCTGGCCGGGCGCCCGCGCGCTGCCGGCGGGCTGGCGGGATGCGGGTCACACGGGCAGCTACGAGTCGTGCCTCGACCACATCGCCGCGGTCTGGACCGACCTGCGTCCGCTGTCCGCACGGGAGGTCTGAGCCGTGACCATGCCCCAGACTGTCACCGACACGGTGCTCGCCGCGTTCGACGAGACCGCATCGACCACCCCCGACCTGCCCGCGGTCGACGGCGCACACGGGCTGCGGACCTACGCCCAGGTCCGCGCGGACTCGCTGGTGCTGGCCCGGGCCGCCGGGGAGCCCATCCGACGAGGCGCGTCCGTGGCCTTCCTCGGCCGGCGCGGCGTCGACTTCCCGGCGGTCACCCTCGCCGTACTGCGCCGTGCGGGCATCTTCGTCCCGCTGGACCCCGAGTGGCCGCGCGCCCGCCTCGCGGACGTGGTGGACCGGGCGGGCATCGAGGTCGCGTACGTCGACACCGAGCAGGCCGACCTGGCCCGCGGGCTCGGCATCGAGACGGTCGTCGTCATCGGGGACGTGCTCGACGGGTCCGCCGCGCCGGCTCCGGCTGCCGCGGACCCGGGCAGCCCGACGGTGGTCAGGGCGTCCGAGCCGGCCTACGTCATGATGACCTCCGGCACGACCGGGCCGGCGAAGGGCGT
>Ga0302314_10019414_pt1 | contig 11294 bp, 6 predicted proteins | sample III_Palsa_N2_3_FD_200533 | JGI IMG/M metagenome (GOLD analysis project Ga0302314, IMG submission 200533) | Peat permafrost microbial communities from Stordalen Mire near Abisko, Sweden - III_Palsa_N2_3 | ecosystem: Environmental > Terrestrial > Soil > Palsa > Peat permafrost | place: Sweden... | reverse complement strand
TGGCGAGATCTTTATCGGCGGAAACGGCGTAGGCCGTGGGTATCGCAACCTCGATGAAGCGACAGCGCGCAGCTTTGTGGCTGATCCATTCTCCACGACACCCGGTGCCCGCATGTATCGGAGCGGCGATCGCGGTGTTCGACGTGCAGATGGAGCGATCGAGTTCCGTGGACGGCTGGACCGACAGGCGAAGATTCGTGGCTATCGGATCGAGCTCGACGAGATCGGCGGTGTGCTCAGCCAGCATCCGACGGTCGAGTTTGCCATTGCCACCATCGACAACGCCGAAGGAGCCGAACCACGTTTGATCGCCTACGTTCTTCCAAAGAAAGATGCGCCGGTTCCGACAGCATCGCTTCTGCAGGAGTATCTGCTCCTCAGCCTGCCGCGCTACATGGTTCCGGCGATCTTCGTGAAGCTGAGTGCGCTGCCGGTCTCGGCGAACGGCAAGATCGATCTTGCGGTTCTGCCCAATCCCAACGGCGCGCCGTTGCTCGAACGCGAGGCGTCGCGCGCACCGGAGACCGCGATCACCGCAATCGAAGAGCGGCTGCTCAATCTCGTGCGTGAATTGCTTGAGAACGATTCGATCACAGCGCAGGACAACTTCTTTCTTGCCGGTGGCCACTCGCTGCTAGGGATGCAGTTGGTGATGCGTTTGCGCAAGGACTTCAGCATGGCCTTCGCGCTGCGTCAGCTCTTCGAAGCACCAACGGTCGAGGGTCTGGCCGCGCAGATCGAAGCCAAGCTTTCGGAAGATCGTCTGGTGTCTATCTGGGCTGACCTGCTTGGCCTTCCCAAGATCGGTATGGACGCAAGTTTCTACGATCTGGGCGGAACCGCGGCGCAGGCGTCTGCCTTGCAGCGGAGAATCATCGCAGAGTTTGGGCGACGGCTGACGATCGTCGAGATTCAGGAGAACGCGACGATCCGGAAACAGGCCGTGCTAATCTGCGGCAACCAGGGAACCAAGCAGACACTGCCTTCGGGTGTGCTCGCGCTGCAGTCCAAGGGAGATCACGCGAGCCTCTTCTGGGTGCACTATCCGTGCGAGAACCTGGCCCGCGCCATGGGTGAGGACCGGCCGTTCCTCTTTGTCACGCTGACCGACCAGGACCTCGAAGCGCTGGGGGATGCGCCTGCCATTGAGGCCATGGCTGCGTGCCTGACGAACAAGATTCTTGCGACGCAGCCCGTGGGGCCGTATACGCTGGGCGGCTTCTGCATCGGCGGCGTTCTGGGGTATGAGATCGCGCATCAGTTACGCGCGGCAGGCCATGAGGTCTCCATGCTGGTGCTGCTCGATACGCCAAGCCCGATCTACTACGAGAAGCCCGAACTGATGGCCCCACGGCTCTCCGAACCACAGTATCTGATGCGACGGATTGCGAGCCTTGGTCTGCGCAAGAGCGCTGAAAAGGTGTGGGAACGTGTCTCCAGCAAGCTTCCCGGCAAAGCGGACGCAAAGGACGTTGGAGCGGTAATCGAGGCGGCGCAGCAGGAGGATCCCGTGCAGCAGATGATCGAGATCTCCGCTGCGCGCTACAAGCCAGGACAGTACGATGGAAAGGTGGCGCTGCTGCTGGCTTCGGAGCATCCTCCCCATGTGAACTTCCGGAACGGTTGGCATTCGCTGACCGGCGAAAACCTGCAAACGCAGTATGTTCAGGGCCAGCATCTGGAGCTGACGCAGATACCAGGCGTGCATCGCGTTGCGGATGCGATCAACTCTCTACTGAGCAAGGCGGAAGAGGGCCACTGCGCCTGTACGACCGACGTGGATTGAAGACGCGCGTCGTCTTTCGCCGCTACTTTCGATGATTCAAGATAAGCTGGCAGCAGCTAGAATCGTTTTCCAAAGACCAGTCTGAGAAACCCACTTTTTGCGGAGTAACCGGTGAGCAACGCACCCATGGAAAGCTCGACGAGTGAGGCTTTAGACAACAAGCTGAGCCTCCTTCGCATGCTCGATCCGGAGGTGCTGACCGCTCCGTTTGAGCACTATCACGCGTTGCGCGAATACGATCCCGTCCACTGGGATCCGTTCATGCATGCCTGGGTGGTGACGAGTTATCCCGAGGCCGTCACGGTGCTGATGCAGTACTCCGCCGACCGCACGCCTGCACCGGCTCATCTGGATCGGCTGGGGCTTTCGTTTATGAAGCCCTTCGCCGAGGTGATGCTGCAGCAGATGATGTTTATGGACGGCGCGATGCATAGCCGCCTGCGCAGCCTGTGTGCTGCGGCCTTTACGCCGCGCCGGGTCGAGGAGCTGCGCGGTGTGATCGAGACGATTGCGAACGAGCTGATCGACAAGATCATCACCAAGGGCCGCATGGATCTGCTGGCCGACTTCGCCAATCCCCTGCCCGCGATCGTCACGGCGCGGCTGCTCGGCGTGCCGGTGGAGGATCATCACAAGCTGCACCAGTGGGTGCTCGATATCGCCGAGGTGCTCGGCAACTTTCAGCACGATCCCGACCGCGTAGCCGAGATTATCGTGAGCCTTGAAGACCTGAAGAGCTACGTCGCAGCGCGGATGGAAGAGCAGCGCGCCAATCCGACCGGCGGGCTGATTCAGTCGCTGATGGCGGCTGAGGTTGAGGGCAGCCATCTCACCGATGACGAGGTGATCGCGAACACCATCATCACGCTGGTGGGTGGCCACGAGACGACGATGAACTTGATCGCCAGCGGCTTTCACACGCTGCTGCGCAATCCCAAATCGCTCGAGCTGCTGCGCAAGCGGCCAGAGATCGTCGCGTCGGCTGTGGAAGAGCTGCTGCGCTATGAGTCGCCCGTGCAGCACACGGCACGGATCGCTCCAGCAGATATGCAACTCGGCGGCAAGAGCATCAAGAAGGGATCGCGCGTGGTCGCTGTTCTCGCTGCGGCGAATCGCGATCCCAAGCGCTTTCCCGATCCCGACCGGCTTGAACTCGAACGCACCGACAATCGCCACCTGGCGTTTGGGTGGGCCGCTCACTTCTGCTTCGGCGCGCCGTTGGCGCGGATGGAAGGGCAGATCGCGTTCAACGTGCTGCTGCGGCGTTTGAAGAAGCCGGTGCTGCTGCAGAAGAAACTGCAATGGCGGGAAAACGCCGGTCTTCGCGGCCTGATGCAGCTTGAGATCGGCTTCGATGCCGAGCGGCCGAAGAAAGCATAGTTGCCGCGAACGAGAGCGTCGAGATTGAGGCGATGAGCACGTCCATACCACTGGGAACCATCGACGTTCGCTACGTTCTACCTTCGCTGGCGGGCGAGGCGGAGTACGCGACGTTGCTGCGCAAGCTACCCCTTGATGAGCAGGCGCTCGCTACCCGGTTTCTTCATCTACGCGACCGGCTTACTTTTGCGATCGGGCGGGTGCTGGCGCGGAGCATGCTCTCGCACTATGCCGCGGAGCCCATCGGTGGCTGGCGCTTTGAGCGCAATCGCTACGGCAAGCCCGCGATTGTTCGCGATGCCGAGACGCCGGACCTGCGCTTCAACATCTCTCATTGCGCGGGAGCCGTCGTCGTAGCTGTGGCGCATGAACACGAGGTCGGCGTGGATGTGGAGCTGCTTGATGAAGGAAAGGCAGACTGCCTTGAGCTGGCTCGGGAGCACTTCACCGCGTCCGAGGTCGATCTACTCAAAGGACTGCCCACAGCGCAGCAGCAGAGAGCCTTTCTCGCGCTGTGGACGCTGAAGGAGGCTTATCTGAAGGCGCGAGGCACTGGCCTGTCAGAGCCGCTCTCGGAGGTCTCGTTCCGGCTCAATCCCCCATCCATTGTCTCTTCCGCTACTGATTTAAATCGAGCCGACCGATGGTTCTTCGCGCAGGAGCAACTCCCTTCACAGCATCTCCTCGCCATCGCGGCGGAACGCCATTCCGAAGAGACCATTCTCTACCGCGTGACGCAGATGGATCTGGCTGAGCTCCTCGAACAGGCTTGAGGAACCAGTAGGCCGCAGCGAGCGTATAGAGGAAAATACCGGGAGCCGCGCTCGGGTGTGATAGATTGCGGCTACCGCATGAATCCAACCGCAGGTTAATCGGAGGGCAACTCTCGTGGCACTTACCATCACGGGTCTATCGAAGACCTACCCCAACGGTGTCAAAGCCCTCAAGAACATCTCACTGACGATCGGCAACAACATGTTCGGCCTGCTTGGCCCGAACGGCGCGGGCAAGAGCACGTTGATGCGCACCGTCGCCACGCTGCAGGATCCTGACTCCGGCTCGATCCAGCTTGATCAGATCGACGTGCTGAAGGATAAAGCCGCGGTGCGTCAGGTGCTCGGCTATCTGCCGCAGGAGTTCGGCGTGTACCCGAAGATGTCGGCGCTCGATATGCTGCAGCATCTCGCCGTCATGAAGGGCATCACGAACAAGACCGAACGCAACCAGATGGTCGACGCGCTGCTGAACCAGACCAACCTCTGGGCTGCGCGCAAGAAGGCGCTCAGCACGTATTCCGGCGGCATGAAGCAGCGCTTCGGCATCGCACAGGCGCTGCTCGCGAACCCCAAGCTCATCATCGTCGACGAGCCGACGGCGGGCCTTGATCCCGCCGAGCGCAACCGCTTCCTGAACCTGCTCAGTTCGATCGGCTCGAACGTCACCGTCATCCTCTCCACCCACATCGTCGAAGACGTTCGCGAGCTTTGCCCGCGCATGGCGATCATCGCGAGCGGCGAGCTGCTGCTCGAAGGCTCACCCGCCGAGGCGCTGCTCGCGCTCAAGGGCAGAATCTGGTCGAAGGTCGTGGCCACCGACGATGAGTTGCGCGCACTCGAAGCCTCCTTCAACGTCATCTCGACCCACCTGGTCGGTGGCCTGCACGAGGTCCGCGTCTACGCAGAATCGAGCCCCGGCGAAGGCTTCACCCCGGTCGACTCCGGTCTGGAAGACGTCTACTTCCTCAATCTCGCCTCCCAGGCGAAGAACTGACACCCGCACTCGATCGCGTGCAACGGTAAGAAGAGGCAGAGGAGAGTTATGGCATTGTTCTGGGAGTTTTTCTCGTTCGAGCTGAAGTTTCGGCTGAAGAGTATGTCGACCTACGTCTACTTCGGACTCTGGTTCTTCCTCAGTTTTCTCTGCATCGCCGCCGAAGACTTCCTCAACACCGGCAACGATAAGATCCTGCTCAACGGCCCCTTCTCGACGTCCATCCTCTACTTCCTCTTCAGCCTCTTCGGCATGATCGTCATGGCCGCGATCTTCGGCTCGTCTATCCTGCGCGACTTTCAGCGCGACACCTACCAGCTCATCTTCACCAAGCCGCTCACCAAGTTCGCCTACCTGGGCGGGCGCTGGGCCGGATCCTTCCTCACCGCCGTCTTCTGCTTCAGCGGTCTGGTCTTCGGCGAAGCCGCGGGCACGCTCGCCCCGTGGGCCGATCACACGCGCATCGCGCCGGGTCACTTCGGCTGGTATCTGCACGCCTTCTTCTCGATCACCGTCGTGCAGATCTTCTTTCTCGGCTCACTCTTCTTCACCATCGCCGCGCTGACGCGCAAGCTCTTCATCGTCTACCTGCAGGGCGTCGTCTTCTTCCTGGCGTACCTCATCGCCAACGTCGCCTTTCGCGCGACCGGATCGCTCGAGCACTTCTGGTCCGCCATCTTCGATCCCGTCGGCCTGCGCCTCTTCGACAGCGTCACTCGCTATTGGAGTGTCGTCGAAAAGAACACGTTGCAGCTCTCGTGGTCGCCGCATGTCCAGAACGGCATCTTCCTCTACAACCGCCTCGTCTGGCTCGGCGTCGGTGCGGTCTCGCTCCTCGTCGTCTACGCGCTGTTCCCCTTGTCGGTCGAGTCGCTGACCGCTGTCTCGCAAGGTCGTCGCGCCGCTCGTGCGCGCGAGAACGACGCCGCCGAGGGCAGCCCTGTCCGGTCGCTTGTCGCCAAACGTCTCCCCATCGTCCAACAGTTCTTCGGCCCGGGAACGACGTGGTCCCAGTTCGTCTCGCTCACACGGCTGCGCATCTCGAACATCACCCACGAGCTTCCCTTCTGGGCGCTGCTCGTCGCGATGGTTGTCTTCTCGCTGGTCAACGCCCACTTCGCGGGCCATCGCGACGACGCCCAGCTCTACCCCGTCACCTTCCTCATGCTCGGCGCCGTCGAAGGCAACGCCAGCCTCTTCCTCTACATCATCGCGACGCTCTACGCAGGCGAGCTCATCTGGCGCGAGCGCGACACACGCTTCTCCGGCATTCACGACGCGCTGCCCATGCGCGAGTCCACCGACTGGCTCTCGAAGCTCGCGGCGCTCGCCGTCGTCGAACTCATCCTCCTCACCATCGTCGGCGTCTGCGGCGTCTTCAGCCAGGCCATCTCCGGCTACTTCCACTTCGAACTCCTCGAATACGGCAAAGAGCTCTACCTTGTCGGCTTCCCGCAGATCCTGATCTTCTCGCTCGCCGCGCTCTTCTTCCAGACCATCCTCTCGAACAAGTTCATTGCGCACGGCCTGGTCATCGGCCTCTTCGTGCTCAACATCGTCCTGTTCAACTTCGGCTGGGAGAACACGCTCTATCTCTTCGGCAACACGCCGCCCTACATCTACTCGGACATGAACGGCTACGGCCACTTCGTCCCTGCGCTCGTCTGGTCGATCGCCTACTGGCTGGCTGTTGGCTCCATCCTCGGCGTACTATCCATTGCCTTCACACTGCGCGGAGCCGAAGAGTCCTGGTCGGCCCGCTTCCGTCTTGCTCGCGAGCGAGCGCCACGGCTCGTCCCCGCCGGGGTGCTCTTCCTGCTGCTCGCCATCGGCAGCGGTGGCTGGTACTTCTACAACGCGCATGTCCTCAATGAGTATCTGAACGCCAAAGCGCGCCGCGATATCGCCGCCCAGTACGAGCGCGACTTCAAGAAGTATCAGCGTCTCCCGCAGCCCAAGATCATCGCCGTCGACGCGGCCATCGACATCTTCCCCGAGCGCCGCTCCTTCTCCGGCACCGGCCATTTCGTCCTGCAGAACAAAACCCCCAACCCCATCCCGCAGATCCACATCTCCGACTCCCAGCAGTCCGTCTCGAACGTCCAGTTCGATCGCCCCTTCCACAAGCTCTCGTCGAGCCCGCGTGACGCCTACAGCATCTACGCGCTCGATCAGCCCCTCGCTCCCGGCGAGAAGCTCAACATGACCTTCAACGTGGGCTACACCTCCCAGGGCTTCAAGGATGGCAGCGAGCGGCCTGAGTTCGCCTACTCCGGCACCTTCTTCGACGCTGGCTACTTCCCCTTCATCGGCTACGACGACGGCGTCGAGCTCTCCGATCCACGCCGTCGCCGTGACGAACATCTCGCCCCTCTCACCGACCTTCCCCAGCGCGGCGACCCCATCGGCAGCCGTACCAGTCTCTTCACGCCCGACTCCGACTGGATCTCCTACCGCACCGTCGTCAGCACCCCCGACGACCAGATCGCGCTCGCCCCCGGCTATCTCCAGCGCGACTGGCACCAGAACGGCCGCCACTACTTCGACTACAACATGGGCGACGTCAAGATCCTCGACTTCTTCGCCTACGTCTCGGGCCGCTACAACGTGAAGCGCGCGGTCTACCAAGGGGTCAACGGCCCGATCAACATTGAGGTCTACGCCACCCCCTCCCACACCTACAGCGTCGACGACATGATCGCCTCATCCGAGGGCGGCCTTGCGTACTACGAGAAGAACTTCAGTCCCTTCCAGTACAAACAGTTTCGCGTGCTCGAATACCCGCGCTACCGTGACTTCGCGCAGTCCTTCGCCAACACCGTGCCGTACACGGAGCCCGGATTCCTTGCCCGCGTCGTCGATCCGCAAAAAGATATTGACCGCACGTACTTCGTGACCGCACATGAGCTGGCCCATCAATGGTGGGGCCATCAACTCATCGGCGGCCGCGTCGCAGGCTCGAACATGATGTCCGAGTCCCTCGCCGAATACTCCGCTCTGCGTGTCGCGCAGAAGAAGTACGGCGAAGCGCAGATGCACAAGTTCCTCAAACACGAGCTGGACGGGTATCTACGCGGACGCTCCGGCGAGAGCATCAAGGAGCACCCGCTCGTCCTGGTCCAGCGCGAGGCCTACGTCTGGTATCAGAAGGGATCGCTCGTCCTCTACGCGCTCTCCGACTACATCGGAGAGGACAAGCTCAACCTCGCGCTGCACAACTTCCTGATGCAGTATCGTTACGCGAACGCCACGGACAACCAGGACGAGCCTTATCCCGATACGCGGCAGTTCGTTGATGCGTTGCGTGCGCAGACGCCGCCTGAGCTGCAGTACTACATCACCGACGCCTTCGAGAACATCGTCCTCTACGACAACAAGACGCTGACCGCAACCTACGTGCAGACGCCGGACAAGAAGTACAAAGTCACGCTCACCGTGCAGGCGAAGAAGCTGAAGTCCGACGGCAACGGCAATGAGACCGCGATGCCGCTGAACGACTTCATCGACATCGGCGTCTTCAGTGGCAAGAAGGACCACGAGCAGCCGCTCTATCTCGAGAAGAAGAAGATCACCGCAGAGAAGCAGACCTTCGAGATCGTCGTGGATCAACTGCCAACGCGAGCCGGGATCGACCCGTTGAACAAGCTGATCGACCGCATCTCGGATGACAACATGATCGACGTCAGCAAGCCCTAGTTGCGGCTATCAAAACATTTGGCACATTCAGCAAAGAGAGGGAGGACGCTCCACCGCCCTCCCTCTCTTCACTACTGGAACAACAGCGTGAAGGAGTAGTACTGCGTCTCCTGGTACACGTCGTCCAGATCGCAGCTGACGATGTTGCGTTTGTAGACCGTGAGGATCAGGTCGTACGCGCAGCTTGTGCTGTGTACCAGCGTCTGCGCATCCGCAACCGTCAACGTCATAACACCGCCATTCCACACCGGCCTTATAGCACCTTCGGTAACAGCATCGGCATAGCACGGTCCGACTTCCACTCCGGCTTGCGTGGTCGACAAACCGCACGTCCCAGGCGAGCACCCGCAGGAGACCAGAGACACCGGGGCGTTCGTGCCCCACTGCAGGCTGAGTGAGTACGAGTCGAGATAGCCTTCCGCATCGCTCGCCGTGAAGTTGACCGCGAAAGAGAACGGCACGCCGGTCGGCAGCGTCTCGATCCCGCAGGGCGGCAGCAAGGCGCCGTTGATCAGCACCGAGTTGATCGACGCATCGGGCTCGACCGAACCAGGAACCGGGTTGGCAACGAAAAGGGTGAAGTCGTTGTTGTAGTTGATGCCCGCCGCGTTCGGCTGGCCGCAACCATTCGGCGCACCGTTCGCCAACAGCGTTCCATCCGGCTGCAACGTATAGGCAAGGACCTGGAACTCGTAGCCTCCGTTGCTTAGAAAGCCAGTGGTATCGATGGCTGCAGTCAGGTCAGCCTCCGACGTCCAGCTCTGCCCGTTCAGCACGTCGCCCCAGTCGTTCGGCGGAGTAGGGTTGCTCAGCTCATAGAACTGGCGACTCATGTACGCCTGCACAAACACACCCGGCGAACCGGACACCGGCATCGGCTGCGGCGCGAACTCGGGAGAGAACCACTGGCTCCCATATGGCTTCGTCGCGTCGAAGTAGCCGCGATCGAAGGCCAAAAGTGCAGCCGCTGGCACGGCCTGCCATGGCGCAGGATTGGGCTCGCTCAGGCTGGCTGGGCGATACTGCAGGCCGTAGTAGTCCGCATAGTGCAGCTCCGCCGCCGTGTACCCGAACTGCCCGTAGATGTTGAGCTGCCCAGTGAATGGACGATCCTCGCCTCCAGGGCTGACCAGTCCTGCAAGCGCACCCGTACCCGTAGCACCGATATCGGTCGCGTCCACCCCACAGGTCCCGGTGAACAGGAAGCACGCACCCTGCGGCTGGCCAGGCTGCGTGGGAATCGTGCAGGCCTCCGAGTTTGCCGTGAGCGTGACATTCAGGCTAGTCGGAATGTCGATGCGCGCGTCGAAGATATTCTCGTTCACGATCACCGAGGTCTCGCCGCCGCAGTTCTGCGTCACCCGGAAGATGATGTTCGGGTCACAGTTGAACCATGGCGTCCACGGGCACCACGGCCACAGGCAGAAGCGCACAAACTCCGGGACTGCGGGAAGCACGGCAAGGAACTTCTCGCGCATCTCCACCAGCGTGGTCGGGTTCAACAGCGAGGCAGTGGTCACCGGCCGTGGCCCCTGGAGCACCGCTGCTGCCACGGGATTTGGCCTGTGGACCGGCGTGAGCGTGGGCGCGGAGAAGCTCAGGCCCAACTCCGGATTTGGCGGATTTACATGCAGCCCCGGGTTTAGCCGCAGGATCGGCTCAATCTTGCTCACCAGCACGGGGTCAAGCCGCCACTGGCGCAGCTCCCACCAGTACCAGGGCAGCCAGCCGCAGCACCACGTAAAGTCGATGGTGAAGTTGCCGTCGGGATCGGTTACCGCAGTCGGTCCGACCTGGCCGGTTGACGACCACCACCAGAACCAGTCGACGTTGAAGGCCGAGACCTGCGCACTCGGCACCGGACTTCCGTCCGCTCCCACGACGCGACCAGTAATCGTAAATGCCCGACACCAGCGCAGCCAGAGCCGCCAGATGGGCAGCGTTACGAGGATCGGCTTGACCGCATACTCAAGGGTGCCCCCGTTCACAATGGGGCGGACCGTTGCGGTCACCGTGCTGCGCCGAAAGAGGTCGGCGGCGGAGGTCTGCTCCGGGCCGATAGCAATCGTGACGGTTCCTTTGGCATTGATCTCGAGTTCGGCAGTAGCCTGTCCTTCGACAGGGCGCACGACAGTGGATACGATCTCCCCACCGCTCTGCGCGGCGACCCGCAGGGTCTGTTGGCTACGTTCTTCAACCGGGATGGCGGACAGGTTGATGGGGATGCGGAGGATGCTCATACGTTCTCCTTACGAGACTTGGTTGAAAGGCGTGAGTCGGCGCAACGGAGCCGATGCGGCACCGCGCAGTCAGGGTCGGGGTAGGGTTAGCGGACCGGCCGGAGACCCGGCACCGCAAGGAACGAAGGCGCATCCGTGCCGTGCACGGACAGGCGCATTCCGTTGCGGCTAAAGCGGTAGATCGTGCCCGTCGCTGGTCCCGCGACGGTCATCGCGGTGGACCCGCTGTACTCGAAGTTGACGGTTTTCGGGCTCGGGCCTGCGATCGCGCTCACGCCGGAGGATGGGTTGCGGCGCAACGTTGTGGACGAGACCTGATAGCTGGAACGTTGTGCGGCTCGATTGCCGCCACAGCAGGACATGATCGTTCTCCTAGTTCAGCGGCGGTGCTGGATCCTCATAAAAGACAGCCGGTGCCGCGT
>Ga0302314_10019413_pt1 | contig 11294 bp, 7 predicted proteins | sample III_Palsa_N2_3_FD_200533 | JGI IMG/M metagenome (GOLD analysis project Ga0302314, IMG submission 200533) | Peat permafrost microbial communities from Stordalen Mire near Abisko, Sweden - III_Palsa_N2_3 | ecosystem: Environmental > Terrestrial > Soil > Palsa > Peat permafrost | place: Sweden... | reverse complement strand
CCGCCCTGCTCAACCAGCGCCGCCGAGAGGACAACCGCACGCAGCGCACGGCCATCACGCTCACGCCGGGCCAACAGACGGTCGATCAACAGCGAGAGCGCCCGCTCAAGCTGCTGACCACCCGCCGCCTCCGGTAGCTCAAGCGTCTCGCGCACCAACTCCCCAGGCACCCGGGGAAGCAAAGGGCGGTCCTGACCGAGAGCGAGCCGATGGGCGCTCAGACCCGCAGCACCGAAGCGGTCCGCAGCGGCGGCCGGCGGTAGCGCCGCCAACTCCCCGAGCGTGCTGACACCAAGTCGTTCAAGCGCCGGCGGCAGCGCCGCCAGCTCAGGCCGTGAGCGCAGTAGCGCGACCGGCAACGGCGCCAGGAACTGACGTGCCTCACGCTCGCCGCCGGAGACCTGCAACGGCCGGCGCGCCCGGGTCTGGCCCGCCGCGGCAAGCGCCGCGAACCGGGTCGGCGCCACGCCAAAGCGGGCCGGCAGCGTGATCGATCGCCGCGCCGCGCCGAGCACCGCGCCGAGCGCCTCACGGCCAATGCCGCCGTACAGCCGCAGCAGCCCATGCGCATCGAAGTACGCACAACCCGGCTCCCCCACCTCAACCGCCGCGCCGATCGACTCAAGCCCGGCGACTGTGCGCTCCCAGACTTCGGCAACGCCGGCCGGATCGGGCGGCACCAGGATCAGCCGCGGACAGCGGCTGAGCGCCTCGCCCAACCGCATCCCAGGATGCAGTCCAAACGCCTCGGCAGCCAGCGACACCTCACCGATCTGCTGCACCCCACCCGGCTCGGGAGCAAGCGCGGCAGGTACTCCAAGCAGCTCATCACGGCTGCCGACAGCGACCGTCAACCGCAGCCGCGGAACGAGAACACAGACGATGATTGGGTTGCTTGCCACGCGAACGCATGTTCGCATGGCAAGTGGATGACGTGCAAGTGCCCTTGCACCCCGCGGGGCTTTCCCCGCGCCGCGCGTGGCATTAACCGGCGATTGACCGCGTCAGCGTGACGTAGCGGCCCCGGCTGAGGCGGCAGACCGAGTTGATCTCCTCGGCGAGGGAGCTACCGCTCACGGCTCAGTCGTTAGACGGCGAAGCGGCGCCGATCGCCCGCACCGCGCGGCTCATCGCCAGATCCTGGGCACCCGGCATCGCGCTGTAGCTCAAAGAAGCAAGACCACCGAGCGTCGTCGAGATCCGCTTCGGCCGGCGGCGGATCGCCTCGGCGATCAAGTTGGCCGCCTCATCCGGGGAGAGCGCCGGGAAGCGGTCGTACATCTTCGTCGGGGCGATCATCGGCGTGCGCACGAGCGGCATGTAGATCGTCGTGATGTGGACACCGTCCTCGATGATCTCAGCGGCAATTGAGCGGGAGAACGCATCCATCGCAGCCTTTGACGCGAGATAGGCGGAGAACCGCGGGGTGTTCGTCTGAAGACCCATCGTCGAGATGTTGATGATGTGGCCCGTACCACGTTCACGCATCCCCGGCAGCACTCCCAGCACCAGTCGCACCGCGCCGAAGTAGTTCAGCTGCATCGTTCGCTCAAAGTCGTGGAAGCGGTCGTGGGAGCGCTTGACCGAGCGGCGGATCGAACGGCCGGCGTTGTTGACGAGAATGTCGACGCCGCCGTGCTGCTGAAGCACCTCGGCGACCATCCGATCGATGTCCTCAAGATCGCTCAGATCGCACGGGTGCACGAAGGCGACCCCGCCCAAAGCAGCAATTTCTTCAGCGACCTCTTCAAGCTTCTCTCGCGTGCGGGCAACCAGCAGCGCCTTGCCCCCGGCCGCGCCGATCTTCAACGCACCCGCACGCCCGATCCCTGACGACGCGCCGGTGATCATCAACGTCTTGCCTTCAAGCGCCGCCGACAGCGACGGCGACAGGACCTCACCAATCGCCGGAATCCGTTTGCTGAACGCAGCCGCTACGCGTGCCCCGCTGGACACGATCGACCCTCGGTCTGAAGCGGTCATCGCCGCAAAACTACCACTGCGTAAGCGCTGCGATCAGGCGGCCCCGAAAGATACGTCGGGGCACGGGCACATGGACCCGCGAATGCGGGTCCTCTAAAAACCCTAAACCGATGTGCCGGAATCGGTCAGCAACTTCTCGACCGGCACCGAGCGCAGGTGGTCGTTCATCAGCATGCCGTCGAGCCGCTGTAGCTCCTCGATCGCAGCCGCGACCGAGGTCACGCGGATCTCGATCACCTCACCGGCATGCAGCCTGCCGATCTTGAAACTGGTGGCCCCAAGCTTGATCTGCCCGGCGATCAGCCGGCCGCCGCAGCCGTGCGCGAACAGCCACTGCCCGACCGACGAGCCGCTCGACGCGTAGATGAAGTGGCGGTGCCAGCCGAACTCGTGGGCCAGCCAGCGCAGGTGGTGGCGAGTCGAGAGCCAGCTGAACACTCCGGCGTCAGGCAGTCGCGGCACGACCGAGCCGTCGCCGGCCGCCTGCACCAGGCTCGCGTCATGGGCCGAAGAGGTTCCCATCGCGAACGAGGCGTGCATCCCGCTGGCCTCAAGCGCCTGCGTCAGCACCGCGACCTGCTTGGGCGAGGCGTCGAGCAGAACACCGACCTGTCGCTGCGCTGTCGTCACCGAGGTCAGCGCTGGGGTAGCGCCCAGGTCAGCCAACAACGAGTCGGCGAGGCTTGCGCTGAGCACAACCCAAGCGACCGCGAAGGTGGCAGCCAGCACGCCGGCAGCATGCACCGCGCGCAGCCGCCAGGTGGGAATCGGCTTGGTGAAGTGGTCGTTGCCGATGATCAGCTGCGCGGTGCCGGCACGACGGGCGAACGAACCGTCGGGCTCGCCCTTCATCGCCAGCGCCTTATCGATCGCCGGCTTCAGCTGCTCGACGTGCGTGACCACCTGGGCGAGGTTGAATCGCTCAAGCGCACGGTTTGACGCGCGCACGTGGCCGTAGCCGAAGCCGTAGGAGATCACCGGGCAACCGCGGATGATCGCCTCGAGCACGGTCAGGCCGGCGCTTGAGTGGACCAGCGCATTGGCGGCGCCAAGGACGTCGCCCATCTGCTTGGTGAAGCCCATCACCCGCAGACGCGGGTCACCGCCGAGCTGGGCCTGAACCAGCCCGCGGACCCGCTCGTTATGACCGCACAGACAGAGCACCGTCGCGTCCTGCACCTCAAGCGCAGCGCGCGTAGCGCCGACGAGGTCACCGACACCCCAGCCGCCGCCTGAGACAACGATCACGGTGCCTTCGGCGGGCAGGTCAAGGGCGGCACGGGCGGCGGCGCGCTCACGAGGTTCAAGGAACGCCGGCGAGGTCGGCGGCTTCGCCCAGCGGACGCTGCCCGGACCGGCGATCTTCTCGACCTCCTCGGCTGACTCCGGATGCGTGATGAAGTGCATGTCGATCCCCGGGTGAGCCCAGTAGTGCAGGCCGGCCAGATCGGTGATCGACGAGTAGCAGGGCATCTTCAGCTTGCCGCGCTGACGCAGCTCGCCGAGGATCGCGGTGGCACCCGGGTAGGTCGAGATGATCAGGTCAGGGTCGTGCGCCTTGATCAGTCGCACGAGGCCGCGTGAGCCGATCAGCGTCAGCAGCTTGCGGGTGAACCAGCGGGTCGGCCCGAAGTGCATCAGCAGCCGGTACTGGAAGTCGAACCACCACGGGACCCAGCGGAACATGAACGCCGAGTTCTCGCGCAGGATGTGGGTCATCAGCGGGCCCATCGCGGGGAGGCTGTTGACGATCGAGATCTGCGCGTGCGGGTTCTCCTCATGGAACTCGCGCGCGACCGCACGGGCGGGGAGGTCGTGGCCTTCGCCGATGTCGGCGGAGACGATCAGGATCTTCTGCGGTGAGTCGGGCTCGACGCCTGACTCATCGTGCTCGACCGCTGTGTCGACCGAGTGCAAGGGCGAGCCGCCACCGAGATCGTCCTCGTCGGTGATGATCGACTCGGCTGCTAGCGCAACCGCGGCTTGCAGCTCGCGCTGAGCGATCCGCCAGTCGATGTACTTGCGCACGCCCTCACGGAAGGGGGTCGCGGCCGTCCAGCCAAGTTCGGCCTCGGCGCGCGCACCGCTGACGGTCTTCGAGCCCAGGTCACCCGGGCGGGCAGGCCCGTACACGATCTCGGTGTTGCCAACGTACTCCTGCACCAGCTCGGCGATCTGCTTGATCGTCACGTTCTCATCGGAGACGAGGTTGTAGACGCGGTTGACCGCAGCGTCGTCGAAGCCGGAGACGACACCCTCGGCCAGATCCTCGACATAGACAAACCGGCGTGACTGCAGGCCGTCACCGGACAAGGTCAACGGGTCACCGGCGAACGCTTTGTTCGTGAACGCCGGAATCACGGCGGCCTCGCGTGCGCGGGGCCCGTAGGGAATCCCGAATCTGAGGATCGTGTAATCGATCCCGTACAACTCCTGATACGAGCGGCAATACAGCTCACCCGCGAGCTTGGTCGAGGTATAGAGGTGGGCGGGCGCCGGCAGCAGCGTCTCCTCGTCAACCTGATCAGCCGCGGTGTCGGAGTAGACCCAGATGGTTGACGCGTAGACGACCCGCTTGACGCCGGCCAGACGGCATGCCTCAAGCACTGCCGCCGAGCCGCGGGAGTTGATCTCCTCCGCCAAGCGCGGATCCTTCAGCACGTCGTTGACGTCGGCGACGGCCGCCAAGTGCGCGACCGCGTCGCAATCGCCAAGCGCTGTGGTCAGCTGGTCAACGTCGGTGACCTCGCCGATGACCGTCTCGACATCCTCATGCCAGGGCGACTCGCGAAGGTCATAGATCACGGGCTCGTGGCCGCGCGCGCGCAGCTTGTCGACTACGTGCGAGCCGATGAAACCCGACCCTCCTGTGACCAAAACCCTCATTGCCCGAGCTAATTCCCCTTAGCCGTTGATTGGACGGTAGTACAAGGGGGGACAGGAATGGTTCTTTGCGACCCAATCGGTGTTCGGAAGCTCGACGGAATGACCGAACAAGCGGTGACAGGGCTCGTCGTAGACACGGCCGGTCGACTTCTCCAGCCAGTCGAACACGATGTACTTGTAGAGGCCGCTGGTCATCCCGTCCGGCAGCTCAAGCTTTGACCCCGGAAACTGCGGATCGAGGTATTGCGCGGCGGTCTCGTTCTTCCACTTGACGATCTCCGGCAGCCGCTCGGTCTGGATCAGTGCCAGCGCCGCGGTGAACTCGCTCATCCGGTAGTTCAGCCCGGGGACCTCGTAGGTCGGCTTGCCGTAGTTACGGAACAGTCGCGCGTGCTCGGCGATCTCCGGCCGCTTTGACACGAGCACGCCGCCTTCACCGGTCGAGACGGTCTTGGTCGCGTAGAACGAGTAGGCGCCGGCGTCACCGAACGAGCCCGGCTTGGCGCCATTCCAGTCGGCGCCGTGCGCGTGCGCGCAGTCCTCGAACAGGAAGATGTCGTTGGCGGCGCAGTAACCCGCGATCTTCTCCGAGTCGAACGCGATGTGCCCGCCGATGTGCACGAGCATCGCCGCCTTCGGCTTGTACTGCTCGGCCTTGCGCTCAAAATCCTCAAACGACATGCACAGGTCTTCCTTGTTGCAGTCGACGAACTGCACCTCGGCGCCGGAGCGCACGGCGGCAAACGGGGTCGCCGCGAACGTGTTTGAGGGACACAGCACGGTCTCGCCCTTGACGTCGGCGAAGTCCAGTGCGGCAAGCGCGGCGCCGGACCAGCCGTTGGTTGCGACGGACTCAAGTCCATTCCAAGCACCCCACGCCTCTTCGAAGCGGTTGTTGAACGATGAGTGCGACCACTGGTTCGAGTCGATGATCTCGTCGATCAGTTCGTGAAAGCGCGCGCGGTCACGCTGGTCGAAGCCGATCGCAAACTTGGCGTAATCGGGCGTGGCCGTGGGGTCTGTGGAAGCAGCAGTCATCTCATTCTCAGGTTTGGGGGCGACGTACGTCGGCACTCACACACGGCGGGCCGAAATGTCCCAGCCTCTGCCTCCGGCGCCGTGAGCTAGGCGCGGCGCAAGCGTCTCAGACAGGCAGGACGGTACCTACTCGGCCCTCAAGCTTATTGAGGATCAGGTTAAGCGCAACCGCCGTGCGCTCGTGTGAACTTTTAGCGCTGTAGAAGTCGGCGTCGTGAAGAAGTACGACGTCGCCGGGCGCGAGGTTACGTGTGACCCGCTTGGTGATCCGCTCAGGAGTCGTGTATTTGCGCCAATCACGGCCCCAATCGGCCCACAACAGTGGTTGCAACCCCCTCGCGCGCGCCATTCTTAAACCGGCCGGGCTGTAGATGCCGAACGGCGGGCGGTGCAGCAGCGGCGTCTGCGCGATCGCGTCCTCGATCGCCGCGACGCCCCGTTCGTAGTCAGCTTTTAGCTGCCTGGCGGTCCGCCTTGACTGCAGGCGATGCTCGTCGGCGTGCAGCGCGATGGCATGCCCCTCTGCGAGGGTTCTTTGGACCAGCTCGGGGCGTTTGCGCACCTGCTCACCGACGACAAAGAAGGTCGCCTTGGCGTTGTGCGCGGCGAGGGTCTCAAGGATCGCCGGCGTCCCCTCGGGATGAGGACCGTCATCGAATGTGAGCGCGACGTTATTGCTGCTGGCTGACTGGCCAGCAGCAATTCCTGAGGTGGTCAGCTGTTCGTGTAGCTCCGGGAGCGTGCGCGGGAGCTTGAGCGCCTTGGCGGTCGGGGCGTGGATCGATGCGAGTGCGTGGCGGATCACGGTTTCTCAAATCATCGCCGCTGCGCGGCGTACTGTCAGTTACGTGGTTGATTTCGATGAGGTTGTGACGATCCGCCGGCAGCGATTTGCCAACGCCGACAACGGCTTTGCGGTCGTTGACGCCGATGGGGACGACGGCGGCGAGGTGGTGCTGGTCGGCACTTTGAGTCACCTTGAAGCGCGTGAGCGCGTCCGCGTCCGCGGCGTGTTGGTCATCGATTCGCGCTACGGCGAGCAGATCAAGGTCGCCGAGGCGCACCCGTTGCCGCCCTCCGATGAGAAGGCGCTGATCGCCTATCTGCGTCGCGTCAATCACATCGGCCAAAAGCGGGCCGAGACGCTGATTGAGTCCCACGGCGTGGAGGTGCTGGACGTGATCGATCGCGATCCGCCGGGGGTGTTCCGGCGAGCCGGGCTGAGTGCGTCCCGCGCGCAGGAGGCGGCCGGGTCCTGGCACGAGCTGCGGGTCACGCGCCAGCTGCATCTGTTGCTGGCCCCCCATGGCTTGGCGTATCTGGTCGCGCCGATTCATTCCGAGTACGGGCCGACTGCGCACCGGGTGGTCGCTAGTAATCCATATGAGTTGACGCGCGTATTTGGAGTCGGGTTCGTGATCGCCGACCGGATCGCGCGCTTGAGTTTGGGGCCTGGCGTCGACCCGCCCGGGCGTCCGCGCGCCGGGGTGATCCACGTGCTGGCTGAGGCCGAGCGCAACGGCAGCACCTGTCTGCCGCTGGACGAACTTGAGTCCTCCGCGAGGGAGTTGTTGGGGGCGCCGATCGATGACGGTCTGCTTGACGAGCTGATCGTGGCGGGTGATGTGATCGTCGAGGACGAGTGGGTCTACCGGCGAGCAACGGCCGAAGTCGAGGAGGAGATCGCCGAACGGGTGCTGGACATGCTCGCTGTGGCTTCCGGCGGCAAGCTGCAGGAGGTTGACCCGACTGCGATGCAGGTGGCAGGAGGTGAGTTGACGCTTGAGCAAGCCAACGCGGTGCGTGCCGCCTTCAGTCACCGGCTGTCGGTGATTACCGGCGGCCCCGGCACCGGCAAGACCGCGACGATCAAGGCGATCGCCACGCTCGCTGAGCAGCAACGCGCGAAGGTCCTGTTGTGCGCGCCGACCGGGCGCGCAGCGGCGCGGATGCGCGACACCAGTGGCTTTGACGCGACCACCGTTCATTCGGCACTCGGCTGGATCCCGGGTGAGGGGCCAACCCATGACGAGGACGATCCGGTCAAGTGCGACCTGCTGATCCTCGACGAATCCTCAATGGCCAACCAGGAGCTGATCGTCACCCTGCTACGCGCGATCGCGCCCCAGACACATCTGGTGCTGGTTGGCGATGCTGACCAGCTGGCGCCGGTCGGCGCCGGCAAGCCGTTCGCCGAGCTTGTTGTCTCCTCGGAGGTGCCGAATACGCACCTGGGTCACATCTTCCGCCAGGCGGCCGCCAGCATGATCGTGCAGGGGGCCCACGCGATCAAACGCGGCGAAACCCCAGACTTCGTCGCCGCTGAGGGGATGCACCGCGACCTGTTCATGATCGAGCGCGACGATCCGCGGTCCGCCCTGCAGGAGATCGTCACGCTGGTCAGCGAACGGCTGCCGGCCCACTACGGTGTCGATCCGATCTCCGAGATCCAGGTGTTCGCACCCGTCTACCGCGGCGAGTTGGGGATCGATGCTCTGAATCAGGCGCTGCGCGCTGCTTTGAACCCGGATGGTGTTGCGGTGCGCGGCGGCCGGCTGCGGCTCGGCGACAAGCTGATGATGACCGGGCGCAACCTGCACGAGCTGCGGCTGATGAACGGGACGCTGCTGCGTTTGCTTGACGAGATCCCGGCGAATGGCGATGACGACCCTGCGCTGCTGCTGTCCGGTGACGACGGCGGCGTGTTCCGCTTGCCGCCGGAGGAATCCGAGTCACTGCGCCTGGCGTACGCCTGCTCGGTACACCGCGGTCAGGGGATTGAGCTTCCGATCTCGGTGATCGTCGCCCATCCCGCCGCGGGCGCTTACTTCCTGCGGCGCGAGATGCTCTACACCGCGATCACCCGCTCACGGATTGCGACGATCATCGTCGGCTCACGCGGGGTTGTCACGCGAGCTGCCGGTAACCCGGACACCGGCCGCCGTCATTCCCGCCTTGGCGAACGTCTGCTCGCTGGTGCTTAGCTGGTGGCTAACCGCGCGAGACGACGCGCAGCTGGTGATCGCCGATCACCACGACGTCGCCGTAATGGAGCTGGCGACCACGGCGCATCTCAACCTCACCGTTGACAGTCAGCTGCCCGCTCGACACTACGTCCTTGGCGCCTGAGCCGTTGTCGATGACGCCGGCCAGCTTCAATAGCTGCCCAAGCCGGATCATCTGCCCGCGGATCGGAACATCCTCAGTCACGCCGGCAGCTTAGCGCTGATGAATGAACGCCAAATCATCATTGTTGGAGGCGGCCACAACGGATTGGTCGCCACGACGCTGCTGGCGCGAGCCGGCGGCAATGTGTTGCTGCTGGAGCGTGAGGCGGCGGTCGGCGGCGCCGCGGTCTCGGCCTCGCCGTTCCCGGGCGTCGACGCGCGGCTGTCGCGCTACTCGTATCTGGTGAGCCTGTTCCCGCGGTGGTTGCTGCAGGAGCTGGTGCCAGGATTCCGGCTGCAGCGACGGAGCGTGTCCTCATATACCCCGGTCGGGGATGGCGGCCTGCTCGATCGTGACGGATTGACTTTGCCGGGGGCCGAGGCGCTGGCGGCTTCGTTGGTGGGGACGCTGACCGCGCCGCTGGCGCCGCGCAGCGTTGTGCACCCGCTATTTGAGCGGCCGTTGTCAGAGCTTTTGTGTGCCGCATTCGTCGACGACATTCGCCGCGGGATCGTCGCCACCGACGCATTGATCGGCACCTTTGCCTCGCTAGCCGATCCGTCGCTGCAGCAGAACCGCTGTTTCCTCTACCACTTTGTCGGCGGGCCATGGGACCTGCCGATCGGTGGGATGGGGGCATTGAGCGGTGCGTTGCGTGACGCCGCCCTGGCGGCCGGAGCGAAGATAGAGACCGGCCGCGAGGTTGTCGGGATTGACCCCGCTGCCGACGGTGTGGCCGTGCGGACGGACGACGGGCGCGAGTACGTTGGCAGCGATGTTGTCGCCGCCGTCGCGCCCACATGCCTGAGCGCGCTGCTCGGCGAAGCGGTGAGCGAGCCGGCGCGCGAGGGTTCACAGCTGAAGCTCAACATGGTGCTGCGCCGGCTCCCCCGCCTCCGCGACCCGTCTGTTTCTGCGGTTGACGCGTTTGCCGGCACGTTCCATGTCAACGAGAGCTACACGCAGCTTGAGGCTGCATTCGCGCAGGCGGCGACAGGAGAGGTTCCGGCGGTGGTCCCCTGCGAGGCCTACTGCCACTCACTCAGTGACCCGTCGATCCTCGGCGCTGAGCTGCGCGCAAGCGGCGCCCAAACGCTGACTGTGTTCGCGCTGCACATGCCGGCGCGACTGTTCCGCGGCGATCACGCCGCCGCCAAGCGCGACGCGACCGCCGCGACCCTGGCCTCTTTGAACTCCGTCCTCGCCGAGCCGATCGAGGATTGCCTGCTAGCCGACGCCAACGGAGAGCCCTGCCTTGAGGTTCACACGCCGCTCGAGCTCGAATCCGAGCTTGGCCTCCCTGCAGGCAACATCTTCCACCGCGATCTGCAGTGGCCATTCGCGGAGACCGACGCCGAGGTAGGTCGGTGGGGAGTCGAGACGTCGCACCCCCGTGTCTGGCTCGGCGGCGCCGGCGCCCGCCGTGGCGGCGGCGTCAGCGGCATCCCCGGCCATAACGTCGCGCAGGCGATCCTCGCGCGATGACCGAACTCGACGACATCTGGGCCGATCACCTGTCAGCGTTCGATGCTGCCTGGGAGGTTCGCCTCGGCGATCAGCTGCTGGCCTCCTGTGGGGTTGATCGACTGTTCTCCGGAGCCAGCATGATCAAAACCTTTATCGCAGCGCTGCTGGCGGAGGATCTTGCTGAGAAGAGAACGCTGCGCGATCTAGTCATCAAGATCCCCCGCCATCTCGCCGCTGAAGGGGATGGACTATTGCGTTTTGGGGAGTTGCCGACCTCCCGCACGCTCGGCGAGCTTCTGATGTTGATGGTCGCGCTCTCCGACAACACGGCGACGAATGCCGTGATCGTGCACCTCGGTGGCATCGACAAGCTCAACGCTCGCCTCGCGGAGCGGGGGTGGACGAGCCGACTGCTGTGCTTCGCCGGCCAAACGGACGCGGCGCTGGCCGGGCTGAGCGAGGTTTCGCTAGCTGAGCACCAAGCCGCGCTCGCCTCGATTAGGAATCCGGCGATCCGCGCGATGTTCAGAGCGCAGCAGGACAAGCGGTCGCTGGCGCGGTGGTTGGAGTTCGATGCGCCGTTCGAGCACAAGACCGGCACGGCCGGACGCGTTCGCCATGACGCCGGCGTGTTGCACACTGAGCGAGGCGAACTCTGGATCGGCGCCTTCACCGACCGCGGCCCGGAGGCCGAGTACGTCGATCACCCGGCGTGCGTCGCGATCGGCGCGGCGATGCGCGACACGCTGCGC
>Ga0302314_10019410_pt1 | contig 11295 bp, 10 predicted proteins | sample III_Palsa_N2_3_FD_200533 | JGI IMG/M metagenome (GOLD analysis project Ga0302314, IMG submission 200533) | Peat permafrost microbial communities from Stordalen Mire near Abisko, Sweden - III_Palsa_N2_3 | ecosystem: Environmental > Terrestrial > Soil > Palsa > Peat permafrost | place: Sweden... | reverse complement strand
GCAGAACCTCTACAGCGTCATCGACCGGACGGCCGAGCCCGTCCTCGATCAGTGCCGCGAGCAAGGCATCGCCTGGGTGCCGTTCTTCCCGCTTGGCTCGGCCTTCCCGAACCGGCCCCGGGTAACAGACCACCCGGCCGTGGTGGTGGTCGCCCGCGAGGTCGGCGCCACCCCCGCGCAGGTGGGGCTGGCCTGGCTGCTGTCGCACTACGACCGCACCCTGCTGATCCCGGGCACCTCTGATCCGGCCCACCTGGCCGAGAACATCGCGGCCGGAGCCGTTCGGCTGCCGCCCGCGTCGGTCGCGGCCCTGGACCGGCTGGCGTTGTCCGACGAGCGCTAGCGCCGGACCCGGAACCGGAGGTGAGTGACCCGTGAGCTCTGGATGACGAGCGGGTCGTCGAGCAGGACCGGGGAGCGCGCGAGCTCGCCGAAGAAGCGGATGCCGTCGCCCAGGAGCACTGGCGCCAGGTCGACCGCGAGCTCGTCGACCAGGCCGAGGTTGAGCGCCTGCTGGATGATGCTGGGGCCTGCCAGCGCGACCGCCTTGCTCCCCGCGACCGCCTTGGCCCGCTCGATGGCGGCGGCCACCCCTTCGGGAACGGCGCTGAAGCGCGCGTCGGGGGTGGGCCAGGACGGCGGCGGCCGGTGCGTCACCAGGAAGAGCGGCACGCTCAGCGGGTGGTTGCCGCCCCAGCCGCTGGTGTAGTCGTAGACCCGCCGTCCCACGACGATCGCGCCGGTTGACTCGATGGTGTCCCGCAGGTAGCCGGCGCTGGCCGGCGTCACGTGCGAGACCATGCCCATCCCGGGCCAGCGCAGCGCGGTGCCGCCGCTTTCGTACCAGTCGAACAGGTGCCCGACGCTGTCGTCGCGGTGCGCGATGAACCCGTCCAAGGACATGGTCAGCGAGCCGATCACGTTAGCCATGCTCGATCCTACTGAAGGGGAAATCCAGTGGCCGGGTCCGTGACCGACGTTTAGGGTTCTTGGGATGGTGGACGCGACCGGCATCGCTGCTCACGACCGTCGGCCGGATCTGCGGTTCCGGGCGGCGGGCGCGGGCGACGCGACCGCCATCGCCGAGTTGCACGCCGACAGCTGGCGGCGTCACTACCGGGGCGCCTTCGCCGATTCCTTCCTCGACGGCGATGTCGTCGGGTACCTGCAGACACGGTGGATCACGCTCCTGGGCGCGCCAGACCCGCGGGCGCGCACGATCGTGGGCGAGCTCGGCGGCGAGGTGGTGGCGCTCGCGCACACCCGCCTGGGCGAGGACCCCACCTGGGGCGCGCTCCTGGACAACCTGCACGTCTCGCATGAGCTGAAGAGGCTGGGGATCGGCACCCGGCTGCTGGCGCTGACCGCGCAGGCCCTGCTCGACTCGTCGCCCGCCTCCGGCCTGTACCTGTGGGTCCTGGAGCAGAACGTCGCGGCGCGGGCCTTCTACGCCGCTCTGGGCGGCGCCTACGTCGAGCGCCGCGCCGTCCTGCCGCCCGGCGGCGACCCGTCCCGGCTGAACGGCACTCCGGTGGCCTTCAGATACGCCTGGCCCGACCCGGGGACGCTGCTGTCAGCAGCGGAGTGACGCTGCCGCAGCCGGTCGCGCGTATTTGAGATACCGTCTCATACATGGAGTTTCCACGGCCAGGTGAGCCGGGCGTGCCCGAGATTCCGGGGCGGCCCGGAGTTCCGGGGCCACCGCCGGCGCAGCCTCCAGGCGAGCCAGGGCCGGTTCCGGGGACACGGGTCTGGCTGGACCCGCACGCCGACTTCCAGGACCGGCTGTACGAGCGGCTGCTGGCTAAGCGGATCGTCATGGCCAACGGCCTGCTCGACGACGACGCCGCCACCCGGCTATCGGCGCAGCTCCTCGCCCTCGACGCCGAAGGGAACGAGCCGATCCGGCTGGAGCTGCAGAACCTGCGGGCCGACCTGCCCGCCGCCCTCGCCGTGATGGGCGTCCTCGACGTGGTCAGGGCCCCCGTGCACGCGCACGCCGGCGGCGAGATCCGCGGCGCCGCGCTCGGCGTGCTCGCGGCGTGCCAGCGCCGGCTGGCCTACCCCAACGCCTCCTTCGCCCTGTCCGAGCCGAGGCTGGAATTCGGCGGCACCGTGACCGCGGTGACCGAACGCCAGCGCCAGACCGAGCGGATGGTGGACTCGCTCTACTACCGGATCGCGGAGGCAACGGGCCGCGAGGCGGACGAGATCCGCGAGGACTCCCGCCGCGGCCGCACCCTCAGCACCGCCGAGGCCATCGGCTACGGCCTCATCCACTCCCGCGCAGCCACGCGCGACGACTAACGCCGCCCAATGGGGCTGGCGAGGTCGGTGAGGCCTCGTCAGGCGGCCTACTGTCCATCGATCGATCACTTAGGGCGTTAGTTGTACAGCCAATGTCTGAAATATCCCATTTATCCATGCGATCTCGGTGCAACTAACGCCCTAAGGCGGCGCCGGCGACGTTCTTTCCCGGCTAGTTACTAGTTAGTGACTAGTAACATGGCGGCATGGAGCGCCGCCAGCGGATGAGCGGGCCCGACCGCAGGCAGCAGGTCCTGCGGATCGCGGCCGAGGAGTTCGCCGACGGCGGCCTGCACGGCACGTCGACCGAGGTGATCGCCCGCCGGGCCGAGATCACCCAGGCGTACATCTTCCGCCTGTTCGGGACCAAGAAGGCCTTGTTCCTCGAGGTGATGATCGCGGCGTTCGATCGCGTGACCGAGGGGATGCGCGCCGCCGCCGGCGGCGAGACGGGGCTCGAGGCGCTCGCCCGGATGGGTGCGCAGTACACCGAGCTGCTGGCCGACCGCACCTCGCTCCTGTTGCAGCTCCAGGGCTTCGCCGCCTGCGGCGATCCCGAGGTTCGGGACGCCGTGCGCGGCAGTTTCGGGCGGATGTGGCAGACGGTGGCCGACACCACCGGGCTGGACCCGGTGACGATCAAGGCGTTCCTGGCCTTCGGCCTGCTGCTCAACAACGGTGCCGCGCTCCAGGTCGCCGACCTCGACGAGCCGTGGGCGGCGGGCGCGCGGACTCGTATCCAGCCTGGCCTGTTCGACCACATTACGACCGAGACGAACCGGTGAGCGCCCCGCCGATCCGGTCCGAGCAGCGCGGGATGGTCCCCTCGCTGCTGTTCATCGCCTTGGTCGTCGCCGCCGTCGGCAGCCTCGGGGCGCCCCTGATCACCAGCGTGGCGACCACGTTCCGGGTATCGCTCGCGAGCGCGCAGTGGACCCTGACCATCACCCTCCTGAGCGGGGCCATCGCCACGCCACTCCTCGGCCGCCTAGGGGCCGGGCCGCAGCGCCGGGGCGCCATCCTCGCCACGCTGGGCGTCGTGGTGGCGGGAAGCGCGCTCACCGTCCTGCCCCTGCCCTTCGCCTGGCTGCTGGTCGGCCGGGGCGCCCAAGGGGTCGGCCTGGGCCTGACCGCGCTGATGATGGGCGTCGCCCGGGACCATCTGCCCGAGGACCGGGGAGCGGCCACCATCGCGCTGATCTCGGTGGCGTCCACCATCGGCATCGGCGTCGGCTACCCGCTGGCCGGACTGCTGACCGAGTTCGGGGGCGTGCGCGCCGCCTACGGGCTCGGGGTGCTCGTCACCGCCGCCGCCTTCCTGGCCGCCCTGCGCAGCGTGCCGGTGCCGCCGGCCGGGCGCTCGGCCCGGGTGGACCTACCCGGCGCGCTGCTCCTCGCCGCCGGCCTGTTCCTCGTGCTGCTCCTCGCCAGCGAGACGAGCCTGTGGACCCGGCACCTCGCCCTCGCGGTCGCCCTGGCGGCCATCGCGGTGCTTGTCCTCGGCAGCTGGGCCGCCTGGGAACGCCGCCGCACCTCGCCCCTGGTCGACGTCCGGCTGCTGCGACACCGGGCCGTGGCCGGAGCCAACGCGGCCATGCTGATCGGCGGCGTCGGCATGTACCTCCTGCTCACGCTCATCACCAGGTACGCGCAGACACCGCGCGACGCGGGCTACGGCTTCGGGCTCACCACCTTCGTGGCCGGCCTCGTCCTCGTCCCGTTCTCGCTGCTTGGCTTCGTCGCCGGCAAGCTCACGCCCCGCCTGCGCCAACGGGTCGGCGCGCCCCCGCTGCTGGCGGGCAGCGCCGTCGTCGTGCTCGCCGCCTTCGCGCTGTTCGCCGCGGCGCGATCGAACCTGGCCGAGCTCCTGACGGCGATGGCGATCCTCGGCCTCGGCGTCGGCAGCTTCTCCGCCGCCATGCCCGGCGTCATCCTGGCCGTCACCCCCACGAGCGAGACGTCGAGCGCCATGAGCTTCAACCAGGTCGTGCGCAGCGTCGGCTTCTCACTCGGCAGCGCCGTCGGCGGCCTAGTACTGGCCGCAGGCACCAACACCGGGCATCTCTTCCCGACCAACGGCGCCTACACGACGGCGGCGCTGGTCGGCATCGCGGCCATGGCGGTCACAGCGATCACGAGCATCGCCCTCGCGGGCGCACCAGCGAGAGAACAATTACTTGCGTCAGCTCGCGGCTGTGAGGGGCTGAATGGTGTCGAGTACCGGTCCGAGCCGGTCCTTCTCAATCTCAAGGTCGTAGCGCGACTGCAGGTTCATCCAGAACCGCTCGGAAGTTCCGAAGAAGCGAGCCAGGCGCAGCGCGGTGTCAGCGCTGATCCTGCGCGTCCCGTGAACGATCTCGTTGATCCGCCTGGCGGGCACACCGATCGAGCGCGCCAGCTGGTACTGGCTCAGTTCCAACGGCTCAAGGAACTCCGTCAGGAGGATCTCGCCTGGGTGCACCGGCGCCATGATCACGTCGCCCGCCATCTGCCCCTCCTAGTGGTAGTCAATGATCTGGACATCTTCGGGCCCTGCGTCTGACCATGAGAAGCAGATCCGCCACTGCTGGTTGATCCGGATGCTGTACTGTCCCTCCCGGTTACCTCGCAGCTTCTCAAGCCGGTTGCCGGGCGGTACCCGGAGGTCCGCCAGGGTCTCTGCCGCGTCGAGGATGGCCAGTTTGCGCCAGGCAATGCGTTGCGTGGATCCGTCTAGTAGCCGCGATCGTTGCCGGTGCCAGATGGCTTCGGGATCTCGGTCCTTGAAGGATCGCAGCACATCTACATGATAACGCGACGCGTTAATAACGCAAGGCGTTACGCTCGGCGGCGAGGTATAAAGGTTCGCCTCACACCGGGGGTCAGACGGGCGGGGCGGGAACGGCCTCGTCCTCGCCGAGCAGGACGCGCAGGATGGCCAGCGCGCGCATGCTCTGCGTCTTCACCACGCCCGGCGACAGGTCGAGCAGCTCGGCCACCGACTGGACGCTGTGGTCCTCCCAGTAGCGCAAGACGATGATGGCGCGGTCTCGCGGGCTGAGATGCCCGAGCGCGTCAAGCAGCGTGATGCGCAGCTCCGCGGCATCGGCCGCGGCGGGTCGGTCGGGGACCATATCGGTCTGCACCTCGGCCGAGCTCTTGAGCCGCTTGTGGTCGAGGTAGGTCCGCAGCAGCACCTGCTTGCAGTACGGATAGGGGTCGTCGTGCTTGATGCGCCGCCATGACAGGTAGACCTTGATGAATGTGGTCTGGGTCAGATCCTGCGCGAGACCCCAGTCCCGGCACAACCAGAAAGCGGTCTCGCACAGCCGGCTTCCCGACTGCTCCACGAAAGCGGCGAACTCGTCGTCCTCTCGCACCGTTACCTCCGTCAGTTCGCCTGCCATTACCCGGCCCGCGGACGCGGGCCTGCCCCGCAGAACGGGGCAGGCCCGCCGCGGTCAGCTTTCGGCCGACGTGGCGGAGTGTCCGGTTCCGGTCGAGGTGCTGGCGTGCGCGGTGTGTCCGGTTCCGGTCGAGGTGCCGACGTGCTCGACCCCCGTCGACGCGCCCGCGTGCATGTTCCCCGGCAGGCCGGCGAACCGGCTGTCCCCGTCACGGACAACGGCGGCATCCATCTGCCCCGCCCCCCAGGCCGGGTTCGCCGCGATCTGCAGCGCCTGGGCAGCGGTGATCGCCATCTGCGTCGGCGGGTTGCTGTGGCCGTTCCAGGTCAGGCAGGTGGCCACGTCGATCTCGACGACGGTGCCGTCCCCGTGGTCGACGTCGATCACCAGCGGCTCTATGCAGTTGTCGGAAATCCTGGTGGTGAGCACGGTCGCCCCGCCGGGCAGCGTGCTGCAGGTCCGCGTCATGTCCGAAGGGACCGCAGTGGTGCACGCACTCGGGTTAAGCGATCCCTGGAACAGGGAGAGTCGGATCATCCCGAGCCCGGACGCGCCGTCGAGGTAGGTCTCCGCACCGAGGCCGCCGAAGAAGGAATAGTTGCTGGTCGCCCCGGGAGGCAGCAGCTTCAGCAGCTCAGCCAGGACGGCGGCGGAACTCGTCGGCGCTTTCGGACCCGCTGGCTGCGGAATGTAGTCAGCAGGCGAGGTCACGGTGGTCAGGATCGCCGTCGCGGGAACTGTGTTCCTGCCGCCGGCGGGGGCGGTCTGCGTGCCCGGCCGGGTGGGGCTGGCGGTTTTCGCCACCGGGCCCCGGTCCGCCACGGCCGGATGGCCGCCGCCGGCCAGCGCCGGCACCGCCACCCCGGCCCCCACGAGGCCGACCGCCACCAGGGCGGTTGACGCGATCTTGGCCGTGCGCGCACGCCTCGCGCGCCGCCCCTTGACCAGCACCTCCGCCGCCATGCCGTCAAGCGACGGCGGTGCCTGCGAGGACATCTCATCTCTGAACATGGAATACACCCTCTGATCCATCTAGGCCTTCCGATTCTTTGAGGAGATCGCGCGTCTCTACCCGTATAGACGTGTCTTACCGGGACCCCGGTCACACGCGACATACTGGATGCCGACGTTACGGAGGGAAGCACCGCTTGAGCGCGCTCGCACCGCCCCGTGGTCGGCCGCCGATCACCGGGCTGGTCTGGGTGACCTGGCGTCAGCACCGCGTCAGCCTCGTCTGCGTGCTGGCCATCTGCTGGGCACTCGGGCTGGCCGGGTTCCAGGCGCTGCTCGGCCCGCAGGGGAAGACGATTCCCCCGGCCGCGATAACCCTGGTCGTCCTGCAGGCGATCCCTGCGATCGTCGGCGGGTTCCTCGGCGCGCCGAGCGGCCGCGCCCGCCCGGCCACTGCCGAGGTGCTCGTGCTCCTCGGCACGACGGTCGCGGTCTTGTGCCCGATCGCGATTCTGATGCAGGTATGGTCCCGGTCCTGGGAGCCGAACTTCACGGTGTGGGACTTCTGGGAGTTCGACGCCACCGGCGTGGTCTTCGTGGCCTGGATTGCGCTCGCCTTCACGCTCGGCGTCTTCTTCGGGGCGCTGCTGCGGCGTACCGTTCCCGCGCTCGGCGCCACCCTCGCGGGCTACTTTTTCCTGGTCCTCGTGCCGTTCAGAGAATTGCACGCGCTGCTGCTGAACGTCGGCACGCGCACCGCCGCCGACCTGCCGCTGGCCGCCAGCGGCTTCGGACAGGGACGTCTCGGCCTGCCGGCGATTGCGTGGACCAGCCCGGGACCATCAGGAAGCTGGATCGTCAGCGGCTGGTTTACCGGCCCGGGCGGCCACCAGTTGAACGCCACCGCCGCGGCGAACGTGGAAAACCAGATCAGCCAAATAAGCTCAAGCGGCAGCGTGGCCAGCTGGCTGGCGCAGCACCACTACGGCTACGTCATCGGCTACCTGCCGGCCAGCCAGTTCCCGGTTGTCCAGGGGATCGAGGCCGGGGTCCTGCTCCTAGCGGCGTTCGCCTTCGCCGCCGCCGCCCTCTGGCTAGTACGCCATGTCGGCTGATCCTGCATTAGGGAGCGAGAACAGCGAGCCCGGCTTCCGCGCATTCGTCGTCTTGCCCAGGCATCATTCCGCCGCTTACCGCCATCGCGCCGAGGACGGTGTCCCCCCGCAGGATGAGCGCCGCGCCGGCGCCCGCCAGGATGGGCACCCGCACGGCCCGATCCAGCTGGGCGAAGAAACCAGGCGAAGCCTCCTGCAGCTGGCGCAGTGCGGCGCCGTCGCGGCGGAAGAGGGCGACGCTGGCCGCTTTGGTCTCGGCGCTGCATGGACGCGGGGGTTGCCTCGCCAGGGGACGAAGCCACCGTCGCGCTCGATCTCCGGACGGCCGTCATCGGCATGCTGTCTCTGCGGATCAATGAGCCTAATCTGCCCTGGCCGCCCTTCCCCGAGCAAGCCGATCGATTCCTCTCCAAGCTCGTCGGACTCGCGCCGCCGGCCGGGCGAAGAGCCCGCACCTCTCACGGTGGTCGAAAATCTTTCGAGAAATTCAACCAAGCCGCGCCGTTACTTATCGGACAGCAAATGCTCGATTAAGTATCGAAGGACGTTTTAAAGTGTGCGGATCTGCTCCGCCGGCACCTTAGGAAAGTGCCAGCGTTATCGTCAGAACTCTGGGAATGCCGCTTAGTGGCGCCAAGCGTCTTGTCGTCGATAGCAAGTGACGGCTATCGTCATAGGACCTAACAGAAAAGAGGATTTAGGGGGGATTAGCAATGAGGCTAAGAGTAATTACAGTGGCTGTGGTTGCAGGCGCGACCATGCTTCCGGGGGGTGCCGCCTCGGCCGCCCCCGGCTCCATGCCCAAGATCCCCAACGACCATGGGTGGAGCGGGTACACCACCTACATCACCACGAACGTTAAGAAGCAGCCGACCAGCACGGAGTATTACGCGGATGCGCGCTGGAGGGTGCCCACGCTGGACTGCAACCCGATTCGTCACCCGATCATCGGGGCAAGCTCCGCCGTGGGCATGTGGGTCGGCCTCGGCGGGGTAGGGCTCCCCAAAGACAGCGCATCCGAGAATCTGGTGCAGGCTGGAATCGTGAGCTACTGCAGGCACTACTCCCAGGTCGATAACGCCGTGTACCAGATCTTGCCGCCAGACAAGAGCGCGATCTCCTTGGGAGCGAGCTATCCGGTCAAGCCGGGGGACTCCGTGGAGGTCACGGTCGAGAGGCACAGCAAGTACAGCTACTCCATGGAGATCAACGACTACGCCAAGGAACGGTGGTTGTGGGCTAAGACGTTCAAGGTGAGCTTCGGCAACGTACCGGACTCAGCCGACTACATCGTAGAGGACCCTGGCTTCCCCAACCTCTATCAGGCGGATTTCGGCACCGTCACGTTCGATTTGGCCAATTACAACACCTTCCCGCTGGGCTCGTGCCCGTCGTGCGGGCCGTCCTTTCTTAACGAGGGCTATGCGTGGCAGTTCGTCGGTGTCACGCCTTTCAACAAGCCCTTTACCAAGGTCGGGCCACTGTCCAGCCCGGTGTCTTCCGACCCCGGCAAATTCTCGGTCACGTGGGTGCGAGGGTCCTGATCCTCTGTTGAAAAAAGTTGAGACCGGCGCTCTAGTTGGACGCGAGGCGGTCGACGCGCTCGATGGTGATCACGTCGTCGACGACATACATGATCCGGTAGGACGCGGCTCGGGTCCGGTGGTAGCGGCCCCGGTGGAATCCATCGGGCGGCGGGGGATAGGGATCATCGGCCAGTGCCGCGATGACCGCGCCGATGGCGCGCATGCCGCCCTGGTCATGCATGTACCTTCGGGCCGACGCGACGACGGCCGGCGTCCACTCGATTCTCACCGACCGGCGAGCAGCTCGGCCATCACGTCGTCGTGCGAGCGGGCGCCGGGCCGCCCGGCTTGCGCCCACTCGTCGTGCCCGGCGATCGTCGCCTCGATCTCAGCGGCCTCGCCGCCGAGGCGGACCACCTCGAAGGGCTCGGTGTCGTCCGTAGGCTGCACGCTCATGCGATCCACCGTAAGGCATCCAGCCGCGCCGCGAAGGCAGGCGCGCGGTGTGCGACGGAAAGGATGATTTTGGGGTGCCGGAGGGAGTGCCAGGGAGGCGGCGTTGTCGCGAGCGGTGGCGATTGCTTCGGTGGCCGAGAGCGCGGCGCTCTCGTTGGCGAGGATGTTCAGCAGGATTTCGCGCGCCTCGTACCGGCGGGGGTCGTGGCGGGCCGTGTTGACGTGGGCGTCATCGTCGCCGCTGTCGACGTCCTGGTCGTGGGTGGCGACGTAGAGCGTGGTGCGCTCGCGGGCGCGGCCGGCGAGCACGTACAGGGCCTCGCGGGTCATGTTCTCGGTAATGAGCGGGTGGGCGGTGTCGACGGTGGAGCCTTGGGCACGGTGGGATGTGGCGGCGTAAAGGAGCTGGACGTTCGCGGCGACGTAGTTAGCAGGCAGGGTGATCCGGCCGCCGTGGGTGATGCTCTTGACGGTGAGCGCGCCGTCGTGGTGGCGGCGCTCGATGGTCCAGGCGTCGCCGTTCTTGACCCAGTCCCGGCCGCCTCGGGTCGGCAGCCGGCGGTCGTTGCGGCGGGTCACGATCCAGTCGCCACGTCCGGCGAGGTTGCCGTCCTGTAGTCGCGTGCCGTCCGGCTCGACTTGGCCGGCGGTGACGCGGTCGGCGCGGGCGCGGGCGGCCAGGGTGGTGACGTCGGTGCTGGCGAGGGCGGCCATGAGGGTGACCTTGCCGGCCAGCATGTCGGCTTTCCAGCCGTCGTAGGCGGCCTGGGCCATGGCCTGGCGGGAGCCGCCGCGGATGCGGTCGCGCTGGTGGTACCAGTCGACCGCGTCCGGGTTGCCGGTGCGGAGCTGGAGGGTGGCGGCGGCCTCGGCGGGGTCGCGGAACCGGTACAGGGTAGTCAGTTCCGGGGTGCCCGGCTCGGCGGCGACCAGGCGCAGTGCGCCGCCGGCGTCGACCGCGGGCAGCTGCCGGTCGTCGCCGAGCAGTCGGACGACCGCGCCCCGCTTCGCGGCGTGGGCGGTGAGGCTGTCAAGGGCGAACGTGCCGGCCATCCCGGCCTCGTCGACCAGGATCACGTCGCCGGGGCCGAGCCTGAACATGCGCGCGGCGGCGGGGACTGATTCCCCCGACTGGAGTCTGGCGGCGAACGGGCCGGTGGCCCACTCGTGGAGGAACTTGTGCAGGTTCTCGGCGCGGACGCCGAGCTCGCGGCCGAGCACGTCGGCCGCTGCCGCCGAGGTGGCGAGCGGGATGAGGTTGCGGCCGCCTTGCCTCAGCACGTGCGCGAGGGCGCGCATCGCGGTCGTCTTCCCCGCCCCGGCCGGGCCGATGCCCGCGAGCAGGAGCCGGGAGTCGGCCGCGAACACGGTCACCAGGTGGCGCTGGCCGGGGTCCAGCGCTGCGCCTGTCCGAGCCTCGAATCCGGCGAGCGCCGCGGCCACCGCCGGGCCGGACAACCCCGCGGCGGTCAGGGTCCTGGCCGCTGCGACGAGGCGGGTTTCGGCGTCAAGAACGGGTTGACCGGTGTAGCGGGCGGCGGCGTGCTGGGTGAA
>Ga0302314_10019409_pt1 | contig 11296 bp, 13 predicted proteins | sample III_Palsa_N2_3_FD_200533 | JGI IMG/M metagenome (GOLD analysis project Ga0302314, IMG submission 200533) | Peat permafrost microbial communities from Stordalen Mire near Abisko, Sweden - III_Palsa_N2_3 | ecosystem: Environmental > Terrestrial > Soil > Palsa > Peat permafrost | place: Sweden... | reverse complement strand
GTGGTGATCGTGGATGACGTGATCTCCGATGGCGCCGCCAAACGCGAGGCCATTGATCTGATCCAGAAGGCCGGCGCGACCCCCGTCGCGATTCTGCTGGCTCTTGACCGTCAGGAGCGTGGCCGGGGGGAGCGTTCCGCCGTGCAGGAGATTGAGGCAGCGCACGGGGTCCGCTGTGTGAGCATCCTCACACTTGCGCAGCTTTTGCTCGCTTTGGAGAACCCCGCGGACGGTCGCGCTCGCGTTTCTGCGCAACAGCTCACGGCGCTGAAAGCCTATCGCGCACAATTTGGGATTTCCTGACTTGCAGGGCCGGTTGCGACAGGGAGATGATGCGCGCCATGTCGAACCGGCTTTCAAACATTTGACGCCATGCCAAGATCCGTCTCTGTAGCGACTTTGAGTACCCTGCTGTTGTGCGTAAGCGCAGGCAGTGCTGTGGCCGCCTGGGCCGATGGCCCGGCCCTGTACAAATGGGTCGACGACCAGGGTGTCGTGCATTACGGGGACAGCATCCCCCCGCAGTACGCCCAGAAGGAAAACACCGTCCTGAACAAGGAAGGGGTGCCCGTCGGCCACCATGATGCGACCAAGTCGGCCGCCCAACTGGCCGCCGAGAGTGCGGCCCAGGACCAAGCGGCGCGCCAGAAGCAGCGCGACACTTTCCTGCTGGCCACATATACCTCGGTGAAGGACATCGAACAGCTGCGCGACGAGCGGCTGCAGCAGATCAAGGGCCAGCGGGTAGCGGCCGAGCAGTACGTCGCCTCCCTCGGCGAGCGGCTGACGGCCCTGCAGACCCGGGCACAGAACTTCAAACCCTACAGCACGCGGCCGGATGCCCATCGCATGCCCGACGATCTGGCCGAGCAGATGGTGCATACGATGAATGACATCCGCGCCCAGAAGGCGGCGCTGGCGGTGAGCCTGGAGGACCAGGAAAAGACCCAGGCCCAGTTCCAGTCGGATATCGACCGCTACCGGGAATTGCGCAGCGCGCAGGCGGCACTGCGGCCGTAGGGATCAGGCGCGACCGGAGTGTCCGAAGCCACCCGCGCCGCGGGCGCTGGCGGCAAAATCCTCGACGACCTCGAGATCGACCTGCACCACCGGGACCACCACCAGCTGCGCGATGCGTTCGCCAGGCTCGATGGTGAAGGGGGTCTGACCCCGGTTCCACATCGAAACCATCAGCTGTCCCTGGTAGTCCGAGTCGATCAGCCCGACGAGGTTGCCGAGCACGATCCCATGCTTGTGGCCCAGTCCCGAGCGCGGCAGGATGACCGCGGCGAGACCCGGATCATCGAGGTGGATGGCGAGCCCCGTCGGCACCAGCTGCGTCTGACCCGGCGCCAGCAGCAACGGGGCATCGAGGCAGGCCCGCAGGTCCATGCCGGCCGAACCGCCGGTGGCGTAGGACGGCAGCGGAAGAACTTTACCGACGCGCGCGTCGAGGATCCGCACCCTGAGCGGGTGCTTGCGGGTCATTGCATCCATGGTCAACCTTTGGTTGCGGCAGTCGGCAGGGCGGTGAGGGTCGCATCAGCCCGTCGCTCGGCGAACACCGCGGCGATGAGTTCGATGAGTTCACGCGCCAGTTGTGTCTTGGCGTTGCGCGGCAGGAGCTTGCGACCGTTGCGCCAGAGCACGATGAGTTCATTGTCGGCGCAGTCGAAGGCCTTGTCGTGGCCGACTTCGTTGGCGGCGATCATGTCGAGGTTCTTGCGCAGCATCTTCGAGCGGGCATTCTGCTCGACGGCATCGGTCTCGGCCGCGAAGCCGACGACGAACGCCGGACGCTGCGCGCCGGCGGCGAGCGTACCGATGATGTCCGTGGTCCGGGCCATCTGCAGGGCAAGGCTTTCCTCGGTCTTCTTGATCTTCGAGGTCGCGGCATGCGCCGGCCGGTAGTCGGCCACGGCCGCCGTGGAGATGAAGATATCGTCCGGCCGCACCTCGGCCTGTACGGCCGCCAGCATGTCAGCGGCGCTCTCGACATCCACGCGGCGCACCCCGGCCGGGGTCGCAAGCGAGACCGGCCCACAGATCATGACCACCTGGGCGCCGGCCGCGCGGGCGGCCGCGGCGATCGCGAAACCCATTTTCCCGGAGCTGCGATTGCTGATGAAGCGCACCGGATCGATTGGCTCGCGGGTAGGGCCCGCGGTCAAAAGCACCCGCCGTCCGCTCAGCACCCCGCTGGGCACGAGGGTCGAATCGGCGAGAAGCGCGAGCTCGGTGGGCTCGAGCATCCGCCCGGCACCGACTTCCCCGCAGGCCTGGTCGCCGATCCCGGGACCGAACACGTGCAGCCCGCGCTCCTTCAGCAGGGCAACGTTGGCCTGCGTCGCGGGATTGGCCCACATCTGGTGATTCATGGCCGGCGCCAGGGCGATGGGCGCGGCGGTGGCCAGACAGGTCGTGGCCAGCAAGTCATCGGCGCGGCCGCCGGCGAGCCGTGCGAGGAAATCGGCGCTCGCCGGAGCGATCAGCACCAGGTCGGCCCAACGGGCCAGCTCGATATGGCCCATGGAGGCTTCGGCCGCCGGATCCCACAGGTCCGTCCGCACCGGCCGTCCGGACAGGGCCTGGAAGGTCATCGGGGTCACGAACTCGCGCGCGCCATCGGTCATGACGACCTGCACCTCGGCGCCGCGTTCGCGCAGCCGACGCACGAGATCCGCACTCTTATAGGCGGCGATACCGCCGGTGACGCCGAGCAGGATGTGTTTGCCGTGCATAAACCCTCTTGCAGTCATTATCAGGTCCGTCCCGGCGGGCTGCAAATGACGATATCTACGGCCGTTATGCCCCTGGCTTAGGGAGCGCTCCGGGCCGGACACTGCCTGGATGTCGATCCGGAACTGGCTGCCGTCCGAACGGCCGCGTGAAAAGCTCATGGAACTGGGCCCCCAAAGTCTCTCGAACGCCGAACTCCTGGCAGTGTTCTTCGGCACCGGCCACGGCGGCGGCACCGCCGTCGACCTGGCCCACCGCCTCCTGGCCCGGTTCGGCTCGCTGCGCGCCCTGCTGTGCGCCGAGCGCGAGCAGGCCCTGGCGGGGCCGGGGCTGGGGCCGGCCCGGTACTGCATGCTGCAGGCCGCGCTGGAGCTCGCCCGCCGCCACTACCGGGAGACCCTGAAAGCCGGTCCCGCCCTGGACTCGCCCGACACCGCCCGCGCCTTCCTGATGGCCCAGCTGCGGGACCGGCCCTACGAGGTCTTCTGCTGCCTGCATCTGGATACGCGGCATCGCCTCATCGTCTTCGAGGAACTGTTCCGCGGCACCATCGACGGGGCGAGCGTCCATCCGCGCGAAGTGGTACGGCAGGCGCTCGCCCGAAATTCCGCGGCGGTGATCCTGGCGCACAATCATCCTTCCGGCGTACCCGAGCCCAGTCAGGCGGATGAACTCATCACGCAACGGCTGCGCGACGCCCTGGGCCTGGTTGACGTCCGCGTGCTGGATCACCTCATCGTCGGGAGCGACCGCTGCATGTCATTTGCCGAGCGCGGACTTCTCTAAAGGATCGTTCTAGGGACGGTCGTCGCCCTTGTTCTCCTGCTCCAGAAACTGCTGCGCCGCGACTTTGTTGGGACCGCCTCGCAGCGCCATGGTTGCAACAATTTCGTTGAGGTACTGCCTTCGTTCGGCAGCCTCGCGAGCCGCCTTCTCCTGCGAAGGACCGGCCATTATCGGGCGGGTGTCCGGCACTGGAATTCCTGCTTCGAGTTCTCGGAGGGCGATCATTTCGTCGAGCAGATACCGTTCCGGAATCCGCTCCGGGGAGCGCCAGGCGTTATCCAGCAACTGCAACTCGAGTTGCTTATTTTTCGATAGCGCCAGACCGGTCCTGCGAAGACCTGTTATGTCGTCGTGCCCCGTCAGAAACAGCGCGACCTTCGCGCGCGCGGCCAGGTCTCCTTCGAGGCACGCGAGTGGGACTTCCAGCGAGTGATCAAGAGCCACGGAGTCATCCGTCCTGGCGATGGCTGCAGAGAGCTGCTCCACGCGCCTGGCCTCCTCCTGCTCTGGCATTGGCGCAAGGTGAATGATCAAGGAGTTGGTCGTGATCTTCAGCCAATGAAGATCAGGGAACTTTGTTCCTTCTGCCAGGCGTGCCGTGGTCACGGATACCGAATACGTACCTGGCTTCTGAAAAATCAGGGCGTCATTGAGTCGCAGGCTTATTTGTGTGCGGCGCGCAGTCAGCGGCAGCAGCTCAATCGAGTCCGTGGCAATCGTGCCGTGCCACCGAAACACGTCACCCACCGGAGTCACGTTGATCTGCTCACTGACGCCAAGGATGAGCGCGAGATTGATCATGTACCCCGGGCGCTCGGCAGAAAGCGTGAGCCTCAGACCGATCGGCTCCCCCATCAGGTAGGCCGTTTTTCCGTCTTTGGCCTCCAGCCGGACGCTTACTCCTGCCGGCAACGCGTCCGGAATCTGTGGCCAGCCATCCTGCATTCCGGTCGCAACGAGCGCGAAGATGACCTGCACCGGCCAGCCCTTCCAGGCACTCGGAGCTACCACTTCGGACCGAAGGGCTGATCGGCTACCGGGGATTTAGGGCAAAGACGCCGGCTGTTGCGCCGGCACCAGTACCTTGGCGTACAAGCCAATGCCACCGAGCCGGGTGCAGTCGGCGACGGTTATGAGCTTCGCGTCCCTGGTGGGAATCAGCGGCAGGACCTTCTCGGTGACGTAGTGCAGGAAGTCGCAATTTCCCTTCAGCTCGACCGTCTTCCACTGTGCATCGACAAACCCACCTGAAGGCGCCTTCCCCGCATTGTCGGTCGGCGCAAGCACGGAGAATGTCACGTCAACGGCGCGCCGCGTGGTTGATCCATAGCAACCACGCTGATCCACGTGCATGTCACTTTCACGCGCACCGAGTTGCAGGAGCACGTACCTCACATCGCTGTAGATGCGGTCGCAGCTCGCCGGCTGCCACGGACCCGTGTCCGAGGTGATCACCAGGGGGTGACTGAAACTGACCAGCTTGCGCTTGGTCCAGGCCGCGGTTTGGCTCAATGCCACCGAGTCGGATGCCACAGCCGCGGGCGCGTCCGCCGCCACGACATTCACGGGTCCGGCAAGGCCAGCGGCAATGAGCATCAGGACTCGAATGCGCATCATCACATCCTCCGCATCACCCACGGCATTTTAGATCTCGCTTCCATGGGGCGCCAGCCATTAAGTTTGCAGCGGCGCTTCAGGCGGCCGTTGTATCCGATGCGATACAGGCGTACGACCGCGCACCGGCGTAGCATTCCGTCAAATTCACGGTCCGACGAGCGAATAATGAGCGACATCACCCGGCGCGCGTTCGTGGGCGGCGCGGTGGCCCTCACCGGGCTGACACTGAGCCTCGAGCTGCCTGCCCAGGAGACGGCCAGGCAGGCGGCCCCCGGCGTGCCGCGTCCGCCGCGAACACCATCGGCCTTCTTGCAGATCGGCGAGGACGACCGGATCACGATCATCACCCCGGCGGTGGAGATGGGACAGGGCGGCCATACCTCCCTGCCGATGATCATCATGGAGGAGCTGGGCGGAAACTGGGACCGGCTGCGGGTAGTCGACGCTCCGGCGGCGGCGATCTATAACAATCCGCTGTTCGGCCTCCAGGCGACGGTCGGGAGCTTCTCGGTTCGCGGCTGGTACCTGGAGCTGCGGCGGATTGGCGCAGCCGCCCGGGTAATGCTGCTGCAGGCGGCGGCCCAGACCTGGAAAGTGTCACCGGAACACTGCGTGGCAGATGGCAGTGAGGTCATTCACGACTCCAGCGGGCGCAGATGCTCGTTCGGCAGCGTGGCCCGACTCGCGGCCAGCCTGCCGATACCGCAGAACCCGCTGCTCAAGACGGTCGCCCAGTACACGATGATCGGCAGCTCCCCGCCCCGCGTCGACGTTCCGGACAAGGTCGACGGCAGCGCCCGCTACGGTATCGATGTCACGCTGCCGGACATGCTGTATGCAGCGGTCAAGACCTGCCCCACATTCGGCGGCAAGCTCAAATCCCTCGATGACAGCGCGTGCAGAAGCATGCCCGCGTATCGCGCGACCGTGCGGCTCGCCGACGGTGTGGTGGTTGTCGCGCAATCCTACTGGCAGGCGCGCAAGGCCCTCGAGCGCGTCAAGGTGGAGTACGAGCTCGGCCCTCTGGCTGGACTCGACAGTGAGAAGGTCTCACAACAGCTGCATGCCGGCTTCGCTGAGCCGGGCTTCGTGGCTCGCCATGACGGGAAAGTCGAGGCGGCGCTGGCGGGCGCCGCGAAAGTCCTGGAGTCTGTGTACGAGGTTCCGTATCTGGCCCACGCCTGCATGGAGCCGATGAACTGCACGGCACGGGTCACGGACGCGGGTTGCGAGATCTGGTGCGGCACCCAGAATCCCCAGGCCGCCCAGGCAGCCGCAGCGACCGCGCTCGGCATTGCGCCGGCCCGCGTGCAGGTTCATGTGCAGTATCTGGGTGGCGGCTTCGGTCGACGCGGTGAGGCGGACTACGTGACGCAGGCGGTGCTCGCCGCCAAGGCCACCCAAGGCAAACCGGTCAAGCTGATCTGGAGCCGCGAGGAAGACATACAGCACGACTTCTACCGGCCGGCCGCAGCGATCCGCTTTCGCGGCGGACTGGATGCGGCCGGCAAACTCGTCGCGCTCGAAGCCAAGATCATCAGCGCCTCGGCGCCTGCCATCGGTCGTCCCGGCGCCCCACCCTTTTTCGTCGAGGCGGTGGAGGATGCGAACTACAGGATTCCAAACTTTTACGTCACGGGCCTGAACAAGGACCTGGGCGTGCGCTTCGGATTCTGGCGCTCGGTGAACCATTCGCACAATCCGTTCATGTTGGAAGGCTTCATCGATGAACTGGCACGTGCCGCCGGCAAGGATCCGTACCTGTTCCGGCGCGAGATGCTGCAGCATGGCAGCGAAGGCGCGCGACGCCAGTTGGCCGTTTTGGATCTGATGGCGCAAAAGGCGAACTGGCAGCATCCGCCCGCCGGGCATGCCTTCGGAATCTCGGCATTCGAGGCCTTCGGGAGCTTCATCGGCACCATCGTCGAAGTATCGGTCAAGGACCGCTTCGTCACGATACATCGGGTGGTACAGGCCATCGACTGCGGGGTGGCCATTCACCCGGACAACATCAGTGCGCAGCTCGAAGGGGGCATGGCATTCGGCCTGACGGCAGCGGTGCGCGGCGAGATCACGCTCAGGAACGGCGCGGTCATGCAGGCCAATTTCAACGACTATCCGGCGCTCGCGCTCTCCGAGATGCCGCTCGTCGAGAGCTACATCGTCCCGAGCACGGCTGCGCCCGGGGGCGTCGGTGAGCCCGGCACCGGACCCATCGCGCCATCTCTCGGCAACGCCATCTATGCCGCGACGGGGCAGCGGCTGCGATCATTGCCGCTCTCCAGACACCGGCTTTCACTCAAGGTCGCGAGAACTTAGAACATGGTCACTCTCAACATCAATGGTTCAGACCACACCATCGACGTCGAAACGGACACCCCACTGCTGTGGGTATTGCGGGATGAGCTCGCCCTGACCGGGACGAAGTACGGTTGCGGCCTGGGACTGTGTGGCGCCTGCACCGTGTTGCTGGACGGACGACCCACGCGCAGCTGCGTGGTGCCGGTGAGCGCGGTCAGCGGTCAGGCCATAGTGACCATCGAAGGTCTCTCCAAGGACAAGAGTCATCCCGTCCAGCGCGCCTGGATCGAGGAAAGCGTGCCGCAATGCGGCTACTGCCAGTCGGGCATGATCCTCGCGACCGTGGCGCTGTTGAAGAACAAGCCGAACCCGACGGACCACGACATTGATACCAACGTGACCAACATCTGTCGCTGCGGCACATACAATCGCGTGCGCAAGGCCATACACCGCGCCGCCCGAATGCAGGAAAACGGTGAGACACCGGTGGGCGGCAGCTCAACGGCATGACGGGTAAGTCCATCGGGATCATCGCCGGCGCTATCGTGCTCGCCGGGCTGGGGGTATTGGCCTGGGCTGCGATCCGGCCCGGTCCGATGGCTTTTGCCGGCGGCAAGCGCGCCACGCTTGCGCAATACCCGGGCTCCCCGACCGGGGTACCGGCTGACCTTCCACCAATGGATGCGCTCGCGCGGGCCAAGTACCTGACGCAGGCAGCCGACTGTGAGGCCTGCCACACCGCTGACGGCGGCCAGCCCTTTGCCGGCGGCCTTGCGTTCCAGACCGACTTTGGAATCATCTATTCCCCGAACATCACGCCCGATCGCGAAACCGGTATTGGAACCTGGACTGACGCGGACTTCCTCAAAGCCGTGCACCAGGGCATCAGCAAGGACAAGGGCTGGCTCTATCCGGCTTTTCCGTATGCTGCATACACCTACCTCACCGACGCGGACGCCCTCGCGATCAAGGCCTATCTGTTCAGCCTGCCGCCGCAGAAGAACGTGCCACCGTCGACGAAGCTGCGGTTCCCATACAACCAGCGCTGGTTGATGGCGATCTGGTCGCGCCTGTATGACCCGGATTCGCGTTTCCGACCCGTCGTCGACCGTTCGCCCTCCTGGAACCGCGGAGCTTATCTGGTCGAAGCGCTGGGTCATTGCGGCGATTGCCACACGCCGCGCACGGCCCTGCAGTCCCTCGACAACCGCCACAAGTTTGCCGGCGGCCTGTCCGAAGGCTGGCGCGCCTACAACCTCACCAGCGACGTCGATTCGGGGATCGGTGGCTGGAGTCGGGAAGATCTCGTCGGCTATCTCACGACTGGCCATTCACTGGATCGCGGTACTGCATTCGGCCCGATGGCCCAGGCGGTGCACCTGAGCTTCCAGAAGCTGACGACAGCGGACGTGAGTGCCATCGCTGAGTATGTACGCAGCGTGCCACCGGTTCCGACTCCGGATCTGCCGGCTCCCAGGCTCAAACCCGCACCCGAGGATCCTGCCCAGGGCGTCGCCGCGGGTTCGAATCCGCGAGGCGAGGCGCTCTTCGCAAGCATGTGCGCGGGATGTCATACGTGGACCGGCGCGAACCATTTCGTGCCACATGCGACGCTGACGGGTACACGAGCAGTGAATGACCCGACCGCAACCAATGTGGCACTAGCGGTGCTGCGGGGTGCGGCCACCCTGCCTCCCTCGGCTGACATCGCCGTCATGCCGGCCTTCGGTCAGGCGTGGTCGGATGACGATATTGCCGCGGTGTCGAACTACGTGGTCGGGCGATTCGGCGCCAGGGCGTCAGCGATCACGGGCGCCCAGGTTCAACAGCTGCGGGACGGCAAGTGAGCAACCCAGGCATCGTACTGGAGCCGTTGATCATTTCGAACTGAGCTTATCGCCGGTGTACGGGTTATAGACGTAGTTGCCCGGAAACTCTTCGTGGGTCTTCGGATCGAGTCTCTTCGGCAGGAGGCTCGCGAGCGGCATCCGCCAGTGGAACGTCTGATCGTAGAGCGAGTACTGGAAACTTCCGGACTTCAGAGGGTCGATCAACGGGTGACCGTCGAGCATTCCCGGGTAGACGACCAAGACCATGTTCTGTCCCAGCTGACCCAGCATGTTGGAGAGCAAAGGACGCATGGCACCGAGCATGGTCTGCATGGCAGGCGGTACCTCCTCGGGCGCCAGGGGCTGGATCGCTTTGCCTTCGACCAGGAATCTGGCATTCCCCATCAGCTCGGCCGGAGTCTGCGAGGTGGTGAGGCCGCCGATGCCGGCCCCGGCGCGCACGATTGCGAACAACTGATAGCCCTCGAACGCGGCACGGATATCGGCAGCGTTCTTGGGAGTGATGTTCGGATTGCCCGCGAGGGCCACATCCCAGAATTCCGGGGGTATCCACCAGACCATGCTCATCTGCTGGTTCGCGTTGCTGCTCTGCTGGGTTTCATGAACGAACTCGCGGATGTCGACCGCCCGGGCGCTGCCGTCCACGGCAAAGCCGATGATCAGGCTCATCGCAAATCGCAGCGCAACATTCTTTCCTGCACGCATCTGAACGCCCCGCACATGACTGGTGGCGTCCTTATGCCTCAAGGAAGCGTGGCAATGTGCGGATCCAGGTCATAAAATCGAATACCGCGGCGAGTACCTGCGCCTTGCGGGAAGCCTGTCCGGCTGGTATAAAGCTCGGCCCCAGCGGGCTGTCCGGCACAATCGGGCATTCCGTAACTAATTGATCCTGAAGGTTAAGTTTATGTCCCGCGTCTGCGAGATCACTGGCAAGGGCCCGGCTACGGGCAATCGCGTGTCCCACGCGAACAACAAGCGCCGCCGTCGCTTCCTGCCGAACCTGCATCACCAGCGCTTCTGGCTGGAGTCGGAAAAGCGCTGGGTATCGTTGCGCGTGTCCACCCACGGACTGCGCACGATCGAGAAGAAGGGCATCGATGTGATCGTTGCCGAACTGCGTGAGCAGGGCGAGAAGATCTGAATCTTCTCTAGAGCACCTTCGGAGAGCCAGTCATGCGCGAGAAGATCAAACTGTTGTCGTCGGCCGGAACCGGTCACTTCTATGTCACCACCAAGAACAAGCGTCTGCACCCGGACAAGCTCGAGGTGAAGAAGTTTGACCCCGTGGTGCGCAAGCACGTCTCCTATAAAGAGACCAAGATCAAGTAAGGGCGCATCGCGGCCCGAAGATTGAGTGAAAGGCCCGGCATCGTCCGGGCCTTTTGCATTGCCCGGGATGTTACGGCGCATTGAAGACTGCCCACGGCGCTTTCTGCGCTGCCAATTAATTGCTTTAAGAATCAATGTGTCACGGCGCAGGAGGTATCTTACGCCCTGAGGGACCCTCATCCGGTGGTGTGCCCGCAAGCGCAGTGCACAATGGAGTCGAGCCCATTGGCGCGCTCATGCAGGAGAGCATCATGACACGCAATCTTTTGTTGACGGTTGCCGTGACCGGACTGGTGGCAGCAAGCAGCTTCGCTGTAGCCGAGGATGTCGCCACCAGCCAGATCGACGCGCAGATCACCCAGCAGGTGCAGGAAAAGCTCGCAACGGATGAGCCCAGCCTAAGCCCGCATATTCTCGTCAGCACCCGCGGAGGTGTGGTGACGCTTGCGGGGCCCGGTATGACACCCCAGGACATCGACAAGGCTGTGCGCGATGCCAGCGAGACCGCCGGCGTGGTGCGGGTGGATAACCGCCTGCAGGCCGGGTAGTCAGCGCGGCTGAGCTGACTGCAACCGCTCCCACTCGGAGCGGGTCAGTTCGTAGGTGGTGACGGCTTCCGCATACCACGTCTGAATGCCGAGGCTCCGCATTCCGAGGCGCTTCATGATTGC
>Ga0302314_10019408_pt1 | contig 11296 bp, 12 predicted proteins | sample III_Palsa_N2_3_FD_200533 | JGI IMG/M metagenome (GOLD analysis project Ga0302314, IMG submission 200533) | Peat permafrost microbial communities from Stordalen Mire near Abisko, Sweden - III_Palsa_N2_3 | ecosystem: Environmental > Terrestrial > Soil > Palsa > Peat permafrost | place: Sweden... | reverse complement strand
CCCTGAGACGGCTCCCGTGCCCGCTTGGTTGCCGTGCCTGTCAGTGCTGTCCGTTCTGGTCGGAAGATCCTTGGATCCGGTCTACGCCCGCGAGCGAGGCTGACGAAACGGGGGCTCGTATTATCGAGTCATGATCCGGAATGTCGTTCTCGTCAAGCTGAAGGCCGGGTATGACGCGGCGGAGCTCGCGAAGATCCAGGATGGCTTCCGTAACCTCGACTGCCCTGGCACGCTGAGCTACACGGTCGGCGATGACCTGGGGTTGCGCGAGGGTACCTGGGGTTTCGCGATCGTCGCCGACTTCCAGGACGTGGATTCCTACCGTGGCTATGACCAGGACGCGGAGCACAACCGGCTCCGGGCGCTGCTCGCACCGATGGTAGAGCAGATCGCCCGGGTCCAGTTCAAGCTGCCAGCCGGCTGAGCCAGCCAGCCGGCTGGCCCGTTTCAGCTGGCGAGGTCGCGGATCGGCCAGTGCAGGAAGAACCGGTCCTCACCGCTGATCGACGCCCGAGCGAGCGGGCGGGCGCCCGCCCGCTCGTACGTGCGCAGCCGCCGCTGCGTGCAGGTGGAGTAGGCGACCTCGAAGCCGCGCCCCACCAGGTCGCTGAAGCCGAAGCCGCGGACGAACGAGCCGTACATGGCCCGGGCCGTCGCCCGCTGATGCGGTGTCGTCATCATGTTCAGGATCTCGCAGTACCGGCCGCCGGCATCAACGGCACCACCGGGCGGGGCGAAGCCGAAGCCCTCGCTCTGGAAGGCCGCCGGGTAGCCGAGACTGACCGCCATGGCCGCGACGAGGCGCCCGTCGCCGTCCCGCTCGGTGTAGATCACCTGGTCCTCATAGGGAATCCTGGTCCTGACCCGCTGCCGGTCGTCGTCCCAGTCCCAGATCAGCCGAACCAGCGTGTTGTCGCGCAGCCGCGAATACCCCCGGTAGAAGTGCTCCTCGTACTCGTCGGCCTGCCGGTCGTCGTCGGCGTCGAGCATCCCGTAGCCGACCGTGATCGGGGCGGCGTGCGTGGCGGCGCTCACGACGTCGCCCGCACTGACCGTGGTTCCACGCGCATCCGTACCTCTCCCGCGGGACGCTGGGTGACGGCCGCCCTCACGGTGAGCGGCTGGCCGGGATCGCCGGTCAGCCGTACCCGCTGGCCCGCGACCGCGAGCACGGTGAGCATCTCCGCGGTGGCGAAGGTCGCGCCCAGGCACCGCCGCGGGCCGGCCGAGAACGGCAGGTAGGCGGCGCGCTGGTCCTCGGTCAGCTCGCCTGGGGCGAACCGCTCCGGGCGGAATTCGGCGGGCTCGGCCCAGTACTGCGGCAGGTTGTGCAGCACGTGCACCGGGACGATGACGTTGTCGCCGCGCCTGATGGCGTGGCCGCCGATCTCGTCGTCGGCCGCCGCCTTCCGCGGCAAGGTGAAGACGGGCGGGAACATCCGCATGGATTCGGCGATGACCTGGCTGGTGTAGCTGAGCGACTTCAGGTCCTCCGAAGTGGGGACGCGACCGCCGAGAACGCGATCGAGTTCCTCATGGAAGCGCTCCTCGACCTCGGCGTCCCGGCTGAGCAGCAGCCAGGTCCAGCCCAGCGACACCGCGGTGGTCTCGAAGCCGGCGAAGAACAGGGTGAGGACCTGATCGCGCAGTTCGCCCCGCATCGCGCCGGCCCGGTCGCCGTAGGAGCGGATCAGGTCGCTCAGGATGTCGTCGTAGTCGCCGGTGCCCGCGAGCCGTTCGTCGATCCGCTCGCCGATGAACCGGTCCACGGCCGCCAGGGCGCGGCGGAACCGGCGGTTGTGCTGGTCGGGGAACCATAGCGGGACCGGGATTGGGCTGATGGTCCGCCGGAAGATAACCACCTCCCCGGACGCCACCGCCTCGGCGAAGCAGTTCGCCGGCCCCCCGTCCGCCGTGTCGCCGAGCTCAATGTCCCGGCCGAACAGGGCCATGGCGATGACCCGCAGGGTCACGCCCTGCATGTCGTTCAGCAGGTCGATCTGCGTGCCGCGCCGGCTGGCGTCATCCCAGCTTGCCAGCAGGTCCTGCGTCAGCGCGCTAGTGATGTCCACGACGCGGGCCATCAGGGCCTTGCCGAAGACGGGCTGCGCGAGCTTGCGCTGCCGCTGCCACTCGGCGCCGTCGCTGCAGATCAGGCCCCGGCCGAGGAGGAGCGAGAGGTTGTCGTGCTGCCGGGCGCGGCCGTAGTTCCCCATCGCCCGGACCAGCACCCGCTGGCTGGCCTCGGTGCTGCCGGCGAGCGTGAAGACCCGTCGGAGCACCTGGTACCGGGCGAAGCCGCCCTGCTCGGAGACCAGCCGTCGCTGCGTGCCGATCAGGTCGTTCCTGAGCTCGCCGAGCGGGAAGCGAACGGGAGCGCCGCCGACCGGGCAGCCGGACCGTTCGGCCGGTCCGCGGTCACGCGGGCGCGGCTCGCTAAGCTGCCGCATGCTGGACCTCTCCGGGGGTTCCGCTGAGCCGGGCGGCTTCCGCCGCGAAGTCGTCGTCGAGGCCCGCGGCCTCTTCGACCAGCCGGGTCATGGTCTGCCCGAAGCGCGCCGCGGGCGCGCCGTCGACGACGTCGTGATCGACGGTGACCGTGAAGCTCTGGGTCATCCGCGGCTGGGGACGGCCGTCGATCCAGCAGACCCGCTCGTACCGGCCGCCGATGGTGACCGTGCAGGTGCTCCAGGAGTCCGCCATTCCCCAGAACGGGCGGTGCAGCATGAACGGGCCGACGTTCGACACCCCCACGGTGCCCCACTGCTGCCGTCGCCGCTCGGGGTCGCGCATCGTCCACCACCACAGCAGCGCCCGCGCTGACCGCGGCAGCCGCATGAGCCTGCGGCGCATCCGCACGCCCGCGTCGTTGTACATGTCCCGCTGGACGGCCTGCCGCAGCTCGTGGTTGATCTCGGCCAGGCTCTTGCCGTTGGCCCGGCGCACGATGTACGGGACCGGAACCATCGAGCCGTCGGGCTTGCGCTTCTCAAGCAGCGTGCTGACGTCAACGTCATCGAAGATGACCAGCTTCTTGCGGCCCTTGCGGTAGGCGTGCAGCTGGGGATGCTCGGCGATGGCCCGTCCCAGGCAGTAGATGATGAAGGCGTTGAAGGACACGCCGCCGGGAAGCCGCGCCTTGTACGTGTCGATGGCGGCAACCGCGCGCGACACGTCCACCTCGGCCAGGGCGTGCGCCAGGTGCGCGCGGTGCGCCGCCGTGAGCGCGTCGGTCACGAGCTCGCGGATGCGCGGCCAGGCGATTTCCTGGCACCCGTTTACCTGGCACCCGTTTACCTGAGACCCGCCGCCCGCCGCTGTGTTACTCATCCGAAGATCCCTCCTGGTCGCGGTGCTCCCGCGTCTGGTTCCGCTGCTCGAACGCGGCCATGAAGCCGGTCAGCCGGTCGGCCATGTCCTGGGTAACCCCGTTGAACAGGCTCGCCCGGCAGCCGCCGGCACTGCGGTGCCCGGCGAGCCCGACGAACCCGGCCTTGCCCGCTTCTTCGAGGAACTGCTCGTGCAGCCGCGCCGTGGGCAGCGCGAACGTCACGTTGGTCACCGAGCGGGAATCCCGCTCGGCCAGGCCGCGGTAGAACGGGCTGGCATCGAGAAGGTCGTAAAGCGTGGCCGCCTTCCGGCGGTTGACCCGGCCAAGCGCGGCCAGGCCGCCCATTTCCTCCTCGATCCAGCCGAGCATGAGCCAGGTGACGTAGATGGCGAACGTCGGCGGCGTGTGGTAATTCGACCGGTGCGACACGTGCGTCCGGTAATCGAGAATGGCGGGCAGCTCGCCAGGCCGGGCGACGATCTTGCCGAGCATCGACTTGCGGATGAGGACAATAGTCACCCCGGCGATGCCGATGTTCTTCTGCGCGTGCGCGTAGGCCAGGTCGCAGCCGGCCGCGTCGAACCCGTCCGTCATCAGGTCCGAGCTCATGTCGGCGACCAGCGGGACGCCGACCCGCGGCAGCGCGCGAAACTGCGTGCCCTCGACGGTGTTGTTGGTCACCAGGTGCAGGTACCGGGCACCCGGCCGCGGCCGCACCGCCGCGGCCGGCGGCACGTACCGGTGGCTGATTTCCATGACTCCCATGCCGGAACCGTGGAAATCGACGATATCCCGGCTGATCTGCGCTCTGACCGTCCACGGCAGGGCGGTGGGACCGGCGTAGAAGTTCAGGACTTCGCGGCCATGATCCGTGACAGTCACTTTTTCCCCTCATCTTCTGTCGCTTTATGGCCCCATGATGCCGTGGGCCAATTGAGCCAGAATTAATAAGAATTAAGTGCTGAATAACCCCGAATAATTCAGTTCCTTTTTCGGGGTTGCCGGAACGCGCAGCGCCCGTCCCAGCCGGGCTGGCAGCCACCAGTTCGCCCGCCCGAACAGCGCCACCATGGCCGGCAGCAGCAGGCAGCGCACCACTACGGCGTCGACCAGGATCCCGGCACCGAGCCCGGTGGCCAGGATCTTGAGGTCGGTCATCGACGACGTGGACATGGACACGAAGCCGAGCATCAAGATCGCGGCCGCGCTGGTGACCAGCCGCCCGGTCCGGCCGAGACCCTCGACGACCGCCGTCCGCGCCGACCCGGACCGGTCGTACGCCTCCCGGACCCGGCTCAGGATGAACACCTCGTAGTCCATCGACAGGCCGAACAGGAACGCGAACACGATCACCGGTACCCACATGGTGATCGCGCCCGTCGCCGGCACCCCGAACACCGCCATCGACCCGTGCCCGTCCTGGAACACCCAGGTCAGCACGCCGTAGGCGGCGGCCAGCGAGATCAGGTTGAACACGACCGCCTTCAGCGCGAGCAGCACCGACCGGAACGCCCGCGTCAGCAACAAGAACGTGGCCACCGCGATCAGCGCGAGCACCAGCGGGAAGTTGCCGTACACCGCGTGGTCGAAGTCGATCAGCGACGCGCCGTCCCCGCCGACCCCGATCACGCCGTGGACCCCGGACAGCGCCCCCGCCAGGTCCGAGATCTCCGCCTGGCCGGCGGGCACGGACGACTCGATGACCGGGATCACCGTCACGATCGCGGTTCCGCCCCGCGTGTAGTCCGCCGTCGACGGCGCGACCGCCGCGTACACCCCGGGCACGCGCCCGGCCGTCCCGGCCACCGACGTCTGCGCCCGCGCCGAGGTCAGCACCTCGGCCGGCGTGAGCACCCCGGACGCCACCCCGCCCGACGTCAGCGTCACGAGCGCGTCGTGGGCCGGTCCCGCGGTCGCCTGCGCGGAGCTCCCCGGCTCGCCCAGGTGCAGCGACAGCGCGGGCACGGCCAGGACCGCCATGATCGCGAGACCGGCCGCCGCCGCGACCCACTTGTGCCGGAAGACGAGTGACGCCCACGCGGAGAACACCCGCGACGCCTGCCGCTCGGTCCGCAGCCGCGGCCAGTCAAGCCGCGGCCCGACCGACGCCAGGACCACCGGCAGCAGGGTGACCGCGGCGGCCACCGAGACCAGCGGCACGAGCACCCCGCCGTATCCGACGCTGCGCAGCAGCGGCACCGGCAGCACGATCATCGACAGCAGCCCGATCGCGACGGTCAGCCCGGAGAACACCACCGCGCGCCCCGCGTGCCCCATCGCCGTCGCCACCGCGTCGGCGTTGCTCAGCCCGGCCGCGCGTTCCTCCCGCCACCGGGTGACCACCAGCAGCGAGTAGTCGATCGCCACCCCCAGCCCGATCAGCGCGATCAGGTACTCGACGATCTGGCTGATCTCGGCGATCTCGGTCAGGCCGCCGACGATCAGGAACGTGGTGAGCACCGACACCCCGCCGATGAGCAGCGGCAGCAGCGCGAGGAAGCTGCCGAACACCAGCGCGAGGATCACCAGCGCCCCCACCGATCCGATCGCCGCCTCGACGATGATCCCGGTGCCTCCCGTGGCCGGGGCGCCGTTCGCCAGCAGCGCCGTGCCGGTGAGGCCAGCATGCCACCCGGCGGGCAGGGCCGAGTCCATCGCCGCCGAGATCCCCGGCCCGGCGTCCGGGCCGGGGAAGCTGGTTGTCACCGGCGTGTAGACCAGCGCGAACGTGCTCCGTCCGTCCCTGGTGATGAACCGCGGATCGTGGGTCGAGGCAAAATCAGCGATGCGAACGGACCGTTGCGACTGCCGGATCGCGGCGAATACCCGCCCCGTCTCGGCGGCTACCGTGGGTGCGCTGACCCGCTCGCCTGGCGCCACGGTCAGCACCGCGACATAGGGCGCCTGAGACCCGCCGTTCCCGTACTCGGCGGCGATCTGATTGTCCACCTGGTACGCCTGGCCCGGCATGGCGAAGTTATTGGTCATCCGGCTCGTGGTCCCGCCGATGGTCGCCGCCCCGGCCACGGCTAGCACCAGCCACAGCAGGGCGACTAGCGCCTTATGCCGGAGAACGAAACGGGTGAGGGCTGGCATCGAAGCCTCCCGGCTACTGGCCGCCGGCGGCATCTCCGCCCGCGGTGGCACCAGAGTGCTCGGCCGGCTCGTACTCGGGCGTCCGGCGCCAGTTGTCACCTGCCTGGTCCCGCCGTACTCCCGCAGGAGTACGGCAGTGCCTCCCGCCGGCGGATGGCGGGAGGATTGCCAAGGCCTTACCCTGCGGTCATGAGCAATCCGCGGCGGTCGCCAGCGTGGCTGCCGCGGGCGCGGGTGCAGCCAGCCAGAACGGGTTTGTCTGGCATCCTGCCGCCCTTCCGGGACGCGGTCATCGCGGCCGCCGCGACGATCGTGGTCGTGCTCGGCGCGTACGGCGAGGCGCACCCGTCCGATCCCAGCGAGTACTTCACCGGCGGCCACCACCTGCCGCACACCCCGGCCGCCGCCTTCCTGCTCGTCGTCGCGGCCGGCCTGGCCCTGGCCTGGCGGCACGCCTACCCGGTGTGGGCGCTCGGAGTCAGCACCATGGCGGTCGCCGTCTTCAGCCTGCTCGGCTACGTCAACGGGGCGTCGACGCTGCTGCCCGCCACCGCCCTGTGGGCCCTGGCCAGCCTCAAGCCGATCCGTCAGTCCGTCGCCTGGGCGGTGGCCCTGACGGTCGTGCTCATGGCCGCGACCGCGGCCCATAACCCGTTCGGGCCGACGGGCGGCGGCCTTGTCCTGATCCCGGCCGAAGCCGCGGTGGGGCTGCTCGGCGGGATCGCGATCGGCAACCGCCGTGCCTACGTCGAGTCCATGCGCGGTCACGCCGGGCGGGAGGCCCGCCGCCAGGTCGACGAGGAGCGGCTGCGGATCGCCCGGGAACTGCACGACGTCGTCGCCCACACCATGGCCACGATCAACGTGCAGGCCAGCGCGGCCGCCCAGCTGCTGACCGATCGGCCGGAACGGGCCGCCGAGTCGATCGCGGCGATCCGGGCGGCGAGCAAGGACGGCCTGCGCGAGCTGCGCGCCATCCTCAACGTCCTGCGGCACGCCGACGAGCCCGCCGACCCCACCCGGCCCGCGCCCGGCCTGGCCCGGCTCGACGCGCTCGCCGCCGGCGTTCGCGCGGCCGGCCTCCCGGTGACCGTCGCCGTCACCGGCCGTCCGCGTGACCTGCCCGCCGTCACCGACCTGGCCGCGTTCCGCATCATCCAGGAGGCCCTGACCAACGCGATCAGGCACGCAGGCCCGGCCACGGCCGAGGTCGCGGTCCGCTACGGCGCCGCCGATCTCCGGATTGAGGTCACCGACTCCGGGATCGGGCTCCCCGATTCCATCGCCGAGGTGGTCTTCGCGTCGGCCGCGCGCTCCGGTGCGCCCGAGCTGAACGGCGGCACCGGCAACGGGCCAGGACACGGCCTGCGCGGCATGCGCGAGCGGGCCGCCGCCGCCGACGGCACGATCGAGATCGGCTCGCCGCCATCCGGCGGGTTCCGCGTCGCCGCGCGGTTCCCGTGCGATCCCCAGGAGGACTCACGGTGATCCGGGTACTCCTGGCCGACGACCAGGCACTGATCCGCGCGGGCTTCCGCGTGCTGGTCGAGGCGGCGGGCGATATCGAGGTGGCCGGGGAGGCGGTCAACGGTGAGCAGGCGGTCGCCCTGGCGCGAACCGAACGCGTCGACGTCGTGCTGATGGACATCCGGATGCCCGGTGTCGACGGCCTCGAGGCCACCCGGCTGATCGCCGCCGACGACGACCTCGCCGGGGTCAAGGTGATCATCTTGACTACCTTCGAATCCGACGAGTACGTCTACCAGGCCCTCCGGTCGGGGGCGAGCGGGTTCCTGGTGAAGGACACCGAACCCGAGGACCTGATCCGGGCGATCCGGGTCGTCGCCCGCGGTGACGCCCTCTTGTCGCCGAGCGTGACCCGCCGCCTGATCACCGATCTGGCCAGCAAGCCCCACCGTCCGCCCGCCCGCGACCCGCGCCTGTCCCGTCTTACCGAACGCGAGCGCGAGGTCCTGTCCCTGGTCGCCGAGGGCTTGTCCAACGAGGAGATCGCCCGCCGCCTGTTCCTCAGTCCGCTCACGACGAAGACCCACGTGAGCCGGATCCTGACCAAGCTCGAGGCCCGCGACCGCGCCCAGCTCGTCGTGCTCGCCTACGAGAGCGGCCTGGTAACCCCCGGCTCAGCCCTCGACTAGCTCCCGGCGCTACTCGGGAGTGTGGCAGACGGCCTCGATGTTGTTGCCGTCCGGGTCGCGGACGAACGCGCCGTAGTAGCCGTCGTGGTACTCGGGCCATTCCCTGGGCTCGTGCAGCACCTCGGCCCCCAGCTCCCGCGCGGCCGCGAAGAACGCCCGCACCGCGTCCCGGTCGGCTGCGGCGAAGGCGAAGTGCGACTCACGGAAGCCGTCCCCATTGGACTGCGCCCCGATCCAGAAGAAGTCCGGCTGAGGCGGCATCCCGTAGCCAATGGTGTCGCCGAAGTCCATGATCCGCTGCCCGCCGAGCGGTGCCAGCACCGCGTCGTAGAACGCCGCGCTCGCGGCCAGGTCAGCGCACTGAATCACCACGTGATCGAGCATGCCGCCCATTCTCGCAGTGCCCGCGCCGCGAACTCAGCCGGACACTCCAGTCAGCGTGGATGCCCTCGGTAGGTGCCGAACGACCACTTGTTCCCCTCCGGGTCCCGCACCGAGAAGTCGCGGGAGCCGTAGTCCTTGTCGCTGAGCCCGGAGACGACGACGGCACCGTTCTCGACCGCCCGGGCGAACAACGCGTCCGGGTCGTCGCACACGACGTAGGCCTGGAACGTACCCGGGTTGGACGGACCCGAGCCGAGCATCACGCCGCCACCGAGGGGCCAGGCGAGCTCGGCGTGGTCGACCCGGTCGCCGTCGCCGTAGACGACCGTCTCCTCGAACCCGAACGCGTCGACGAGGAACTTGATGAGCCCGCGCGCGTCCTGCGCGCCGAAGGAAGGCCACACCTGAGGTGGCGGTGCTTGTGTCATGCCTCCGATCATTCCCCAAGGTCAGCGGGCCTGGCTTGGAAGAATCGGAACTCCTCGGCCAGCCACCGCGTCGGGGAGCACCCGGCCATCGAACGGAACTCGGCGGCCAGGTGCGCCTGGTCGTAGTAGCCGGCCTCGGCCGCGAGATCCGCCAGCCGCACGCCGGATCCAGCCGTGGCCGCCTGAGCCAGGCGGCGCCGGGCGAAGTCGAACCGGAACACCCGCGCCGCCGCCTTCGGCGACAGCCCGGTCTCCGCGCGGAACTGCGAGCCAAAGTAACGGGCGCTCCACCCGGTCTCCGCCGCCAGCGTCGAGACCGGCACCGTCCCCCGTGAGTCCCGCAGCCGCCGCCACGCCTGCGCCACCTCCGGCCGGATCCGGCCGTCAAACCCGGCCGCGCGCTTCCCGAGCATCTCCTCGATCACCGCGAACCGCTCCGCCCATGATCCTTCCGCCCGCACCCGGTCCTGCAACTCGGCCGCCAACCCGCCCACCACCTGCGCCGCGTCCCCGTCCCAGTTGACCAGCTCCCCGGCGGGCATCCCGAACAAGGCGCGCGCGCCGAGCGGCGTGATCCCGAGCTGGATCCCGGACTGCCGCCCCTCGTGCGTGATCAGGGCGGGCGTCGTGTGCAGACCGCCCACCAGGGTCTCGTACGACGCCGACCCCCGCCGGGGATCCGAATGCGCCGCGAGCACCAGCGGGTCGTCTAGCGTGATGATGAGGGTCAGCTCAGGCGACGGCAGCCCCCGGTGCCGCCGGGGAGCGACCCCGGCCTGCCGGAACCCGCTGCCCCAGGAGACAAACGGCCGCAGCCCCGCCCCCGGCGTCAGCCACGCCGACTCGTCAATCACGGCGTCCATGCCCACCACGGTAACTGACTGGCGATGGTCCGGCACGTTCTCTCGGTGTCATCTAATTGGCATGTTTATCAAAGAAATAGATATGGCTTTTACCGGCGGCGTCTTGGTATCGTTTCAGCACCGCCTTCGAATGGCGGCGGGAACACAGTTTCCTCCGGGGGGATCTCTTGATTGCCATCGTCATCTTTCTCGTTTTCGTGGTGGTGTTCATCGGGGCGCTCAAGCTCCTGGGGACGTACGCCATGAACACCGTTTCCATCGTGGTAAACGGGCTAAGCATGGAGCAGATCGTCGACATCGGCACGAAGCGATCGGAGTCGGCTCTGCGGCGGCTCCGGGGTCGCGCGAAGGTCTACCAGGCGACCGACGGAAGCGGCAGCGTCTACTGGAACGCGAAATGCGGCGGCGGTTCGGTGACGTTCATGGTCACGCCGCTGGTCGACGGCAGCTTCGACGTGAGCGCGGCCGCGACGAGCATGAAGCTGGTCAAGAAGTACGGCGGCTTCGATCTCACCAGCGATTACGGCCGGACGCACTTCTGGCTGTACGCATTGCTGTGGAAGTTCGGTATTCCGCACAACCCGCGTGCCCTGCTGTTCTGCCGGTGGCGCGGCCTGCACGCCATCAAGCGGGCCGGTACGCCGGTCCCGAGCACGCCGGTCAGCGCCTGACTCCGAAAACAAGCCGATCTTAATCGGCGCTGAAGAATCCGCCGATGGGGGAGATTCCCAGTTTCGCTATAAGTTCATATCGTCGGCAGCGAATGCCGTGTCGCCCGTAGCGCGCACGGCGTCCGTAGCGGCGCGCCGCTGAAGCGCCTTCAGCGGCTCGCCGCTACGGACCAGCGCCCGCGGTCGTTGCCCGGCGGAGCCGGGATGTAGCCGCCGCGCCGTACCCGGTAGCCGAGGAACGAGACAGCCACCTGGAACCCCGGCCGGCCCCCTGGCCGCGTTCCCCGCCCGGGTCAACCTGACGATCCCGCTCTCCGTCCTGCCGGGACTATATCCGGGGATCGCCGGGGAGGGCGGGAGCAGCCTC
>Ga0302314_10019407_pt1 | contig 11296 bp, 7 predicted proteins | sample III_Palsa_N2_3_FD_200533 | JGI IMG/M metagenome (GOLD analysis project Ga0302314, IMG submission 200533) | Peat permafrost microbial communities from Stordalen Mire near Abisko, Sweden - III_Palsa_N2_3 | ecosystem: Environmental > Terrestrial > Soil > Palsa > Peat permafrost | place: Sweden... | reverse complement strand
AAATCACGGAAATTCAAACCTCCGTACCCATGCGCTTGGGCGCTCCTTCTAGCGGCGGCCAAGATCGCCTCCCGAGCGTTTGAACTCATATCGTTGCCCCGCGCTTCCCGGTTTGCCTACCAAGTGATAGATAGGCATTGACCAAGGGGCATCGATGCCCCATTCCAATACCTATCAAGTGGCAGGTAGGCATGAGCCTAGCATGAAAATTTACGACTGGCCCACCGGCCCTTATCCAGCCCGCGTTCGGATCGCCTTAGCCGAGAAGAACCTGAAATCGCGGGTCCAGTTCGTGTCGATCGATCTCTGGAAGGGCGAGCACAAGACACTCGCTTTCCTCGCCAAGAATTACTCGGGCACGCTGCCTGTGCTCGAACTCGACGATGGGACCTTCATCGCCGAATGCACGGCCATTACCCAATACCTCGACGCGCTTGATGGCGACCCCGCGCTCACTGGCCGGACGCCACGTGAAAAGGGCGTGATTCACATGATGAGCAAGCGCGCCGAGCTGGAGTTGCTCGACGCCGTTAGCGTCTATTTCCACCACGCGACACCTGGGCTTGGACCCCACGTCGAACTGTATCAAAACACCGAGTGGGGCCTGCGTCAGCGCGAAAAGGCCTTGAGAGGCATGGTCTACTTCGACGGCCTTCTGAAGGAGCAGCCGTTCGTCGCCGGCGACGCCTTCTCCATGGCCGACATCACGCTCATCGGCGGCTTGATCTTCGCCGGGCTCGTGGACCTGCCTTTGCCCCTAGAGTGCAACGCGCTCCAAGCTTGGTACACAAAAATGCAGGAGCGCCCCAGCGTCAGGAACCGGGTGACGATGTCCAAACCGGCCTAAACCTCGCGATCCCCGCCTAGCTGGACCAGTCGCGCGGCCTTCGGCTGATGGGCAGGCTTGACCTTTGGTTGCTGAACCTTGGATCAGCCGATGAGATTTTCCGTCTCGATGACGATCGCCTTCTCGACGAGGATCGCGCTGGCCTCGGCGTAGAGGTCGACATCCGCGCCGTCAGCCGTGATGGAAAGGACCAGCGCATAGCGGCAGTGATCGGACTGACGCCCTTTGCCGAGATGGCTTTTCCACCAGCCCGGCGCAGGGTGAACCGCTATGGCGTCGTGATTGACGAGATCCATGGCCTTGCCGCGCCAGATATCACAGTGGAGCGAACCGGCCGACACAGCCTTGGGTCCCAGCAACCAGTTCGATCCCGCATCGTCCTTGTCCTCGCTGGCGCCCTCGGCCTCGAGATCCCACTCGTCATCGTCCTCATCTGAAATCTCGCCGTCCTTCAGCTGGCTGAGCCGGACCCGGAATTCCAGTTCGCTTTCGCCGCGCTTCTTGAGCGCGAAGCGAAGTCCGAAGGAGCGGTAAGTCTCCGGCCGGGTCGCGCCCTTGCCGGTGAGGTTAGGCTCGATGAAATAGGACAGGGTGACCCGTAGCGTTACGGCCCTGTCGCCAAGGCTCGTCAGAGCCGTCTTCGGCCACGGCAAGTCGTAAAAGTGGACCTCGTTGTAGACGGCCGCGGTCGCGCCGTTCGCATACGGCTGCATCTCCGCCTGAGCGATCATCGTGAAGTCGTTCTTGGCCGAGGCGATCGCCAGGTCGAGTTGAGGCACGCCAAACCCGACGTGTCGTAGGAGCTTGATCTTCTCGGCCTTGGAATCGCCCTTCCAAGTCTTGCCGCGTGGGGGCGTCAGCTTGCGACGGATTGGTTCGGGCCATCGGGCCGACTGCACCATCAAAGCCCGGTAGGTCTCCGGCCAATAACCAGGCAGGGCGGCCCGCAGCCGGCCCATGAAGTGGCCGGCTAGACCGACGGCGGCGCTAGTAGCCCAGAACGCGACCAGGGGCTCGGCCTCGACATTATTGCCCGCAGCCAGCAGCGACAGAGCCGGATGCCAGTCGCAGTAGCCCGCCTCGTCGACCGTCATGTTGCCGGCTTCGAACAGCACTTCCGGCTTGATCGGCAAGAGATCGGTGGGCAGGTCGCGGGATGAGGTGCTGTAGGGGCTGACCTCATTGGCGCCGACGAGCGGCGACAAACGGTCTGCATCCTTGCCCAACTCGATCTTGGTGGTGTAGCCGCCAACGGTCAGGGCGTTCCAGCTCTGAGCGGGATCGCTGATCGCTGCGCCTTCGTCGATCTGATTGGCTGTGGCGCCCGTTACATTGCCGGCGGCGACAAACACCAGCCGCTTGGGCGCACGAGCGGCGGATTTGGAGGATTCCAGTTCGCCGCCGATGGTCCCGGCGGCGATTTGGTCGAGCGAACCGCTCCAAGAGCTCGGCCGACTGGAGTCGGCGTCAGGATGGCAACTGGCCAGGCAGAAGGATCGCTCCGGCCCGGGGCGGGTGGCTTCGATAAGCCCGACCGCCGACTGCGTCACCAACCCGTAGCTTGGGGGTGGAATCGGGGCCGCGCCCTTCGGAGGCAGCAATTTAACCGACTCCACGGTGTGGCTGAGCTCTACGATCCGTTGGTCGCCCATGGGATGCTCGAGATCACCGTGCAGAGCCAAGCTTACTACGCTGGTGCCGTGGCCGCCGTACCGGTAGTGGTCATCCGCCCCCCAGGCCTCGTCCACCGCGATGGCGATCGCCAGGCCATCGGTGAGCAGCGGGTGGGCGCTCGCTACGCCAGTGTCCATGACACACACTGTCGGCGCGTTCGATCGGGCCGGAATGATCCGCTTCGCCAGGTCGTGGACAAAATCGTGCTGCGTGACTCGGCCAGCCGCCAAGGTCAGGAAGGGCTCGATCGTCCCAAGACCTGGACGGACCTCTTCGATTGCGCCAGGAACCCGCGAGGCGAAGGCTAAGGCCTGACGTGCAGAAGCATAAATGAAAACGACTGTCGTATCCGGGAAGGATAGCTGTTGGGGGTGGACATCAAGCCCGAAGTTGCGCGCCGCCGTGACCAGGGCTGGCGGGAGGGCGTTCACATCGCGAACCCACAGCTCCCACCAGCGCGGGGCCTCCGCGTTAAAATCGGTGGCGACGTCGAACAGCTTGGCCGTTTCGGCGGCGGTGATGCGCTCGACCCGCTCGAACTGCGCCACATAGGGGCGCTCGCGATTGCCAAGATCGGCGACGCCATAATCCGTCAAGCGACGGGTCAAACCAGCGCGGGCGTCATCGGGCACGAAGACGATCGACTCCTCGGCGCGGTCGGCTGTGCGCCGTGAGCTAAGGATGACCACGTCCTGGCCGGGAAGTTCGAACGTCAGGGGTATCTTGCTAGGACCCTTGCGGGCCGTATCCGGTGGCAGGGTCTCCAGCGCGACCAACACACCAGCTTTCAGGCCATCCACCCTTAACCGCGCGTCAGCGCCAGGCGGCGGAAGGTGCGGCAGCGCGGCCGTCAGTTGCTTGAGCAACGCCGCGCCATGGGCGGCGTAGTCGTCGCGCAAAGGCTTAGCGTCCATCTTGCGTTTGGGCGCCGCGTAGGCGCCTGCTCGCCGTACGCTGTCGAGCGAAAGGTGGGGTTTGGGGCCGTCAAAATCCTGCTCAGCCATCAAACGTTCCGCGCGATTCGGAAAAACCGATCATCGACGGTTGTAGGGCTTAGCTCAAGGCAGAGGATGGAAGCGGCTGCGGAACGCCTTGCGGTCGCGCAGCATCGCGGCCAGATGGTCGGCCGAAATCTCCGCCTGACGATCGACGATCGCTTCGCGCACAGCGGAATCGGCCGCGCGGACGATCTCGCCCTGGCTCAGGCCGCCGAGATCGTCGCGCAGCGCTTTAAGCGTCTTGGCGGTCAGCCTGTATTTGCCCAACCGCGCCTTGAGGATCGCCACACCCTCGTCAATGGAGGGCATTGCGTATTCAATGACCTCGTCGAAACGCCGCGCCAGCGCATGATCGAGAATCTCGACGTGGTTGGTGGCGGCCACGACGATGCTGTCGGTGCTGTTTGGCTCCTCCATGAAGGAGAGGACCGAGTTGAGGACCCGGCGCATCTCACCGACGTCGTTGGGATCGCCGCGGCGAGCGCCAATGGCGTCGAATTCGTCGAGCAGATAGACGCCGCGAACGGCGGCGACCTGATCGAATACGAGCCGCAGCTTGCCAGCCGTCTCGCCCATGTACCGGCTGAAAAGGCTTTCCAGTTTGATGGTGAAGAGAGGCAGGTGCAGCTCCGCCGCCAGGGCCGCCGAAGTCATAGTCTTTCCGGTGCCTGGCGGTCCTATCAGCAGAAGGTGGCTGGCCGGCGCCTGACCGTGCTCGCGCAGCGTGGCGCGCGCACCTTGCTGGCGCAGGACGCGCGACAGCTTTTCGGCCGTAGCCGGCGCCAGGACCATGCCGGACAAGCGGGTCTTGGGATAACTGCCGTCGACGATGCCCTGCAGCTCGCCGCGTGGACGGGCGAGGGGAATTGGCGCTGCGGCGGACGGCGCGGGACCACGGCGTGCGTCGCGAACCTGCTGCACCGCCTTCTTGAGGGCGGCGGCGTCATCGGCATGGCCGGCGCGCGCTTCGGTCGCCGCGATCGACAGAGCGATCGACAGCAGACGCTCCTCATCACCTTCGGCGTGAGACTGCAGGAGCGCGAGAATGTGCCTGATTGTCATCTGAGCGCTCCTTTCTCTGATGCTGCGCAAGTTTAGCGCGAGTCGCTCTTAATATCGGGTGATCAACGCTAGGCGCGGCCATTAGCTCAAAATAAGGCCCGGGACACTTTCAAATCCGGCACTGCGACCACAGTGATCGTCGCCCCCATTGGGTGCGCGCCATCCGGACCAGCCTGCTTCCGGTCTTTTTGAAAAATGACGCCGTGGGCGACATTGGCCGATAATCTCTGCTTGAGATGCGTAAGCAGGAAACGTGCATCGGGGATCGGGATATGAAAACGAGCGTGGTTCTGCTGGTTGTCGCCCTGGCGCTTGCTCAGCTTCCCGCTCAAAGTGAGCCGGCGCCAAAATGGGTGAGGCTGCCCAGCGCCTCCATTTTGATGCGTTTCTACCCGGTAGCCGCTCGAAAAAATGGAATCGAAGGAAGGGCGGTTATGGATTGTGCTGTCGGACCAGGCGACGGACATGTGGGCGGCCTCGTAGACTGTCGAATTATAGATGAGACCCCCGAGAACATGGGGTTCGGGCAAGCCCTGCTGAGCATGGCTCCAATATTTGAAATGGAGATACACGACCCGAGCAACGTTGGGGCAAGAGTCCGCATTCCTGTGCATTTCCGCCCGTAGCCGTTTCTTTCGACGGCGAGGCGACCAACAAAGTTCAGTTGCCAAGGCCGGCAACGCCCCTCGAGGTGGCCCCCATTGGCGGCGACTGGACGTGAAAGTTGGCGTTCTGGCGCGCGTCTTAATGCTCCATAGCGTTTATGCCTGTTGGAGACATAGTTGCGCTACGCGTCGCGGAGCATCGCGCTCGTTTGGGTGTCTTCGGTCTCGCCCTCCACCACCTGCGCAAGCGCACGGATGAGTTTTTCAATTTGAATGGGCTTTTCCACCGTGGCGTCCATGCCCGCGCTCAAGTAGCTCGTCGTCTGATGGGTCATCGCATTGGCCGTTAGTGCGATGACGGGGGTCCGGCGCAGGCCCAATGTCCGCTCGCGACGCCTCAGTTCGGTGACGGCCGCCACACCGTCCATTACAGGCATCTGGATATCCATCAAGACCACGTCGAAAACGTCTTCCTTCAGGGCGTCGAGGGCCTCAAGTCCGTTTCCGACGATCGTAACATCGATGCCCATGGCCATGAGCATGGACCGAAGCACCAGCTGGTTAACGCTGTTATCTTCCGCCGCGAGCACTCGTATCCGACCCATTTCCAGGTTGGACGCCTCCTGATGGCCGGCCCCGGCCGCCACCGCGGTCTCATCGACGCCGAGCCAGGTCATCGGGATGCGGAGTTTGAAAGTCGTCCCTGCGCCGACCGCGCTTTCAACCGTAATTGAGCCGCCCATCAGCTGCGCGAGCTCCTGACAGATCGCCAATCCCAAACCTGTCCCGCCGAACCGCCGCGTGGTCGAGCTTTCAGCCTGACTGAAGCGCTCGAACAACCGGTCAACCTGGTCGGCCGTCAATCCGATGCCGGAATCGCGGACAGCGACGATCATGTCGCCGTCAAGCCGAGACACATCGACCACGACTTGTCCCGCCTCCGTGAACTTCAGCGCATTCGAAACGAGATTATTCAGTATCTGGCGCAGGCGCGTTGGGTCGCCTGAGTACATCCCGCAGGCGTCAACGTTGACGGAGAGAGTGAGCTCAAGCTCCTTTTTCGCGGCGACAGCGCTGAAGGCGTTGTGGACGCTTCTCCCCAACTCGGTGATGTCGAATGGTATGTCTTCCAGATCCAGACGCCCGGCCTCGATCTTGGCGAGATCCAGCAGGTCGTTCAGGATCGTCAACAGCGTTTCGCCGGAACTATTGATGATGGAAACCATCTCTCGTTCATCGTCAGGCAGCTGTTTTTTCAACAAGAGCTGAGCCATGCCCAGAACACCGTTGAGCGGCGTTCGTATCTCGTGGCTCATGACGGCCAGAAAGCCCGATTTCGCACGGTTCGCCGCGTCCGCGGCGTCGCGCGCGACCAAGGCGTTCGCCTCGGCCTCCTTCAGGGGAGAAATGTCGATGAAGGACCAGATAATATGGGTGAGCCCGCCTGCGCCGTCACGGAGCGCGCGCGCGCGGCCGAGAGCTGGAATTTGGCGCCCTGTCCGGGTGTAAACCAAGGTCTCGCGCCACTCCGTTTGCTCGTCCGTGAGCAAGCACTCGATGGCTTCATGAAACCAGGCGAGGAATTCACCGCGGAAGACTCCGGAGCCGTTGTTGAACCCCTCCACCGTGGGCGATCCAAACAGGTCAAGCGCGCCCTGGTTGGCCTCTACACACTCGGTTTCAAGAAAGAAGCTTTCGGCCTGTTCAGGCGTGAGCCTGACCCGCCCATCCACGAGCGCGCTGTCCAGGTCGATCTGAGCGCATTTCGCAAGGATGGTGGGGATGGGAAAGTCGTCGAGAGAAAAGACGTTCGGCAACGCTGCTGCTCCCCGACCAATGCCAGAGCCAATTTAAATAACGCCGTTTCATTGCTGATTGATTGAGGCGCCACGCCATAATCCTCACCGATTCTAGCCTACCCTTCGTCCCACAAGAGGGGAGCGGACCGGGCTAAGAACCTCTTGAGGACAAAGCTTGACTGAATGTGTGCGATGCCCTCGATCTCGGTCAGCTTGCCAAGCAGGTCCTGATAGTGGGCGAGATCGCGGACGAAGGCGTGCAGGATATAGTCCTGAGCGCCGCTCATGAGATAACCGCCCATCACCTCGGGTAAGGCCGCGGCCGCGGCTTCGAAGGTGTTGAGCGCATCCTTCACCTGCCGTTCCATGGTGATCGAGATGAACACCGCCATCTCGCCGATCAGGCGGGTTTCGTCGAGGCTGGCGCCGTAGCCTCGGATCAGGCCGTCCTCTTCCATCTGGCGAACGCGACGCAAAGTGGGCGTCACCGATAAGCCCACCTCCTCGGCCAGGTCGCTCCAGGCCATCCGGCCATCGCGCGACAGCGCCCGCAGGATGCGGATGTCGATCTTGTCCAACTTTCGGACGCTAGGCGTTTCCACTATCAGAACAACCAGTTTGAGCGGCATCACCTAATAATTAGGCCATATCTGAGTAGCTTTGGTCGGAAGATTTCGCAAGCCGGCGTTAGGCTGGAGACGAGGAGTCTCCCGATGAAACCCGAACGCATCACCAGCCTGGACGCGATCTACAACGCCGAGGCCGGCCCCACCTTCATGACGGGAATCCAGGCGCTAGTCCGGCTGCCCTTGATGCAGCGCCGGCTGGACCGGCGCGCAGGTCTGAGCACGGCGGGGCTGGTGACAGGTTATCGCGGCTCGCCCCTTGGCGCCTATGATCAGCAGCTTTGGAAGGCCGCCAAGCACCTGGAAAGCCACGACGTCACCTTCCAGCCCGGGTTGAACGAGGATCTCGCCGCCACGGCGCTCTGGGGCGCGCAGATGCACCAGGCCTTCGGCCCCACCCGCGTCGATGGCGTCTTCGGCATCTGGTACGGCAAGGGCAACGGTGTGGACCGGACAGGCGACGCCTTCCGGATGGCCAACATGATGGGCACATCGGCCTTGGGCGGCGTGCTGGCGGTCGGGGGAGACGATCACGCGGCCCAGTCATCCATGTTCCCGCACCAGACCGACGGAATTTTCCAGGCGGTGATGATGCCGGTGCTGCAGCCGGCCAACGTCTCCGAAATCTTGTCCCTGGGCCTGGCCGGCATCGCCCTGTCGCGATTCAGCGGCTTGTGGGTCGGCATGAAGACGATCGCCGAGGTGGTGGAAAGCGCCGCCAGTTTCGAGCTGCCCAAGCCGTTTCCCCACTTCATTCGACCCGAAGCCTTGGTCCCGGCCCACGGCCTGAACTGGGACCCAGCGCTCACCTGGCCCGGCCAGCGCGGCGAATACGAGCGTCGCGCGGTAGAGGAGCGCCTGCCCGCCGCCATCGGCTGGGCGACCGCCAACGGACTGGACAGGCCGGTCATCACCGCACGGCGCACGCGCCTGTGCGTGGTCACGGTCGGCAAGGCGCACCAGGATCTGATGCAGGCCTTGGAAGACCTGGGCGTTGGTCCGGCCGAGGCCGAGGCCCTGGGCCTGTCGGTCTACAAGGTGGCCATGAGTTGGCCGCTAGCGGTTGAGCCCCTGATCGCCTTTGCCCGGGGCGCCGAAGAGATTTTCGTCGTCGAGGAGAAGGCGCCGACGGTCGAGGACCAGATCAAGGCGGCTCTGTTCAACCGGTCCATCCAGGGTCTCAAGATCACTGGCAAGACCGACTCGGGCGGCGGCAAGCTCCTGCCGATCGTGTCCGAGTTCAACCCTTTGCAGGTGGCGACAGCCCTCGTCAGCCGCATCGCCGATCCGGACCCGGTGGGCTTGGCGGCGAGGCTTGCCGTGCTGCAGGCGCGCACCCGCTCTGGCGAGGTCGTGGCGTTTCCCGTGCGCAAGCCGTTCTTCTGTTCTGGTTGTCCCCACAACACCTCGACCAAAACCCCTGACGGATCGATCTCGGGCGGCGGCATCGGCTGCCACGTCATGGCGGTCTCCCAGCCGGCGCTCAAGACCTCGACCTTCAGCCAGATGGGCGGGGAGGGCGCGCAATGGATCGGCGCCGCGCCCTTCTCTGCGACAGGTCACATCTTCCAGAACCTGGGAGACGGCACCTATCAGCATAGCGGTCTGCTGGCGATCCGGGCGGCGATCGCGGCCAAGGCCAACATCACCTACAAGATCCTCTACAACGACGCCGTGGCCATGACCGGCGGCCAGCCCGCCGAGGGGGACCTGGATCCGATCCGGATCTTGTCCCAGCTGCTCGCCGAAGGGGTCGGCCAGGTGCGCCTGGTGAGCGACGATCCGGACAAATGGCGGGCCTCGGGCAAGGTCCCGGCCAAGGTCGCTATCCTGGGCCGCGAGGAGATGGATGGGGTCCAGCGCGAACTGCGTGCGATCCCGGGGGTCACCGCCATCGTCTATGAGCAGACCTGCGCCGCAGAGAAGCGTCGCCGGCGCAAGCGCGGCGATTTCCCCGATCCAGACCTGCGACTGTTTATCAATCCGAGGGTCTGCGAGGGCTGCGGCGATTGTTCGGTCCAGTCAAACTGCATCGCCGTTGAGCCTCTCGACACCGAGTTCGGCCGCAAGCGCCGGATCAACCAGTCCAGCTGCAACAAGGATTTTTCCTGCGTCAAAGGCTTCTGCCCAAGCTTCGTCGAGGTGGCGGGGCCGAAGCTGCGGAAGCCGGAAGCCGGGGCCATTCGCGCGTTTGAGGCCGAGCATTTCGCCGGCTTGCCTGAACCGGTGCTGCCGAACCGCGCGGCGCCCTACAATATCTACGTCGCTGGCATCGGCGGCCTAGGCGTTCTGACGGTCGGGGCCCTGCTCGGGACCGCCGCCCATCTGGATGGACGCACGGCGACCGTCCTGGACTTTACGGGCCTGGCCCAGAAGAATGGCGCCGTGGTCAGCCAAGTGCGGATCGCCGATGCTGAGGCGGCGATCCATGCGGTCCGCATCGGCGCCGGCGAAATCGATCTGCTGCTCGGGTCGGACACCGTGGTCGCCGCGGCGCCCGATGCGCTTGCCAAGTTCGGGGAGGGCCGTGGCGCCCTGGTCCTGAACACCGACGAGACCCCGACCGCCGATGCCGTCACTGATCGCGACGTCATCCTTCCGACTGGCGCGATGATCAGGACCCTCACCCGCAGAGCGGGCGATCGTGGGTTTCTTCTGAGTGCGACCCGGATCGCCGAAGGCCTGTTCGGCAACAGCGTGGCCGCCAACACCCTTTTGGTGGGCTACGCTTGGCAGATGGGTCTACTGCCGGTTTCCTCGGACGCCTTCATGGGGGCGATCGAGGCGAACGGCGCGGCGGTTGAGCTCAACAAGCGCGCCTTCAGCTGGGGTCGCATGGCCGCTGTCAATCTCGCAGCGGTGGAGCGTGTGGCGGGCCTCGCCGAGACGACAGCGCCCGTGTCTCTGGACGCCGAGCCGCTCGATGCGCTGATTACGCGTCGGGTCGCTGATCTGGTCGATTATCAGGATGCGACCTATGCCGCCGGCTATCGATCGCTGACGGAACGTGCGCGCGCGGCTGCGGCGGCGGCCGGACCCAAGGGCGAGGCCTTTGCTCGGGCGGTGGCGGTCAACGCCTACAAGGTGATGGCCTACAAGGACGAGTACGAGGTCGCCCGCCTCTATGCTCACCCCGATTTCCAACAGGCGTTGAAGGCTCAGTTCTCCGGCGTGGGGCGGCTATCGGTCTGGCTTGCGCCGCCGCTGTTGTCGCGTCTGGACCCCGCGACGGGCCGGCCCGCGAAGCGCCGGTTCGGCCCTTGGATTTTCACCGCTTTTAGCGTGCTGGCGGCGATGAAGGGCCTGCGAGGCCGCTGGTTCGATCCGTTTGCTCACACATCGGAGCGTCGCGCCGAACGGGACCTGGCCGAGCAATACCTGCAGACCATGTCGGACCTGTGCGAGACTCTGGCGACCACGGACCTCGATCGGGCGACAGCGCTCGCGGCGCTGCCCGACATGGTGCGGGGATTCGGACCGGTGAAGACGCAGGCCCTAGAGGCCTATGCCGAGCGCCGCGCCGCCCTGATGGCCAAGACGAGCCCGGCGGCGCGCGCCAAGGTCGCCTGAGCCCGTGGCTGCTTACAACCCGGAAGGCGGCACAGGCGGCGCGCTGGGGCCTAACGCCGCGCGCCTGCGGTGCCGCGTCCAGAGGGATCAGGTGCGGAAGATCGTATCCATCCAG
>Ga0302314_10019406_pt1 | contig 11297 bp, 8 predicted proteins | sample III_Palsa_N2_3_FD_200533 | JGI IMG/M metagenome (GOLD analysis project Ga0302314, IMG submission 200533) | Peat permafrost microbial communities from Stordalen Mire near Abisko, Sweden - III_Palsa_N2_3 | ecosystem: Environmental > Terrestrial > Soil > Palsa > Peat permafrost | place: Sweden... | reverse complement strand
CGGGCCTGTTCGCCGCCGTCATGGGCCGGATCCGCGGCGAGTTCCCGCGCGCCGGTGACCTGACGATGCTCGGCGCCCACTCCTCGCACAGCTACCAGACCGGGACCAACCTGTATTTCGTCTACGACTACGAGATCAGGTGCAGCCCGCGCGAGGAGATCGAGGTCTACCATAAGCCGCTGAACGCGATCATCGTCGAAGAAGCCTTGCGGGCGGGCGGGTCGATGGTGCACCACCACGGGATCGGCAAGTACCGCACCCGGTGGGTGGCCGACGAGCACGGCAGCGCCTACTGGCTGCTGACGACCCTGAAGCAGGCGTTCGACCCCCAGGGCGTGATGAACGCGGGCACGATCTTCCCGCTCGAGTCATGAAGCCGTACCTGCTGGCCATCGACAACGGCTCGCAGAGCACCAAGGTCACCATCTTCGACGCCCGCGGCCGGGCCCTGGCCACGGCCAGCAGGCGGCTTGAGCCGTACGACATATCGGTGCCGGGCCATGCCGTCCACCCCGATGACGACATCTGGGAGTCCATCGCCGGCGCCTGCCGGGACGTCATGGCCGCCTTCCCCGGCGACCCCGCCGACATCGCCGCGGTGGGCCTGTGCACCATCCGCTTCTGCCGGGCCCTGCTGAGGGCCGACGGCAGCCTGGCCGAACCGGTACTGAGCTGGATGGACGAGCGGGTCGCCCGGCCCTACCAGCCGGACAACCCCCAAGCCCGCTACGTCACCACCTCCTCCGGTTACATCACCCACCGCCTGACCGGTCAGTTCACCGACACCGCGGCCAACTACGAGGGCATGTGGCCCATCGACCATGACACGGCGGCCTGGCCGGACGATCCTTCCCGTTACGCCGCCACCGGCATGCCGCGCGACATGCTCTTCGACCTGGTCCCCCCGGGCGGCCGGCTCGGCCAGGTGACTCTTGAGGCGGCCGGGGCCACCGGCATCCCTGCCCGCCTGCCGGTGTATGCCACGGCCAACGACAAGGCCGTCGAGGCGCTGGGCAGCGGCCTGGACGACGACGGCACCGTGCTGCTGTCGCTGGGCACCTACATCGCGGCCATGACCATCGGCTCGTCCTCGTCCAGCGCGGACGGCAGCTACTGGGCCAACTTCGCGGCCCGCCCCGGGACCTACCTGTACGAGAGCACCGGAATCCGCCGCGGCATGTGGATGGTCAGCTGGTACCGGACGCTGCTAGAGGGGCCGAGCGCCGGCACGGCGCGCCTGGAGACGGCGCACCTGGAAGATGGCCTCAACGCGGCGGCCAGCGAGCTGGCGCCGGGCAGCAACGGGCTGCTGACCATCCCGGACTGGCTGGCACCCGGGCAGGCGGCCTGGCGCCGCGGCGCGCTGCTCGGCTTCGACGGCAGTCAGGGTCGCGCCCACATCTACCGCTCCATCCTCGAGGGCATCGCCCTGACCATGGCCAACAACACCGCGGCCATGGAACACGCGCTGGGCCGCCGGCTCTCGCCGGTGCTGGTGTCTGGGGGCGGGTCCCGTTCGGACCTTATGATGCAGATCGTCGCCGACGTCTACGACCGCCCCGCCCGCCGCACCGCCGTCAACGACGCCGCCGGCCTCGGCGCGGCCATCTGCGCCGCCGTCGGCCACGGCATCTACCCCGGCTGGGACCAGGCCACCGCCGCGATGGTCAGCCCCGGCCCGCAGTTCACCCCGGACCCCCGGGCCGCCCGCGCCTACCAGCAGATCAACCAGGTCTACGCCACCCTGACCAGTTACACCGACCCGCTGTTCCGCTCGATGGCAGACGGCCTGGCCGGCCTCGACCGCACCTGAGCATCCAAAAGACGGGCCCCCTCACGGGGCCGACTGCGTCAGGTCGTCGAGCCGACCGAGAGCGCATTCAAGCGCCTCGGTCAGCCGCTTGCGCTGACCGGTGGCCAGCAGGTCAAGCACCAGGCCGGTGAACGTCGCCTTGACCAGCGACGCCTCGCGTTCGGCGTTCTCAGGCCTGATGCCATCAGCGATCAGGCCGGCCGCGATGTCCTCGCGCCAGAACGAGATCTGCTCCGCGCGCACGTCACCGGGCAGGCCGCTGACCGTGGCGTCCAGCGTGGCGGCTTCGAGACCCAGTCGAACCAGCGCCAGGTGCTCCGGGCTGCGGTTGATCCACCGCCACCAGCGCCGCTGCAGCTCCGCGATGGAGATGCGAGGTACTTGCCGCCGCCACCGCCCTTCGACTCCGCGCTGAATTTCAGCGGCCCGCCGCAACGCGGCGACCACCAGTTCGTCCTTGCTGCCGAAGTGATGCACCAGCGCGTTGACCGACACGCCCAGGGCGCGAGCCACTGGCCGCAGTGACACTCCGGCGACGCCGTGCCGGCCCAGGTAGCCGACCACCTCGTCCAGCAGCTCGGCCCGTCGTTCGGGGTCAGGATGGCGTCCCATCAGTACCGTCTCATTAGGGCCGTCCCATTAGGCGCGCATGCGCTGGCCCGCCGGGTCGAGCACCGGTTCGGATAGCAATCTCGCCGGACGCCGCTGGCCGATGATCTCCACCTCGAACATCGCGCCGGGCACCGCGAGCTCGCTCGGCACGTAGCCGAATGCCAGCGAGCGGCGGCTGTAATGCGCGTACGCGCCGGAGGTCACCCAGCCCACCACCGCCCCGTCGTGCCAGATCGGCTCGTCGCCGAGGACGTCGGCCGGTTCCGCCGGATCGGGGATGATGTCGAAGTAGCCGAGCGTCCGAGCCGGGCCGCGCGCCAGCTCCGCCTCGACCGCGGCGCGGCCGATGAAGTCATGATCGATCTTGAGGGACCGGTGCATCCGCGCCTCCACCGGCGTGTAGACCGGCCGGTACTCGCGCGCCCACGTGCCAAACGCCTTTTCCATCCGCAGCGACATCAACGCCCGGAACCCGAACAGGCCGACCCCGTACGGCTGACCGGCCTGCCACAGCAGATCGAACAGTGCTCGCTGGTACTCCGGTGCGACCCAGATCTCGTAGCCAAGATCCCCGGTGTAGGTCATCCGGCCGACGTAGGCGGGGATCATCCCCACGTCGATCCGGCGGAACGTCATGAACGGGTAGTTCTCGGTGGCCAAAGATGCGTCGGTGACCGATTGCAGTACGTCCCGGGCGCCCGGGCCGGCCAGCGAGAGGCCCACCAGGGACAGGCCCAGCGCGTCGAACCGCACACCTTCAGCGAGGTGGCCGACGAACCAGCGCGAGTGATGCGCCTCGGCGATCTGCGAGCCGAACAGGAAGAAATCGTCGGTACCGACCCGCGCCACGGAAAACTCCCCGACGATGTGACCGCCCCGATCCAGCGCGGCCGTGAGGTTGATCCGGCCGGCGCGCGGCAGCCGGTTGGTGACCAGCCGCTGCAGCCAGTCGGCGCTGCCGGCGCCGGTCACGCGGTACTTGGCGAAGTTGGAACACTCGGTGAGCCCGACCCGTTCGCGCACCATTCTGCATTCTTCAGCGACGACCGGAAAAGCATTAGAACGGCGGAACGACACGTCCTCACGCGGCTCCTCACCCGCCCGCTGGAACCACAGGGGATGCTCGAGCCCGAAGCTCGCGCCCCATACCGCGTTGTGCGCGGTGAGCCGGTCGTAGACCGGTGTGGTGTGCAGCGGCCGGCCGGCCGGGAGCTCCTCGTTGGGGAAGGTGATGCGGAACCGGCGGCTGTAGTTCTCGCGCACCTTGGCGTTGGTGTAGGCCAGGCTCGCCCAGCCGCCGAAGCGGGCCACGTCCATCGCCCAGATGTCTTCCCCCGGATCGCCGTCGACCATCCAGCGCGCGAGGGTCAGGCCAACCCCGCCGCCCTGCGAGAAACCGGCCATCACCGCGCAGGCCACCCAGCAGTTGCGCACGCCGGGCACCGGGCCGACCAGCGGATTGCCGTCGGGCGCGAAGGTGAACGGCCCGTTGATCACGTTCTTGATGCCCGCCTCCGCCATGGCCGGATAGTGCTTGAACGCGATCTCCAGGGACGGGGCGATCCGGTCCAGATCGGGGGTCAGCAGCTGCTTGTCGAAGGTCCACGGAGTCTCGCGCGGTGACCAGGGCACGCACGCCTGCTCGTACGTGCCGAGCAGCATCCCGCCGCCCTCCTGGCGGATGTAGAGCTCGCCGTCGAAGTCCAGGGCCATCGGCAGCTCACCTCCGGTGGCCGCGTTGTGCTCGGCCACCTCAGCCATGTCTTCGGTGATCAAGTACATGTGCTCCATCGCGAGCACGGGCAGCTCCAGGCCGATCATCCGGCCCACCTCACGTGCCCACAGCCCGCCGGCGTTGACGATGTGCTCGGCGTGGATCTCGCCGGAGTCGGTGCTGACGTCCCACGTGCCGTCGGGGCGCTGCCGAAGGTCGCTCACCCAGGTGTGCTGGTAGATCTCCGCGCCGGCCTGCCGCGCGCAGCCGGCGTAGGCCCGGGTGACCCCGGTCGGGTCGACGTGACCCTCGGCCGGGTCGAAGAGCGCACCGATGAAGTACTTATCCTCCAGCAGCGGGAACATCCGCCTGGCCTCGGCCGCCGAGATGATCTCCATATCCATGCCGAGGTAGCGGCCGCGGGCCTGGGCCATCCGCAGCCAGTCCATCCGTTCCCGGTCGCCGGCCAGCATCAGCCCGCCCGGCATGTGGATGGAGCAGTTCTGGCCGGAGCGCTCCTCGATTGTGCGGTACAGCTCGACGGTGTACTGCTGCAGCTTCGCGACGTTGGGGTCACCGTTGAGCGTGTGCATGCCGCCCGCGGCGTGCCAGGTCGAGCCGGCGGTGAGCTCCTTGCGCTCGACCAGCACGACATCCGTCCAGCCCAGCTCGGTGAGGTGGAACAGGACCGAGGCGCCCACCACACCGCCGCCGATGACGACTACCTGCGCGGAAGATTTCATCGAGGCATCCCAACGTCTAATTTTCCCGGTACAGTCGTTCCGACTATAGGACCTTGGAGGTGTCGTGATGGGCAGGCTTCTCGATCGGCTCGCGGCCGGACCGGTGATCTGCGCCGAGGGTTATCTGTTCGAGTTCGAGCGCCGCGGCTACCTGCAGGCCGGGGCGTTCGTCCCCGAGGTGGTGCTCGAGGAGCCCGATATGGTCGCCGGACTGCACCGGGAATACGTGCATGCCGGATCTGACGTGGTTGAGGCCTTCACCTATTACGCCCACCGCGAGAAGCTGGCGGTGATCGGCCGCGAGGGCGACCTCGAGCGGATGAACCGGCAGGCGCTGCGTATCGCCAAGGAGGTCGGCGCCGAGCACGACTCCCTGGTGGCCGGCAATATCTGCAACACCAACGTCTACGACCCGGACGATCCCACCACGCATGCGGCCGTCCGCGAGATGTTCGCCGAGCAGGTCGGGTGGGCCGCCGAGGCGGGCGTCGACTTCGTGATCGCCGAGACCATCGACTATCCCGGCGAGGCATTGCTCGCGCTGGAAGCCATCAAGGCGCACGGCCTCGATGCGGTCGTCACGCTCACTATCCATCGCGAGCCCATCGTCCGCGGGGGCACCCCGATCGGCGAGGCGTGCCGCCGCCTCCAAGACGCCGGGGCCGATGTGGTCGGGCTGAACTGCATCCGCGGGCTCGCCACCATGCTGCCGCTACTCGGTGAAATCCGCGCCGCGTGCGACGGCTACATCGCCGCGTTGCCGGTGCCGTACCGCACGACAGAAGCCGAGCCAACGTTCAATTCGCTCACCGACCCACATTGCGACCTGATCCCGGATGGGCGGCCATTCCCGACCGCGCTAGACCCGTTTCTAGCCAACCGCTACGAGGTAGGCGCGTTCACTACGGCGGCGGCTGCGCTCGGAGTCAGCTACTTCGGCATCTGTTGCGGCTGCGCACCCCACCACGTCCGCGCGATGGCCGAGGCACTCGGCCGCACGCCGCCGGCGAGCCGCTTCAGCGCGGATATGAGTCGGCACGCCTACTACGGCACCAGCGAACGGATCAGCCGGCATTACCAGGAGTTCGTCAAAGAGCTCTAGGAACCCGGCGAACAACGCGACGCTCCGCGCCCGCTCAATCGCCTGCATCAGCCGCTTAAATTCCCCCAAATCTGTGTGTTCGTGTCCAAAAGTCCTGGGATCTGTAATGTTTCCGAGACAATGCCCCGGCTGCCGTGGTGGTATGTGTTCCGACAAACGGAGGCAAAGACCGCCAACATAAGTCATCTTGGTCTAGCGGCGCACCTCGTGGTGCTGAACTCAGGTTCGCTGGTCCACCGCGGGGGCAAGCCCACCCCTTTGCCCCTCCGGACGATCGAGATCCGTACCCGTGTCGCGGGACGGTGGGGCCGCATCGCCGCGGCTCACTCGAACGGGTCGTATCACCTCGGGTAAGGAGTCCCATGAGCAAGCACGCCAAGGACGAACAGGTCCCCAAACGCAGGCTGTGGCTCGCGGTCACGACCGTGGTGGTCGTGGCTGCCGCCGCGGCCTCAGCGATCGCCCTCACCGGCGGCTCGGGGCCGAGTGTGCTTACTTCGGACACCGCCCACGACGCCGCGGTCAAGCTCGCCGCCGTTCCCGCTGTGACCAGCAAGACCTTCTACGGCTGCGAATGGTCAACCGGGAATCGGAAGGTCTTCGACCTATCGCTGACCAAGCCGCGCTGCCCGTCTGGTTCGCATCCTGTCTCGCGGCGCCGCTGGGTCCGGACCGGCGGTCAGCAGACCACGACGCCGACCTCCGCGCCGGCCACCACTCCACCGAGCTCGGTCTTCACTACTCCGCCGAGCTCGTCGCCCGCCACGACCAGCCCGTCTGCGTCGCCCACGACCACGTCGCCCAGCCCGGATCCGACCACGTCCTCGCCGGCGTCGACCGGGACCTGCACGACCAGCGCGGCCAAGGGTTCCTGCGGCCCGTACACCTATCCGCAGATCCAGGGCAACCCGAGCGAGATCACCGTCGGGCAGGACGTGTGGAACCCGATCAGCGGCTGGCAGCAGACCCTGACGGCCACCAATCCCGGAAACTGGCAAGTCACCGCGAACATGCCCGATAAGAACACCGCGGTGATCTCCTTTCCGAACACCGGGGCCAACTACAACTCACCGCAGCTGTCCAGCTTCCCGGCCATCTACAGCTCGTTCTCAGAAACCATGGGTTCGAGCTCGGCCACGAACGCGCATGCCGCCTACGACCTGTGGTTCAACGACTGGAAGAACGAGGTCATGATTCAGACTGACTTCGCGCCCAGCGGCGCACGCTGCAGCAGCTACGAGGCGTCCGCCACCTTCGGCGGCAGCAACGGTGTCCCGATCCAGAAGTGGAGCCTGTGCCAGTTCGGTTCCGAGCTGATCTGGCAGATGCCGACCAACGAGGCGTCCGGAAGCGTGGATATCAAGGCCATGACCACCTGGCTGGAGAACAACGGCTACATGCCGCAGAACAGCACGGTCACCGCTCTGAGCTACGGGTTCGAGATCGCCTCGACCGGCGGCCAGAACCAGACCTTCCGCGTCAGCAACTTCTCGATCACCACCTGACCGGCGGGAATCCCGTGGGCGCTGACGTTAGCGCCCACGGGCGCCGATTCTTTGCGCGTCGCTTTTGCAGCAGCGTCAGCGCCGGTATCGGGGAGGGGGCCGGCGACGATCAGGCGTCCCTGTGGGCGAGGGAGGACGATAGCTCCCGGTGGGCGTCGGCCTGGTCGGACAGGGTTCTGGCCTTCTGTTCGAGGGTATGGACGGCGTCGGCGCCCGCGGCCCAGCGCAGCGGCGGTTTCCCGGTGTCGATCAGCTGGATCAGGGCTTCGGCGAGCTTGGCCGGATCGCCGCCCTGCTGGCCGTTCATGCCGTTCCACGCCGCGACTGTCTGCTTGGTCCGCTCGATGTAGTCCTCGATCGTGGGCTCGGCGTAGCTGGTCGATTCCGGGGTCAGCAGCTCGGTGCGGAAGAAGCCGGGCTCCACCAGCATCGTGCGGATCCCGAATGGCTCGAGCTCGGGCGCGCATCACCGGCAGGACAGCCCGGGTGACATTCAACGGGCCGAACAGGGTGGTCTCGACCTGGGCCCGGAAGTCCCGCGGGGTGATCTCCTCGAAGAACCCCGCGTAGAAGTTACCCGCGTTGTTGACCAGGACGTCGATCCGCCCGAATCGCTCGCCGGCAGCCTCGACGGCGGCGCGGGTGCCAGCCGGATCTGTGACGTCGAGGACGGTGACCAGCAGGTTCTCGTGAGTGCCGAGCACCCCGCTGACCCGCTGCGGGTTCCGGCCGGTGGCCACGACGGCGTGCCCGGCGGCCAGGGCCGACCGTGCGATGTCCACGCCCATGCCCCGGCAGGCCGGGTTGAGCGCGTATGCCCGGAACCGGCGGGTGCCCGGCCTGCGCCGCAGCGAGGTCGCTGACCTTGCCGGGGTCAGCGTCGAGTACTACGCGCAGCTGGGAGCGGGGCGACCTAAGCGGCGTCTCCGACAGCGTGCTGGAAGCCCTGGCCCGGGCGCTGCAGTTGGACGAGGCCGAACACGCGCACCTGCTTGACCTCGCCCGCGCCGCCGGCCCCGCGGCCCGGACCCGCCGCAGGACTCCTGCCCAGCAGGTACGACCTACCATCCAGCGGCTGCTCGACCTGATGACCGAGGTGCCGGTGATCGTGAACAACGCCCGCCTGGACCTCGTCGCCTCCAACCCACTGGGACAGGCCTTGTTCGCACCCGTCTTCGCCTCCCCGAGGAGGCCGGCGAACCAGCCGGTCAACCACGCCCGGTTTACCTTCCTCGACCCCCGCGCCCACGACTTCTGGATCGACTGGGAACGCGCCGCCGACGACAGCGTGGCCCAGCTGCGCACTGAAGCCGGCCGTGACCTGCACCTGAACTTCGAGGTCATGGAACTGCCCGCCGACCCAGGCCTGTCCCTGCTCGCCTTCAGCGCCGACGCTGGCTCACCCGGTGACGATGCCCTGAACCTCCTCGCTAGCTGGGCTGCCACCCACGACCCGCCGATGCTCTCCAGTCACCCACCCGGACCTGAACGAGGTATCTATGCCGAGGAAGTGAATCAGCTTGCGAACGGGACCGTTCGGCGGCTGATCTTGGGCCTGCCTGCGAGGGTGACTTTATGTGATCAGCATGAGAAAGTTTCCAAGATCATTGCCCTGTTTGCTTGGATAGCGTGGCCGCATGGCTCCCAGGATCATCACGGCTCCCGTAAATTAACGACATTGCGCGTGACGCGTGGCCTCCTTTGTTATCCGGACCGAAAATCCTGTTGCCGTTCACGGGATAATGCTGACATGACGCTGGAAGAGCTATATAAGGACCTGCACTCCCATCCCGAGTTGGCGTTCGCTGAGCACCGCACGTCGGGCATCGCCGCCGAGTGGCTGGCCGGCGCCGGGTACACGGTCAGTACCGGCATCGGCGGCACCGGCGTGGCGGGCGTCCTGCGCAACGGTGACGGCCCGGCGGTGCTGGTCCGTGGCGACATGGACGCGCTGCCGCTGCGCGAGGAGACCGGACTGGACTACGCCAGCGACGTGGTCGCAGTCGACGCACGCGGCGAGCGCACCCACGTGATGCACGCGTGCGGCCACGACATGCACGTGGCCTGCTTGTGCGGCGCGACGGCCGAACTGGCGGCTACTACGGACACCTGGCAGGGCACGCTGATCGCAGTGTTCCAGCCGGCCGAGGAAATCGGAGCCGGCGCGAAGGCGATGCTAGATGACGGCCTGTTCGACAAGGCGGGGGTACCGGATCTCGTGCTCGGCCAGCACGTGTTCGCCCAGGCCCCCGGGTCGGTGCTATACCGGTCCGGGCCGTTCCTCGCCGCGGCGGAGAGCTGGGATGTGACGTTCTACGGGCAGGGCGGGCACGGTTCCCGGCCACAGGACGCCGTCGACCCGGTGGTGATGGCGGCGTCCGCGGTGCTGCGGCTGCAGACCCTGGTTGCGCGGGAGATCGCTCCCGCCGACAAGGGCGTCGTCACGGTGTCGCGGCTGCGCGCCGGGCACGCGGAGAACGTCATTCCGGACACCGCGACGATCACGCTGAACTTCCGTGCCTACGATCCCGACGTTCAGCGCAAGCTCACTGAGGGTGCCAGGCGGATCATCGACGCGGAAGCCTCCGCATCCGGGGCGTTGCGTCAGCCGGAGTACACCATGTTGGCCTCGTTCCCTGTCACGGTCAACGACAGCGCCCTGACTGCCAGGCTCGCCGCTGCGCTGGACCGAACGCGTGAGATTGAGCCGCGCATGGGCAGTGAGGACTTCGGCCTCTTCGGGATGGCTGCGGGTGTCCCCTCCTTCCTTTGGGACCTGGGGTGCGCGGCCGACGGCTCTCCCGGGAACCACTCGCCGCGGTTCGCGCCGCAGATCGACCCGACGCTGCCGGCAGGGGTGAAAGCGCTGGTGACCGCAGTCCGCAACGTGCTTCCGGTGGCTTGACCGCACGCTTCAGATAATCCCAGCGGCTGCAGCGAGCTGGTCCGCTGGGCTGTACGCAGTCAGCGCCCGCAGCTATGGTAACGACGTGGAGCCGTCTGCGGCGGCCAGTGCGGCCGGTGGCGTGCATGGCTTCCCGGCTCCGCTGACCAGCTTCGTCGGCCGGGTCGCGGCTGTGGGGGGGTCGCGGGCCTGCTGGGGGAGTACCGGCTGGTGACGGTGACCGGGCCGGGTGGTGTGGGCAAGACCCGGCTGGCCGGAGAGGTGGCCAGGCAGCTGGCGGGCCGGTTCGCAGACGGGGCGTGGCTGGCGGAACTGGCGCCGGTGGCTGATCCGGCCCATGTGGCCGCGGCGGTGGCGGCGGCGCTGAGGGTGCGGGAGCGGCCGGGGATCCCAACGGCCGCCACGCTGGAGCGTGTGCTGTCCCGGCAGCAGGTGCTGCTGGTGCTGGATAGCTGCGAGCATGTGATCGGCGCGGCCGCGGCGTTGTGCGCCGGGCTGCTGGCTGCCTGCGATGATGTACGGATCCTGGCGACCAGCCGGGAGGCGTTGCGGGCCGCGGGGGAGGTCCGGTACCGGTACGTCGAGGAGAGGATCCAGCGGCTCCGCGAAGCCATCGGCGACCGATGCCGCTACCTCGAGATCCTCGCCTGACCTGGGCCTGGTGCCGGATGGGAACTGGATGGCCCGGCTCAGCAGGAGTTCGACGACCTGCCTCCCGGCCGCGGACGCAGATGGCCTCCGGTCGTGACAGACTCCGATCTGTAACTAAGGCGGAGCTGGGACAACGGTGCGGCGAGGGAGGGCGCTGGCATGATCAGGCAGGCCTACGACCGGGGTTCGGTCGGCCAGTACGTGGAGGCTATCCGGGGGCAGCTGTCCTCGCCCGCGTTGAGCGAGCCGGTG
>Ga0302314_10019404_pt1 | contig 11298 bp, 9 predicted proteins | sample III_Palsa_N2_3_FD_200533 | JGI IMG/M metagenome (GOLD analysis project Ga0302314, IMG submission 200533) | Peat permafrost microbial communities from Stordalen Mire near Abisko, Sweden - III_Palsa_N2_3 | ecosystem: Environmental > Terrestrial > Soil > Palsa > Peat permafrost | place: Sweden... | reverse complement strand
CAGTGGCCGAGCAGGTACGTCATGTCGTCAAAGCCGAACCGCATTTTGTCGTACGTGCGCGGCCGCGGGTTCTCGTACACTTCAACAATTTCAATGGGCGCGGTCGAGCTCACCGCACGCTCGATGATGGAGAAATGCACGCTCTCGCGCACGACGGGCACCAACCCCGCGAGCGACTCGAGCTCGAAGTGGTCCGCACCGCGTCTCTGCACGCGCGGCGGCGACATGGGGACTTCCTCCTCATGCGCATCCGAGCGCCGGAGCTTTTTCGCAGCGAGCGCCTCGTCCGCCAGACTCAGCAAGGCGCTCTCGTCGCTCCGGGACGCTCCAGCATCGGCGGCAGCACCGGCGGGGACCATGCAGGCGCGGGTTCCGCGCTGTTTGGCGGACCACAAAAAGATTTTGCACGAGGCAAAAGCCGGTCACATACATACATAGCGCGCATGTTGAGCGCGACCGCGGTGGCGGCGGCGATGCGGGCGAACCGCAGCGCCGTCGTCGTTCTCACCGGCGCAGGCGTGAGCACGGACAGGTGCCTTTTTTTTTGGGGGGGGGGGTGGCGTGCATCGGGAACTCACCCGATCAAAGTGGCATTCCAGACTATCGCGGCCCGCTCGGTGACCCGCGCGGGTACAAGGCGCCGGTGACGTTCCAGCTGTTCATGGGCTCGGCCGAGGTGCGCAAGCGCTACTGGGCGCGCTCGCTGGCAGGCTTTACAGCGCTGAGCCGTGCGCAACCCAACGCGTTTCACCACGCCGTTGCCGCACTGCAGCAAAGCGGTCTCGTCGGCGCCGTTGTCAGTGCGTTCCTACGTCGAACCGAGCTGCGCGCCGTGGAGACGTGCAAGCTGACGACGCGAGCGCAGCGCAAAATGTGGATCGCCTGCATCAGAAAGCGGGCACCAAGGATGTGGTGGAGCTGCATGGCCGCGTCGACGTCGTCGAGTGCAGCGCGTGTGCGGCCTCAACCATGCCGCGCACCGAGTTCCACGACGTTCTCGTGCGACTCAACCCGGAATTCGCGGTGAAAACGTCGACACAGCTCCGCCCCGATGGCGATGTCGGTTTGCCTCGCCGCCGCGCCTGCGCGTCTTTGTATGCGGCGGGCTGACTCATTTTCACGGGCGTAAAAGGCTGATCTCGACCACCACGACTTTGGCGCGTTCAAGGTGCCCGATTGCGCCGCGTGCGGTGCCTTTATTCGCCCGCAAGTCGTCTTCTTTGGCGGCTCGCTCGACCCGCTCGTCAAGGCGCGCGCCGAGCGCGTCGCGTCCTCGTCTCGCGTGCTGCTGGTGTTTGGCACCTCGCTGGAGGCATATTCGGCGCTCAAGCTGGTGCGCTTGGCCAGCCAGGCGGGCGCGCAAGTGGGCATTGTGAACAGGGGCAGCACGCGCGCCGACGACCTCGCGTCGCTGGGCAGGTACGGCGAGGCAGACGGCGCCGGCGGGTTTATGCGGCACGTCATGGAGGAGTTCCGAGGCGAGGTGGCGCTTGCTGCAGTATGAAGCAGTCGTGCACTGCGGTGTTTGTTTGAATAACATGGATGGGTGAAGCTATATATATACTCGTAAAGACCAAACAACGATTTTAAAAAATAGGACACGGGACATGAGGCGCCGGAGCAGCAGGCTCGCATGCCGCTGGCGCTTGGCGCTGTTCCTCGTCGTTGGCGCTGCGGCGTGGCTGCGCGTCGTCCTGCTCGGCCTGGGAGTCGCCAAGACGCCGGCGCTCACGCCGGAGAGCCAAGATGCCGCAATGCCAACCACGCAGGAACCGACGCAGCCCGCGAACGAGCCGCGGGCGCCGCAGCGCGCTGTGGCAAAAGCGCTGAGCGCGCAGTCGGACGCGGTGCACTTTGCCGAAATGCAAATGGACCCGCTCAATCGCTGGGTGCCCATTCCACCGGAGCGTCTCGCGTGGCTGGAGCGCGACGGCACAACGCCGCTGGCGCGCGAGTGCGACAATGCCACGACGGTCATCGCCTTTCACAACGCCAAGTACGGCGGCTTCACCGCCGACATGGGCTGGGCGCTTATGGTCTCCATGTACAGCGCCGAGACGGCGGGCACGTGCCCCGAGTTTTCCGACGCGTGGGGGCACGGCTGCGACGCCGGACAGAAGCCGGCGAGCTGGGCGTGCTTTTTTCGTCCCATTGGGCGAGGCCAAGGCGGCGGCGCGGGCGTGGTGAAAAAACTAGACTCTGGCTCGCAGCCGACGCGCCGCGCGGTGCGCCGCGACGCGCTTTACGGCCGCGAGCGCGGGTCGCGGCATCGTTACCCGCGTCTGGCCGCGTTGGCCGGTCCGTGCTTGGACGCCATGGCCGACTTGCTGGCGTGGCGCCTGGTCTTTCGTTGGACGTTCCGCGTGAACGACAACGTGCGCGCGAAGATTGACGCCATCCGCGCGCGCATCAAGCTGCCCGCGCGGTACGCGGGGGCGCACATTCGTCTGGGCGACAAGGTCGGGCTGCGGCCCGGGCCGCGCGAGGCGTCGCCGGGGACGTACGAGGTGAACGACTACGCGGTCAAGCTGCGCCTCTACTACGGCGCGCGCATGCCCGAGGCGCTCTTCGTGGCCTCGGACGACTACAACGCCGCCGTGCTGCTGGGCCAATTGCTCGGAGTGGCTGTGGTGACGTCAGCCGAGCCGCAGCGCGACAAGGGCTTTTCCATCACCGAGTACCGCACCGCGTGGACCGACCAGCAGAAGTTTGACGCGGCCGTGCGGTTGTGGGCCGACATGGAGACCCTCGCGGGCGCCGACGCGTTCCTGGGCACGTTCCAGAGCAACGTTGACCGCACGGTGCACCTGATGCGCTTCGACAAGCCGGCCAACACGACGCTCGCCGTCGACCGCTTCGGCCACTCGCGCTGCTCTGCGCGCACGCGCGACGTGCAAATCGCGTCGCACAACTTTTGGTTGTGCGCTTGACCCCCCCCCTATGTTGTAACGTATATTATGTGTATGTGCGGCGCGTTGTTTTATATATGTATATCGTTATATCCGTCTCACGTCGTCACCACGTAGCGGTTCTTGAGCGCAATGGGCGCCCCCGCAGCTCGTTGCGCCGGCGCGGGAGCCGCCGTGGACGCCTTGGGCGGCGGCCCTAGCGCGGCTGGGCCGAGTGCGTTGGGGTCGTCGCCGGGGAAGACCCACACCTTGCGCTGGTCGTCGAAGTAGGCCGACATGGGCGCGCCCGTCTTGGCCACTGTGGCGTTGCCCAGGCCGAAGATGCGCTGCACCAGCCACCCGCGCGCCTCGTCAATCTTGTCGCTAATGCCCGGCCTCGCCGGCCGCGAAGGCGGCGCTGCCGTCGTCGTCGTCGTCGCGGGTGGCGCAGCAGCCGGCAACGAGGGAGGCGGCGGCGGTGTTGGCTGCGGTGGCGCAACAGCAGCCGCGGCAACAGCAAACGACGGAGGAGGCGGCACGGGCTTGGCTGCGGCGCTGAGGTTGTTGGAGGGCAAGGGCGCCAAGTCGATTTTGTGCATGACGGGAGGCGCGGAGATGGCACGCGATACCAGGCGGTGCGGCGCGATGTCGTCGTCGTCGCCGCCGCCGTGCATGGGCACGCCTAAGGGCAGCTCGGTGGACGGCCTGCGCGTCTCGAAGGGGTCGGCGAATCCAATGGGCTCCTCGCTGAGCTGGGGCTGCGAGAGCCGGTTCGAGTCCGCGCGTCGCCGCACGGCCGCGTCGTCGTCGCCGTCGTCTTCGAATCGCAGCTTGGCTCGCACGGGCTCAGGTCTGGCCGCGAGCGCGTGCGTGTTTTCCCACAGCCGCACTCCGGTCAGCCTAGCCTCGAACGCGTCAAACTGCTCACGCAGCGCCGCGCCAAAGCCCTCGCGGCCCTGCCGGATGGCCGCCAGCCACTCCCGCGCCTGCGCCTCCAAGCCAACGTCGCACAGCCGCATTGCAAACACCAATCGAAACGCCTGGAACGCCTCCACTGCGGCGTCCACGCCCGGTCGCGCGGCCAGCTCGTCGGCAAAGAGCAGAGCCTCGGTGCGCATAATCGAGTGCGGGTTCAGGAGCCCCTGCGCGCGCTCGTGGTCGCCGCCCACCAACAAGACACGCGACTCTGGACCGGACTCCATGGCCGAGTGGCCTGCGCACACGTAGCACAGGTGCGCCGCGGAGACGCTCTCGCACTCGCCCAGCAGCCTGTCGCCCAGCGCAACGAGCGCTTGCGCGTCGTTTGGGGTGCGGTTGGCCAAAATGGCGCGCAAAGTCTGCCGCCAGCACGCCTCGGGGGCAAAGTCCGGCGAGGACGTCAGCACGGCCGTTTCGCCGCGACCGGCCATCAAGTGAAACACGGTGGACATCGGCGATCCGGCGGGCTGCGTGTGCTTGGCAAACTCCAAAACGACTTTGCGGTGCGCAGTGGCAGAGACAAAGTGCGCGATGACGAGCGCCTCGGCCCACAGCGCGTGCTTCATCGCGTGAAGCACGGCGCGTTCCTGGTCGCCGCCCAACAGAAGCATTTCCAACTCAGCCAACGCGTCGAAATCGGGAGCCACCGGCTTGGTCTCCACGCCAAACGGCCGGCCGCCACTGCTCGCCGTGGCGCGATGCGCGACTCCCGGGTCGTCGCCGTCGCGCCGGCCGCCGTCCTCGTCGTCAAAGGGCGCGTGCGCGAGCAAGTCGAGCGCGGCCTTTTCAAACGAGCCCTCGGCCGGGCCGGCGCTCGACAGCACGGGGACGCGCCTGCCGCGCGTGCGCACCAGCGTGGCGAGCACGCGCCACAGCAGCTGTGTCGATCCCACGAGCTTGCCATCCTCCTTGGCACTGGCACTGGCGCGCGCCTCCAAGTCGTCGGCCACTCTGTCGGGATCGGCCTTGGCCCACGGCGCGCCCAGAAGCGGCCTAAAGCTCGCGGCGTCGAATACGTCGTCTGGCTGCACGTTGGCTAGGGTCACCACGCGCGACGACGACGCGCGCACGACAACCAGCTTGCCGCCAAACCCCAGCGAGGCCACGGCGCGCCGCGGCTGCGTCAAGAGCCGGCGCGCCGCGCCCGGGTGCGACGGCGACTCGCTGGCTTGCGAGCCGCATTCCGGATCGTCCGAGGCAAACGTGCTCGCGCCGTAGGCCAAGTCGCTAGGACGCGGGTCGCGCGGGCGTCTGGGCTCGCCTGACGCGGGCAGGGAGCGAATGGAGAGGTCGCTGTACTTGCGTTGCTGCTGCTGCTGCTGCTTGTCAAAGTCGAGCGATGAGGGCGGCTGCGACGAGGACGTGGGCGACGGGGGCTGCGCGGTGGCAAAGGAGGCGCTGTTGCGCGGCGAGAGTCTGGGGTCGAGCTCGTCGTAGTGGGGGTAGGCACGATGCGCGCTGCTTCGCGGAGACGCGGCGGGCAGGAGCGTGATGGGAGGAGGCGCCTCGTCCGCCATCCATTCGTCCGCGCCGGCCATGGGGTCGCCCGCGTTCGGCTGCCACGTGTCGGTTTGAGGGGCACTCCAGTCACCGTCGCCCCACGACTGAGGCTGCTGCTGCCAGTGTGACGCCGAGCCAGTGGGCGACGGGTCGGGCTGCCACGCCGCTTCGCTCGCCGGCGCGGTGGCCGGCGCGGTGGCCGGCGCGGTGGCCGGCGCGGTGGCCGGGTACGCCTGCCACGTGTACTCTGGCACAGCCGCTGCAGGCCAATGGTGCCATTCGTCACCCGTGCTCGAAGGCGGTTGCGCGGGCTGCACCGCGGACGGCTGCTGCTGCAATGGCGGCGCCTTGTCGTCCTCGCGCGGGCGCCGGAGCATCTTTTGGCACTTGGGTTTGGCGCTGGGCCAAGGGCCAGGAGCCGATATGCCTGCCCGTATAAGTTTGGCCTATTTTTGTTTAAAGCCAGACCGCAGTGCGCACGACGCTTAAAGTAAAAGTCGTATTAGTCAGAGCTGCGAGCAAGCAGCTGCGCAATTTCTCGGCGGCGGACTTTTTTCCATGTTGAACCGGGTAAGAAGCCAGTCGTTGGACACCACCACGTTTTTGCTCGTGGCCAAAACAAACAACAACAACCACAAGCGCGGCGCGCGGCCTGCCACCCATACCCAATCGACGCCACGAGCACCGTATGAGCACCGCGCAGCTCCCCTTGGTTGATCTCGCTTCGTCCACCTGTCCCTTCTCCGCATCCGCAATCGCCTCGGCATTGACTGGATGGCACTCGTTCCAGTGCGCGTGCTGCGAAAAGTTCTGCGGCCAGTCGTGTGGCCGAGGCCAGACGTGCCAGCTGAGTCCACTGCAGTGCCGCTTTGTCAACGCGCCGCGCGGATCATCGCCCACCGCGGTCGCCCTCAGCGTTGTATTCGTGCTTATTCTTTGGCTGGCCGTCATGCTCGGTATTCGCCAAGCCGCTCTAAAGGCCGAGCTGGAGGTGCTGGCGCGCGAGATCCGCGCTGGAAGGCGATTGCGCAAGGACGAGGTCTCTCGGCGCGTCGAGTTCGCCGCGATGGGCTTGGGGGCGCTCTTCTTCGTTGTCTCCGTGTGGCCCTTTGTGCTCGCGGCCCGCATCGGCCGACGGCACGCGCGAGAACGCGTGCGAAGGCACCAAAACGTCCAGCGCGCGCTGGGCGCGGTGCGTTGCCTCGCCGGCGTTTCTCAACTGACCTCGCTGCTCTGCGCAGTACCTCATCCCGTTTGGCGAGGGCGAAGACGACGTCATCGTCGAGATTCGCGCGCCCCAGCACAGCGGTCTTTCCGACGCGTCGTCGTACATGACGGGCAAGCCGCGGCTGTCGACGCTGTCGTCGGGCAGCATCAGCGCCGACGAGGAGTTCTGGCACCCGGAGGAGGAGTCCATCGTTGCTTTGGCGCGCCAAGGATTCGCCATGCTGCGATTGAGCGCCTCTGACGACGACGACGACGCAGCCGCTGCTGGGGAGGGCGGTTTTACGGACGACAAGAACGCGCTGCCCGATGAGGACAAGGTCGCCGACGACTCCAACGCGAGCCCGGGCAGCCCGGAGCGACTCCTTGCGCGCGTGAAGCGCACCGTGCTGCCCGTGCTGCCCGTGCTGCCCGTGTTCGCGCGCCAGGAGCCCGACGGCGCCGTGACTGAGACGCGGTGGGTCATTCCAATGGAGACACGCTTTATCATTCCGGACGAGGACTACGACATTTTGTAAACTTTTGCGTGCGTGTGCGTTGCCGGGATGTTTACCCCTTGTCAAACCAGTGCGCCTCGGTGAGGTTGAGCACCTTGGACTCTGAGGCCACGCCGAAGCAGCGCTTGAGCTGCACGACGCGGCCCAGCTTGACGCACTCGGTGCACCAGCACTTGCCCACGCAGCGCGGGCACACCCAGTCGGGCGCGGACATTTGCGCCAGCGTCTGGTCGTACACCTTGCGCAGGCACGAGCGGCAGTAGCAAATGTGGCACCGCCGGCACGTCGCCGCAGAGCCCAAGTGGTGGCCGGCTGCCTTGTCCACGGCGCACTTGCAGTGGTGGCAGTGCGCGGGATCGTCGGGCACCTCGAGAAGCCGGCAGCACTGCTTGATCAGCTGCAGCACCCAGCGGTGGTCCGCGTCGTCCGAGGCAGGTCGCGGCGCCTCGGGCGGGGCCTTGACGACGGCAGAGCAAAACGACTCGTACGCGGCGCGGTTCTTGGCGTGCTGGTTCGCAGCCTCGTTGGACAGCAGCTCAATGGCCGCCGCCACGTTGCCACCTGGCGTGTTGGGTTCAAGCAATCGCCCGCGCGCCGCCACAATGTAGCGCAGCAACACGTCGCGCTTGCGTGCCCGCTCGGCGTCGTTGACGTCCGCCTCGACCGCCGCCGCCGCCGCCGCCGTCGCCGGAGTGGGCGGCACATCGCGAGGCGACTTGATGGCACGTTCGCGCGCAATGTCAAACAAGTAGCTCGATCCGAGCGACACCTGGGTGCCCGCCTCCGCCTCCCACTGCTCCAGGCGCTCCTTGAGCTTGAGCAAACCGGGCACCGGGTCGCCTGTGAGCGCGTGGTCCAGGCAGCTCCACAGCGAGGCGGAAGGATCCACGGCAGCCGCCGGCAAGTCCGCGGGCGCCGCAACGGGCCGCACCTCGACGGTGGCCAGGTCGCGCGAGATGATCGCGCGATGCGCCACGCGCGGCTCGCTCGCAAGCTTGCGCCGCTTCGCTGCAGGAGCGGCAGCCATCAAAACGTGAATTGGGGGTAAAAAGCCAGCGCCCTCCCGTCTTGAAGTTGAAAAAACCACCTGCAGCGCGACACCTTTACAGCGCACGTTTGCGAACTGCGTTTGGTGGTGCCCGCATACCGCTCGAGCAAACCATCACGTACACGCGGATTCGCACACTACTTGGTTTTTTTTTGAAAACGACGAGGTTGTGACAACGACGGGATGCTGGCGCCTCGGCGCTTGCTATTGGCGCGTGTCGCGCGACTGCGATGCGCCGGGACGACGAAGCGGTTTGTCTCTGATAGCGGCGGCGGCTCGCTCGCCGAGTTCGTGGCCAACGTGCAGGTGTCGCGCATCCGGAACTTTGTGATCATCGCGCACATCGACGCGGGCAAGTCGACGCTGAGCGACGCTCTGCTGGTGGCCGCGGGCAACCTCACCGCCGAGGACACGCGCCAGGGCCAAGTGCTTGATAAGCTCAAGGTAGAGCGCGAGCGCGGCATCACCGTCAAGGCGCAGATGGCCAGCATGCGCTGGAAGGGCCACTTGCTGAGCACGTCCCTCCGTGCGCGCGCGCGCTGGTAATCTGACGCACGCGGCCAGATTTGGTCGACACGCCGGGCCACGTGGACTTTTCCTTCGAGGTGCGGCGGTCGCTGGCCGCAGTGCAGGGCGCCGTGCTGCTCGTCGACTCCACGCAGGGCGTGCAGGCGCAGACTGTTGCCAACTACCGTCTGGCCGTCGATCGCGGCCTCGTCAGTGCGCCTCCTCGTTCGACGCGCGCTGCGTGCGAACAAAAACTCACCCGCCGCGCGCGTGCACGAAAAGTCGTGCCGTGCCTGACCAAGCTGGACTTGAAGACGAGCGACCCCGCTGCCTGCCTGCCCCAAATGGAGGCCATGCTTGGAATCAAAGAAGCCGACGTGCTGTGGACGAGCGCGCGCACGCGCGAGGGCGTTGACGCCGTGCTGGACGCCGTCGTGGAGCGCGTGCCTTCGCCGCCTTCCGCGGCCGGGTCGCACGCGCTCGGCGAGGTGGTGGATATGTGGCACGACCAGTTCAGAGGCGTCGTCGTTCTCGTGGCGGTGCGCGGTGGCGTGCTCAGGCCGGGGGACAGGCTCGAGGTGGCCGGCGTGGCCGACTCGGCGTTCGAGGTGAAGGAGACTGGAGTGTTCCTGCCGCACTGGTGCCCGGTCCCAGCCGGGTTGGCGCCGGGTCGCGTGGGCTACGTGCTCGCGGTCAACGCGAAAGGAGCTCGAGGCGCCTACGTGGGCGCCGTCGTCGTCGCGGCCGGCGTGGCAGGCGTTCACCGCAGCGTGGCAACGGCGCACGTACCCAAACCCGCCGTGTTCGCGTCGTTGTACCCAACAGACGCGGCCTCGTTTGACGACTTGAAGAAGGCCGTCACGCGGCTCGCGCTCAACGACGCGTCCGTGGCCGTGGCGCTCGAGTCGAGCACGGCGCTTGGACAGGGGTTCCGCGTCGGCTTTCTGGGCCTGCTGCACATGGACGTGTTCATCCAGCGCCTGGAGGACGAGTTTGGCACGTCGCTCATCGCCACGGCGCCCAGCGTGGGCTACAAGGTTGAGCTCAAGGACGGCACCATGGCCGACGCGCAGCTCCCGTCGCAGCTACCGGACCGCGCGTGCGCCTCGCATGCTTGCTTGCTTGCGTGCGCTGGAGAGGACTAACGCGTTGTGCAGGCTGGTTGCGCGCATCTTCGAGCCCATGGTGACGTGCACCGTGGTGTGCCCGGTCGAGTACATTGGCCCGTTAATCGAGACGCTGCAGTCGCGCCGCGGCAGGCAGGTCAGCGTGGACGCGGTTGATGGCAGGCACGTGCTCGTCTTCGCCGTGCCGTGGGCCGAGGCCGTGGTCGACCTGGCCGACCGCGTTAAGAGCCTGAGCTCTGGGTTTGCGTCCTTCGACATGCAGGAAGCGCCCATGCAGGAGGCCGACGTCGTGCGCGTCGACATGCTCCTCAACGGCGCCAAGGCCGAGCCGCTCTCCTTTGTGTGCCACCGCAGCGTCGCCGAGCGACGCGGCCGCGAAGTCGCGCTGCGTTTGGCCAAGGTGGTTCCGCCGCAGCAGTTCGAGGTGAGCATCCAGGCTGCGATTGGGAGCAAGGTGGTGGCGCGCGAGCGCATACGCGGAATGAAGAAGGACGTGCTGGTAAAGTCGGGAAAGACTGTCGGCGGCGGCGACGTCACGCGCAAGATGAAGCTGCTGGAGAAGCAGCGGCGCGGCAAGGCCAAGCTCAAGAGCGTTGGGTATGCTTGCCGCGCGCGCGCGCGCGCCTGCCTGCGGGCCACACGGTGGACTGACGCTGAAAAAGCGCCGTGGTGCTCAACGAGGAGGCGTTCAAGGCCGTCATTGACAAGACGAAGGACCTCGACTAAAAAAACGACTTCACGGCCGACGGCTGACGCGCTGCAGCAAGTCGTGCAGCAAGAAGCTGGGCGGCAGCTGCGCGAGCAGAGGCCACTGCGCGGCAACGTCCTTGGGGGGCGGCGATGTCGTCGTCTTGGGTGGCTCCTCGTGCGCTGCTTGGCTGTGTTGCGGAGTGGGCGCTGGCGGTGTAGACGCCGGTGGAGCGGGAGACTGCGGTGGTTTGGGCTTTGGCGCTTCCATCGCGACGGGCTTTGTTGGTGTAAATGACTGCTGTTGTTGTTGTGGTGGTGGTGCTGCCACGGCAGTGGGCTTGGCAGCACGCTCGGCAGCGGGCTTGGCTCGCGCGGCCGAGGGCGGCGGCGCAAGAGTCGATGCGCCCTGCGCGGGACGGGGTGGCTGGAAGGGCTTGCTGCTGCTGGGCGCTGCATCGAGCGCGCGCGCCGTTAGTGCCCCGGCCCGGTAGCCGAGAGCGCGCGCACGCACGCGGGGCGCGGTAAGCAGAGGCGGGCACAAAGCTCGATGCGGGCGCATGAGACGGTGCCGGCGCCTTGGCAGATGTCGCCGCGGCGGGCGCACCGGCGGCGGTGCGGCTGACGCGCAGGTGCGAGAGATGGATGCGCTCGGCCTTGTCCAGCGCCGCAGCGCCAAAGAGCCGCTCGACTGCATTCAATGGATGCATGCGCGGCGCGTGAGCGCTTGTGCCCCAAAGCGGACGCGGCTGGGGGCGTGTGCACCTTCACCAAAGGAACCCTCGCAGGCGAGCTTGACGAAGAGCGCCTTAATCTCGGCAGCGTCCTTGGGGAGCGCCATG
>Ga0302314_10019402_pt1 | contig 11299 bp, 11 predicted proteins | sample III_Palsa_N2_3_FD_200533 | JGI IMG/M metagenome (GOLD analysis project Ga0302314, IMG submission 200533) | Peat permafrost microbial communities from Stordalen Mire near Abisko, Sweden - III_Palsa_N2_3 | ecosystem: Environmental > Terrestrial > Soil > Palsa > Peat permafrost | place: Sweden... | reverse complement strand
TCGATACCGCCACCGGCCCGCTCACCCGGGTGGTGTCCGAACTGGCGGGCACGGGCGACCTGGACGACCCGGTGCTAGCCGGGCTGACCCGCGACGCCCGCTACGAGACGCTGTTCGCGCTGGCCGAAGCTAACCTGGCGGCGGGCCGCCCGGTTGTCCTGGTCGCTCCCTTCACCACCGAGCGGGCGCTGCCGTCGGCCTGGGCCGCGGTCACCCGGCGGCTGCCGGGCAACGCCACCATGGTCTGGCTGCACCTGCCGCCAGACGAGCTCGTCCGCCGCCTGACGCGGCGCGGCCTGGCCCGCGACAAAAACAAGGTCCGTGACCCCGCGTCCTACCTGGCCGGCCTCGACCTCGCACCGCCGGTCATTCCGCACCTGGCCCTCGACGCCTGCCAGCCGACCGACGCGCTGGTCCGGCTGGTGCTCAGCCAGGTGTCTGTCTAGCTGACTTGCCATCGATGGCAAAATGGTTGACAATCGGATTGTGCCATCGATGGCAACGCTGGAGAAGGTAATGCCTGAGCCACTGCAAATCCGTCGCCCCCGTTCGGCGGTCCACGGGCAGGGCGCCGCGTGAGCGGGCCCGCCCGGCTGCTCGATGTCGCCAACGCGGCCGGAGTGAGCCTGCGGACCGCCTCCCGGGTGCTCAACGACGATCCGCGGGTCGCGGACGACACCCGCCAGCGCGTCCGCGACGCCATGCTCGAGCTGCACTTCCAGCCGGATGAGATGGCCCGCTCGCTGCGGGCCGGAACCGACACCGCGGTCGGGTTCGTCGTCGAATCCATCTCCGACCCCTTCTTCGCCGAGGTCATCGACGCGGTGGAACTGGAGTTGTCCCGGCACGGCCGGTCGGTGCTGGTCACCAGCACCCGGCGCGACGAAGACTGGGAACGCGACGTCATCGGGCGCATGCTGCAGCGCCGGATCGCCGGGCTGCTGCTCTGCCCCACCGGCGATGACCACTCCTGGCTCGACACCGGGCGGGTACCGGTCGTGCTCGTCGACCGGCCCGCCCCCGGCATCACCGCCGACCTGGTCGAGATCGACGACCACCAGGCCGCCTACGCGGCCACCAGTCATCTCATTAAGCACGGCCACCGGCGGATCGCCTACGTCGGCGACACCCCGGCCATCCCAACGTCAGCCGCCCGGCTGCGCGGCTACCGCGACGCGCTGGCCGGCCACCGGATCGAGGTCGACGAGCTCCTGGTCAACTGTGACAGCGCCACCAGCACCGATGCCGCCGCGGCGGTGTCGGCCATGGTGGCAGGCGCCGCGCCGCCGACCGCCGTCCTCAGCGCCGCCACCCGGGCGTCGCTCGGCGTGGTGCCCGCCCTGCACGCGGCCCGGCGCACCGACATCGCCCTGGTCTCGTTTGGCGATTTCCCGATGGCTGACTCGCTGCGCCCGGCCGTCACCGTGGTGGACCATCCCGGCAGCGAGATCGGCGGGGCGGCCGCCGCCCGGCTGCTGGCGCGGCTGGCCGATCCCGCGCTGCCGGCCGAGCGCATCCAGGTACCGGTCAGGATCATCGAACGCGGGTCAGGGGAACTGCGGCCGTGACCGCGCGCCTGGACGTCATCATCGGCCTGGACATCGGCACCACCGCGGCCAAGGCGGTGATCCGGCCAGCCGGGCAGGCCGGCGCCCAGTACGTGGAGCAGCCCACCCAGTGGCAGGCCGGCCCCGGCGGCCGGACCGAGATCGACCCGTACCGCCTGCTCGACCTGGCGGTGGAACTGACCGGGCGCGCGGTCCGCGCGGGCGAGGCGGCGTGGGGACCAGTCCGGGTGCGCGCCATCGGCGTGGCCGGCATGGGTGAGAGCGGGGTGCTGCTGGGCGGGGCCGGGCGGCCGGCAGCGCCGGTCATCGCCTGGTTCGACCACCGCGGCAGCCGTGAGATCGAGCAGGCGGGCCAGCAGTTCCCCGGATTCGCGGCCGCCTTCGAGCGCACCACCGGCCTGCCCTGGTCAAGTCAGGCCAGCCTGGCCAAGCTGCTGTGGCTGCGCGCCAGCGGGTGCCCGGCGGGCCCCGCGTCGACCTGGCTCAGCGTGCCCGAGTGGATCGTCTTCGGCCTCGGCGGCGATCTGGTCCGTGAGCCGTCACTGGCCTCCCGCACCGGTCTCATCGACCAGGACACCGGCGAGTTGTGGCCCGCCGCCGCCGCGCTGGCGGGGCTGCGGTCCCGGATCCTGCCCGAGGAACGTCCGGCTGGCCTCGCGGCCGGCCGGGTGCGGCACAACGGCGTCGACGCCAGTGCGCTGGGCGCCACGCTGACGGTAGCCGGGCACGACCATCCGGTCGCGGCGATCGGCGCCGGCGTGGTGGAAAAGGACGAGCTGTTCAACTCCTCCGGCACCGCCGACGTGCTGGCCCGCTGCATCCCCGGCACGCTGGCGCAGACCCAGCGTCAGGCGGTGGTGAGCGCCGGCTGGTCACTCGGCCGGCACGTGCTGCCGGACACCAGCCTGCTGCTGGCCGGGGTGAGCGGCGGCCTGCTGCTGCGCCGGGTGCTCGCCGCCGTGGGGGCCGAGTCGGCCCAGGCCCGGGACGCGCTCGACCACGCCAGCCTCGGCGTCGGCGAGCTGCCAGCCGGGCTGTCGGTGACCGGCGACGGGCGCAGCCAGGACGATGTCCTGCTGCGGATCGCCGACGGCGCCACGCCCGCCGCGATCTGGACGGCGGCCGTGCGCTACACGGCCGAACAAGCCCGGCTCATGCTGGCCGACATCGAGCCGGTCGTCGGCCCGCACCGGCGGGCGGTCGCAGCGGGCGGCTGGACCCGGATGGCCAGCGTGCGCGCGGCCAAGGCCGCCGCCATCAAATCCGTCAGCTTCTCGACGGCCGTGCAGCCGGGCGTCACCGGCGCCGCCCTGCTGGCTGAGTTCGCCATCGCCAGCGGCGGCCTGCCGCTCGCGGACTTCATCCGGGAATCGACGGCAACCGACAACCGGTCCCAGTCCGCTCAGGACAACCAGTCCGCTCAGGACAACCTCCCAGAAGGAATGACATGACACCCGCAGCGAAGCTCCGCACCGGAACGCTCGACGACATCGCGACCGAGAACCACCTGTTCTCGATCATCGCCATGGACCAGCGCAACACCCTGCGCCGCATGTTCACCGCCGTCGGCCTGCAGGCGAGCGACGATGACCTGCGCACCGCCAAGGCTGACGTCGCCCGGGTGCTGACCCCGGCCGCCACCGGCCTGCTGTCCGACCCGACCTACGGCGTCCCCGCCATCGCCCAGGCGAACGCGCTCGCCCCAAGCTGCGGGCTGCTTATCGCGGCCGAGCCGTCCGAACGGCGCAGTTTCCAGGGGGAGCCGCGGACCCACCGCGACCCCGCGCTGAACGCCCAGTGGCTGCTCGACCAGGGCGGCGACGCCTACAAGTTCTTCGTCCAGCTGCGCGCCGACCGGCCGGCCCCGGCCCCGGGCGAGCCGGACCTGGTCGGCGAGACGCTGGCCGTCTGCGAAGAGATCATCACCGACTGCCGTGCCGCCGGGGTCCCGGTCGTCATCGAGAACCTGGTGTACGAGCGCCCGGGCGAGGAGCTGAGCGGCCAGGCCCGCGAAGACGCGATCATCGAGTCCGCCCGGGCCCTCAACGACCTGGACATCGACCTGCTCAAGCTGGAGTACCCGGGTTCGCCGGAGGGCTGCCGCCGGCTGGCAGCGATCCTCGACCGGCCGTGGGCGGTGCTGTCGGCGGGCGTGCCGTTTGACCAGTTCACCGACATCATCGCGATCGCGGCGGCCGAGGGCGGCGCCTCCGGCTTCATCGCCGGCCGCTCGGTGTGGCGCGAAGTGGTCAGCCTGACCGGAGCCGAGCGCCAGGAGTTCCTCACCTCGGTCGCGCTGCCGCGGCTGGACCGGCTGATCCAGGTCGCCGAGAAGTCGGCCCGGCCGTGGACCGAGGTCACCAAGCCCGCCCGGGCCTCCTGACGACCTCGGTCGAACCTGCTCCGTACGCCCGATGACGTTCCAGGTCAGTCATGCGTCCGATACCGCCGGGGGTGCTCACCGTGCTTGACTGAAGGCCTTGAGCACCCCGACTGGCAGGAGCCGGAATGCGCGCCGTCTACCGGATTACGGCCGGGGTGGTGACGGCGGTGGCCGCGGGCATAGCCGCCGCCCTGATTTTGTACCAGACCTCGGTGCAGCCGGGCGCGGCCATCGTCCAGTCCGTATTCCAAGCGGGAGCGCTGGTCACCCCGCCAGCGGACTTCAGTCAGATCGCCCGCACCGTGACCGAGCATCGCGTGCCCGTGCCCACACCGGATGCACCCACCGCCTCCCTCGACATCTACACGCCGGACGGCGGCACCGGCCAGCCGCGTCCGGTGATCTTGTGGATCCACGGCGGCGGCTTTATCTCCAGCTCGGCGGCGACGGTGGCCGACTACACGATCCTGCTCGCGCACGCGGGCTACACGGTCGCGAGCCTGGACTACAGCCTCGCTCCTGGATCGCCGTACCCGGCCCCGGTGCGCCAGGGCAACGCCGCGTTGCAGTACTTGCGTGCGAACGCGGGGCGGTTCGGTGCGGACCCGGCCCGGATCGTTCTTGGCGGCGATTCAGCCGGCGCCCAGATCGCCAGTGAGCTCGCCGCCGTGCAGGCTAACCCGGACCTGGCCCGCTCGATCGGGCTGACCGCCGCGGTGCCGCCGGGCACGCTGCGCGGCGTGGTGCTGTTTTGCGGTCTCTACGACATGAGCACCGTCGGGTCCACCGGCTTTCCCGCGCTGCGGACCTACCTGTGGGCCTACACGGGCGTCCGCGACTGGACGTCGTACCCGGCGATCGGTCAGCTGTCGACCGTCCGGAACGTCACCTCGAGCTACCCGCCGACGTTCCTGTCGGTCGGCGACATCGATCCGTTCGCGTCGCAGGCGGCGGAACTTGCCGCCGCCCTGCGCAAGCAATCGGTGCCGCTGACGACACTGTTCTGGACCGGGACCGGCGACCAGCTGAAGCACGAGTACCAGTTCAACTTTGATCTTCCGCAGGCCCGGACCGCCTTCCAGCGGACGCTCGCCTTCCTCGCCGCGACCACCAGGAGCTGAGCCGATGACCGACCTGGACGCGCCGCGCCCTCGCCCGCGCCGCCGCGGCCGCCGCGCCGCCTGGTGGATCGGGTGGGTGCTGCTCGCCCTCATCAGCTTCTGCGTCAGCTATGCCCTGCTCGTCCTCGGCGGCCGGTGAGCGGGCCGCGACAACGGCGGCACGGCCCCGCCTGTTAGTAGCCGCGGGAACGGTCGACGAGGTTGAGCAGGGGCTGGCGGTCCAGGTACCGCCGCAGGTTGTCGGCGAAGAGCCGCCGCAGCGGCCCGGCCATGTTCCTGTCACCGTTGGCCGAGATGTGCGGCGTCAGCAGGATCTGCGGCAGGGCGGTGAGTTCCGGCCGCGGTGGCTGGCCGGCGAGCTCGCCGGCGTAGACGTCGAGGACAGCGCCGCGGATCCGCCCGGTGGTGACCGCGTCGATGAGGGCGTCCTCGTCGATCTCCTCCCCCCGGGCGACGTTGATCAGCACCGCGCCCGGTTTCATCGCCGCGAAGACCGCGGCGTTGATGAACCCGCGGGTCTCGGCGGTCAGCTGAGAACAGATAACAAGGAAGTCGCTCTCCGCCGCCACCTCCAGCACCCGGCCGGCCGGCAGCACCAGGTCCGCCCCGTCGGCGTCGGCGACCGGGGCGGTGACCGAGCGGCGGGTGCCGATCACCCGCATCCCGGCCGCCCGCGACAGCCGGGCCACCTCCTGGCCGATGCCACCGAGTCCGATGATCCCAGCCGTCGCCCCGTGCAGGGTGACCAGCTGGTAACCATCGCGGCTGAACTGGCCGGCCGCCTTCTGCCGGGTACCCTCGTGCAGGCCCCGGCCGAAGTACGCCGCCGCGGCGAGGGCGTACTCAGCGATAGCGGTGGCCGCCACCGACCCGCGGCTGCTGGTCAAGATGACCTTCGAGTCCCACAGGTCGGTCCCGGCCAGGTTCGAGACCCCGGCCTGGGTGTGATGCGCCCACACCAGCCGCGGGGACACCGCCGCCAGCCGCGCGGGAACCGGGAAGCCGACCAGCAGCACCTCAGCCTGCTCAAGGACCGCCGCCAGCTCAGCCGACCCGCCGCCGGACCCGGCCGCGAAATTCGCGTCAAGCACCCGGACCCGCGGGTCGACCTCGCTCACAAACGACAGATCCCGCCCCAGCACCGGAGCGATCACCGCAACGTTGACCTCAACCATGAAAACCTCCGTCCCCCACAGCGTCCCAGAGCCATCCGGGCGGCCCGCCCGCGGGACCGCTCTGGCCGACCGGGCGGCTGCGCCATGCCCCGGCACCGGATCGTGCTGACCGCAGAGTAGCGAAAGATCATAAAATCGTCTTACTCTGTATAATCATATAGCTATGTTGGTCGAGTAGCTCTGTGGCCGAGTCGAGCTCCTCGCAGCCCTGGCGCAGCGGAAGAGGTGGGGTCTTGGACCAGTTCAAGGCAGCTTTGATCGATCCTCTCGGACGACACTCCGACATCGAGTCGGACATCCTGGCCGCCGCGGGCGTTGACCTCGTGGCGCGCAAGTGCACGACCGACGACGAGGTCGTCGCGCTTGCCCGCGACGCCGACGCGGTGATGGTCGTCATCTATCCGATCACCGAGGCAGTACTGGCGCAGTGCCCGAAGCTGCGGGTGATCGTGCGGTACGGCGTGGGCGTGGACAACGTCGACCTGGCCGCCGCCACCGCTCATGGCGTGATGGTGTGCAACGTGCCTGACTACTGCATCGACGAGGTCGCCAACCACAGCATGGCGATGCTGCTTGCGCTCAACCGGCGGCTGGTACCGCAAGGGAACGCGATGCGCCTCGCGACGCGCTTCCGGCTTGCCCCCATGGGCCGGCTGCGCGGCGAGACGCTCGGACTCATCGGCTTCGGCCGCCTCGCGCGGGCGGTTGCCGACCGCGCACGGGGATTCGGGCTGACGGTGATCGCGTACGACCCGTACGCGGCCGCCGGTCCCGCCGATGTGCGACTGCTCCCGCTGGACACAGTGCTGGCGGAGGCCGACTACGTGTCGGTGCACGTTCCGCTTACCCCGCAGACGCGCGACCTGATCGGTGCTCGCGAGTTCGCGCTGATGAAACCGACCGCTTACATCATCTCGACCGCCCGGGGCGGGATCATCTCCGAACGTGACCTGGCGCAGGCGCTCGACGCCGGCCAGCTCGCGGGCGCTGGCCTGGACGTATGGGAGCAAGAACCGGTGTCACCCGATAATCCGCTGCTCGGTTACCCGCAGGTGATCCCGACTCCGCACACGGGCTACTTCTCCAATGAATCCGCTCCGGCCATCCGCCGGCGGGTGGCCGAGATCGCCAGCGAAGCGCTGCTTGGCGGCATCCCCGAATCGGTGGTCAACCGGGAAGTGCTCGCCCCGTGACGGCCAGGCTGAAGGCGCGCTGGGCGGCCGGCGAACCGGCCGTGGGGGCCTGGTGCACCATTCCGTCCTCGGTGCCAGCCGAGTTCCTCGCCACCAGTGGCTTCGACTACGTAGGAGTTGACTGCCAGCACGGACTGGCAGGCCCCGACTCACTCGTTCCCATGCTGCAAGCGATCAACGGCCACGACGTGCCCGCCGTGGTGCGCGTCCCGGTCGGCAGCGGGTGGTGGATCCAGCGCGCGCTTGACAGCGGCGCCGAGGCCGTCATCGTTCCGATGGTCAACAGCGCCGAGGAGGCAGCCGCGGCGGTCCGCCACTGCCGTTACGCGCCGGACGGCGAGCGCAGCTTCGGGCCGATACGCGCGGAGCTGGTGGTAGGCACCGCCCCCGAAGACGTCAACGCCGCGGTCGCGTGCCTGGTGATGATCGAGACGCGCACCGGAGTAGCGGCGGCCGAGGAGATCTGCGCGACCCCCGGAGTCGACGGGGTGTACATCGGGCCGGCTGACCTGGCGATCAGTTACGGGCTGCCGCCGCGGCTCGGGCCGGTTCCTGGCCCGCACGCCGAAGCGATGGACCGGGTCCAGGCCGCGTGTGCGGCGAACGGGATCGTGGCCGGAGTGCACGCGGCCAACGGGGCGCAGGCGGCTCAGTACCTGCGGGACGGCTACCGGATGGTCACCATCTCCAGCGACCTGGCCATGATGCGTTCCTACGCGCGGACCCAGCTGCGCGCGGCCCGCGAGCCCGGCTGACGGCGGCCGGGACCCACACTGAGGGAGGTAGCGGTGACGACAATGGAACTCTGCTGGGGAACGCTGCAGCACGCTCCGATCGAAACGCTAGTGGAGGTAGCGGCCGACAACGGCTTCGCGTCCGTCACGGTGACACCCTGGATGGGCCAGGAGCTGCTCGACGACGCCGCGCTGCTGGCCCGGGTCCGCCGGTCGCTGGCCGCCACGGGGATCCGCATCAGCTGCCTCGACGCGCTGATGAGAGGGCTTCCCGGCATACCTGGCCCGGACGAAGTCCCGCCGTCGCAGCGCCAGAACTTCCGCCACGACGCGGACGCTTGCCTGCGTATCGCGCAGACCCTGGATATCCCGCTGCTGAACATCACGCACTACCTCGGTGCCCCGGTCGAGGCGGACGCCCTGGTCGAGGCGATCGGACTGGTGGCGCAGCGGGCCGCCGCGGCCGGGATCGCCAGCTGCATCGAGTTCATCCCGGGGACCGGGATCCCGGACCTTCGGGCGGCCGCCGCGATCTCGTCCGCGATCGGACCCGACATCGGCATCCTGGTCGACACCTGGCACTTCGCCCGGACCGGCGGCTCGGCCGCGGATCTGCGGGCGCTGCCTGGCGGCTCGGTGCGCTCGATTCAGCTCAACGACCGGGTCGCCGGTGAAGGCGGCCCGGCCGATGGCCCCGACGGGCCGGTGTACCTCGCGATGGCCAACCGGCGGCTGCCGGGTGACGGTGAGCTGCCCCTGGCCGAGCTGACGACCGCGATGCTCGCCAATAACCCGGGCCTGCCGGTCGGCATCGAGGTGTTCAGCGACGAGATGCGCGCACTGTCCCCGGCAGCGGGTGCGGCCCGGGCCGCCGCCGCGCTGCGGAGCCTGCTCGCCACGGTCGGCGGATGAGCACCGGCGCAACGACGCACTCGATCTTAAGTAATCAGCTGGTTAAACCGAAGGAGGCTGGTGTGAGCGCTGACGCTCCACTTGACGGACAGGTGGCCCTGGTGACGGGGGCCGGACGAGGCCAGGGACGCGCGCACGCGGTCGGGCTCGCCCGGGACGGTGCCGACATCGTCATCTGCGACACCGACACTGATATCGCGAACGTTCCCTACTCGCTGTCCAGCGCGGCCGACCTGAAGCAAACGGCCGCGCTGGTCGAGGCGACGGGGCGGAACTGCCTGGCGGTCACCTGTGACGTGCGCGACTCCCAGGCTGTCAACGGCCTGGTCCAGCAGGCCATCGACCGCTATCAGCGACTGGACATTCTCGTCGCGAACGCCGGCATCGTGAGCTTCGGCCGGGTCCAGGACCTGACCGATGAGCAGTGGAACGACCTGATAGCGGTCAACCTGACGGGCGTCTTCCACGTCATGCGGGCCGTCCTGCCGCACATGATCTCCCGCCAGTACGGCCGCATCGTCGCCACCGCATCGATGGCCGCCCGCGGCGGCACCGCCAACGCAGCCCATTACGTCGCGTCCAAGTGGGGAGTCATCGGGCTGGTCAAGTCGCTCGCCCGTGAGGTCGCCGGCGACGGCATCACGGTGAACGCGGTCTGCCCGTCCCACGTCGACACGGTAATGATTCACAACCAGCCCACCTACCGGCTCTTCCGGCCCGACCTGGCGGATCCCGCCCTGTCCGATGTCATTGACGGCTTCAGTCACTCCCATCAGATTCCGGTCCCCTGGGTACCGCCCGAGGCGGTCACCGATGCGGTCCGGTACATCGTCGCGCCGTCGGCGAAGTACATGACCGGCTCGACCCTCGATGTTGCCTGCGGCAACACCGCTCTCATGCCCTGAGCGCCCGCGGGCAGCGCCATCGTCACGACTGAGGAGCCAGCATGACAACCGAACTCGATGATCAAATCCGCTTGCTGATCGCTGACCGGGAGATCCGGGAACTGGAATACCGCTACTGCCGGGCGATCGACCGCAGGCAGTACGACCTGCTGCGCAGTTGCTACCATCCCGACGCCACTGACCACCACGGAGACTTCTACGGCGGCGTCGAGGAGTTCGTCGACCACGTGCAGCGCAACATCGTCGTGTACGAGCGCACCCTGCATTTCGTCGGCAATCTTCAGGTCGAGATCAGTGGCAGCACGGCCCGGACCGAGGCCTACGTGCTCGCGCTCGCCCGGCTCGCCCCGGGTGGCGGCCTGCCCGCCCGCGACAACACGGTAGCCCTGCGGTACGTCGACGACGTTGAATGCCGGGACGGCGCGTGGCGCATCATCCGCCGGGTCTGCGTCTACGAATGGACCCGGACCGACGCGGTACCCGACGGCTGGACGTTCCCGGAAAGCTTTCCCATGGGCCGCACCGACTCCCTGGACCCCGTCTTCGCCCGTCAGCTGCCGCCACCCGCGCGGATTCCGACGCCGGCGGCACGCGCCATCTGAATCAAGCGGCCGGCGTCCGGATTCAGCCTGCAGCCGGCGCCGGCGGCAGCTTGCCCACAGCGCGCAGCCAGTCGACCGTCGCCCGCAGGGCAACCGCCCGTGGCGTCGGCCCGTAGCCGAGCTCCGCGGTGGTCGCGGAACAATCGATGAGCGGCGTCGCGAAAGTACGCGCGGCGAACTGCCGCATCGTGCCGATGTCGGGGGCGTCCGGGTCAGCCGGGTCGATGTCCCGCACCCGGGCCGGCAGGCCCGCGATGGCGGCGCCCTGGTTGCAGAACTCAGCGATGGTCGACACATCCGCGTCGTCGCCCATCGCCAGGTAGCGCCGGCCGATACGCCCGTCAGACAACGCCCGCAGGCAGATCTCCGCCAGGTCAGGAACGTAGGTCCACATCAGCGGGAAACTCAGGTAGGACGCGAGTGCCCCGGTCATCCCGCGCAGCAGAACGCTGTTGAAGCTGCTGAGCTCCAGGGCCCGCTCGACGAAAACGGCGGGCCCGTAGATGGCGCCCGGCGTGACCACCACGATGTCCTGCCCGAGGGAGGCCCGGTGCATCGCGGCGTAGTACATCGCTCGCTTGGACCGGACATAAGCCGAGTCCAGCTCGGAGATGAGGATCACCGGCGAGCGCTCGGTCTGCGTGAAGGCGGGATCGATGACCGATTGCGAATCGATCAGCACCGTCCGGCGGACGCCCGCCTGCGC
>Ga0302314_10019400_pt1 | contig 11299 bp, 9 predicted proteins | sample III_Palsa_N2_3_FD_200533 | JGI IMG/M metagenome (GOLD analysis project Ga0302314, IMG submission 200533) | Peat permafrost microbial communities from Stordalen Mire near Abisko, Sweden - III_Palsa_N2_3 | ecosystem: Environmental > Terrestrial > Soil > Palsa > Peat permafrost | place: Sweden... | reverse complement strand
GTGGGTCGAACCGAATGGCGCTGACGCCGGAGGACGTCGCCGCGCGCGCGCTGTTCCTGGACTGGTGCAAGGCCGCGGACCTGTCGTTCGAGCAGGACGCGATCGGCAACATGTTCCTGCGCCGCGGAGGCACCGCTCCGGCGGCGCAGGCGGTCGCCTTTGGCAGCCATCTGGACACAGTGCCGACCGGCGGACGTTTCGACGGCGTGTTCGGCGTTCTGGCCGGCCTGGAGGTGATGCGCACGCTGGGGGACGCAGGCCTGCGCACTCGGGCGCCGCTGGAACTGGTGAACTGGACCAATGAGGAAGGCAGCCGGTTCCGCCCGGCGATGATGGGCAGCCGCGTGCACGCCGGCGACATGACGCTCGAGGCCGCGCTCGGCATCACCGACGATCACGGGGTCAGCGTCGGGCAGGCGCTGCGCGACAGTGGCCAGGCCGGTGGGCTGACCCCCGCGCCGCGCGGCTGGGCCTGCTGGCTGGAGGCGCATATCGAGCAAGGCCCGGTGATGGAGGCAACCAACAGCGACATCGGTATTGTTACCGGAACGATGCACGCGCGTTACTTCCAGTTGACGGTGACCGGTGAGCCCAGCCATGTCGGCCCCACCGCGATGGAGCGCCGCCGCGACAGCCTGGCCGCGACCGCCGAGGCGATCCTGGCGATCGAGCGCATCGCCCTCACCGCCGAACCGCACGGCCGCACGTCGGCCAGCTGGATCGAGAATTTCCCCAACGCGCGTGGCAACGTAGCGAACGTGACGCGCCTGCATTGCGACGTGCGCCACGAGACGGCGGCGCGCGCGATCGAGATGGAAGCGGAATTGCGCGCGGCGCTCGACGCCATCGCCATACGTCGGCAGGTGCGGATCGAGGTTGATCCCTACACGACCTTCGGGCCGGTGCTGTTCGACCAGACGCTCTGCAACGTGCTCCGCCGCAAGGCCGAGGATCGTCAGCTGTCGGTACGCGACATGACCGCCGCGGCCGGACATGATTCAGTACTAGTGGCGAAGCTGTGCCCGAGCGCGATGCTGTTCGTCCCCAGCGTCGACGGCATCACGCACAATCCTCGCGAATACTCCACGCCGGAGCAGCTTGCGCGCGGCGCGCAGGTGATGCTTGACGCGATCGTGGAATTGGCCGGCTGATCAGGATGCCTCGCCGCTTACGATTTGAACGTCACCATAACGAAGTCGCAATATATGGCCGCGGCTCGCTTTGCGTCTGTCGCCTTGGCGCCGGCTCGGCTGCGCATGGTATTGTGCGATGACGCGGTGCTCAGCGTTCCGGCATGATCTGGCCGAAGACGCGGCTGACGGACCCGAACGCGCCGTAGATCAGGCCGCCATCGACGTAGGTCGGTCCCCCGGTGACGCCAGTGACCCCTGCGACCCCAGTGACGGCGGCCGTCACCACCGCGTGCTGCCAGGTCGCCAGCACGCGGCGCTGATAGTCGGCGGCGATCCGCGGCGTCTCGGAATGGTAGGCCGCGATGGCAGCGGGCCAGTTTCCGGTGCGGCGATAGAGCGCATTCAGGAAGCGCACTGCATAGGTCGTGTTCGCGGCAGGATCGAACGCCTGATCGAGCGAGGCAAACGCATCCGGGTGGTGCATCAGATTGACCTGCATGCACCCCACGTCGATCGAGCGAACGCCCGCGGCCTGCAACGCCGCGACCGCAGCGACGGCCTGCGCCTTGGTCGCGAAGAACTGGCCGACGCCGTTCGCATCGATGGTCCAGGGCCATGGCCGCATCCCGCCGCCCGCGGGGTCCGGCCGCCCGCTTTCGACCTGTGCGACGGCCGCAACCATCCCGGGCGGCATGTGTCCGGCCGCGCCGGCTGTCCTGATCGCCTGCTCACAGAGCGCGGCGTTGGAGGGTTCCTGACGGGGCGCGGCGGGCGCCGCGTTCGACACCGCACAGAGCAGCAAAAGGCAGAGTGCTATCCGCATGGACCGCGATATGCGCACGATTGACCTGTCCTGGCGAGCGGCGGCGGATTTGGCGCCGGCGGTTCCGGCGGTCGGCGATATGCGCCCGACGTCAAGCGCGCCGGTTTGGCCGATCGTGCCGCAATGCAGGAACGTCGCGTTTGTTCGTGCCGGCGTAGTCTGGTGGCTCGCCGCTGCCTCCGATCGTGAACCCTGCGATGTCCACCGAAGAGTACCGTCGCGAGCGTTCAGACATGCGCTGAAAACGCCGGCGCCATCGGGCTATCTATGCCCAGCCAAAAGACCGCTCGATCGCCTTGCGCCAACCGGCAGCCAGCGCGGCCCGCGTCTCGTGCGCCATGCGGGGCTGCCAGGTCCGCGCCACGCCCCAGTTGCGCCGCAGATCGTCCAGGTCGTGCCAATAGCCAACCGCCAGCCCCGCGGCATAGGCAGCCCCCAGCGCGGTGGTCTCGATCACCTGCGGCCGCACCACCGGAACGTCGAGCATATCCGCCTGGAACTGCATCAGCGTCTCGTTCACCACCATGCCGCCGTCGACGCGCAGCGTATGCATCTTGACCCCGGAATCCCGTTCCATGGCCGCAATCACATCCATGGTCTGATACGCGGTCGCCTCCAATGCCGCCCGCGCGATATGCCCCTTGTTGGCATAGCCGGTCAGCCCGGCGATCACGCCCCGCGCATCCGCCCGCCAATACGGCGCATACAGCCCGGAGAACGCCGGCACGAAATACACCCCGCCATTGTCCGCCACCGACGCCGCCAGCGTCTCGATCTCCGCGCTGGTCTCGATCATTCCCAGATTGTCGCGCAGCCACTGCACCAGCGCCCCGGTGACCGCGATCGAGCCCTCCAGTGCGTAGCACGCCGGCGCGTTACCCAACCGATACGCCACCGTGGTGATCAGCCCGCTGCGCGAGGCAACCGGCGTCGTGCCGGTGTTCAACAACAGGAAACATCCGGTGCCGTACGTATTCTTCGCCTCGCCCGGGGCGAAGCAGGTCTGCCCGACCAGCGCCGCCTGCTGGTCCCCCAGAATGCCGGCGACCGGCACGCCATCCAATGCACCCCGCGCTGTCCCCAGCACCGCCGAGGACGCAACGATCGCCGGCAGCACGGCACGCGGTATGCCGAACGCCGACAGCAACGCCGCGTCCCAGTCCAGCGTTGCGAGGTTCATCAACTGCGTGCGGCTGGCATTGGTCACATCGGTGACGTGGCTTCCCACCAGATGCCACACCAGCCAGCTATCGATGGTGCCGAACAGCAACTCGCCGGCCTCGGCCCGCGCCCGCGCGCCCACGACGTTGTCGAGCAGCCAGCGCAGCTTGAGCGCGCTGAAATAACTCGCCAGCGGCAGCCCGGTTGCGGCGCGGAACCGATCCTGGCCGCCGTCGCGCGCATACTCGGCCACCAGCGGGTCGACGCGCGTGTCCTGCCACACCAGCGCGTTGTGCACGGGCAAGCCGGTCGCGCGATCCCACAGCACGGTGGTCTCGCGCTGGTTGGTGATGCCGACCGCGGCCAGGTCGCGCGCCGTCAGGCCCGCCCCGCCCAGCGCTTCGGCAATCACCGCGCGCGTGTTGTCCAGGATCTCCATCGCATCGTGCTCGACCCAGCCGGGCCGGGGAAAAATCTGCCGGTGCTCGCGCTGCGCCTGCGCCACCGTCGCGCCGGCGCGATCGAACACGATGAACCGGCTGCTCGTCGTCCCCTGATCGATCGCGCCGACGTAACGAGTCATTTGCATCCCCCATCGCCGCCAAAGGATTCCATCGGTGGACGCCACCGGCGGACTCCAAATTCCCTTGTAATACCGGCTTGCCGGATCGGGTCACGGATGTCTTGACTACACTTGGTTCGAGCAATGAGGGCAACGATGGCAGGACGGTTTGCGGGTCGGTGTGCGGTGGTGACCGGCGGGGTATCGGGCATCGGCGCCGGGATCGCCGCGCGGTTGGCGTCCGAGGGAGCAAAACTGTCGCTGTGGGACCGCGACGCCGGCACGCTGGGCGACACCCAGGCGCGCTCCAACGGTGCCACGCACACCGTCGCAGTCGACGTCGCCGATGCCGAGGCGGTGCGCGACGCGGCGGCCGAGACGATCCGCGCGATCGGACGGATCGACATCATGGTGGCCTCGGCCGGCATCACCGGGCCCAACGCGACAGTGGCCGACTATCCAGTCGATGCGTGGAACCGCGTGATCGACGTCAACCTGAACGGCGTCTTCTACTGCAACCGCGCCGTCGTGCCGTACATGCAAAAGGCGGGCTACGGGCGGATCGTCAACATCGCCTCGATCGCTGGCAAGGAGGGCAATCCCAACGCCTCGGCCTATTCGGCGTCGAAGGCGGGGGTGATCGCGTTGACCAAGTCGCTGGGCAAGGAGTTGGCGACGACGGAAATCCGGGTGAACTGCGTGGCGCCGGCGGCGGTCCGCACGCCGCTGTTCGACCAGATGACGCCAGAATTCCTTGACTTCATGCTGTCGAAAATCCCGCTCGGCCGCTTCGGCGAGGTCGATGAGATCGCCGCCCTGGTCTGCTGGCTGGCGAGCGAAGAATGCAGTTTTTCCACCGGAGCCGTGTTCGATATCTCCGGCGGCCGTGCCACCTACTAAACGGAGCTCCCATGGACGACGAGACCCTTGCCTTCACCACCGCAACGAAACTCGCCGAGCTGATCCGCACGAAGCAGATCTCGCCGGTCGAAGTGATGGAGGCCACGCTGCGGCGGATCGCGGCGCTCGATGGGCGGGTCAATGCGTTTGCCAACCTGGGTGCGGATCGGGCGATGGCGCAGGCGAAGCAGGCCGAGGCGGCGCTGATGGGGCGCGGTCCGATCGGGCGGCTGCACGGACTGCCGGCGACCATTAAGGATCTCGCGATCACCAAGGAGCTGCCGACGCAGTTCGGCACGCTGATGCTGAAGGACAACCAGCCGACCGAGGACACGCCGTTCGTGACGCGGCTGCAGGACGCCGGGGCGATCGTGATCGGCAAGACCACGACATCGGAATACGGCTGGAAGGGCGTCAGTGAGAGCCCGTTGACCGGCATCACCCACAATCCGTGGAAGCACGGCTACAACGCCGGCGCGTCCTCGGCCGGTGCGGGTGCCGCGGCGGCGGCCGGGTTCGGCCACCTGCACCAAGGCAGCGACGGTGCCGGATCGATCCGCATGCCCTCGCATTTCTGCGGCGTGTTCGGACTGAAGCCGAGCTTCGGGCGTGTGCCGGCCTATCCGGTGTCGACCGGCGACTACACGTCGCACAGCGGGCCCATGAGCCGCAGCGTCGCCGATGCCGCGCTGATGCTGGAGGTGATGGCCGGGCCGCATCCGCTGGACCACACGACGCTGGAGGCAGGGCCGGCGGACTACACCGGCCGGCTGGCCGAAGGGGTGAAGGGCAAGCGCATTGCCTACAGCCCCGACCTCGGCTTTGCGCGGGTCGATCCGGACGTGGCCGCGCTGGTGAAGGCAGCGGTGGCGCGCTTCACCGAACTCGGCGCGATTGTCGAGGAGGTTCCCACACCCTGGGCGAAGGATGGGCCGGATATCGTCCGCTTTTTCTGGCCGGCGCATATGGCTCGGTTGTCGCCAAAGCTGAAGCAATGGGCCAACCAGATGGATCCGGGCCTGGTCGCCTGCATCGAGGCCGGCGCGGACGTTTCGGTGGTGGATTACCTGCTGTGGCGCGAACGCAAGATGGCCTACGTCTCGGCGATCAATCATTGGTTCGAGGACTGGGACTTCCTGCTGACGCCCGCGGTGTCGGTTGCCGCTTTCCCGGCCGATCTGCTGATGCCCGCGCATTGGCCGCCGCATGCGTGGGACTGGGTGAGCTGGGCCGAGTTTTCGTATCCGTTCAACATGTCGTGGAACCCTGCTGCCAGTGTGCCATGCGGGTTCACCGCCGAGGGGTTGCCGGTAGGGCTGCAGGTGGTCGGGCGGCGGTTCGACGATCTGGGCGTGCTGCAGGCGGCCGCTGCATTCGAGGCGGTGCAGCCCTGGGCAGACAAACGCCCGGCGTTGCAATAACGAGATCGGCGAACGATTCTCCTCCTCCCCCGAGACCCGCGATGCAGGAGGCAAGAATGACTGAATACCGAATTCAAAGCCATGCGAGCCTGAAACAAGAGATGATGGCGGTGGCGCGCGGCAAGCAACCTGCACCCAGGGACGCCGCCGCGCCCAGCGTCAACTCGATCGACGCGCTGATGTGCTTGCTCACCCCTGCCAATCGAGAGTTACTGGCGACAATCCGCGACAACAAGCCGCGCCCGGCCGCAAGCGGGAAAAGGAGATTGCCGTGACGCAGCTCGCACCGCGATCGGCATAGCGTGGGTGGTGCCGCCTATACGCCCAACTCGCCGCGCAAATCCGCGATCACCCGATCCCGCGTCCGAGGATTCCATCGCACCCGCCCGCCGATCGGCGTGTTCTCCACTTCCGGCAGTACTTTCAGCGCAACGAACACCGGTCCTGGCGCCGCCATAATCCCCGGCAGCGCCTTCTCGAACGACCCCACCTCATCGAACGCAAACGCCCGAGGATACCCCGCCCCAAGTGCAAGCTTCTCATAAGCGACGACCTTCGCGTTCGGCACCGGCTGCCCACCCGTCGTCGCGTAACACTCATTGTCCAACAGGAAATGATAGAAATTCGCCGGCGCCTGCTCGGCAATCGTCGGCAGCATCCCCAGGCTCATCAATATATCGCCCTCGGAATCAAACAGCACCACGCCCCGCCCGGGCTGCGCGAGTGCCAACCCAAGCCCGAACCCGGCATGGCCGCCCATCGCCGGATCGCCCAGCGGCACATCCAGCGTCTGCCGCTCCGACAACTTGACCCAATGGCGTCCACCGCGTCCTGGCACCACGATCGCGTCGCCGCGATGCGTCAGGAACACCCGCAAAACCTCCGCCGTGTGCATCATCGCCCGCGCCCCTTTACCGCCCGCGTCGTTTCACCGCCGGCGCCGTTTCATCGATTGAACCCGTGATACTCATCGCCCACCAGCACCACCACCGGGGCACGCCGCCGCTCCGCCTCGGCGAACGCGATCGAGATGCGGCCCGCGTCCGCGTCGCTCTCCACCAGGTAGTACGGCAGGTCGAACGCGTGCAGGAATCGTTCCGTGTACGTCGCGGCCGTATCCGTGTTCACCCCATGGCGCGTCCAGCCGCGATACCCGACCATCATCACGACAGGAACGTTCATCCCGAGCAGCCACCCGCGGATCGAATCGCCCGATTCCATCAGGCCGGTGTTTTGGATCAGGATCATCGGCCGCCGCCCGCCGGTGTACAACCCCGAGGCGATCGAGCATGCATGCCCCTCCCGCGTGACGCCGATCAGCCGCAATCCCGGCTCGGCCTGCATCAGCAGGAACAGCCAGTTGGTCTCGCTGTCCGGCAGCCACACGACATCGGTCACGCCGTTGCTGCGCATTTCAGCCAGCACCGTCTCCGGGCGCAGCGCCACCGCCGTGTCGTTCGTCGTATCCCCTGCCATCGCATTCATCCCCCCGCTATGGCACGCCCACGTTGTCGCGCACCCACGTCATCCCGGCCCCAGCGACGCGCGTCCCGACGTCCCGATTTGTCGCCGCCCGCGCAGGCCATTAACATCCGCCCCGAGAGGAACGTCAAAGCACACCAATGGACCGCACGGACCCGTCGGACCCGCTCAAGCGGCCGGACCCACTCGAGCACCCGGACCCGCTCAAGCGTATCGAGTCGCGCACGCTCGTGCTGATTTGCGGCGCGCACCTGGTCAGCCATTTCCACTACCTGGTGCTGGTGCCGCTGTTTCCGCTGCTCAAGGCGCGTCTCGGCGTCGGCTATGTCGAGCTCGCGCTGGCCATCACCGTGTTGAACGTCGTCTCGGCCTGCGCGCAAACGCCGATGGGCTACGCTGCCGACCGGTTCGGACCGCGGCGCGTGTTGATCGCCGGGCTGCTGCTGTCGGGCGTGGCGTTCGGCACATTCGCACTCCACCCGAGCTACCCGGTGATGCTGGCCACCGCCGCCCTGGCCGGGGTCGCCAACGCGGTCTACCACCCGTCGGACTACGCCCTGTTGGCCGCGGTCACCAATCCGGCGCGTGTCGGCCGGGCTTTCTCGCTGCACACCTTCGCCGGGTTCCTCGGCAGTGCGCTCGCCCCGCCCGTCATGCTGCTGGTCAGCGCGCAGGCGGGGCTGCAGGCCGCGCTCGCCGGCGCCGCGTTGCTCGGTCCCCTGGTGGCGCTGCCGCTGCTGCGCGCGTCGTGGCTCGACCGCCACGCCCCGGCACAGAGCGCGGTCCAGGCGGCCGACCGCACCCCGCCGATCCCGGCGCGCCAGCTCTATTCGCCGGCGATCCTGAGCCTGACGGTGTTCTTCACGCTGCTCAACCTGTCGACCGGGTCGATCACCAATTTCTCGGTGGTTGCCCTGGCGGCGCTGTATGCGACGCCCCTGACGCTGGCCAACGCCGCCCTGTCCGGGTTCCTGGCGGCAACCGCAATCGGCGTCCTCGCCGGCGGCTTCATCGCCGATCTGACGCGCCGCCACGCCGAGGTTGCCGCCGCCTGCTTCGGCATCACCGCGGTGATCACGTTGACGATCGGCGGCGTCCCATTGGATGCGGTGTTGCTGATGACGGCGATGGTCGCCGCCGGCTTCCTGTCCGGCATGATCGCCCCGTCGCGCGACATGATGGTGCGCGCCGCCGCCCCGCCGGGCGCCGCCGGGCGCGCCTTCGGCATCGTCACCACGGGCTTCAACATCGGCGGCGCCGTCGGCCCGATGCTGTGCGGCTGGATCATGGACCACGGGGCGCCGCGCTGGATCTTTTACAGTTCGGCGGTGTTCATGGCCCTGACCGTCGTGCTGGCCCTGCACACCGATTGGCGGTCCCGCCGCCGCGCCCGCCTAGGCAGCTACGCCGACGGCCTGGCGCGCTGAGCACCGCGCTAGCGGACCCGCCGCCTTGGTTTGCTCATCGCGGACTAAGCCCGCCAAAGACGTCTGCCCGACCTTCTTCGTTCACCCCATTGCCCGGCGCGGGCATGGGTGGCTAGGCTGGGCGGGCAGATTGGAACACAGCATGAACGACCTTTTTAATGCATCCAAGGCCGCGCGCGACTCCGATGCCTATTCGGCCAAGGATATCGAGGTTCTGGAGGGGTTGGAGCCGGTGCGGCGCCGGCCCGGCATGTATATCGGCGGCACGGATGAAACGGCGCTGCACCACCTGGCCGCGGAGACGCTCGACAACGCGATGGACGAGGCGGTGGCGGGTCACGCGACATTCATCGAGGTGTCGCTGGAGCGCGACAACTGGCTGACGGTGCGTGACAATGGCCGCGGTATCCCGGTCGACCCGCATCCAAAATTCAAGAACTTAAGTGCATTGGAGGTTATTTTTACCACGTTGCATTCGGGCGGCAAGTTCTCGGGCAAGGCGTATGCGACCTCGGGCGGCCTGCATGGGGTTGGCGCTTCCGTGGTCAACGCGTTGTCCGAACGGATGGAAGTCGAGGTCGCGCGCGATCGGGTGCTGTGGAAGCAGAGCTATGCGCGCGGCAAGCCGACCTCGAAACTGATCAATGCCGGGGCGGTGCACAACCGGCGCGGCACCGGCATCCGCTTCAAGCCCGACACGACGATTTTCGGGCCGCTTTCGTTCAGCCCGGCGCGGCTGTACCGGTTGTGCCGATCGAAGGCCTATCTGTTCCGTGGCGTGGAAATCCGCTGGCAGTGCGATCCGGTGCTGCTGAAGGCCGGTGCGACGGACGTACCGGCCGAGGCGGTGCTGCACTTCCCGGGCGGCCTGCGCGACAGCCTGGAGGAGGACGTCGGCGCGGCGCCGCGCGTGCTCGCGCTGATCTGGGCGGGCGAGGCGGCGTTGCCGGGCGAGGCAACCGGCAAGGTCGAGTGGGCGGTGTGCTGGCTGGAGGACGGCGAGGGGTTCCTCCACTCCTATTGCAACACCGTGCCGACCCCGTTGGGCGGCACGCACGAGGCTGGGTTCCGCGCTGCACTGCTGAAGGGGCTGCGCGCCTGGGGCGAGCACCGCGGCAACCGCCGGGCGGCGCAGGTGACGGCCGACGATCTGATGGGACCCTTGGCGGCCAAGCTGTCGGTGTTCGTGCGCGATCCGCAGTTCCAGGGTCAGACCAAGGAGAAGCTGACCAGCACCGACGCGGCACGGCTGACCGAGACGGCGTTGCGTGACCGGTTCGATCATTTCCTGGCGGGCGATCCGACCCAGGCGGACAACCTGCTGGCGTTCGTGATCGAGCGTGCCGAGGAACGGCTGCGGCGCAAGGAGAGCAAGGACACCGCGCGCAAGTCGCCGACCCGCCGACTCCGCCTGCCGGGCAAGCTGACCGACTGCACGCGGGAGAACGCGGCGGAGACCGAGATCTTCCTGGTCGAGGGCGACAGCGCCGGCGGCTCGGCCAAGCAGGCGCGCAATCGTGAGACCCAGGCGGTGCTGCCGTTGCGGGGCAAGATCCTGAACGTCGCCAGCGCCTCGGCCGACAAGCTGCGGCAGAACCAGGAGCTGAAGGATCTGATCGAGGCGCTGGGTTGCGGTGTGGGCGATCGTTTCGACCGCGGCAAGCTGCGGTATGGCCGGGTGATCATCATGACAGATGCGGATGTGGACGGCGCGCACATCGCGTCATTGCTGATGACGTTCTTTTATCGCGAGCTGCCGGAGCTGGTGCGGCATGGCCACATTTATCTGGCGCAGCCGCCGCTGTATCGGCTCACGCATGGGGCGACCTCGGTTTACGCGATGGATGACGCCGACCGCGAGCGCAAGATGAAGCAGGCGTTCAAGCCGGGGGCGAAGGTGGAGGTGAGCCGGTTCAAGGGCCTGGGCGAGATGCCGCCGGCGCAGCTAAAGGACACCACGATGGATCCGGGCAAGCGGACGCTGCTGAAGGTCGTTGCCGCGGCGGACGAGAGGGCGAAGACCAACGAACTGGTGGAGAGTTTGATGGGGCGGCGGCCGGAGCTGCGGTTTCAGTTCATCCAGGAGCATGCGGGGAGTGTGGTCGAGGTGGATGTGTGACGCGGCGCATGCGATTGTATGTATCGATGATGACATAAATCTGTTGTTGGGTGGCGTTGAATGTCGTTGAACCGGCGTTGGCGGGTGGATATAGTGTCCGGGCTCCCGGGGACCCACCGTTAGGCGGGCCCTCCGGGGCCGGTGGATGGGCCTACCGGCGGATGAAGACTGTGATCTTCATCCGCCACCCACCCCACCGGAGGCGCAGGGCAATGCGTAGCATTGTTCTCGTCTCCGTAGGCGGCGACATTGCCGCCATGTGGGAATAGCC
>Ga0302314_10019398_pt1 | contig 11301 bp, 9 predicted proteins | sample III_Palsa_N2_3_FD_200533 | JGI IMG/M metagenome (GOLD analysis project Ga0302314, IMG submission 200533) | Peat permafrost microbial communities from Stordalen Mire near Abisko, Sweden - III_Palsa_N2_3 | ecosystem: Environmental > Terrestrial > Soil > Palsa > Peat permafrost | place: Sweden... | reverse complement strand
CGCTGAACCTGCACCACGGGGTCTGCATCACCGACGAGTTCATGGAGGCGGTGCGCGACGGCGTCCCCTTCGCCCTGCGCTCGCCCAAGACCGGCGAGGCGATCCGCGAGATCGACGCGCGCACCCTATGGCAGAAGCTGCTGGAACTGCGTCTGCAGACCGGCGAGCCCTATCTAATCTTCTCCGACACGGCCAACCGGGCGATGCCGCAGCACCAGCGCGACCTCGGTCTCAAGGTCCGCCAGTCGAACCTCTGCTCCGAGATCCTGCTGCACTCGGGCAAGGATCACCTCGGCGAGGAACGCACCGCCGTCTGCTGCCTCTCGTCGGTCAACGCCGAGATGTTCCTCGAGTGGCGCGACCACCCGACCTTCATTGAGGACGCCATGCGCTTCCTCGACAACGTGCTGCAGGACTTCATCGACCGCGCGCCGCCGGAGATGAAGGCGGCCGCCTATGCCGCCTGGCGCGAGCGCTCGGTGGGCCTTGGCCTGATGGGGTTCCACAGCTTCCTGCAGGGCCAGAACGTGCCGTTCGAAAGCGCGCTGGCCAAGAGCTGGAACATGCGCCTCTTCAAGCACCTGCGCCGCGGCTGCGACGCCGCCAGCCGGGTGCTGGCCGAGGAACGTGGCGCCTGCCCCGACGCGGCCGAGCGCGGCGTCATGGAACGCTTCAGCCACAAGTTGGCGATCGCGCCCACCGCCTCGATCTCGATCATCTGCGGCGGCACCAGCGCCGGCATCGAGCCGATCCCGGCCAACATCTACACCCACAAGACCCTCTCGGGCTCTTTCGCGGTGAAGAACCCCTACCTGGAGCGGCTGCTGGAGCCCCGCGGCGCCAACACCACCGCCATCTGGGCCTCGATCCTGGAGAACGAGGGCTCGGTCCAGCACCTGGATTGCCTCAGCCAGGACGAGAAAGACGTCTACAAGACCGCCTTCGAGATCGACCAGCGCTGGATCGTCGAACTCGCCGCCGACCGCGCGGGCGACATCTGCCAGTCGCAGTCGGTCAACATCTTCCTGCCCGGCGACGTCGACAAATGGGACCTGCACATGCTGCACTGGCAGGCCTGGGAGCGGGGCGTGAAGAGCCTCTACTATCTGCGCTCCAAGTCCATCCAGCGCGCCGCCTTCGCCGGGGGCGACGGCGTCGCGGCGATGGTCGAGAAGGCCGCCGGCGAGCGCACCGACTACGACGAGTGCCTGGCCTGCCAGTAGGGCGCTACTTCAGCCCGATCTCGCGCAGGCGCTCTTCCAGATAGGCGTCGGCCGTGATCGGGACAGGATAGCGGTTCGGGCGATCGGCCGCGATGCAGTCCGGCAGCGTCTCGATGACGAAGTCCGGCGCGAAGTGCAGGAAGAACGGCGTCGAATAGCGCGCCACGCCCCGCCGCTCCGCCGGCGGATTGACCACGCGGTGGGTGGTCGAGGGCAGCACGTCATTGGTCAGCCGCTGCAGCATGTCGCCGATGTTGCAGACCACGCTGCCGGGCGGCGGATTAACCGACAACCAGGCGCCGCCGCGGTCCAGCAGTTCCAGCCCCGCCTCTTCCGCGCCGAGCAACAGGGTGATGGTGTTGATGTCCTCGTGCGCCGCGGCGCGTAGGTTCGGCCCGTCGAACGGCGCCGGCGGGTAGTGCAGCAGCCGCAGAACGCTGTTGCCGAGGTGCGTGGCCGGGGCGAACCAGTCGCTTTCGAGGCCGAGGTAACGCGCGATGGCGCTCAGAACCCTGTCGCCAAGCCCCTCCAGCGCCGCGTAAAGCCAGGTCTCGTGCTCGCGGAAGCCCGGAATCTCGATCGGCCAGACGTTGTCCGGCATCTTGGCGCGATTGGGATGGCCGGGCGGCAGGTCGCGGCCGACGTGCCAGAACTCCTTCAGGTCGAAGTGCGCCGCGCCCTTGGCGGTCTCGACGCCGAACGGTGTGTAGCCGCGCTGGCCGAACGCGCCCTCGATCTTGTAACGGCGCTTGGCGGCCTCCGGCTGGGCGAAGAAGGCCCTGGCGTCCGCGAGCGCGGCGTCGATCCGGCCTTGGTCCAGCCCATGGTCGCTGATCACCGCGAAGCCATAGCGCGCGAACGAGCGGCCGAGCGCGTCCGAGAACGCGACGAAATCGTCGCCGTAGAGCCGGAAGGAAACGGGTGCGATGCCGGGGGCGGCGAGGGTTTCGGTCACGAGCGCATATCTCCTCGCGCCCAGTTCTAGCGCGTTTGGCGCGCGACGCAGAAGACGCGGTTGAACTGGAAGCCGTTCGGCGCCAGAGGAGCCGGCGCGCCCAACAATTGTGCAGTGCGGGAGACCCCGATGGTCGACAAGGTCCACAAGTCCGCCGCTTCCGCGCTGGACGGCCTGCTCTTCGACGGCATGACCATCATGGCCGGCGGGTTCGGCCTCTGCGGCATCCCCGAGAACCTGATCGCCGAGATCCGCGCCTCGGGCGTCAAGGACCTGACGGTCGTCTCTAACAATTGCGGGATCGACGACTTCGGGCTCGGCGTCCTGCTGGCCGGCGGCCAGATCAAGAAGATGATCTCGTCCTATGTCGGCGAGAACAAGCTGTTCGCGGAGCTCTATCTCTCCGGCGGGCTGGAGCTTGAGTTCAATCCGCAGGGCACACTGGCCGAGCGCATCCGCGCCGGCGGCGCCGGCATCCCCGCCTTCTTCACCAAGACCGGTGTCGGCACCCTGGTGGCCGAGGGCAAGGAGCTGCGCGAGTTCGACGGCGAGACCTATGTGATGGAACGCGGCCTCAAGGCCGACCTCTCCATCGTCAAGGCGTGGAAGGGCGACGCCGAGGGCAACCTCGTCTATCGAAAGACGGCGCGGAACTTCAATCCGATGATGGCCACCGCCGGCAATGCGACCGTCGCCGAGGTCGAGGAACTGGTGGCGATCGGCGATCTCGATCCCGATCACATCGTCACCCCCGGCATCTTCGTCGATCGCATCCTGCAGGGCGCGGCGTTCGAGAAGCGCATCGAGCGGGTGACCACGCGGCCGCGCACCGTCGCCAAGGAGAGCGTCTGATGGCCTGGACCCGCGAGGACATGGCGGCCCGCGCCGCGCGCGAGCTGAAGGACGGCTTCTACGTCAACCTCGGCATCGGCATCCCGACCCTGGTCGCCAACTATATCCCTGACGGGATGCAGGTGACGCTGCAGAGCGAGAACGGCATGCTGGGCATGGGGCCGTTCCCCTATGAGGGTGAGGCCGATCCGGACCTGATCAACGCCGGCAAGCAGACCATCACCGAGCTGCCGTCGTCGTCCTATTTCTCCTCGTCCGACTCGTTCGCGATGATCCGCGGCGGCCACATCAACCTCTCCATCCTTGGCGGCATGCAGGTGGCCGAAAACGGCGACCTCGCCAACTGGATGGTGCCCGGCAAGATGGTGAAGGGCATGGGCGGCGCCATGGACCTGGTGGCCGGCGTCAAGCGCGTGGTGGTGGTGATGGAACACACCGAGAAGTCCGGCGCGCCAAAGTTCCTGAAGCGCTGCTCCCTGCCGCTGACCGGCGCGGGCGTGGTCGACCTGCTGATCACCGAACTCGGCGTGTTCGAGCTGGCGGGCGGCGAGGTGCGGCTCGCGGAACTGGCCACGGGCGTCAGCCTCGACGAAGTACGCGCCAAGACCGAGGCGACGTTCGCGGCCTAGCGAGCCGCTGGCGGCCTGAAGCCTTCGCCGACGAACATATTGACCTTGGTGGTGTGCTTGCCGCCCAGCCAGACGTCGCCGATGTCGGTCGGGCCGGCGGTGCGGAACTGCGCCCGCATCGCACCCACGTAGACGCCGTCCTTGCTGACGGCGAGCACCCGCTGGCCGTTGGCGGCCGTGAGCGGCGTGGCGAGTTCGCCCTGGTATCGCGGGACGGGACCGGGCAGCCAGGCCTTCAGCGGCGGTCCGTCCTTGCCGAAGTAGTCGCGGCCGTAATAGGCGGCCGTGCCAAAGAGTTCGCGGTTGTCGATGGCGATGGCGCTCATCGGGCCGGCGAACGACTCCAGCCGCGCGCGGCCGATGATCATCTCGGTGACCTCGCGCCCGCCGCGCACGCCCTTCAAGGCGCTGCCGAGGCCGATGCGGTCGACGATACCCGGCGAGGTCACGCCAACCAGGCCGGCGAAGGCCACCACCGCCTGCAGCGCCAGCCCGGCGATCAGCCACCGGGGGCGCGCCCAACGCAGCATCCAGGCCGCCACGAGGATCGCGCCGGGCGCAAAGGCCGCGGCGGCCCAATTGGCCTTGGCCCCGGCGATGAAGGCTTGGACCAGTACGATCACCAGTGGCGGCGTCACCCAGGCCAGCAGCAAGCCGTCCCGAGCTTCGAGCTTGCGGCGCGCGGCGAGCCAAATCCCGCCGCCGAGGAGCACCGCAAACGGGAGCGGTCCGAACACGCCGAACTGGCCGCCGAGAAAATCGGCCGCCCGCAACAGGCCGCCGCGCCGCTCGCCCCACGCCGCCTCGCGCGCCAGATGGCCGACCGCCACCATGCCGTGGGTCATGTTCCAGATCACATTGGGCGCGATCACGACTGCGAACACGGCGATCGCGATCGCCGCGGCGGCCGGCGTCCAGGCCCGTCGCCCGGAACGGGAAAGCGCCAGGTGCAGGGCGACGCCCAGCACCGAATAGACCGCCGCGTACTTGGCCAGGAAGCCCAGGCCCAGGGCCAGTCCGAGCGCGGCGGCGGCCAGCAGCTTGCCGCGTCCTTCGGCCGTCTGCAGCGCCACATAGGCCCAGAGAGCCGCCGCGAGGCAGGCGACCAGCGGCGTGTCGGTCGAGACGACGAACGAGCCCAGCTGGACCGCCGGCATCAGGGCGTAGACCAGCAGGGCGAACAGCGCCGTGCGCGCATCGTAGAGCCGCCGCGCGGCGCGGAACAGAAACAGCCCCGCCGCCGCGTGCAGTATCGGCGAGGACAGCCGCACCAGCGCCTCGGCGTCGCCGCCGAGCGTGGTGAGGCGGATCACCCAGGCGATCAGCGGCGGCTTGGTGAAGTAGCCGAAGTCGAGCTGCCGCGACCACAGCCAGTACTGCGCCTCGTCGGCGTAGAGCTGCAGCGGGCTGAGGCGGATCGCCACCAGCCGCAGGATCAGCAGCAGCAGGGTCGTGCCGACCGCCCATCCCCACAGGATATCCTCGGGGGAACGGACGGCGGCCGTCGAACTCTGGGTGGTCGGAGTCTGGGCGATCACGGCCTGCCTATGGCGCGACCCGGCGGCGCGGACAACCTTGGCCATGGCGATTTCATCTGGGCGCCTCGTGGCGAGCCGCCGCCACTCTTTTCCTTTCGCGATCGTTCCTATCTAAGCGGCCCATGACTGGTCCCGTCCCCGCCGAATGGTCGCCGCACCGCGCCATCTGGGTTGGTTTCCCGAGCCATCCGGAGCTCTGGGAACACAACCTGGCGCCCGCGCAGGCCGAGGTCGCCGCCCTGGCGCGCGCCTTGGCCGGTCCTGGCGGCGAGCGGGTGCGGCTGCTGGTGTGCGGCGAGACGGCGGCGGACGAGGCGGCGCGGCTCTGCGGCGAGGGCGTCGAGATCGTGCCCGGCCGCTTCGGCGACGTCTGGCTGCGCGACACCGGACCGATCTTTGGCCGCGGCGCGGCAGCGGGGTTCCGCTTCAACGGCTGGGGCGGCAAGTACATGCTCGAGGGCGACGAGGGCGTCGCCGACGCGCTCGCGGCGGCCACGGGCGCGCCGCTGGCGCGCCACGACTTCGTGCTCGAGGGCGGCGCGCTCGACCACGACGGCGAAGGCACGGTGCTGACGACGCGCCAATGCCTGCTCAATCGCAACCGCAACGCCGGCTGGACCCAGGACACGGCGGAAGCGGCGCTGCGCGAATCGCTGGGCACGCGCAAGGTGATCTGGCTGGGCGACGGCCTCTTCAACGACCACACGGACGGTCACATCGACAATCTGGCCCGTTTCGTCGCGCCGGGCGTGGTCGCGATCCCCGTCGCCTTCGGCGCCGACGACCCCCACGCACGCGTTTACGACGCCGCCGCGTATGATCTCGCCGACGCCTCTGATGCGGCTGGGCGCCGGATCACGGTGGCGCGCATTCCCTCGCCGGGCCGGGTGCTCGACCTCGACGGCATTTCGGTCCCCGCCTCGCATATGAACTTCATCATCGCCAACCGCGCGGTGATCGCCCCCACCTATGGCGACGCCGTCTCGGCGAAGTGGGCGCTGGAGGGGCTGGAGGCGCTGTTTCCCGGCCGCGAGGTGATCGGCCTTCCCTCGCGCGCCCTGCTCACCGGCGGCGGCTCGTTCCACTGCATCACCCAGCAGGAGCCGGCTTGATGGCGCGCACCCTCGCCCTGGCGGCGATTCAGGCGTCGTATGGCGATGACCTCGCGGCCAATATCGCCAAGACCCGCGACTACATCCGCGAGGCCGCCGCGCTGGGCGCCCAGGTGATCCTGCCGTCGGAGTTGTTCCAGGGCCCCTATTTCTGCGTCGCTCAGCAGGAGCGCTGGTTTGCCGAAGCCCATCCGTGGCGCGAGCATCCGTGCGTGACCGCGCTCGCGCCGCTCGCCGGCGAGCTGGGCGTGGTGCTGCCGATCTCGATCTTCGAGCGGGAGGGCCCGCACTATTTCAATAGCCTGGTGATGATCGACGCCGACGGCAGCCTGATTGGGCTCTATCGCAAGAGCCATATCCCCGATGGGCCGGGCTATCAGGAGAAGTACTATTTCCGGCCCGGCGACACCGGCTTCCGCGTCTGGGACACCCGCTTTGGCCGGCTCGGCGTCGGCATCTGCTGGGATCAGTGGTTCCCCGAGGCCGCGCGCGCCATGACGATGATGGGCGCCGAGGCGCTGCTATATCCCACCGCCATCGGTTCGGAGCCGCACGACGCCACGCTCGACACCGCCGCGCCGTGGCGGCGCGCCATGCAGGGCCACGCGGTCTCCAACATCATCCCGGTGGTGGGCGCCAACCGCACCGGGTTCGAACCCTGGGACGGCTATCCCAATGGCGGCCAGGCCTTCTACGGCTCGTCCTTCATCGCCGACCATCGCGGCGACCTCGTCGCCCAGCTGGGCCGCGACGATGAGGGCGTGATCGCGGCCACGGTCGATCTCGACTTCCTCGCCCGCCACCGCGCCGCCTGGGGCTTCTTCCGCGACCGCCGCCCCGACCTCTACGGCGCGCTGACGACAAGCCGGCCAACTTAAGGTCAGCTACCGCAGCACCGTCAGGCCGTTCTTGATCACCGTCACACCGCGATCCTTCACCCGGGCCTCGAACGAGATCTCCTTGCTGTCCTTCCAGAGGTCGACGGTGATGGTGTCGCCGGGAAACACCGGGGCCGAGAAGCGGGCCTGGTGACTCAGGATCTGGTCGGCGTCGTAGTCGAGGGTCGCCTGCAGCACCGCGCGGCAGGTCATCCCATAGGTGCAGAGTCCGTGCAGGATCGGGCGCGGGAAGCCGGCGCGCGCCGCGAACTCAGGGTCAGAGTGCAGCGGGTTGCGGTCGCCGTTCAGCCGGTAGAGCAGCGCCTGGTCGGGACGGGTGCCGATGTCGACCGACAAGTCCGGCGTGCGGGTCGGCGTGGCGTGCGGCTCGGGCTGGCCCTCGGTGGGACCGCCGAAGCCGCCGTCACCCCTCGCGAACATCGAGCCGGTCAGGGTGGCGACCTTCTCGCCCTTTTCGTCGGTCCAGGTGGTCTCGTTGACCACCACCGCGCCCTTGCCCTCGCCCTTGTCCCAGGCGCCGACCGTGCGGCCCTCGGCGGTGAAGGTCCCAAACGCCGGCAGCGGCTTGTGCAGCTCAACCTTCTGCTCGCCATGCACCATCATCAGGAAGTTGATCTGGCTGGCGCGGTGGCCCTCGGGCAGTGGCGCGCTTGTGCGTCCCGCCGCGGCGCGGCCGACGCCGGCCGACGCCAGCACCGTCGCGGCCGTCGGCACCACCTTCAGGTCGCGCTCATAGACGAACCGCAGCTCCTTCTCGCCCATCGGATCGGCCCCCAGGCCGATGCCGAGCGCATAGAGCATCACGTCCTTGTCCCCGTAGGTGAAGGTGCGCGGATCGGTGCGCTGGTCGAGGATATCGGGATAGTAGATTGGCATCTGGCGGCGTCTCCTCGGGTTTCACGCCATTGAAGCTGGGCTGGCCCGGCGCGCAAGGCCGCATTGCCGCTCCCCACCCGATCGTTTAGAAGCCCGGCCCTTCACGTTCAGACGCGCCGGAACCTCATGGCCCTCCCCCCGATCTCGCCGCAGCCCACCGTCGCATTCAATGGCAGCGTGCTGTTCTACAAGCAGCCCGAGCCGCTTTCGCGCGAGCAACACGGCAATATCGGCCTGCGGCGGGTGGAAAAGCCGTTCGCCTTCGCGGCGAACACCAATGTGGTGCCGCTGACGGTGTCTGAGTTTCCGGTGGCGGCGCTGTCCTACCCGATCATCTTCGCCGGCGAGCGGCGACAGCCGCTGGCGGTGATGGGCGTCGGCTCGGGCCAGAACCTGTTCGTCGACGGCGACGGCGGCTTCGTCGGGGGCGCTTACATTCCAGCCTACGTCCGCCGCTATCCGTTTGTGCTGGCCAACGACGACACCCGCGGCCAACTCGTGGTCTGCATCGACCGCGCCGCATCGATGCTCGGCGAGGACTATGAACTCGCCTTCTTCGACGAAAAGGGCGAGGCCACCGCCTACACGAACAATTGCATCAAATTCTGCAACGACTTCGAGGTCGAAGGGCGGCGGACGGAGTCGTTCGTCAACCTGCTGAACGAGCTCGACCTGTTCGAGACCAAGCAGTCGACCTTCACGCCGATGAATCCCGACGGCACGACCGGCGAGCCGCAGCGGGTCGCAGAGTATTTCGGCATCTCGGAGCCGAAGGTGCATGCGCTGGGCGCCGAGAAGTTGAAGGAGCTGACGGTCAACGGCGCCCTCGGCCAGATCTATGCGCACCTGGTCTCGCTGATGGGCTGGGACCGCCTGATCGCCCTCAGCATGGCCCGCCAGAACGCCGCGCCGGGGCCGGCGAACATCAATTAGGCGGCGCCCAGCCTCAGGACCCTACCGCGCGTAGACGCTGCGGGTGAGGCAGGAGAAGACCAGGCGGCCGGCTTCGTCGAGCAGGTCGTGGTGGGCGAAGACGATGCCCTTGTCCTCGCCCACGGGATCCTTGCCCATGATGGTCATCCGGCCGCGCACCAGTTCGCCCACCGGCGGATTGCGCATCCATCGCAGCGCATCGACGCCCAGCCGCTTGGTCTGCGGCCAATCGGTGGCGGCCACGGCGTCGAGGCGCGACCAGATCGCATAGAGCATCGCGTCCGGCGCGCCACGGTCGACCGTCCATCCGGGCGCGAACGCCTCCACGAAGGCGGCCAGCGCGTCCGCCTCGATCCGGGTCGCGCCGAGATTGGCGACTTGGCCGATTTCGATGTCGTCGAAGCGGGCGGGCATGGTGGTCTTCCGGCGTTCTGCGCAGCTGGCGAATCGGGCCATCGGCCCATGCGACCATTCATCGTCGCGCGTCGTCGCGACGTCCAGCCCCGCGAAAGCCGTTCCACTCAGGCGTGATGTGCTCTAGACGGCGGCCACGCCCCCATGCGCCGCCTTCGCCCGCTCAGTCTGCTCGGATGTCTCATCGCCGCGGTCGGCCTCCTCGGGCTGGCCGGCGGGTCGATCGCGCAGCCGCTCGGCGCGCAGCATGTGCAGCCGCTGCTCGCCGCCCAGACCCAGGGCGCGGCGCCCGGTTCGACCGTCTACGTCGCCCTGGTGCAGAAGATCGAGAAGGGCTGGCACACCTATTGGCGCAATCCCGGCGACGCCGGCGAAGCCACCACCATAGCCTGGACGCTGCCGCCGGGATGGCGCGCCGGCGACATCGTCTGGCCCGCGCCGCGCCGGCTGCCGGTCGGGCCGCTGATGAACTACGGCTATGAGGATCAGGCGATCCTGGCGACGCCGATCGAGGTCCCGGCCGACGCCAAACCGGGCCAGACCGCCCACATCGGCGCCAAGGTCTCCATGCTGGTCTGCGCGGACGTCTGCGTGCCGCAGGACGCCGTTCTGTCTCTGGACGTGCCGGTCGTGGCCGGCGCCGCGCCTGCCGATCCGACCTGGGGCGCGGCGATCGCCAAGACCCTGGCCGACGCGCCAAAGCCGAGCGGCCTCGCCGCGACCTACCAGCTTTCCGGCGGCCTGCTGCGCATCGCTGTCGCCGGCCCGGCGCTGGCGGGGCGCAGCGGCGCCGACGCCTATTTCTATCCCTACCAGCCCGACATCATCGACCACGCCAAGCCCGAGGCGATCGACCTCGGGGCCCAAGGGTTCACCTTCGCCGCGACGCCCGGAGCATCGCTGAAGCAGGGCCCGGCGCCGGCGAACGTCGCCGGCGTGGTCGAGACCGCCGACGGCCAGGCGTTCGAGGTCACCGCCGCCGCCGGCCCGCCACCGCCGCAGTCAGGTGGGCTGGGACCGCCGGCCGCGACCGCCAAGATGGGCCTGCTCGTCGCCGCGGCCTTCGCCTTCGCCGGCGGCGTGATCCTCAACCTGATGCCGTGCGTCTTCCCGATTCTCTCGATGAAGGCCGCCTCGCTGATAGCCCGACCGCACGAGGCCGGCGCGGCGCGCGCGCAGGGTCTCGCCTTCCTGGTCGGCGTGCTCGCCGCCTTCCTGGCCCTGGCCGGCGGGATCATCGCCCTGCGCGGCGCCGGCCAGGCGGTCGGTTGGGGCGCGCAGCTGCAGCCGGCGGTGGTGACGGCGGCGCTCAGCCTGATCCTGCTGGCCGCGGCGCTGGATCTGTCGGGCGTGTTCGAGATCGGCGCCTCGATGCAAGGCCTGGGCGGCGGTCTGGCGGCGCGGGCGGACCTGATCGGCGCGGTCTTCACCGGCGCTCTGGCGGTGGTTGTCGCCGCGCCCTGCACGGCGCCCTTCATGGGCCCGGCGCTCGGCTACGCCCTGACCCAGCCGGCGGTCCCCGCGCTGGCGATCTTCACCGCCCTGGCGCTCGGCTTCGCCGCACCCTTCACCCTGCTCGCCTTCAGCCCGGCGCTCTTGCGGCGGCTGCCGAAGCCGGGGCCCTGGATGGATGTGCTGAAGAAGGTGCTGGCCTTCCCGATGTACGCCGCCGCCGCCTGGCTGCTCTGGGTGCTGGCGGCGCAGACCGACCGCGGCAGCCTCGCCGCCGCCTTCGCCGCGGCGGTGCTGGTGGGGCTGGCGGCCTGGATCTTCGGCGCGGCGCAGCGCCGCTCGGCCTCGGGCCGCAAGGCGCGGACGGTGTTCGCCCTGGCCGGCGTGGCCGGCGCGCTCGCCGTCTCCGCCGTCGCCG
>Ga0302314_10019397_pt1 | contig 11301 bp, 11 predicted proteins | sample III_Palsa_N2_3_FD_200533 | JGI IMG/M metagenome (GOLD analysis project Ga0302314, IMG submission 200533) | Peat permafrost microbial communities from Stordalen Mire near Abisko, Sweden - III_Palsa_N2_3 | ecosystem: Environmental > Terrestrial > Soil > Palsa > Peat permafrost | place: Sweden... | reverse complement strand
GAGAGCTGCAGCAGCCGGATGGACTGCTGCAACTGCGGCGTCAGCGCGAGATGTTGCGACAGGCGAACCTGCAGCGAGGCTTTCACGTTGCCCGCCTCACATGCGGAAGTGTTCGCCGAGGTACACGCGCCGCACGTCGGCGTTCTCGACGATCTCCGCCGGCGTGCCCTCGGCCAGCACGCGACCTTCGCTGATGATGTACGCGCGGTCGCAGATGCCCAGCGTCTCGCGGACGTTGTGGTCGGTGATCAGCACGCCGATGCCGCGCGCCTTCAGGAAGCCGATGATGCGCTGGATCTCGATGACGGCGATCGGGTCGACGCCGGCGAACGGCTCGTCGAGCAGGATGAAGCGCGGCTGCGTCGCGAGGGCGCGGGCGATCTCGACGCGGCGGCGCTCGCCGCCCGACAGCGCCGGTGCCGGCGATTCGCGCAGGTGCGTCAGGCTCAGGTCGTTGAGCAGGCCGTCGAGGCGCTTGTCGATCTCGGAGGTCTTCAGCGCCTTGCCGTTGCCGTCGTACTGCAGCTCCAGCACGGCCCGGATGTTCTCGTCGACCGTCAGCTTGCGGAAGATCGAGGCCTCCTGCGGCAGGTAGCTCAGCCCCAGGCGCGAGCGCTGGTGGATCGGCTTGGCGGAGACCAGCTGGCCGTCGATGCGGATGTCGCCGGCGTCGGCGCGCACCAGGCCGACGACCATGTAGAACGTCGTCGTCTTGCCGGCGCCGTTGGGCCCCAGCAGTCCGACGACCTCGCCGGCGTTGACGGCCAGGTGCACTTCCTTGACGACCACGCGCGCGCCGTAGGACTTGCGCAGGCCCGTGGCTTCGAGGCGGCTCTGCGACGCCGCGGCGGGGCGCGCGCCCGGCGGCGTGGCGTCGCTCACCGGCGGCAGCTCGACCGGCGTGGCCGACGGCGACACTGCGGTGCCAGGCTTGACCTGCGCCGCGGGTTGGAGTCCCTCGGTCATTTCGACGACCCCGAGGCCGTGGCCGCAGCCGCTGCCGGAATGGGCGTGTCGAGCTTGAGCGGCGCCACCGCGCGCGGCGACGAGGCCACGGCCTTGGGCGTGAAGACGACCGTTGTGCGGCCGCCGCTCGCCGAACTCGCGGCCGCGCCTTCGCCCGCGCCGAGCTTGATGGTGTCGGTGGCGGTGTCGTAGGTGATCAGCGCCGCGTTGGCCTGGTCGGTCACGACCGTGCCCTTGAGCATGCGCAGGTGCGCGGCGCCGACGAAGCGCACGCGGTTGATCGCGCTGTCGTACTCGATGCGCGTGGAGTCGCCTTCGCTGTATTCGTCCTCGCCGTCGCGCTTCTGCCGGAACGTGGCGGGATGTTCGGCGCTGCCGTAGGCGAAGCCCAGCTGGTTGCCGTCCGGATCCTGGCTCACCTCGACGCGGTCGGCGTGGATCTCCAGCGTGCCCTGCGTGATGACGACGTTGCCGATGAAGACCGCGCTGTGGTTCTTCAGGTCGACCGTGTCCGGATTGCCGCCCGAGCTGGTGACGCTCATCGGCTTCGTGCGATCGGCGCGTTCGGCCTGGGCGGGCAGGCTGGCCAGGCCCAGGACGGCCAGGGCCGCGACAAGACCGGCCACGCCTGGGCGCCAGGAGCCGGCGGCACGGGGAAATTCAAGCGTGTGGGAATTTGTAAGCGAACGCATAAGGATCGGCACGGAAATTGCAGACCATTCTAGCCCGCACGCACCGGCGGTGGGCGCCGTACCGCCCCTTTCGGCAGCGGGTTGATCTCGCTGTAGGTCGTACCCAACGCTTCCCGGGGCGTCGCTTCGCAAGTGCGCGAACAGCGTTCGCGCGCGGCGAATCAGCCGCCGTGGCGGACGCGATCCACCAGCCAGTCGGTGGCGGCCAGCATGCTCACCGGACCGCCCACCGCGGTGAATCGACCCTGGATGCCCATCTCGGGCGTCCGGTCGACGCCGTAGTCGTCGGTGAGCCGCTTGGCCTGCTGGCAGCGGGCCTGCACGCTGAAGCTGTTCCAGGTCGCCCGCACCTTGGCGGCGTCGACATTGTTCTGCTGCGCGAAGGCGACCATGTCGTCGAGGCTGTCGATCGGCTTGCGCTGGATCTGGAAGCGCATGAACGTGTTCATGTGCATCGCCTCGACCATGCCGAGCGCCTCCCACGTGTAGTAGACGCGCTGGTGCGTTTCCTGGATGGCGGTGAACCCCACCGGGATGCGGCGGAAGTTCACGTCCGCCGGCCGCTTCGCGATCCAGGACTCGAGCACCGGCTCGAAGGCGTAGCAATGCGGGCAGCCGAACCAGAAGAACTCGATCACCTCGATCTTGCCGTCGGCCGGAACGGCGAGCGGCTTGGCCAGCGTGAAGAAGTCGCGGCCTTCGACCGGGGCGGCGCGCTGCGCGAGCGCGCGTCCGGGCAGGCCCGCAAGCGCCAGCGCGCCCGCGGCGCTGGCTGTAGCCAGGGAGAACGTGCGACGGTCCATGGTCATCAGGCGATCTTGCGCATCTGCGCGATGAGGGTGTCGGTGGCGCCCAGGCAGTCCGCGCCGTCCAGCGACGGGGCCGTCGTGTAGCGGCCGTGGATGCCGATCGTCGGCACGCCGTCGATGGCGTAGGCCTCGGCCAGGCGCCCGGCCTGGGTCATCTTCGTGTTGACGACGAAGCCTTCCCAGGCCTCCTTGACCTTGGCGGTGTCCAGGCCGGACTCCCGCGCGAACGCGAGCATGTCGTCCTCGCTGTTGATCGGCTTGTCCTGCTTGTGGAAGCGGTCGAAGGTCTTCGCGTGCATCGTGTCCACCAGGCCCAGCGTCTCCCACGTGAAGTAGATCTGCGCATGGGTCGCCCAGCGCGCATTGAACACGGCGGGCACGCGATGGAAGTTGACGTCGGCCGGCAGCTTGGCGATCCACGGCTCGATCGTCGGCTCGAACGCGTAGCAGTGCGGGCAGCCGTACCAGAAGAACTCGATGACCTCGACCCGCCCGGTCTTGGCCTCGGGCAGCGGCGTCTCGAGCTTCTTGTAGTCGGTTCCCTCGACCGGTGCGCGGGCAGACGCCGGCGCCGGGCCGGGCACGGACAGCGCGGCCAGTCCGGCCGCGCCGACGACGACTTGAAGGGAAAAATCGCGCCGGTTCATGGAGATCCTTTCAGGCGGCCGGGAAGCTTGTCGAGCGACCGCGCGGCCGCCAGTTCATTGTTTCGAACGCTCAACGCGCACCAGAGACGCGTCCGGATCGATCGCCTTCGCGCGCTCGGTCTGCACGTCGGCCTCGTCCTTCTTGTCAAACGGCCCAAGTCGAACGCGGTGCACGGTGCGGCCGTTCTGGTCGCGCTCGGAGACCCTGGCGCGCAGGCCGGCCAGTGCCAGCTTGGCGCGCTGTTGTTCGGCGTCTTCCTCCTTCGAGTAGGCGCCGACCTGCACGAAGTAGACGAAAGGATCGGCGCCGCCGGCGATCTTCGCCGGGTCGGCATCGCCGGCGCTGGCCTGGCCGTTGAGGATGGCGGCGGCGTCGCGGGTGCTCTTGGGCGTTTCCACATGCGCGACCGACGCGGCAGCCGACAGCGGCGTCACCCTGCCGGTGTCGGCCGGCGTGGGCAGCACCGGGGCCGCGACGCGCGGCACGACGGCGGTGTCGGAGGCCGCGGCCGACGGCGCCGGCGCGACCGGACGCACCGGCTGCTTGCCGGCCAGCGCCGCGTTCGGATCCCAGGTCTTGTTGCGCTCGGCCTCGGCGGCATCCTGCTCCGGCGTGCGCTGCTGGCTCTTGTTCATCAGCGGCACCGGCGTCTTGGTGACGTACAGCGCGACGCCCAGCGCCACGGCCAGGCCCACCAGCAGGCCGGCGACGAAGCCCAGGGCGAAGCCGCCCCGTTGGTTCTTCAAGGAAGGTTTCACGACGGGGTTCCGGGTTCAGGAATCAGCGGGGGGCGCGGCGGGTTCGTCGCGGTTCATGGCTTCCGGCGCGCTGACGCCGAGGATGGCGAGCGCGTTGCGCAGCACCTGGGCCGCGGCCGTCAGCAGGGCCAGGCGCGCCTGCGCGAGCGCGGCGTCGTCGACGAGGAAGCGCTCGGCGGCGTAGTACGAGTGGAAGCTCGCGGCGACGCCGCGCGCGTAGTAGGCGATGTCGTGGGGCGCGAGGTCGCGCGCGGCGGCCGTCAGCGTCTCGGGGAATTCCGAGAGCTTCAGCATCAGCGCGGCCTCCGACGGCGCGGTCAGCAGCGACAGGTCGGCGCTCTTCACCTGCGAGAGGTCGCCGCCCTTGTCGGCGAACTGGCGCAGCACCGAGCAGATGCGCGCATGCGCGTACTGCACGTAGAACACCGGGTTCTCGTCGCTCTGCTTGAGCGCCATGTCGATGTCGAACACGAACTCGGTGTCGGCCTTGCGGCTCACCAGGAAGAAGCGCACGGCGTCGCGGCTGGTCCAGTCGATCAGGTCGCGCAGGGTCACGTAGCTGCCGGCGCGCTTGGAGATCTTGACCTCCTGGCCGCCGCGCATCACGGTGATCATCTTGTGCAGCAGGTAGTCGGGCCAACCCTGGGGCACCCCTTCGTTGGCGGCCTGCAGGCCGGCGCGCACGCGGGCGACGGTGCCGTGGTGGTCGCTGCCCTGCACGTTGATGGCCTTGGCGAAGCCGCGCTCCCACTTGTTCAAGTGGTAGGCGACGTCGGGCACGAAGTAGGTGTAGGTGCCGTCGGACTTGCGCATCACGCGATCCTTGTCGTCGCCGTAGTCGGTTGTGCGCAGCCACAGCGCGTTGTCCAGCTCGTAGGTCTTGCCGGAGGCGACAAGCTTGCCGACCGTTGTCTCGACGGCGTTGTTCGCGTACAGGCTGGTCTCGAGGAAGTAGTTGTCGAAACGCACGCCGAAGGCCTGCAGGTCGAGGTCCTGCTCGTGGCGCAGGTAGGCGACCGCGAACTGGCGGATCGAGTCGAGGTCGTCCGGGTCGCCCGAGGCGGTGAACTCGCGGTCGTCGGCCTTGACCGTCTTCTTCGCGAGGAACTCGGCGGCGATGTCGGCGATGTACTCGCCGTTGTAGAACTTCTTGCTCTCCGGATTGGCCGGATCGGTGGGCCAGCAGTCGTCGCCCGGCTTGAAGCCCTTGATGCGCAGCTGCGTGCTGTGCGCCAGCGTGCCGATCTGGACGCCCGCGTCGTTGTAGTAGAACTCGCGCTGCACCGACCAGCCCTGGCCGGCGAGCAGGTTGCAGACGGTCGAGCCCAGCGCCGCCTGGCTGGCGTGGCCCACGTGCAGCGGCCCGGTCGGGTTGGCCGACACGAATTCCACGATCACCTTGTTGCCGTTGGCCGGCTGCAGGCCGAACTGGTCGCCGCTAGCCAGTACCTCGCCGACGACCGCCTGCTTGGCGGCCGGCGACAGGCGCAGGTTGATGAAGCCGGGGCCGGCGATCTCCAGCCCGGACACCCAGCGCTGCACCGCCGGCTGCGCGTTCAGCGCGGCCACCAGTCGTTCGGCGACGGCGCGCGGCGCCAGGCGCAGCGGCTTGGCGAGCTGCATCGCCACGGTGATGGCCAGGTCGCCATGGGCGGCCTGCTTGGGGGATTCGAACGCGGGGGCGAGCGCGGCGTCCGGCGCGACCTGGGCGACGGCGGCCGCCAAGGCTTGCGCCAGCTCGGATTTGGCTTGGATCATGTGCGGGATTCTACGGTTCGCGATGGCGTCGAGCCGACCGACAGTCGGGCTGGGCCGACCGAACAACCCGACAAACGAACCATTTCTCGCCGGATCGGATCCACCCGGGACCGGTCAATATCGACCCTGACACATGGCGCCTGCCCGGCGCACGCGTCCCCGACAACAAAACCCTCCTGATGAGCGACACCGTCTTCAATGCAGAAAGCTCCGAGCGCGATGAGCCGCCCGGCGACCTGCCGTCGACGATCGGCAAGTACGCGATCCTGGGGCGGCTGGGCGATGGCGCGACCAGCGAGGTGTTCCGGGCCCATGACGAGCTCAACAAGCGGGATGTCGCGATCAAGCGGCTGCGGCTGTCGTCGGAGACGGCGGCCGTCGACGCCCACTTCTGGTCGCGCTTCTTCGCCGCCGAGGCCGCGCTGGTCGGCCGGCTGAACCATCCCAACGTCGTCCAGCTCTACGAGGCCTTCAGCGACGCCCAGGTGCCGTATCTGGTGATGGAGTGCGTGCCGGGCGTGACGCTGCGCGAGTTCTGCCGCCCCGACAAGCTGCTGCCGCTGGAGCAGGTCGTCGAGATCGGCTTCAAGTGCGCGATGGCACTCGGCTACGTCTTCCGCCAGGGCCTGATCCATCGCGACGTCAAGCCGGCCAACATCCTGGCCGTGTTGCAGGACGGCGAGGTGATCGACGTCAAGCTGAGCGACTTCGGCAGCGTGCTCAACACCAACTCCGACCGCACGCAGATCCACCGCGTGGGCTCGCTGGCCTACATGTCGCCCGAGCAGATCGAGGGCAACACGCTCGACTGCCGCACCGACATCTACGCGCTGGCCGCGGTGCTGTACCACCTGATCTCCGGCCGCCCGCCGTTCGACGCGCAGACCCAGGTCGCGCTGATGAACCAGATCTTCCACAACGAGCCGCCGCCGCTCACCGCGCTGCGTGAGGGCGTGACGCCCGCGCTGGAGGCCGTGATCCTGGGCGCGCTGGCCAAGAGCCAGGACGACCGCCCGCAGGACTGGGAGACGTTCGCGCAGGCGCTGTCCGGCCTGATCGTCAACCACCAGGTGCCGCGCGGCCGGCTGCAGAAGGTGCTCGACTCGGAGCGCTTCAACCTGCTGCGCTCGCTCGACTTCTTCTCCGACTTCGACGACGTCGAACTGTGGGAGGTGGTGCACCGTGCGAAGTGGCAGCGGCTGCACTACGGCCACCGCGTCTACCGGCGCGGCCAGGAGGGCAACACCTTCCACATCATCGCGCAGGGCGAGGTGGAGGTGTTCCGCGACGGCCAGCGCGTGGCGCGCCTGGGCGCCGGCACGTCGGTGGGCGAGATGGCCTACCTCGCGCCGAGCCCGGACCTGCGCCGGCACAGCGCGGACATCATCGTGTCGGAACCCTGCACGACGATCTCGTTCACGCCCGAGACCCTGACCCAGCTCAGCGCCGAATCGCGCATGCGCTTCGACAAGGCGTTCATCCAGGTGCTGGTGCGCCGGCTGCACGCCGCGCACGAGACGCTGGCCCATCCGCGCCGCGTTCTGTAGGCCCCCATGCGCGCTCGCGCGCGCTGCCCCCGAGGGGGCGCTCCGCGAGCGGCCCGGCGCAGCCGGATCCGCCGCTCCCTTGTTCTTTTCTTGGGGCGCGCGATCGGCAGCGCCGGCGTCGGTTTGCAACCACACCGGCGCAACGTGTCGTGAACGTTGTCGTTGACGGGGCAATTTCTGCTTGTGGGGCGGCGGGGCCTTTGCTTCAATTCGTCCACGCCGTCGTCGACGGCGAGACATCATCCGCCCGTCGCAGGCGCTAGAGAGGACCCGTCCATGAAGCAACTGATCACCGCCATCGCCCTGTCCGTCGCCGTCGCCGGCGTCTTCGCCGCCGACGCCGCATCGGCGCCCGCCAAGAAGCTGACGCCGCAACAGCAGAAGATGGCCGACTGCTCCGCCGCCAACAAGGGCAAGACGGGCGACGACTACAAGAGCTCGCAGAAGGCCTGCCTGTCCGGCACCGCGGCGCCGGCCGCCGCCGCGTCGACCCCGATGACGCAGCAGCAGAAGATGGCGGCCTGCTCCAAGCAGAACAAGGGCAAGAAGGGCGACGACTACAAGAATGCGCAGAAGGCCTGCCTCGCGGCCTGATCGTCTTCCGACCGAATCCGCCGCCTCGCCTTGCGAGGCGCGCCCTCAAGAACCCGGCCCCGCGCCGGGTTCGTCGTTTCCGGACGGCGCGCGTGCGCCCGTGACGCGCGCATCGCGCGATTTCCGTGCCGTTTGGCGCCGGGCGGCAGTTATGCAGGCGCTTTGCGCCGGAGAGATTCCTCGAGCGGCCCGAGCATGGCCTGGCGCGCACCGGCGACCTCTTCGCCGGCGCAGCGTTCAACGTCCATTCACCATCATCCGAGGAGTTCCATGAAGCAATCGATCATCGTCCTGTCGCTGGCCATCGGCGCCGGCACCTCCTTCGCAGGCACCGCGCAGGCGCCGGCGGCCTCCGCCTCCGCCGCGCACGCCACCGTCGCCACCGCGGACGGCGCCACGCCCGGCACGCCGCAGCGTTCGAAGATGAAGACCTGCAACGCCGACGCGAAGACGAAGGATTTGCACGGCAGCGACCGCAAGGCCTTCATGAAGCACTGCCTGTCGGGCAAGAGCAAGCCCGCCGCGGCGTCCTGAAACCTGCGGTGCGTCGCCATGCGTGCGCGCTTCGCGTTTCCGATGCAGAGCACGGGTCGGGGTCTCGCTGCGGCGCCCGAGTCGGCCTTGCGGGTGAAGGAGCCGGCGCCGCCGGGAACGTCAGGACGCGGTGGCCGCCGCGCCCGGGCGGCTCCAGTAGCGCGGGTCGCCGTAGGTGTGCTTGAGGAAGTCGATCCACAGGCGAACGCGCAGCGCAAGGTGGCGCGCGTGCGGGAACACCGCGAAGATGCCGTTGGCCGGCGCGGCGAAATCGTCCAGCACGCTGACCAGCCGCCCTGAGGCCAGGTCGGCGCTGACTTCCCACGCGCTGCGCCAGGCGATGCCCAGGCCAGCGATGCACCAGTCGTGCAGCACCTGGCCGTCGGTGCAGTCCAGCCGGCCGTTGAGCCGCACGTGCGTCGGTTCGCCGGCGATCGTGAAGGCCCAGCCGCGCGGCTGGCTGGCTTCGGAGCTGAGCGTCAGGCACGCGTGGCGGGCGAGGTCGGCCGGCGCCGCCGGCTTGCCGGCGCGCTTCAGGTACGCGGGCGAGGCCACGCACAGGCGGCGGTTGTCGGCCAGGCGCACGCCGACCAGGCTGGAGTCCTGCAGGTCGCCCACGCGCACCGCGCAGTCGACGCCTTCGTTGACGATGTCCACCACGCGGTCGGACAGGTTCAGCGACAGGCTGACGTCCGGATGTTCCGCGAGGAACAGCGGCACCAGCGGCGCCACGTGGCGGCGGCCGAAGCCCGCCGGCGCAGTGATGCGCAGGTGGCCGCTCGCCTTCACGCCGCCGGCCGACACGCTGGCCTCGGCGCTGGCGAAGTCGTGCAGCAGGCGCTGGCAGTCTTCCAGGAAGGCGCTGCCTTCGTGCGTCAGCGACACGCGCCGCGTCGTGCGCGCCAGCAGCTTGACGCCCAGCCGCGCCTCGAGCCCGTCGAGCCGTCGGCTGATGACCGCCGGCGCCACGCCTTCGGCCTGCGCCGCCGCCGTCAGGCTGCCGCGCTGGGCGACGGCGACGAAGGTCTCCATCTGCTTGAGCTTGTCCATGTCCGTCGACTCGGTTTTACGAAAAAGTCATCAATCAATCGCAAATTATGGTGGGAATCGTCATTGGAGGATGGAATAGATTGGGTGCATGGATGCCAACGCCACTCCCGCCGACCGGATCGCCCCGCCCAAGGCGGTGCTGTTCGACGTGTACGGCACGCTGCTGGACGTCTACAGCGTCGGCCTGCGCGCCGAGCAGATGTTCCCGGGCGCGGGCGAGCGTCTCGCGCGCGCGTGGCGCGACAAGCAGATCGACTACTCGCGGCTCGTGTCGATGAGCGGCCGCTACCGGCCGTTCTGGCAGCTGACGCGCGACGCGCTGCAGGTGAGCGCCGCCGCGCTGCGCCTGCCGCTGGACGCGGCGGGCGAGGACAGCCTGATGAACCAATACCGGCACCTGTCCGCGTTCCCCGAGAACCGCGCGGTGCTGCTGGCGCTGGCCGATCGCGGCATCCGCATCGGCGTGCTGTCCAACGGCGACCCGGACATGCTGGACGTGACGCTGCGCAGCGCGGGCCTCATCGAACTGATCGACCCGATCCTCAGCGTGCACGCCACGCAGCGCTACAAGACCGATCCCGCGGCCTACGCGCTCGGGCCGCAGGCGCTGCGGCTGGCGCCGTCCGAGATCCTGTTCGTGTCGTCCAACTGCTGGGACGCGATCGGCGCCACCTGGTACGGCTACACGACCCTGTGGATCAACCGCGCCGAGGCGCCGATGGAGCAGCTCGGCATCCAACCCACCCGCGTCGGGCACTCGTTGCGTGACGTCCTCGAATTCTTCTAGCGCCGCCCGGCCGCCCGAAGGCGCGATCACCGCGGCCTTCAGGCGGAGGCAGCCCCATGAATGCGCGTCGGCCGGACCACCCGTCCCGCCGACGAACAGGCCCCACGATGGCCGCCGCGCCCGACCCCGCCACTTCCGTTTCCAGTTTCCAACTTCAGGAGTTCCCCATGAGCCTCAAGCTGCCCCAGGGCATGACCCTCTCCGGCGCGATCCAGCCGGGCTTCGACGCCATCCTCACGCCGGAGGCGCTGGCCTTCGTCGCCGACCTGCACCGCACGTTCGAGGGCCGCCGCCAGCAGCTGCTGGCCGCGCGCGTCGAGCGCACCGCGCGGCTCGATGCCGGCGAGCGTCCCGACTTCCTCGCCTCCACCGCGCACATCCGCGATGGCAACTGGACGGTCGCGCCGCTGCCGCCCGCGCTGGCGTGCCGCCGCGTGGAGATCACCGGGCCGGTCGACGCCAAGATGGTCATCAACGCGTTCAACTCGGGCGCGGACAGCTACATGACCGACTTCGAGGACAGCAACGCCCCGAAGTGGGAGAACCAGATCCAGGGCCAGATCAACCTGGCCGCGGCGATCCGCCGCACGCTGGCGCTGGAGTCCAACGGCAAGAGCTACAAGCTCAACGACCGCATCGCCACCCTGCAGGTGCGCCCGCGCGGCTGGCACCTCGACGAGAAGCACGTGCGGGTCGACGGCCAGCGCGTGTCCGGCGGCATCTTCGACTTCGGCCTGTTCCTGTTCCACAACGCGAAGGAGCAGATCGCGCGCGGCGCCGGCCCGTTCTTCTACCTGCCCAAGATGGAAAGCCATCTCGAGGCGCGCCTGTGGAACGACATCTTCGTGCGCGCGCAGGACAAGCTGGGCCTGCCGCAGGGCACGATCAAGGCGACGGTGCTGATCGAGACCATTCTTGCCGCGTTCGAGATGGACGAGATCCTGTACGAACTGCGCGAACACAGCGCGGGCCTGAACGCCGGCCGCTGGGACTACATCTTCAGCTGCATCAAGAAGTTCAAGGTCGACACCGATTTCTGCCTGGCCGAGCGCTCGAAGGTCACGATGACCTCGCCGTTCATGCGCGCCTACGCGCTGCTGCTGCTCAAGACCTGCCACAAGCGCGGCGCGCCGGCGATCGGCGGCATGAGCGCGCTGA
>Ga0302314_10019396_pt1 | contig 11302 bp, 10 predicted proteins | sample III_Palsa_N2_3_FD_200533 | JGI IMG/M metagenome (GOLD analysis project Ga0302314, IMG submission 200533) | Peat permafrost microbial communities from Stordalen Mire near Abisko, Sweden - III_Palsa_N2_3 | ecosystem: Environmental > Terrestrial > Soil > Palsa > Peat permafrost | place: Sweden... | reverse complement strand
GCCGGGTCGCGCAAATCGGGACGGCGTATTCGAGGGATTTACCAAGCGGTACGACGTGCATCGGCTCGTTTGGTACGAGACTTTCAGTCTGATGACGGACGCGATTCGGCGAGAAAAGACACTCAAGAAGTATAAGCGCGACTGGAAGATCAACTTGATCGAGCAAGAAAATCCGAATTGGGACGATCTGTTCCCGGGGTTGCTCTGACCAGCAAGCTCCGGCCTCGCGGCCTGCGCCCCCAGGAGCGAGTTCCTGGGTCGCCGGGCCTTACGCCCGACGATGACGGAGAAAGGGGATTTGGTAGGGGCAATACCCCTAAGACTTCACCTTCACATAGCTCCCGGGCGCGTCTTCGAGCGGCTTGAGCGGGCCCTTGGTCGGGTCGCGGGCCGGCACCTGCTTGCCCGAGCGCGCCTTCAACCAGACCATCCATTCCGGCCACCAGGAGCCTGGGTGCTCTTCGGCGCCGGCCATCCATTCCTCGGCGGTCGCGGGCAGTTTGTCGTTGGTCCAGTGCTGGTACTTCTTGGCGTCCGGGTGGTTGATCACGCCGGCGATGTGGCCGGAGCCGGCCATCATGAAGGTCACCGGTCCGCCGAACAGCCGCGCGCCCTTGTAGACCGAGCGGTAGGGCGCGATGTGGTCTTCCTTCGACGACTGCACGTAGATCGGCGTCTTCACCTTGCCGAGGTCCAGCCGCACGTTGTCGAGCACCAGTTCGCCCTTCGCCAGCGCGTTCTGGCCGTAGAACTTGCGCAGGTACGACAGGTGCAAGGTCCGCGGCATCCGGGTCTGGTCGGCGTTCCAGAACAGCAGGTCGAACGGGCGCGGCTCCTTGCCCATCAGGTAGTTGTTGACGAAAAAGCTCCAGATCAGGTCGTTCGAGCGCAGCGCATTGAAAGTGTCGGCCATGGTCTGGCCGGAAAGCACGCCGCCACCGGCGTCCATCTTCTTCTCCAACTCGCCCAGCCACTCCTCGTTGGTGAAGAGCAGCAAGTCGCCGGCCTCGGAGAAGTCCTGCTGGGCGGCGAAGAAGGTGGAGGATTCGATCCGCTCGTCGCCGCGCGCCGCCATGTGCGCCAGGGCGCAGGAGAGCAGGGTGCCCCCGATGCAATAGCCGACCGTGTTCACCTTCTTCACGCCGGCCTGTTTCAGCACCGCATCGGTGGCCGCGTAGATGCCCTCTTTGAGGTAGTCCTCGAACGTCCGGTCGGCGAGCGCCCCGTCCGGATTCACCCAGGAGGTGACGAACACCGTAATTCCCTGACTCGTGAGCCAACGGATCATCGAATTTTCCGGGCGCAGGTCGAGGATGTAGAACTTGTTGATCCACGGCGGGAAGATCAGCAGCGGCGTTTCGCACACCGTCTCGGTGGTCGGCGTGAACTGCAGGATCTGGATCAGTTCGTTCTGGAAGATCACCTTGCCGGGCGCGGTGGCGACGTTCTCGCCGACCTTGAACTGGGTGAAGTCGGTCTGGCTGATCGAGAGCTGGCCGCCGCCGCGGGCTAGGTCGGCGGCGAAGTTCTGCATGCCTTTGACGATGCTCTCGCCATTGCTCTCTATCGCCTCGCGCAGGGCGGCGGGGTTGGACATCAGGAAGTTCGACGGCGAGATCGCGTCGGTGAGCATCTTGGTGAAGAACTCGACCCGCCGCTTGGTGATCGGCTCGACGCCATCGACGCCGCCGACCAGTTCGTTCAGCCATTCCGAGGTGATCAGGTAGGACTGCTTGATCACGTCGAACACCGGATTAGTGCTCCATTCCGGATCGGTGAAGCGCTTGTCGCCGCGCTCCGGCCTGGCCACCTCGCGGGTCTGCTCGCCGCCGGCGCGCTGGGCGGAGACCTTCCATAGGTCCATGTAGCGGGTGAAGAGGTCGGCCTGGGCGCGCATCAGCCGGTCTGGCTGGGCCGCGAGCCGGGCCATCACTTCGCTGAGCGCTGGGGCGACGTGGAACGGATCGGGCGTCAGCGCTGCGGGCCGATCGGCCTGGCGCAGCGCCGCTTCGGCGATGGCGCCTTGGGCGGTCATAGCGGCGCGGGCGAGGTTCAGCGACAGCTGCTCCATCGACTCCCGCTGCGCGGGTGACAGGAAGTCGGCGCTGACCCCGCTGCTGGGAAAGGACGGACGCGGCGGCGGAGCCGCGCGCGGCGCCTCTGGCGCGGTCGCCGCCTTGGCGGCCTCGACGCGCGACGCCGGCGCGGCCTTGGCGCTCTTATCCCCGGCCTTCTTGGCCTTGGTCGCACGCTTCTTCCGGTCGGCCCCAGGGGTGACGGTGCTGGATTTTGCCATCCAAATCTCCTCGCCTTGGTTGCGGTGCGATTGAGTGGCGCGCTTTTGCGCGCTCTTCCGTCCCACCCCATCATGTCATAAGACCGGGCGATATGAATGGTTTCCGGGTCAAATATTCCAGCCTGGCGGTAGCGACCCTTTTGGGGGCGGCTTTAGTCGCTGGCCAGAGCCAGGCCGAGCCGACGCCGCAGCCGTCCGCCTCGCCGAGCAGCGCCTCGCCGGTGACGACCAGCGCCCTTACCGAGGCGGCGACGGTGAGCACCCGACCGACCTTCGCCTCGATCCCCGCCAAGCCGACCGACATCCGCGCGTTTCAGGCCTGGCGCGGCGCGATCGCCGACATCAAGGCGGTGGGCGTACAGACCGCCGCCGAAGGCAATGCCGGGCCCTGGATTCTCAGCGACACCGAAGGCTGGGCCGATCACGAGCGGGCGCAAGCCGCGCCGCCCAAGCCGATGACCACGCCAGCCCAAGGCGACACCGACGCCTTCGTGCGGGAGATGCTCAGGCGAGCTACGCCGCCCCCGCGGGCGCACTAAAGCCGGCGGGGGCCGCTTCCAGCCGCCCTAATCTCCTTAATCTGGCTTGGCGGACCCTGGCGACGGGGTCTATCCATGCCACCGCCGCGCCTCCAGGGCGCCAGACCCGGCATCATGACCCCCGAATTTCCCCGCATCCAACGCCTGCCACCTTACGTGTTTGAGGAGGTGAACCGCCTGAAGGCCCGCTTGCGCGGCGAAGGCGTCGACATCATCGACTTCGGCATGGGCAACCCCGACATGCCGACGCCCAAGCACATCGTGCAGAAGCTGATCGAGACCGCGCGCGATCCCAAGTCCGGCCGCTATTCCGCATCCAAGGGCATCCCCGGCCTGCGACGCGCCATGGCCGGCTATTACGCCCGCCGCTTCGACGTGAAGCTCGATCCGGACCGCGAAGTGATCGCGACCCTCGGTTCGAAGGAAGGTTTCGCCAACCTTGCCCAGGCGGTCACCGGACCGGGCGACGTGATCATCTGCCCGGATCCGGCCTACCCGATCCATGCCTATGGCTTCATCATCGCCGGCGGCGTGATCCGCCAATTGCCGGCGCTTTCGCCAGAAGCCTATCTCGCCGGCGTGAGCCGTGCGGTGCGCGATAGTTCGCCGCCGCCGAAGGTGCTGGTGCTGAGCTATCCGTCGAACCCGACCGCGCAGTGGGTCGATCTCGAGTTCTATAAGGACGCGGTGGCGCTGGCGAAGAAACACGACCTGCTGGTGCTGTCGGATATCGCGTATTCGGAGATCTATTTCGATGACAACCCGCCGCCATCGATCCTGCAGGTCGAGGGCGCGAAGGACATCGCGGTCGAGGTGAACTCGCTCTCCAAGACCTACGCCATGGCCGGCTGGCGCGTCGGCATGGTGGTCGGCAACGAGCGCATGTGCGCGGCGCTGGCGCGGGTGAAGTCCTATCTCGACTACGGCGCCTTTACCCCGATTCAGGTGGCGGCGGTCGCGGCGCTCAACGGCCCGCAGGACTGCGTCGACGTGATCCGCGCCACCTACAAGTCGCGGCGCGACGTGCTGGTGACCGCGATGGCGCGCGCCGGCTGGGAGATTCCCAACCCGGCGGCCTCGATGTTCGCCTGGGCGCCGCTGCCGCCGCAGTTCAAGGACGCCGGCTCGATGCTGTTCGCCAAGCTGCTGATCGAGAAAGCCGGCGTGGCGGTCTCGCCGGGCGTGGCGTTCGGCGAGCACGGCGAGGGCTATGTGCGGATCGGCCTAGTCGAGAACGAACACCGCATCCGCCAGGCCGCACGCAACGTAAAGAAGTTCCTCGATCAGGCTGGCCAGCACCTGAGCGCCGCGCGCGAATCTGCGGCTCGCGAGGCGGCGTCGTGAGCGGGAAACCTCTGCGCATCGGCGTCGCCGGCCTGGGCACGGTCGGCGCGGGCCTGCTTACCCTGATCGGCGAGCGGCCGGGTTTCGCGCCAGTGGGGCGCGAGGCCATCGTGACCGGAGTGTCCGCTCGCTCGCGCAGCCGGCCGCGGCCCTATGACATCTCCAACCTGCCCTGGTTCGACGACCCGGTGGCGCTCGCCGCCTCGCCGGACAACGATCTGTTCGTCGAGCTGATCGGCGGCTCCGACGGTCCGGCCAAGGCGGCGGTCGAGACGGCGCTCAAGGCCCGTAAGCCGGTCGTCACCGCCAACAAGGCGCTGATCGCCGAGCACGGGGCCGAACTTGCCGCCCTGGCCGAGGCCAACGACACGCCGCTTTTGTTCGAGGCCGCGGTGATGGGCGGCACGCCGGCGGTGAAGATGCTGCGCGAAGCCATGGTCGGCGACGAGGTCGAGGCCGTGGCGGGCATCCTCAATGGCACCTGCAACTACATCCTGACCGAGATGGAGGCGAGCGGCCGGCCGTTCGCCGAGGTGTTGGCCGAAGCGCAGCGCCTTGGCTATGCCGAGAGCGACCCGACCATGGATGTCGGCGGTTTCGATGCGGCCCACAAGATCACGATCCTGGCTGCGCTCGCGTTCGGCTGCGCCCCGACCTACGCCGCGGCCGAGGTCGAGGGCATCGAAGCGATCGAGCCGATCGACATCCGCCTGGCCAAAGACCTCGGCTATCGCATCAAGCTGGTGGCGAGCGCGGTGAAGTCGGCCGAGGGCGTCTCGGTCAGCGTCCACCCGGCGCTGGCGCGGCTGGGCCACCCGCTGGCCCAGGCCGGCGGCGCCCTGAACGCGCTCTTCATCCAGGGCCGCAAGATCGGCCGCATCTTCATCCAGGGCGCCGGCGCGGGCGCCGGACCGACGGCCGCCGCCGTCGCCGCCGACATCGCCGACGTGATGACCGGCGCGCGCCGCCCGGTGTTCCAGCTCCCGGCGCTGGCGCTGAAGCCGTTCGCGCCGGTCGACGCCAAGCATCAGGTGGGCCGCGCCTATTTCCGGCTGACGGTCCGTGACGAGCCGGGCGTGATCGCCGCCGTGTCCGAAACCTTGGCCGAGGCGGGGGTGTCGATCGACAGCTTCCTGCAAAAGCCGGTCGAGGACGCCGGCGGCGTGCCGATCGTGCTGACCACTCACCTCGCCCCCGAGGAGGTGCTGCTTGAGGCGGCGCGCCGGATGGGCGATTTGGCAGCGATGATCGAGCGACCGCGCATGATCCGCATCGCTCGCATCTGAGAATCCGCTGACAATGCAATTTGAAATGGCTGGAGCCACTAGATGAGTTCAAACCTGCTGGATCGCAGCCTGGTGATGGAAGCGGTCCGCGTCACCGAGGCGGCCGCCATAGCCGCCTGGGAACTCGCTGGCCGCGGCGACGAGAAGGCCGCCGACCAGGCTGCCGTTGATGCCATGCGCACGGCGCTCAACGAACTTCCGATCGACGGGGTGATCGTTATCGGCGAGGGCGAGCGTGACGAGGCGCCCATGCTCTACATCGGCGAGAAGGTGGGCAAGGGCGAAGGTCACCGCATCGACATCGCACTTGACCCGCTCGAAGGCACCACGCTCACGGCCAAGGCGATGGCCAACGCCCTGGCGGTGATGGCCTGGGCGCCGGCCGGCACCATGCTGCATGCGCCTGACACCTACATGGACAAGATCGCCTGCGGTCCCGGCTATCCGCCCGGCGTGATCGATCTCGACAAGAGCGCCGGCGAGAACGCTCTGGCGATCGCCAAGGCCAAGGGCGTCGATCCCTCGCAGGTGACGGTCTGCGTGCTCGACCGTCCGCGTCACGCCGAAATCATCGCCTCGCTGCGCGGCGTCGGCGTGCGGGTCTATCTGATCACCGATGGCGACGTGGCCGGGGTGATGAACACCGCCGATCCCGAGACTGGCGTCGATCTTTATGTCGGTCAGGGCGGCGCGCCGGAGGGCGTGCTGGCCTGCGCGGCGCTGAAGTGCGTCGGCGGCCAGTTCCAGGGCCGGCTGGTGTTCCGCAACGCCGACGAGCGCGAACGGGCCAAGCGGCTCGGCATCACCGAACTCGACAAGAAGTACGACCTGCACGAGCTGGTGCGCGCCGACGCGATCTTCGCCGCCACCGGCGTCACCACGGGCGCGCTGCTGGATGGGGTGAAGATCTCCGGCGGCTTCGTGCGCACCCACAGCCTGGTGATGAACTCCGCCACCCACACGGTCCGCGAAGTGCGGATGCAGCGGCCGATCTAGCGATGGCCTTCGCCGAACGCCTGCCGGATGACATCGCGGCGCACACCGGCTTCCTCGGCGTCGGGCGGTCGATCGGCGGGCGGCGGTGGCGGGCGCGGCCGGCGGACGAGGGGACGGTGCGGGCGATCGCGCTGCGCATGGGTCTGGATGAGCCCCTGGCGCGGGCGCTGGCGTCGCGGGGCGTCACCGCGGCGAGCGCCGAGGACTACCTGCGCCCAACGCTGAAGGCGCTGTTTCCCGATCCATCCAGCTTTCTCGGCATGGACGAGGCGGTGCAGGTGTTGCTGGACGCCTTCGAGGGCGGCCGGCGCGCCATCGTGTTCGCCGATTACGACGTGGACGGCGCCTCGAGCGCGGCGCAACTGGTGCGCTGGTGGCGTGCGATGGGCCGCGAACTTCCGATCTATGTGCCCGACCGCCTGACCGAGGGCTACGGCCCGAGCCCCGCCGCGTTCCGGAACTTGCGAGAGCAGGGCTACGACCTGGTGGTCACGGTCGACTGCGGCGCGGCCGCCTACGACGCCCTGACCGCCGCCGGCGAGATCGGGTTGGAGGTGGTTGTGATCGACCACCACCTGATGCGCGAGACGCCGCCGGCGGCCCGCGCGCTGGTCAATCCGAACCAGATGGGTTGCGCATCGGGGCAGGGGGTGCTGGCCGCGGCCGGCGTCACCTTCGTGCTGCTGGCGGCCCTGACCCGCGAAGCCCGCCAGCGCGGCTGGTTCGCCGAGCGGCCGGAGCCAGATCTGCGCCAATGGCTCGACCTGGCCGCCATGGGCGGCATCTGCGACGTGACCCAGCTGGTCGGCTTCAACCGCGCCCTGGCCTCGCAGGGGCTGAAGGTAATGTCGAACTGGGGCAATCCCGGCCTGAAGGCGCTGATGGACGTCGCCGGCGCCAAGGGGGCGGCCAGCGTTTTCCATGTCGGCTTCGTGCTTGGCCCCCGCATCAACGCCGGTGGGCGCATCGGCCGGGCCGATCTCGGCGCGCGGCTGCTTTCCACCGACGATCCGGTCGAGGCGCTATCGCTGGCGCAGGAACTCGACGCGCTCAATGCCGAGCGCAAGAACGTCGAAGCGCTGATCCAGGAAGCCGCGGTCGCGAACATCGAAGCGGGCGCCAACTTCGATCCTTCAGCGCCCGCCATCGTTGTCGCCGAGGAGGGCTGGCACCCCGGCGTGATCGGCATCGTCGCGAGCCGCCTGCGCGAGCGCTACCGCCGCCCCGTAGTGGTGATCGGCCTCGACCGCGCCAGCGATATCGGCAAGGGTTCAGGCCGCTCGCAGCCCGGCGTGAACCTCGGCCGCGCGATCCAGGCGGCCTACGACGAGGGCCTGCTGCTCGCCGGCGGCGGCCACGCCATGGCCGCGGGCCTGACGCTGCGGCCTTCGTCGGTGCCGGAGTTCCGCGCCTTCCTGTGCGAGCGCCTGGCCGGCGAAATGGTGCAGGCCGAGGCCGATGACGCGCTGGAGATCGACGCCCTGGTGACACCCGGCGGCGCGGCCCGGCCGCTCTATGACGCGTTCCGGGCGATGGAGCCGTTCGGGCCGGGCAATCCGGAACCGTTGTTCGCGGTCGCCGACGTGCGGGTCGAGCGGGTGATGCCGATGCGCGGCGGCCATCTGCGCTGCACCCTAGTTGGCGGCGGTGGGGCCAGCATCCGCGCGATCGCCTGGCGCTGCGCGGACACGGCGATCGGCCAGCGCCTGATGGCCGGCGGCGGCTCAATCCATGCGGTCGGCAAGCTGAAGGCCGACGATTGGAACGGCCGCAACACGGTCGAACTGGAGATCGAAGACATCGCCGATCCGCGGATGAGCTGAAACAGTGCGCCCGGGCCGCTTGCACAGCCCCGCCTCGGCGGATATATCCGCCGCTCTTCCCCGGCCGGGCCCTTCGTCTATCGGTTAGGACATCAGATTTTCAATCTGGGAAGAGGGGTTCGACTCCCCTAGGGCCTACCAAACTTCCGGCGCAACACGCTGATTTCATCGAGAATCACGCACGCGCGAGCTTCGGACTGCATTCGCTAGCAACGGGCTGCTCCAACCCGGATTGCAAAGGGTTGGAGATCGCGTCGGGCTCTATCCCGATACTATCCACCGCGAGCAGTCTTAGCCGCCGATGGCCTCGATGAGCGCGAGGTCGGCGCCGTGTGGCGTTTTGGACTTCGCCCTGGCGCGGGCACGCTCGACGGCTGCGTCCCAACGATCCGGCCCGAGCCGGCGAACGCGGTTGATGATCTGGGCTTGGTAGGTGGCGCGGTTCTGGCCGCCCATGCTGTGTCTCGACACGTGGTTCTCCTCATTGATTCTCGAAGGTATGGCCGTCATGGCCGCGCGGCTCAAGGCCGCCTGACGCGCCAGCGCCCGAGCATCAACGTCCTGGGCGGTCACCGAAGCCGCAACGGGTGAAGTCGGCCTCCGCACCCCGTCGCTCAGCAATGATGGCTGAAGACCTGCGCTGTCCTCAGTGCGGCCGACCGCAACCTGGTCGGCTCGAAATCATCTACGTGCCCCGGCCGTGCCCTGCCGGGCGCCCGATGCTCTGCGTGCATTTGGTCAAGGTCGTCACCGATGCGCTCAAGGCGGCAGAGCACGCCAAGCTCGCGGAGGGATGATAGCGGCATAGGCGCTCAAAATCGGTAGGTCGGCCTCGTCCAGGAAATTGTCGTCTTCACCGCCGATAACGACTTCCTCCTCGCTCGCCGGCAGTTCGCCTTCATCGAATTCCTCAACGTCTTCGTCGGGAGGTTCCGTTGGATCGGGCTCGGGCATTAATGGCTCCTGGTGGTAGCGGCCGAACCGTAGAGCCAAAGGCAAACGCACGCCATCGGCGCTGTTCGCTGAGCGCCGCAGCGTCCGCCGCGTGGACACCGCCCCATGGTTTCCCGGCTAACCGTTGCCGCGAGGAACTATCAGGGGGCGCCATGATTCTTCGAGGTCGCAGCTTGGCCGCGAAGAAAGCCCCGGCGCGCGTGGGGGCGCCCGGGGCCTTCCCGCCCGCCGAACCGGAAAGGAATTACCGCGGCGAACCCGCTGCAGGTAGCCGCGACGACGTGAACCTAGGCTGACGATCCGCAAGGAAACGGCCCCGCCGGCCGAGCCAGCGAGGCCGTCCTGTCCGCTTGGGGGAAGGGACAAAGCTCGGCCACCAGGGGGGCTGTCGCGGCCGAGGCGACTTAGATGGGGTGCTTTCGGCGCCGCGCCAGTGCCTGCGGCCACTACCCCGTTGCTCAAAAGATCAGCCTTCGATCGCCGCTCATGTAGGGCGATGTGTGCGGCCTAACACCGCGCAGGCTTTGCCTTACGAAGGCGAAATATTGACGGCTCTCTTCTCCCGAGAACAATGTTATAGTTGGGAACCTCGCCTGAAACGATATCCTGGGCGGGTGAAGTTGAGGGGCGGATGTCAGAGACAATTTTCGGGGAGGCGCAGCCGTACGACGACCCGGTTCGGATTAGCGGTCGCGTAAAGTGGTTTGACGCCGGCAAGGGCTACGGGTTCGTCGTGCCGGACGATCCCAGCCAGACGGGATCGAGGGACGTGCTGCTGCACGTCACTTCGCTGCGAAACCTGGGGCGCGAGAACGCCCTCGAAGGCTCTGTCATCGTTTGCGACGTGGTCAAGCGGCCGAAGGGCTGGCAGGTCTCCGACATCGTTGACCTCGACGAGACATCGGCCGCGCCGGTGGCGGATCGTCCGCGTCGCCCGTTCGAGGACGGGCACGGCGGCGGCGGGTTCCGGCGCGAGCGGGGTGGCGACGATGGCCCTCGACGCGGCGGTTTCGGCGACCGCAACGGCGGTGGCGGCTTCGGTGACCGCGGCGGGAGCGGTGGTTTTGGCGATCGTGGCGGAGGTGGTGGCGCAAGCCGCTTCGAGACCGCCCGCGCCCCGCGCCGGCCGCCGGCGCCTCGCGGTCCACTGGAACGCGCCAAGGTCAAATGGTTCAACCGCACCAAGGGCTACGGCTTCGTGGTCCGCGACGGTGAGCCCGGCGATATCTTCGTGCACATCGAAACGTTGCGCCGCAGCGGTCTGGAGGATCTTCAGCCCGGCGCGGATGTGATGGTGCGTTTCGCCGAGGGGCCGAAGGGCTTGGTAGTGGCCGAGATCGAGGTCGATCGGCTATAGGGCGCTTCGTCCGCCGCCTGAGGCCGGCGTCGCTGGCAAGGCGGAGTTCACCGATGAGATCAGCTTTCCCGCGCCTGCTTGCGCTGCTGGCGGCTTTGTTGGCCGCGCCAATGGCGTTGGCGGCCGTGCCGGTCGACGGCGTCAGCGTGGTCCATGCCTATCCGCACGACAAGAACGCCTTCACCGAGGGCCTGTTCTATCTGAACGGCTACCTCTACGAGAGCACCGGCCTCAACGGGCAGTCGTCGGTGCGCAAGGTCGATCTGGCCACCGGACGAGTCCTGCAGAGCCAGGCGCTCAGTTCGCGCTATTTCGGCGAGGGCATCGTCGCCTGGAAGGGCCGCCTGATCCAGCTCACCTGGCAAAGCCACGTCGGCTTCGTCGACGACCTGGCGACGTTCAAGCAGCTGCGCCAGTTCTCCTATCCCGGCGAAGGCTGGGCGCTGACCTCGGACGGGCGCCAGCTGATCATGAGCGACGGCACGCCCCAATTGCGCTTCCTCAATCCCGAGACGCTGAAGGAGACCCGCCGGCTCACCGTCACCGCCGACGGCCAGCCGGTGAAGCACCTGAACGAGCTCGAATGGGTGAAGGGCGAAATCCTGGCCAATATCTGGCTGACCGACTTTATCGCGCGGATCGATCCGGCCACCGGCAAGGTGACCGGCTGGATCGACCTGACCGGCCTGATGAACTCTGCCGAGATC
>Ga0302314_10019395_pt1 | contig 11302 bp, 11 predicted proteins | sample III_Palsa_N2_3_FD_200533 | JGI IMG/M metagenome (GOLD analysis project Ga0302314, IMG submission 200533) | Peat permafrost microbial communities from Stordalen Mire near Abisko, Sweden - III_Palsa_N2_3 | ecosystem: Environmental > Terrestrial > Soil > Palsa > Peat permafrost | place: Sweden... | reverse complement strand
CTCAACGGCACCGAGCCGCACTTCGGCAAACCAAAGGACGGCCAGGCCGCCCCCGCATGAGCAACATCGCCGTCATTGGCTCCGGCGCCTGGGGCACTGCATTAGCTCTCAGCTTCGCTAAAAATCCCATTCACCGCCTCACTCTCTGGGCGCACTCCGCCAACGTTGCCGAGACCATCTCCGCCACGCGCGAAAATTCTCACTTCCTCCCCGGCTTCCCGCTGCCGGAGACAATCCACGCGACTAGTCAGTTAGAAGAAGCCGTCGTCGGTGCGGAAATTATTGTCACCGCCGTCCCTTCGCACCATGCGCGCCGGGTCTTCTCACAACTCGGGCCACTGCTGCAGCCCAATCAAGTTCTCGTCAGCGCGACCAAGGGCATCGAGGACGAAACTTATCTCCGCATGAGCGAGGTCATCGCCGAACTTCTCTTGACCCGCAGCCTCGCGCTACCCATCGCCGTTCTCTCCGGCCCGTCGTTCGCGGAGGAAGTCGCCGCCGGCAGACCGACAGCCGTCACCCTTGCCTGCGCCGATCTCGAAATCGCGCAGCAGCTGCAGGCCGCTTTCACGGGACCCGCACTGCGCATCTACTCGAGCGACGACGTCACCGGCGTCGAAATCGGTGGCTCACTCAAGAACGTCATCGCCATCGCCAGCGGCATCGTCACCGGACTCGACCTCGGCACCAACAGCGCCGCCGCCCTCATCACCCGCGGCCTCGCAGAGATCTCCCGCCTCGCCATCGCCTGCGGCGGCCGCGGTGAGACTCTCTCCGGACTGGCCGGCATCGGCGACTTAGTTCTCACCTGCACCGGCGGTCTGTCACGAAATCGCAGCGTCGGCATCGCGCTGGGCCACGGACAGACGCTGCCAGAGATCGTCGCCGCGCTCCACGGCAAAGTTGCCGAGGGCATTCGCACCACCCGCGCCGCGCAAGGACTCGCCAGAAAGCATCAGGTTGAAATGCCGATCACCGACCAGGTCGCGCAAATCCTCTACGACCACAAGTCGCCGAAAGTAGCGATCCGCGACCTGCTCGCCCGCCCTGGCCGCAACGAATAATCTCAAATAAAAATTGTCATCCTGAGCAGCGCGAAGGATCTGCTTCTTCTTTTGACGTTGCTCCGATCTCGAGTGCATCAAATTCCCAAGCGATAAACTGTCCATTGGCCCACCCATGATCCAAACCCTGTTCGGCAGCCTCGACCAACCAGAAGAAAAATCCGTCCTCCAACGCATGCGGGACGCCATGGCCCGCACCCGCGCCGGCCTCGGCGACCGCGTCGAAGACCTCCTTGCCCTCACCCAGCCCGTCGACGAGCAATCCCTCCTCACGCTGGAAGAAAGTCTGATCTCGGCCGACCTCGGCGTCCCCACCGTCACCCGCATCCTCGACGACCTTCGCCAGAAACTCCGCCGCAGCGAACTGCAGGACGGCGCCGCACTCAAAGCTGCGCTGCAGCAGGACATCGAAGACATCCTCACCCGCGTCGCCTCTCCTTCGCGCTTCCCGAAAGAGCCTCCCTTTGTCTTCTTCCTCGTCGGCGTCAACGGAACAGGCAAGACGACCACCGCCGGCAAGCTCGCCGCTTACCTTCGCGCGCAAAACAAATCCGTCCTGCTGTGCGCAGCAGACACATTTCGCGCCGCCGCAATCGAGCAGCTCGAAACCTGGAGCCAGCGCTCCGGCGTCGACATCATCAAAGGCCGCTCCGGCGCCGACCCCTCGGCAATTTTGTTCGACGCGCTGCAAGCCGCGCGCGCCCGCAACATCGACTACGTCATCGTCGACACCGCCGGCCGCCTCCACACCAAGACCGGCCTGATGGCGGAGCTCGAAAAAATGCACCGGACCGCGCAGCGCTTCTCCCCCAACGCTCCGCACGAGACATTGCTCGTCCTCGATGCAGTGACCGGGCAGAACGGCCTGCAGCAAGCGCGCCTCTTCACTGAATCCGCTGGCATCACCGGCATCGTCCTGACCAAATTGGACGGCACCGCCAAAGGTGGCATTGTCGTCGCCATCGCGCAGGATTTAAATCTCCCCGTGAAGTTCGTCGGCGTCGGCGAAAAAATCGACGACCTCATCCCCTTCGATCCGAAAGCCTTCACCGCGTCGTTACTCTCGACCTAACCCGCATGCCCGACGACATCAAATTCATGCAGCGCGCCCTCGCCCTCGCCGATCAAGGCGTCGGCCTCGCGTCGCCGAACCCGACAGTCGGCTGTGTCATCGTCAAGCAGGGAAAAGTCGTCGGCGAAGGCTTCCATGACTACGACCGCCTCGACCACGCCGAGATCATCGCGCTCCGTCAGGCTGGAGAAAAAGCCGCCGGCGCAACTGTATATGTCACTCTTGAGCCCTGCTCGCATCACGGCCGCACCCCTCCCTGCGCCAACGCACTCATCACTGCCGCTGTCGCACGCGTCGTCATCGCGACGCTCGATCCCAATCCGAAAGTAGCTGGCCGCGGCGCCGAGCTGCTGCAAGCCGCCGGCATCGAAGTCACAACCGGCCTGCTCGAGCGAGAAGCGCGCTGTCTCAACGATGCCTTCGCCAAGTTCATCACCACCGGCCGCCCCTTCGTCCTGCTGAAATCTGCCATCTCGCTCGATGGCCGTATCGCCCCGCCGCGCGGGACTTTGCCACCCGGCCAGCGCATGCGTCTCACTGGAGCCGCCGCCCACGCCCGCGTCCAATCGATGCGGCACGCAGCCGACGCCATCGTCACCGGCATCGGCACCGTCCTCGCAGACGATGCGCTGCTCACCGACCGCTCCGGCCTGCCTCGCCGCCGCCCGCTACTGCGCGTCGTCCTCGACTCGCAACTCCGCATCCCCCTCGACAGCGCGCTCGTCCGTTCCGCCAAAGACGATCTACTCGTCTGCTACCACCACGCGCCCACAGGCGACGCCCCGGAAACAGCCGAGAAAATCCAGAAGCTCCAGGATTCAGGTGTCCGGCTGTTACAAATTCCCTCCCGCGGCGGCCTCGTCTCCCCCGCCGCCGTCTTCCGCCACCTCGGGGAGTTACAGATGACCAGCGTACTGATTGAAGCCGGCGCCCAGCTCGCGACCCACGTCATCTCCGCCGGCACCATCGACGCCGTCGCCCTCTTCGTCGCGCCAATTTTCATGGGCGCCAACGCCATCCCGCTGTTCGTCGCCAAGCTGCCGCGCCCCGTCCAGCTGCAGCAACTCCACGCCGAAACCATTCCGCCGGATACGCTGCTCACCGGCTACGTCCGCAACCCGTGGGAGCCGAAGGGCAACGCAGCCGCAGCCTCGCTGGCCGCGGTCATCCCCTTCGCTGGCTGAATCCGCCGCGCGCCGCTACCATCAAACCAGCATGTTCACCGGACTCATCGCCGCCACCGGCAAGCTCGCCTCCCTGAAAAAATCCGACGCGGTCCTGCGCATCACTATCGAAGCGCCCCCGGCCATCGCATCGCATCTGCACGAAGGCGATAGCGTAGCCGTCAACGGCGTCTGTCTCACCGCACTGAACATTGGGACGAAACAATTCTCAGCCGACCTAGCCGAAGAAACCATCGCCCGCACAACTCTCAGCCATCTCGCCGCGGGAGCAACCGTAAATCTCGAACTCCCACTCGCCGCGGGACAGCCGTTAGGCGGCCACATCGTGCAAGGTCACGTCGACGGAGTCGGCCGCATCACCGCTCTAGCCCCACTCCATCCCGATACGCCGGAATCATCCGACTGGGATTTCCGCGTCGCCGTTCCGCAGGAGCTGGCGGCCGCGATCATCAAGAAAGGTTCCATCGCGCTCGATGGCATCAGCCTCACCGTAGCCGAAGTCGTTCCGATCGCAGACGGTGTCGAAGTGCGGGTGGCCATCATCCCGCATACCTGGGCCGCAACTCACCTGCACACGCTCAAGGTCGGCAGCCGCATCAATATAGAGACCGACGTCCTCGCAAAATACGCCGCGACGCGCACGCAATCCGCATCACCGATCACATTGGAAAATTTGCTCGCGAACGGTTACTGATCGCGACTACTGCGGAATGATGATCCCGCCGACGCGAGTCCCGGCCGGCAGTCGCAGCGGCAAAGTCGGCGGCGAGAAATCAATCACCAGCCGAACGCCACTGCCTTTCTGCGCCGCAACCCAGGCAGCCGCACCATCCAGCGACAAGAGCCAGCCCTCCGCTACAAATACTTCGCGCAGCACTGCAATTCGATCAGCTTCAGTTACGTTTTCGGCGACACTCCACATCCAGTCGCTAAGCTCGCGACGGAAAGCCGCAACCTGGGCCTCCGAACCTGCGCTACAAACGACCTTCCCTGCGGATTGGCCCGCCGCCCACTCGCGCAATACTCCCGCCAAATCAGCAGAAGACGCAGCCCACGCCATCGCCAAAAAAACTCCCGGCGCATTCCGGCTTTCCAACACAGAAACTCGCTTCAAATCCGCCATCAGTTCCGAAGTATAGTCCGCAAGCTATCCTGAAGTGTGCTCTCCTCCGAACCAGTCCGCCTCGTCGCCCTCGACATCGACGGCACTCTCCTGACCTCGAAATACCAACTCACGCAACGCACCATCGCGGCCATCCATGCCGCGCAGGCCGCCGACATTGAAGTCGTCATCGCCACCGGTCGCCGCCACACCTTCGCCCTCCGCGTCCTCGCCGCCCTCGAGTTGCCCGACCCGACCATCATCATCTCCGCCTCCGGAACCGTCGTCCGCACCCGCGCCGGCGATCTCATCGCGCGCAATCACCTGCCCAACTCCGTTGCGCTCGATCTATGCGCGCTGCTTGACGCCCATCGCGACCGTCTCGTCTTCACCTTCGACAAAGTGGACGAAGCCCCACGCGCCCTCGGCCACCCCGGCTCCCTGCTCATGGAAAAATCCGGCACCTTCTACGCGCTCTTCGAAAAGTGGGTCAGCGACAACCGCACCGACATCCTCGAGCTCAGTCCGATCGAGCAAGGCCTCCACGGCGACCCGCCCATTCAGGCCATGATCTGCGGCAGCGTCCAGCAGATGCGCGATGTCGAAGCGCAGATCCTCGCCAGCCCCCTCGCACAGCACCTTGCCGTCCACCGCACCGAATATGCCGCCCGCGGCCTTGCTCTCTGCGACATCCTGCCCGTCGGCTGCGGCAAAGGTGTCGCCCTCGCCCATGTGGCCGAATCCTTCGGCATTCCGCCCGCCCAGGTCGCCGCCATCGGCGACAATTTCAACGATCTCGACATGCTCGAATTCGCCGGCCACCCCTCGATCATGGCCAACGGCGCCCCCGAGCTCGTCTCAACCGCGGCAGCCCGCGGCTGGCAGGTCGCCGCCTCCAACGACGACGAGGGCGCGGCCAAAGTGCTCGAAAATATCGTTGCAGCAGCTCAAACGAAAGCGGCAGCTTACTCTACCCTCGCCCCCACCCCGTCACGATAGAATGTAGCTATGCTTCGGCGCCTGAATATCGGTCTCGCCACGTTCGTCCTGGCCACGCTTCCAGCATTGGCCCGGACGCCCGCGACTCCGCCGACGACCCCATCAACGCCCCCGCAGATGGGCTGGCACGTCGGCCTGCGCAGCGGCTTCGACCTGACCTGCGCCCGCATCGTCGCCCACGGCGACACCACCCGCCTCTACCTCCACCCGGGTTCTGAAGATTACCTCGACATCGCCACCGCCGATATCGCGACCACCGAGCAAGTGCCGCTTCCTGAACCAGCCGCCGATGACGTCACGCCAGCGTCTGCGAATCCGGCGCAGCCCGCCGCAACTCAGCCGCTGAACATCGCGACATTGACCTCCGGCGCCGGCTCGAAAAATAACCTCGACCCCGACCTAATCGCCAGCATCATTCACGCCGAGAGCCACGAAAATCCTCACGCCGTCTCCCGCACCGGCGCGAAGGGCCTCATGCAGCTCATGCCCGGAACCGCCGGCCAGCTCGGCGTCAGCGATTCCTTCAACCCGTCGCAAAATGTTGACGGCGGCACCGCCTACATCAACCAGCTGCTGCTCCTCTATCACGACAATCTCCCGCTGGCACTCGCCGCTTACAACGCCGGACCCGCAGCCGTCGCCAAGTATCACGGCATCCCGCCGTACCGGGAGACCCGCGCCTATGTCGTCCGCGTCATCCGCGACTTCAATCGTCGCAAGATGCTCGCCCTCCATGCAGCTCAGGCGGAAAAATCCGCCACCCTCGTCGCCAAAGCTGGTCGCTAACCATAGATGAAGAATCGCTGGATATTCTGGGTCGCTGTCTGCCTGCTGCTTGTCGGTGTCATCGTTGCGATGTTCCGCATTCACTTTGACTGGGCCATTTTCTGGACCCAGCTGCGCTCGGCCGACCCGCTCCACTTACTGCTCGGCGTCATTTGTATCTATATCGGTTACTTTCTCCGCGCCGTCCGCTGGTCGGTTTTTCTGCGCCCACAGAAGCACGTCGCCCCCACTACGCTCATCGGCTCGCAAGTCGTTGGCTTTACCGCCGTCGCCCTCTTTGGACGCCTCGCTGATCTCGTCCGCCCCTACCTCGTCGCCAAGCGCGTTGAACTCAGCGTCAGCTCGCAGGTCGCCGTCTACGCGGTCGAGCGCATGTTTGACGCCCTCGCCATGGCGATCATCTTCTGCTCCGCGCTACTCGTCTCGCCCGACCTCAGTACCCTGCCCCACCACGACGCGCTCATCCGCACCAGCTGGCTTGGCCTCATCGCTGCCATCGGCGGCGGCGTCTTCGCCATCCTCACGCGCACGCACGGCGTGCAGATCGCGGCCGCTGTCGGCAACGCCCTCCGCGGCATGTCGCCGAAACTCGCCGCCACCGTCGAAGCCCGCATTCTGTCTTTCCGCGACGGCATGAACGTCCTCCGCACCTTCGCCGATTTCGCCTGGGCGCTCGCCCTGTCCCTCATCATGTGGGCGCTCATCATCCTCGCCTACTTTGAAGTCGTCCACGCCTTCGCATCGCTGTCCATGCTCCACTCCTCGCGGATCATGCTCGTCATGGCCGCCAGCATGGCCGGCTCCGTCCTGCAGCTGCCCATCATCGGCTGGTTTACGCAGATTGGACTCGTCTCCGCCGCCATGAAAGGCCTCGGCGCGCCACTCGAACCATCGCTCGGCGCCGCTGCCCTGCTGCTCATCGTCACCTTCATGAGCGTCGTTCCACTCGGCATCATCTTTGCGCGCATCGAGCACGTGTCGCTGCGCAAAATCACCGAGGAGAGCGAGCATCTGGAAGCGGAAGAGCTCGGCGTCTCCCATCCCTAACAGGCGTCGCGCGAGCGTCGCGGCTGCTAAAATCACAACAGCAACATGAAGTGTCCCTATTGCGCCTACGCACAAGACCGTGTGGTTGACTCCCGCGAAAGCAAGGATGCGGACGCCATCCGCCGCCGCCGCGAATGTGAAAACTGCAACCGCCGCTTCACCACCTACGAGCGCATCGACGAGATTCCCTACATGGTCGTCAAAAAGGACGGTCGCCGCGAACCCTTCGCCCGCCAGAAAGTTTTGAACGGCCTGCTCCGCGCCTGCCAGAAGCGCCCCATCTCCGCTTCGACCCTCGAAAAAATGGTCGACGAGGTGGAAAGCTTCGTCATCGACTCCGCCGAACGCGAACGCTCGACCGTCGAAGTCGGCGAGCTCATCATGCAGCGCCTCATCGGCATGGACCCCATCGCCTACATTCGCTTCGCTTCCGTCTACCGCGACTTCAAGGACGCCAGCGAATTCAAGGTCGCCCTCGAACATCTGCATCAAGCTGAGGCAAAGGCCGCAGCCAAGCCACACCGGAATAAGTAACCGTATTTGCACGAATTAAGAACTGTATAGAACCAGGAGCTAGCCATCTCAACCGCCGCGCAAAGCCCGATCAAGACTCACACCGTCACCCTCATCCCCGGCGACGGCATCGGCCCGGAAGTTACCGAGGCCGTCGTCCGCATCCTTGAAGCCGCCGGCAAAAAGACCGGCCGCAAGTTCGCGTGGGAAAGCTACGCCGTCGGCGCGGACGCCTTCGCCACCCGCGGCACCTACGTCCCCGACGAACTCTACGAGGCCATCGAACGCACCGCCGTCGCACTCAAGGGGCCGGTCACCACGCCGGTTGGCGGCGGCTTTTCCTCCATCAACGTCTCGCTGCGGCAGAAGTTCGAGCTCTACGCCAACTTCCGCCCCATCAAAAATCTCCCCGGCCTTGACACCCGTTACCCGGGCATCGACCTCATCATCGTCCGCGAAAACACTGAGGGCGAATATGTCGGCCTGGAGCACGAAATCATCCCTGGCGTCGTCGAGTCGCTCAAGATCATCACCGAGAAAGCTTCCACGCGCATCGCAAAATTCGCCTTCAGCTACGCCCGCCGCGAGAAGCGCAAAAAGATTCACGCCATCCACAAGGCCAACATCATGAAAATGTCCGACGGCCTTTTCCTGCGCTGCGCCCGCACCGTCTCCAAGGACTATCCCGAGATCACCTACGGCGAGCACATCATCGACAACACCTGCATGCAGCTCGTCATGAATCCGTATCAGTACGACGTCCTGCTGCTGCCCAATCTCTACGGTGACATCGTCAGCGATCTTTGCGCGGCCTTCGTCGGCGGACTCGGCCTCGTCCCCGGCGCCAATCTGGGCGAGAAGTGCGCCATCTTTGAAGCCGTCCACGGCTCCGCGCCCGACATCGCCGGCAAGGACATCGCCAACCCGACGGCGCTGCTGCAGTCCTCCATCCTCATGCTCCGTCATCTTGATGACGCGCCCACCGCCAGCCTCGTCGAGAACGCCATGTTCGATGTCTACAAGCAGAAAAAATCTCTCACCCGCGACGTCGGCGGCACCGCCGGCACCAGCGAATTCGCCGATGCCGTTATCGCCGCACTCGCCTAGAAACCAAGCACCGCAACCAGGAGAAATCGTGTCGCATCCCGCAAATAAAATTGGCCTCGTCACTGCATGCCTGCTTGCCTCGCTACTTACCGGCTGCCACAAATCCGCAGCTCCAGCGCCCGCCGCTGCTGCAAAACCGGTCCTCTCGACAATCGATCCCACCACCGCCGGCAGCGTCTCCGGCATCATCTCGTTCCAGGGTGCGGCGCCCGCGCAGGTCCCGATCGACATGAGCCAGGACCCGGCCTGCGGCCTGTCCAGCTCCACGCCCAACCAGAGTGAGCAATATGTCGTCCACCACGGCGCCCTCGCCAACGTTTACGTTTACATCCAGTCCGGTCTCGGCGATCGCATCTACGCCACGCCCACCACGCCCGTCGTGCTTGACCAGAAGGGCTGCCGCTACGTGCCTCACGTTCTCGCCGTCATGGCCGGCCAGCCCATCGAAGTCCACAACAGCGACATGACCATGCACAACGTCCATCCCGAGCCCATGCTCTCCGGCAATCACGAGTCCGACATCACCCAGGGACCGAAGGGCGATCCCGTCACGATGAAATTCCCGCAACCCGAAACTATGATCTCCGTCCGCTGCAACAACCACCCGTGGATGGAGGCCTTCGTCAACGTCGCCCCCAGTCCTTTCTTCGCCATCAGCGACGCCGACGGCCAATACAAAATTCAGGGCCTGCCGCCCGGCAATTACAAACTCGTCGCCGTCCATGAAAAGCTCGGCGAAAAAGAAACCTCCATCCTCATCGCACCGCACGCCGACGCCACCGCCGACTTCACCTTTGAGGCCAAGTAAGCAACGCATGCCTCCGCATTTTTCTTTGCGCGCGCCCCAGCTTGGGCCACACTAGAGAGAGCGATTCCCATGCATCAGAAAAAGCAATCTGTCGGCATCCTCGGCGCCACCGGCATGGTCGGCCAGCGCTTCATCCAGCTGCTGGAGCATCACCCGTGGTTTGAGATCACCTGGCTCGCCGCCAGCGATCGCTCCAGCGGCAAGCTCTACGGCGATGCCGTCAACTGGAAGCTGTCGACGCCGCTGCCCGCCAACATCGCACGCATGCCTGTCTCTCCCGCAACGCCGGAAGGCGCGCCGCGCATCATCTTCGCCGCACTCGACACCAACATCGCGCTCGACATGGAGCCGCGCTTCGCCGCCGCCGGCTGCGCCGTCATCACCAACTCTAGCGCCTTCCGCATGGCGCCCGACGTTCCGCTCGTCATCCCCGAGGTCAACGCCGCGCAGCTCTCCCTCATCGACCAGCAATCCTGGCATCGCGACAGCGGCGGCTACATCGTCACCAATCCGAACTGCTGCGCCGTCGGCCTCGTCATCGCCCTCAAGCCACTGGCCGACGCCTTCGGCCTCGAATCCATCTTCGTCGCCACCATGCAAGCCATCAGCGGCGCCGGCTATCCGGGCGTCGCCTCCATGGACATCCTCGGCAACGTCGTTCCCTTCATCAAGAATGAGGAAGAAAAACTCGAGGCCGAAACTCTCAAGCTGCTCGGCACCACGGTCAGCGGAGTCGTCCAGCCGCTCAATGCGAAAATTACCGCGCACTGCAATCGCGTCCCGGTCGAGAACGGTCACACCGAATGCGTCAGCGTAAAGTTCCGCCGCAAAGCCTCGCGCGAAGAAATTCTCTCCGCCTGGCAGCACTTCCATCCCCTGCGCGACCAGGCTCTACCCAGCGCGCCGCCACAGCCGATCGAATTTGCTCCTGAAGAAAACCGCCCGCAGCCCCGCCTTGACGTCGACCGCGGCCATGGCATGACCACGACCATCGGCCGCCTCCGCCCCTGCAGCCTGCTCGATTGGAAATTCACGCTGCTCTCGCACAACACAGTCCGCGGCGCCGCCGGAGCCGCACTGCTCAACGCGGAACTGCTCGCCGCGCAGGGAAAACTTGTCCCGTCCAGGCTCCTCCCCCTGCAACCCGAATCCACCGCATCGGTGACTCAATCCAGATGAGCTTCATCGTCCTCAAATTCGGCGGCACCTCTGTCGAAGACGCTGCCGCCATCCAGCGCACCGCCGACATCGTCGCCTCGCGCCGGTCGTCGTCCGGAGAGCACGGCGGTCAGCAGCCGATCGTCGTCACCAGCGCGATGTCCAAAGTCACCGACCAACTCCTCGCCGCCGCCGCTGCTGCCGGTCGCGGAGACAAATCCGCCGCCCTTGAACTCAGCACCGCGATCCGCACTCGCCATCTTGAGACTGCAACAAAGCTGCTCTCCCCCACCGCAGCCGCCACCGCAAAGGCCTGGCTGGAACAGGACTGCACCACGCTCGACGAATTACTCCGCGGCATCTCCGCAGTCGGCGAACTGACCGCCCGCACCACCGACCTCGTCGTCTCCTTCGGCGAGCGTCTCTCTTCCCGCCTCATCGCCGAGTTCTACGCCGAGCGTG
>Ga0302314_10019394_pt1 | contig 11302 bp, 7 predicted proteins | sample III_Palsa_N2_3_FD_200533 | JGI IMG/M metagenome (GOLD analysis project Ga0302314, IMG submission 200533) | Peat permafrost microbial communities from Stordalen Mire near Abisko, Sweden - III_Palsa_N2_3 | ecosystem: Environmental > Terrestrial > Soil > Palsa > Peat permafrost | place: Sweden... | reverse complement strand
CATGGACCATCTGCGCGAGCCACCTGCGCTGGGGCCCGTCGACACAGACATCATGCAATCGTTCGCAGCTAGCGGCATGCACCCTTACCGGCTCCACGTCGGCATTCGCTACGTGCCGGGCTGTGATGAGTGCCTGAGCAAGCTGTGCATGAAAAACTGCCGCACCGATGCGCACTCGGTGGTGGCAGAGGGAGCCGCGCAACCCACACTTTGGGAGCGCACTGAAGCGGTGCGGCTTGAGGCCACAAGCGATAGCATCTCTGCGGTGACATTGCGTCGCGAAGGCGTAGAGACAACAGTCCGCGCGCGAGTCGTGGTGCTGGCGGCGGGGGCAGTGCATACGCCTAAATTGCTGTTGCAGTCGCGTAGTGAACACTGGCCCGACGGAGTGGCCAATCGAAACGGAATGGTGGGCCGCAACCTCATGTTTCACGCGGGGCTGAGACTGATCGTGTGGCCGCGCCGGCAGCATCCCAGCACTGGGCCGCGCAAATCTCTTTGCTTTCGCGACCTCTATAGCTACAATGGCGAGCGCCTGGGAGTGCTGCAATCGAGCGGCTTCGAGGCCCGCTATGGCGATCTGCTCATGCATCTCTATGACAAATTCGATCGAGGGCCGTTTCGTTGGCTGCGCATCGCGCGGCCATTTCTCCGCATTCCGGCCAAGCTGACGGCTGCTGCCCGAGGTCCCGGCACCATTTTTTCGTCCATCGTCGAGGACCTGCCCTATGCCGACAATCGCGTGGAACTCGATGACAACGAAGAAGACGGCGTGCGCATGAAATACAACATCCGTCAGGAACTGCGCGATCGCGTCCAGCGCCTGCACACGCTGCTGAGAAAGCGCCTGGACAAGAGGCGCACTCTGGTGCTCGCGCCCGAAGTGGTGCTAAACCTGAGCCATGCCTGCGGCACATGCACCATGGGCGTTGACCCAGCCACTAGTGTGGTGGACCGGAACTGCCGCGCGCATGGCATCGCCAATCTCTTCATCGTCGACGCGTCGTTTATGCCCACCAGCGCTGCCATCAATCCGTCGCTCACCATCGCCGCTAACGCACTGCGCGTGGCGGAAGCCATCAAGCGCGTGCTCGCGGAAAGCAAGTCGAGCCAGCGGCAGAATACAGGCTGCCTGGAACGGGGATGAAGCTCTCTTGCGCCGGCGCGCCCGCCAACTTGCCAACTCGCCATGCCGCGCAGCGGCGCTAACTTGCCGTCTCATTCTAAAACGCGCTTCCACATTTTGCTCATCCCCTCGCTTCCGGCTTGCCATCGCGCAGACGAGCGATGCAGAGCGGGTTTGCCTCCTGCAACTCGGGCGGCACCAGCGCATCGGGAAATCCCTGAAAGCAGACGGGCCGCGCGAAACGATAAATTGCCAGACTGCCCACCGATGTGAAGCGCGGGTCCGACGTGGCGGGATAAGGGCCGCCGTGCACCATCGCGTGCGTGACCTCGACGCCGGTGGGGAAGCCATTGAAGATGAGGCGGCCGGCTTTTTGCTCGAGGATGTGGACGAGGTCGCGATGTTTCGCAAGATCCTCATCGGTTCCGAGCAGCGTTACTGTGAGATGACCTCCGAGGCCCTTAGCGATCAGCTTCATATCGATCTCATCGCCACTCACGATTACGGTGCTCGGTCCGAAGATTTCATCGGCAAGCCACAACTCGCCGGGTCCCCGGCCTGTCTCGTAAAGAAACTCCTGACTATCGGCGGCGAAGAGCTTGGCGTTGGCCGCGTATCCGTCGTGATGCTCAACACTGGCGCCCTCGGCAGCCAGCGCCACCTGTCCTGTGCGTTCGAGAGTCGCACGCTGATACTCCTTCGCAATCCCAGCCGTGAGCAGCGTGAACGGCTGCGACTGCTCGACGAGCCTGCGCAGTTCTGCGACAAAATCCTGCGTCTCAGGCGCGTCGGGAAGCAGCACGATGCCCGGCTTGGTGCAGAACTGGCCCGCGCCCATCGTGAACGAACCGAACAGCCCCGAAGCCAGTGCAGCTGGCCCCTTGCGCAACGCGCCGGGCAGCACAAACACCGGGTTGCCGCTCGACATCTCCGTGAAGCACGGGATCGGATCGAGGCGTCCGGCGGCCATGTCCATGAGCGCGCGGCCGGCGCGCAGCGAGCCAGTCAAAGCGACCGCGCGCAGGAGCGGATGGCGCACCAGCGCTGCGCCGGCCTCGATGCCCGCGTCGAATATAAGCGAGAAGACTCCGGGATGCAGGCCCTCCTGCGCGGCGGCCTCGGCGAGAATGGCCGCGGCCATCTCGCTGGCGCCGGGATGCGCGGGGTGCGCCTTCACGACCACCGGGCAGCCGGCGGCAAGCGCAGACGCGGTGTCTCCGCCGGCCACCGAAAACGCGAACGGAAAATTGCTGGCGCCGAAAACCGCAACAGGCCCGAGCGGCCGCAGCATGGAGCGGATGTCTGGGCGCGGCAGCGGCTGGCGGTCAGGCAACGCCGGGTCAATACGCGCCTGCACCCAGGAGCCCTCCTCAACGACGCCGGCAAAGAGGCGCAGCTGGTTGGCGGTGCGGCCCACCTCGCCAAGCAGCCGCGGCATGGGCAGCGCGGTCTCAAGGTGCGCGCGCTCGGCCAGTTCTTGCCGCTGAGATTCGAAGCCATCCGCGGCACGCCGCAAGAAAGCAGCGCGCGCTTTGCCGCTGCTCTGCGCGTAGCTCGCGAAGGCTGCCGCGGCCAACTCCACGGCGTCATTCACTTCGCCGGGAATCGCGGAATAGAAGGCCGGCGCAAGCGCTTCGCCAGTTTGCGGATTCATGCCATGAAATTCTGCGCCGCCCCGCGATCCGCGCCGATTGCCGATGAAAGACAGACCAGTCAGTTCCATATCAATTGGAATTATCATGCATCGTCCCGTGGGTCGCTATGGCGGAGGCTCCGCGGCTTCAGGCTCAAGGAGAATGCACCGAGGCAATGTGAACGGATTGAGTGAGACGGCAGGTCGAGTGATACATTTGCGAGGTTGAACTTCTTCGAAGGAGTCAGGCATTGGAATCGTTTCCGACTGGACAGCTGTCTCCAACCGGCCGCACGCAGCACGGGCCGCTCATCCCCGCGGGGCGCTTCCTGCCCTATTTCCTGGTGACTGCGCTGTTTTTTCTTTGGGGCATTCCGCATAACCTCAATGACATTCTGATTCGCCAGTTCATGAAGTCGTTTGAGATTAACCGGCTGCAGGCGGGGCTGGTCCAGTCCGCGTTTTATATCGGATATTTCACGCTGGCGCTGCCCGCCGGACGCATCATGCGGCGCGCCGGATACAAGGCCGGCATTCTCACCGGGCTTGGCCTCTATGCCACCGGCTGCATTCTCTTCTGGCCGGCTGCCGTTGTGGGGCAGTACTGGTTTTTCCTCACGGCGCTGTTTATCATCGCCAGCGGCCTGGCGTTTCTTGAGACCGGAGCCAGCCCGTTTGTGGCGCAGATCGGGCCTGCGGAAACCGCCGGCCAGCGGCTCAATCTCTCTCAATCGTTCAACCCGCTGGGCAGCATCACGGGCGTACTGATCGGCAGCAGGTTTATCTTTTCCGGCATTGAATTGAAGCCCGCCGAGATCGCCGCGCTTGAGGCGCAGCATAAATACCATGACTATCTCCGCTCCGAGCAGTTGCGCGTGATTGTGCCTTACCTGGTGCTGGCGGGCGTGGTGCTGATCTGGGCAGCTCTGATCGCGCGCACGCCGTTCCCTCAAATGGGCATGGACTTTTCTCGCAACACCCTGGAACACGATCACTCTCTGCCGCTGCGCAAGAGAAAGCACTTTGTGTTCGCGGTGGCGGCGCAATTTCTCTACGTCGGCGCGCAGGTGGGCACTTGGAGCTACCTCATTCAATATGTGCAGACCTACGCGGGGCTCGCCGAGCGCAACGCCGGCTACTGGCTCACGGGCGCGCTGGTGGCGTTCACGGTGGGGCGGTTTTTCTCAACGTGGCTGCTGCGCTTTGTGCCGGCCGCGCGCCTCATGGGCACTTATGCCGTGATTAATACAGTCATCACGTCGGTGGCCGTGATGCGGCCGGGATGGATCGGAGTGGGCTGCCTGATCGCGGCCAGCTTCTTCATGTCAACCATGTTTCCCTCGATCTTTGCGCTGGGCATCTACGGGCTGGGCACGCGCACCAAGACCGGCGGCGCATTGATCGTGATGTCGATCATCGGCGGCGCGGCGCTGACGCCGCTGATGGGCAAGATCGCCGACACCTCAACCATCGCCAATGCATACATGGTGCCGGTGGGCGGATTCGTGGGCGTGGCCGTCTATGCGTGGTTCCTGTCAAAGCCCGAGCCGGAAGAGGAAGCAACGCTGGAAGCGATCGAGCATACGATCTGAATCTGGAGTCCAGCTTAGAACAATGGGTGCCCCAGGTCCCGATTTTGGGACCTGGGATATCACGCTCACTCCGCCACGACTGGGTTGGTCAGCGAGCCCAGGCCCTCGACAGTCACCGTGACGGTCTCGCCCGGCTTCAGCCATCTCTTTGGAGTGCGGCCCAGGCCAACTCCCGGCGGCGTGCCGGTGGAGACGATGTCACCGGGCAGCAGCGGCGTGATCGACGAAAGATACTCAATCAGCTCGGGAATCTTGAACACCAGTTCGCGCGTGTTTGAATTCTGCAATTGCTCGCCGTCGATGCTGAGGCTTATAGCGAGTTGATGCGGGTCCGCAATTTCGTCGGCGGTCACGATGGCGGGGCCGAGCGGGCAAAATGTAGGAAAGCATTTGCTCAGCGACCACTGCGTCGAGGCGAACTGCACATCGCGCGCGCTCACATCGTTCACATTGGTGTAGCCGTAGACATGATCGCGCCACGCCGACGCCGGAATGCGATAGCCGCCCTTGCCGATCACGAATGCAAACTCGGCCTCGTAATCCGGCTGGGTTGAGTTCTTCGGCAGCACGATGGCGTCACCGGGCCCGACGATCGCCGTCGGCACCTTGAAAAAAACGACCGGCGATGTGGGAATGGCCATGCCCGATTCGATGGCGTGATCGCGGTAGTTGAGCCCAATGGCAAAGATGCGCGGCGGATTTGAGAGCGGCGCGTGGAGGCGAACTTTGTCGAGCGGATGAGCCACGTACGCGCCGCCAGGGGAAAGCGTCGTAAGCCCCGCCGTAATCACTGCGAGCGCATCGGCATATCCGGCAGCGGTGAGATCGATCACCAGGCTGCCATCATCGAGCAGCAGGCCGGGGCGCACCTGACCGGCCTGACCGCCGTCTATTTCAGAGAATGAAACCAGCTTCATTGAAGCCTCCAGAGAGAGTATTGAAGCGTCCTACGCAGCCGTCAGGCCGCCATCGATAGCCATCAGCGCGCCGGTAATGAAGGCAGCTTCATCCGACGCCAGATAGCGCACCATCGAAGCGACCTCCTGCGGCTGCCCCAGGCGGCCCATGGGCTGGCGCGCGCGCAGCTCGGCGCGCACCTCTTCCTTGTTGTGCTTGTGGAATTTCTCGAGATAGCCCTCGACAAACGGCGTGTCGATCGTGCCGGGGCAGATCGCGTTGACGCGCAGCGTCTTCGCGTATTCGACCGCGAGCTGCCGCGTCATGGCCAGCACCGCGCCCTTGCTGGTGCAGTAGGCAAAGCGCTCCTTGATGCCCACCTGGCCGGCCACTGAGCCGATGTTCACGATCACGCCCGGCTGGCCGACGGCGGTTGAAAGCAGCAGCGGCAAGAAGGCGCGCGTGACCAGATAGACCGAACGCACATTCACGTTCATGAGGCGGTCAAACTCGTCGGGCTCGGTGTGCTCGATCGATCCCACATGGCCGACGCCGGCGTTGTTGACCAGGACGTCGAGACGGCGCACGCTCTCGACGGCGGCAGCTACCGACTCATGGCTGGTGACGTCGAGATGCAGGGCCTTGGCGTTGCCGGTGAATCGCGCGAGAGCCTCGGCGTCGTCGAACTTGATGTCGGCAATCCACACAAACGCCCCGGCGCGCACCAGTTCCTTCACGGTGGCCTCGCCAATGCCGCTGGCCCCGCCCGTCACCAGCGCGTGGCGGCCGTCAAGGCGAAAGGGGGATGGATCTGCATGCTTATCGGTGTTCATCTCGAATGCAATCCTCGTTCAGGACGGGCACTCGAGGCGCAGGCGCGCTTGTCGTTGCCCGGCACAGTATAGCGCCCCGTCCTTGTTCAATGCCGCGAGGCAATTCTCCATTCGGCTCGTTTAGCCCGCACGCGCTGCCTGAAATCTCAGAGCGGGATGCCCCTCAGCCCGCGGAAAGCAAGCTTCCATCTCGCCGGGGCTTTCCGCAGCCAGCCGCCCGGCTGCTGCGATCAGCCCAAACAAGAGCCATGTGGTGCGGTTTTCTTCCACCGTCGCGGTCATCGACGTTATGGCCCACACCAGCAGCGATGTGGCGAGTGCGAGCCTCATCGGCCCCGTTATCCGCCTCAGCGAGCGCACCGAAAGCGCCACCACAAGCACAAACAAGAACAGCGCGCAAAGGCCTCCACCCACCAGGATCGACAACGCCGTGTTGTGCGCCGTATCGATGCCCGACGTGCCTGCCGCGGCTACAAACGACCCGGCCCCCGAGCCGAACCACGGCGCACGCGCAAAGGCGTCCCAGCCCTGCGTCCAGATGTTGAGCCGGTCATTCAATGTGCCGCCCTGCAACTGCTCTGTAATGGTTCCCAGGCGTTCCAGCGTTCCCTGCGGCACGATCAGCCACAGCGCAGCCACCAGCGCGGGCAGCGCAACAGTCCCGGCCAGCACCCTGCGTGGATGGCCGCGTCCCAGCAGCACCGCGCATCCCACCAGAGCCACCACAGCCGCAATAAATCCCTCGCGCGATGCTGTCAGCAGCACCGCCAGCAGGCCCAGCGGTATGTAGCCCAGCGCCAGCGCCCGTCCGCCCCAGTTGCGCTCGCCGTCCAGCAGCACCGCCGCCAGCGGAAACCCCAGGACCAGGAATCGCGCCGCGTCGTTGGGGTCAATACCCTCGGCTACAAATCTGAGTTGGCCCGCCACCGCATCCGGTGACGCAAAACTGGCCAGTGTCGTCGCCGCCAGCACCCACGACCCGGCCACGTAGGCGCGCAGCAGCGCCCGCAGGTCCCGCGCGCTGTCGGCAAGCTCCCACACCAGCCATGCGATCATCATCTCCTGAAAATACGCGCGCAGCTTGGCCAGCGTTTCCACCGGCTCGATCGCCCAGAACGCCGTGCAGCAGAACCACACAAACAGCGCGAGCACCGCCCAGATCAGCGCGCTCGGCGCGCGCACCCGACCCGCCTGCAGCACCGCGGGAATCACCGCCAGCAGCAGCAACACGCCGGCAATGCGCGCCACCGGCCCCCACGGCTCGCCAAGATTCAGCGAAAACTCCCAGGGAATTGCGAAGGCGAACAGGAGCAGCAATAATTTGGCAATTCGGCGCATGAGACCAGGACCTCGGAGAATAGGCATTGAAGATAGGTGCTTCTCACAGGCTGCTGAAAAACTCGAGGTTTTGAAAGGGCACGGCTTCAGCCGTGCCGAACGAGCCGTGAGATGAAATGCAGGGCTTTAGCCCCGGAGGGGTGTATTGCCCGCAAGTTGCATTCCCTCAGCGGCTAAAGCCGAGATCGCGGGGGCAGCCTCTTCAGCACGGCTGAAGCCGTGCCCTTTCAAGACCGGGAAAACCTCGAGTTCCAGCTTCGCAAAAAGCTGGCGCTAAAACCTCTGCGAATACACCAGCCCCGCATAAATCGTGACTCCGATCGCCGACTGGATCGCCGCCTCCAGGCTCTTGTTCCACAGATCCTTGCCCAGCGAGTCGGGCACAAACAGAATGTCGCGGTCGCGGATCGGCTGGTCCGGCTCCTGGCCGTGCAGCATGTGCGCCAGGTTCAGTGTGGTCAGCGTGCGCCCGCCCTTCTGCTCGCGGATCAGCAGCGCCTTGCCCGTGGCCGCGTTTTGCGAAGGCCCCCATGCCAGCGAAAGCGCCTGCACCACCGTCAGCCCCTGCGCCGGGTCCACCGGAAAGCCACCCGGCCGCACCACGTCGCCAATCACGTATACCAGGCCTGCGCGGCTCACCTGCACCGTGTCACCGGGCGCAAGCTCCGGATTGTGGTCCGCGCTGGTATCGGTTCCACTCGGGTCCAGCACCACGGGATGCGGCGTTTGCGCATCGCTGCGATGGAAGATGTTGACGAGCCGCCCCGCCGTCGGCGAAAGCCCCGACGCCGCCGAGATCAGGTCCAATAACCGATGGTGCAGGGTGTAGGCGTACACGCCCGGCCGCGTCACCTCGCCCAGCACGCTCACGTCCTGCCCCGCGTACGAGGTAACCAGCACCGAGACCAGCGGGTGCAGCAGCATGCCTCGATCCAGCAGTGCCGCCTCAATGGCGTGGGCCGCGGCCTGCTCGTCCATGCCGTCGAGCTTCACTTCGCTGATCATCGGCAACGTTACCGTGCCCGTAGCCGACACGCGCACCATGGAGTGAAACTCCGGCGTGTGATATTCGCTGATGTCGAGGTAATCGCCCGGCCCGATCGGCCCGGCCATCGGGGCAAGCGCGAGCCCCGCACCCTGCGCAGGTGGCGCTGCCTGGGCCGCGCTTTCCGCGTTATCCCACACCAGCGGCGCAATTTTGGCGTTGGGTGCAGTCTGCGCGCTCGGCGTGGCAGGCAGATGCGTTACGCCGCTCGGCAGCCCTGAAGTAGTCGGCGTGGGCGGCTGCGCTTGGACCAGGCCGGCGGTCAGCAGCGCGGCCAGCAGCACAGCCGCCACGCGCGTTGCGGTTGGATGCAGCGATTCCAGCATGAGCACGCCTCCCAGAGCCAGCCACAGGCTGACAAATAAAGTGATGGCGAGATACAGCGGCAGATCGGGAGCCACCGGCTTCACCGGCTGCAGCGCCGGATCGACCACGGAAATATTGGAAGAGCGAATGCCCGCCACCAGGCCCGCCTCTTCCACCTTTTCCAATACACGGATGTACACATCGTGGCTGGAGTTGGCCTCCTGCCGCATCACCGCGTACTCGGTGGCAGACTGGTTCAGCTTCAGCCCCTCGCCCGTCTCGGCATCCAGGCTCCGGCGCACCATCTGCTCGCGGTCCTGCGCGGTCTGCCACGCACTCTTGAACCGATCCATGAGCTTGTTGTCCTCGGCCTGGATCTGCTGGTCGAGATCCGCTTCCTGGCGGCGAATCTCCACCACGCGCGGAAAGCTCGGCCCGCGCTCGATGGCGAGCTGCGTCTGCTCCTGCTCAAGTTCGCTGCGTTGCAGGTGAAGCTGCTCCAGCAGCGCCGTCGCGAAGCTGCCCGACTCGGCCTGCAAATGCGGATTGGCCGCAAACACCAGCTCCGGATTGCCCTGCGCGGCGGCGCGCATCTCCGACTCCCGCAGGATGCGGTCCGTGGTGGCCACTACCAGTTGCCGCCCCAGCTCATCGATCTCCAGCAGCGCTTCACTGTGCTGGCTCTCGCCCGGCTGCCCGTTGGCCTGCATCTCCGGAGTCGTCAAAATCCCATGCGCGGTCTGAAACGCCGCCAGCCGCTGCGCATCCTCATCCACGTGAGCCTTCAGGCCCTTGAGCTGGCTCTCCAGCCATCCCGTCGCCTGCACCGTGGCGTCGGCACGCGCTTCGCTTTCCTGCTCCCCGTAGGCGCGAATCAGCGTGTTGACGACGTTGGCCGAGAGCGCAGCATCGCGGGTGCGAAAGCGAATTTCGATCAGCAGCGTGCGCGGCAGCGTCTGCACATGCAGCCGCCGCTGGAATCGTTCCAGCAGGTAAGCACGCGCCTCCGCCGACGGCTGCTCAGGGCGAAAGTCGGGGAATCGGCTGGCAAAGCGCCCGTTGAATGCGCGGTCCTGGTAGAGGCGGTCTTCGATCACGGTGCGCCAGGCCAGCTGGTCGCTGCGGAAGACCTCAGCCAGGGTCTCCAACTGCAACGGCGCTGACAAGATGGAAGCCGCTGCGGCGGGCTCAGAGGCTTCCATTCCCAGCAGCGCCGCCGGCGCCGTCCTCAGCGCCACCCGCGCCTTGGCCTCGAACTGGTTGGGCGCAATCAGGCAGTAGAGCAGGCACGCCAACAGCAGGCCGCCCACCACGCCCAGAAACATGCGCCGCCGCCGCGCCAGCGACTCCCACACCTCGCGCAGCGAGCCTTGCGAACCACGCGCAGTGCAGCTCTCCTCAGCCCGCTCCCCGAGCGGATTGGTCAAAGCGCGCGGATCAATGGGCGCATCCGGCAAGCGCGAGGAACCTCAGTCCCCGGAAATCCAGGGCAGGTCAGTCCCTTGGCCAGGGAGCCATTAATTGCCTGCGGAGGAGATATCCCTGAAGTGTACTCTCAAGACACAGCTTCGCCAATGTTTTCCATTGAAAGTGAATTTTATGGTGGATAAATAGGCCAGGTAGGTAGCGCCGGGCTCCAGCCCGGCTGTCGTGCGGGTCTCCAGACCCGCACACGCCCAAAAGCAGATCCGGCGAGAAGCGTTTATCCTGTTCTCCTGACGAAAATACGCGAGGAAGAGCGCAATGGCCAAGTTTTCGAGGACGGTGTGGCTCTCGCTGCTCGCGCTAGTCTCCCCTTCTGTGCTCGCTGCGCAAGCGCGGATTCCTGAGGGCCAAAACAAGACTCCGAAGGAATTCATTGAAGGCTTCTATCAATGGTATGTTCCATTGTCGTTCAAAGAGAATGCGACCACCGCGTCGGACGCGGCCCTAAAGCTGAAGAGGCAGGCCTTCAGCCGTCAGCTGTTCTCTCTGCTGCGGCAAGATTCAACTGCGCAGGCCGCATGCGGTGAACTCATCGGCCTGGATTTTGACCCATTCCTCAACACGCAGGAGCCATCTGAGCGCTATGAAGTAGGACCCGTCGCAAAAACCGGCGAAACGTATCGTGCTGACGTTTATAGAGTAGAAAGAGGCCAGCGAAGCGAAAAACCAGACGTGACTGTCGAGGCCGCCCAGAGGAATGGTCGTTGGGTCTTTGTGGATTTCGATTACCCCGATGGGCAAAGCCTTGTTTCCGTGCTCAGGTCACCAAGGCCGAAATGCACCGTACCGCGCGCATCGAGTCGGAAGTAGAGTGCGCTTCAAGAATGGTCTTGTCGATTGGCAATGCGATCCCTCAGGGGCTAAAGCCCGCGTTCCATGAGGCCTTTTCGGCACGACTGAAGTCGTGCCCTGACACAGATCTTCGAAACATGCTCTAGTGCCGTGACCGCGTGAATTCGTGGTCTCCCAGGTCTCAGAATCGAGACCTGGGGCACCCAATCTCGTGGTTTAGCTTACGAAGCCACATAGTCATGGCATTGTTCTTTA
>Ga0302314_10019393_pt1 | contig 11302 bp, 11 predicted proteins | sample III_Palsa_N2_3_FD_200533 | JGI IMG/M metagenome (GOLD analysis project Ga0302314, IMG submission 200533) | Peat permafrost microbial communities from Stordalen Mire near Abisko, Sweden - III_Palsa_N2_3 | ecosystem: Environmental > Terrestrial > Soil > Palsa > Peat permafrost | place: Sweden... | reverse complement strand
CCCTCGGCGTCGCGGGTCAGTAGTTGGTCGAGGTAGCCAGCGAGCCAGGCGTCGCGGGCGTCGCCTGAGAGTCGGAGGGCGGGCTAGCTTACCGCTTTCGCCCGATGGTGGATACCGATGTGGACCGTACGCGAGTACCGCTCTCGCCCACCGTAGACGCGTCGCTCGACGATCTTTCGCGCGGGCGTGTCTGCTCTGGCTACGGCTTCATGTAGGACGCCAGGTGGGCGACCGAGCTGCCGTTGGTGCCCAGCCAGTTTGTGCCCAAGTGGTAGACGACCAGCAGGGTCATCACGCAGAAGCCGATCACGGCCAACAGTCGTAGCGGCATTTGCAGCGAAGGCCGGAACCGCTCAAACCCTCGCTCGACGAACGAGACTCCGTCAGGCGCATCCAGAGCACTGAGCCGCAGGGCGGTGAAGATGGTTCCCAGTGCCGCGACAAACACGCACTCGTAGATCGGGAACTGATATTGGCTGCCGGCCCACAGTGTCAGCGGCGATGGCGTCCGCGCGAACCCGTAGGCCTGGGTCGAGCGGATGATCAGATTCTCGACGACAAAGTCGAAGACGAATGCGAATGCGTAGACGGCTGCCAGCGCTGACATATTCGAGATCTCCGGCCGTGAGGCCCGCAGCCGGGAGACGATCCAACAGCCGGCGAGCGCGATGCCGATGCAGAAATACGCGTACATCGGCACGCCCCATAGCAGCGCCTCGGCGTAGCGATGGTTCGCATGCGGGCTGCCCAGGAGCAGAAAGCCTGACCACGACCCCAAATTGATCGAGTGGGCATTCCAGGCGAAGATGTACTTGTAGATGTTCAGCACGCCGTCGGTGATGCAGCCGAGCACGCACCCGATCGTGATCATCCCATCGATCTGCAGTCGTCCCTCTCGCCGCAGCGGCCGCACAACCGTGAGCCAGATCAGCCAGACCAACACCACGACACTGATCCCCTCAACGCAGCGCAGCGTCACCAGACGCCAGCTGGCGTAGTGGTCGGGGCCGAGGATCGGTGCCGGCGAGAACTGGCTGCTTGAGAGGATCCAGCGGATCCACGCCTGCCCAGCGATCGCCAAACCGAGCGCTCCGAGTAGCGCCCACAGCGCGACGGTCCCGGTCCGATCGGGTCCGGGATCCGTGCGTGTCTGCTGAGCCGGTGGGCTCACAACCGCCCCTTCACGATCAGCCGTCAGTGCCATCAGCGCGACAGCCTAGCGCGCAAGACGCAGCGACTGAACAAAGTGTATGCTCGCGCCCGGGAAAGGGAGCGATGTCTTCGAGTCTTCGACCACAGCGTTGGTGTGCCTGGGCAGGGGTGGTGTTCCTCGTGCTGTTCGCGATCGGCATGGTCGTCGCGCATTTCATCCCGCCGCCGAGCGCAAACCAGAGCCTGGGGCAGGTACAAGCGACCTACGCCCATCACATCGATCGCTTGCGGATCGGGCTCACGGTGATGATCCTCGCCTCGGGCTTCTACGCACCGTGGTCCGGCGTGATCAGTGTTCAGCTGAAGCGGCTCGAGGGGGAGTTCTCGCCGTTTGCGTACACCGAGCTGGCGTGTGGCGCGGCCAACATGCTGGTCGTGATGCTCGCGGCCGCCTTCCGGCCGCTACGCGACCCACAGATCACGCAGGCGCTGAGCGACCTTGGCTGGATCCCATTCATCGGCGCGTTTGTCCCGACGGTGATCTCGAACCTGGTGATCGCGGGTGCGATCCTGACCAGCGAGAAGACCGACGTCTACCCGCGATGGGTCGCCTACCTGAACCTCGCCTGCGTGCCGCTACTGCTCCCCGCCGTTGCGATTCCGTTCTTCAAGACAGGGGCTTTTGCTTGGCAGGGCGCGCTCGAGTTCTGGCTCGCGGCGGTGACGTTTTTTGGCTGGTTCTTGGTGATGACGATCGCCACCCTGAGCGCCGTCAACCGCCAGTCGGCAGCCGCCTCCGTCCCGGCTTAGCGCTCAGTACGAGCGCGGCAGCCCGAGCGAGTGCTCGGCGACGTAGTTCAGGATCATCTGCGAGGAGACGGGTCCGATGTTCAGCATCCGGACGATGAAGAAGTAGGTCGCGAGTTGGTACTCGTACGCGACGCTGTTACCGCCGTGGACGGTCATCGCCGCGTCGAGTGCCTCGAGGCCGGCGGCGGCGCCCAGGTACTTCGCCATGTTCGCGAGTTCGCCGACCTCTTGGCCGCTGTCGTTGAGACGGCATGCGTGATCAGTCATCAGCAGCGCAGCCTGCAGGTGGATGTGAGCGGTCGCGAGCGGGTGGGCGACCCCTTGGTGGGCGCCGATCGGTGTTTCCCAGACAGTGCGGTGCTTGGCGTACTCAACGCCTTTGGTGAGGGCGTAGCGGCCAATTCCGGTACAGATCGAGCTGGTCAAGATCCGCTCGGTGTTGAGACCGGTGAACGCCACCGCCAGGCCGCGTCCCTCCGCGCCGACGAGGTTGGCGGCCGGCACCACAACGTCATCAAAGAACAGCTGCCAGCTGCCGTCCGGCATGTTCATCACAGTGCGGATCTTGGTGCGTGACAGGCCAGGGCTGTCGGCGTCAACCATCAACACCGAGAGGCGCCCGCGTCCGGTCGACTCGTCGGTGCTGGTCCGGGCGACAACCATGATGTGGTCCGCGCTCTCGACCCCCGAGATGTAGTACTTCTGGCCGCTGAGGATGTAGTGGTCCCCATCACGGCGGGCGACCGTGGAGATCCGGTGCGAGTTGGAGCCCGCGTCAGGCTCGGTGATCGCAAACGACAGTCGCGTGGCGCCGCGCGCGACGCCCGGCAGCCAACGATCCTTCTGTGCGTCGCTTGCGGAGCGCGCGAGGATCGTGCCGACGACGCCTGGCGAGAACAGAATCGACAGCAGCGGCACGCCGGCCATCGCGGTTTCCTCGACCACGATCGCCAGTTCTCGAAGGCCGAGGCCGCCGCCCCCGTACTCCTCCGGCAGGTGTACGCCAAGGAACCCCTTCTCGCCAAGTGCCTGCCAGAGTTCCTGGGCGTTGCCGCCGGCGTCGACCTGGCCCTGGAAGTAGTCTGGACCGAAGGCGGCGCTAATCCCACGAACAGACTCGCGTAACGCCCGTTCCTCGTCGGTCGAGGTCAGCGGGTGTTCGAGCACCGTCATGCAGTTGCTCCGACCGTTACCGGCTGCCGATGCTCTGAGCGGCCATCGTGCCGCTGCAGCGCAGCGCCAAGCGTCCATCGGCGCGTTCGACCTCCACGGACACGAACACCAGCCGGCTGCCGCTCTGGGTAACGTGCGCCTTCAGCAGCAAAGGCGGGATCGCCGGGCACAGGTACTCAGCGTTCAGCGTCGCGGTTGCGGGCAGAGCATCCGGAGCGAGCGAGGTCGCCGCGACGATGCCCATCGCCTGGTCGGCGGCGGCAACGGCGACGCCGCCGTTCACGCCGCCGCTCGGATTTGGCGTCCACACGCCGTCAGGGAGTCGGACCACCGAGGAACCAAGCGACAGTTCGACGCATTCAAGGCCGAGCTCGGTGAACTGGGGCAGGAGGTTCGCCCAGCTGATCCACTCGCCCCAATCGCCGTCGCTCGGGACGGGCGGGGGAATGTGATTTACGACCGACATGCACTGAGGATAACCACGATGCAAACGATCGTTAGCATCCGACCGGCGGATCTTCCCGTAGGCGGTCCTTGATCGGAGGGCGAGCAAGGAGTGAACAGCCGTTCATCCCGACCCGTGCGTTGCGTATCCTCTTGGGATGGCGAGCACGGGGCAAGGGCAAGAGTCACGCCAGGCGATGATCCTCACGGCGGCGAAGGAGCTCTTCTACGAGCGCAGCTTCGCTGCTGTCGGCGTTGACGAGATCGGGCAGCGGGCAGGCGTCACAGGGCCCGCGATCTACCGTCACTTCAAGGGCAAGGACGAGATCCTGGCGACGTTGTTCGACGACGCGATCGACCGGTTGACCGAGGCGACAGCCGTTCAGTCCGACGACCCGTTCGAAGAGTTGGATGGACTGGCCCGGGGGCACGTCTTGTTTGTGCTGGAGGAACGGAAGCTCGCCGGTGTGAAGATTCGCGAGGAACGGTCGTTGGCGGAGCAGTTCCAGCGCCGGCTGCACAGGCGCGAGCGCCGCTACATCGAGCGCTGGACCGACTGCATGGCGCGCTGCTATCCGGAGCACGACCCCGCGGAGTTAACAAGCGCCGTCTATGTCGCGCTCGGTGCCCTCAACTCGGTTGCAACCTGGTCAGCGGAAGCCGTCAAGGAGCCGCGCACAGCCGAGATCGTCGTTGCCGTCGTGTTGCGGGGTCTGCACGCGCTCGAGGCCGTGCCCGTGCAGGAGCGTTAGCCGGGACCTAGCTTTCCGGTACTGGTCCGGCTAGACCAGTACCGGACCTGAGCGTCGACCTCATCGCTCCCGTTGTGAACGAGCGTTTATACTGCTAGGCCGGTGGAGCGACGCGTTTACAGCGATGAGCACGAGCGCTTTCGCTCGGTGGTCCGGGAGTTCTTTGCGACCGACGTCGGGCCGTCATACCCGGAGTGGGAGAAGTCCGGCCGGCCGCCACGAGAGTTCTGGAATGCCGCCGGCGCGGTGGGGATCCTGGGGATCGGGGTGCCTGAGGAATACGGTGGGCTGCCCAACTCCAGCTTCAAGCACAGCGCCGTGGTGACCGAGGAAGCACAGCGAGCGGGGCTGGTGTTAGGTGGTGTTCGCGTTCAGACCGACATCTGCATGCCGTACTTCCTGGAGTATGCGACTGCCGACCAGCAGGCCCGTTGGTTACCGGACCTCGCCTCAGGCGCGGCGGTCAGCGCGCTGGCGATGACCGAGCCAGGCGCCGGGTCTGACGTCAAGGCAATGGGGACGCGGGCGGTCCGTGACGGCGACCATTACGTACTCAACGGCGCGAAGACGTTCATCACGAACGGGCTCAGTGCCGACCTCGTGATTGTGGCCGCCAAGACAGATCCGGCTGCCGGCAGGCAAGGGATCAGCCTGCTGGTCGTCGACGCTGATAGCTCGGGATTTGAACGCGGGCGCAAACTTGAGAAGATCGGTCTGCGGACCCAGGATCTGGCGGAGCTCGCGTTCACGGACGTGATCGTGCCGGTGAACAACCTGCTCGGTGAGGAGGGGCGCGGGTTCGACTACCTGACCAGCAACCTTGCGCAAGAGCGGCTCTCGATTGCTCTGAACTCGCAGGCAGCGGCGGTGGCTGCGCTGGCTGCTGCCGTCGCCGAGGTGGGCCAGATCGGGACGGTTGGGCAGACGGTGAAGTTTGAGCTCGCCAGCTGCCGCGCTGACGTCGAGGCGGGGCAGGCCCTTGCAGATGCGGCACTTGACCGCCACGTCACGGGCGAGCTCACGCCTGCAGACGCCGCGATCGTGAAGTTGTTCTGCACCGAGCTGCAAGGTCGGGTGACGGAGCGGTGTCTGCGAGCACTTGGACCGGCGGCGTACGCCCGTACGTCGGTAGTTGGTCGGGCTTTTGCTGACGCACGAGTCAGCCGGATCTACGGTGGCTCGAGCGAGATCATGAAAGTGATCACCGCTAAAGCAATGGGACTCTAAAAAGGGAGAAGCGCCGATGCGTGATGCAGTGATCGTTGATGCCGTCCGCTCGCCGATGGCGAAGGGCAAGGCGCCCAGGGACGGCAAGCCGGGCGGCGCGTTGTCCGGGATACACCCCGTGGAACTACTGGCTCAGACGCTAAAGGGCCTGCTTGACCGAAACGACTTCGACCCGGCCGAGGTCGACGACGTGATTATGGGTTGCGTCAGTCAGGTCGGCGAGCAAGCCGGCCCGGTCGGCCGCTGGGCGTGGCTCGCCGCCGGCCTGCCGGAGCATGTGCCTTCGACGACGATCGACCGCCGCTGCGGGTCTTCTCAGCAGGCTGCTGACTTCGCCGCGATGGGCGTGATGACTGGCGTTTACGACATCGTGATCGCCGGCGGCATCGAGTCGATGAGCCGGATCCCGATGGGTACCGCTCGGCTCGGTCAGGACTTCTATGGACCTTCGGTCGCCGAGCGCTACGCGCCGGGGCTGGTGCCGCAGGGGATCTCCGCCGAGCTGATCGCAAGCCGCTTCGGCCTCGAGCGGCATGAGCTCGATGTGTTCTCCGCGCGCTCGCATGCGACCGCCACGGCCGCCGACTTCAGCGGCGAGATCGTCCCGATCACGGTCACTAATGCCGACGGGGAAAGCACGGTGGTGACCGGTGACGAGACGGTCCGTCCGCAGACGACCGTCGAGGGGCTTGGGGAACTGCGCGCGGTGTTCGAAAGTCCCGAGTACAGCGAGCGCTTCCCGGAGATCGAGTGGCGGGTCACTGCCGGCAACTCGTCTCAGCTGACCGACGGCGCCAGTGCGCTGCTGATCATGAGCGCCGAGCGTGCCGAACAGCTTGGGCTGCGGCCACGAGCCCGCTATCACGCGATGGCGGTTGCGTCTGATGACCCGATCACGATGCTGACCGGGCCCCTTCCCGCTACCGAGAAGATCCTGAAGAAGACGGGTATGCGAATCGACGAGTTCGATCACATCGAGGTCAATGAGGCGTTCGCGCCGGTGCCGCTTGCCTGGCGCCAGCACTTCGACGCAGACCTGGAGAAGATCAACCCCCGTGGCGGTGCGATCGCGCTTGGCCATCCGCTCGGCGCCTCCGGCGCGAGGCTGATGACAAGCATGTTGGCGGGGCTCGAGCAGTCCGGTGGCCGCTGGGGATTTCAGACCATGTGCGAGGCCGGCGGAATGGCCAACGCGACGATCATCGAGAGGCTTGCATGAGGCTAGAAGGCAGTTCAGTTGTCGTCACCGGCGGCGCTTCCGGGTTGGGGTTCGCCACAGCTAAACGGTTTGCCGGCGCCGGCGCCAAGGTCCTGATCATTGACCTCCCGACCTCGGACGGCGAGCAGGTCGCGGCCGAGCACGGCTTCGTCTTCGCTGCCGCCGACGTCCGTGACGAACAGCAGATCGAAAGCGCCTTGGACCTTGCCTTGGAGTCCGGTCCACTGCGTGCGCTGGTCCATTGCGCCGGGCGCGGTGGTGCACTGCGCTTGGTCGACCGCGACGGCAACCCGGGCTCGCTCGAGCTGTACAGCGAGGTGATCGCGATCAACCTGATCGGCACGTTCAACGTGCTCCGCTTGGCGGCCGTGCGGATGGCCAAGAATGAACCGCTCGACGGCGACCGCGGCGTCGCGGTGCTTACGGCATCGGTGGCCGCGTTCGAGGGTCAGATCGGCCAGATCCCGTACGCCTCGTCGAAGGCCGGAATCGTCGGGATGACGATCGTCGCGGCGCGCGACCTTGCGAGTAAGGAGATCCGGGTGGTGACGATTGCGCCGGGCACGTTCGACACGCCGCTGCTGGCCCGCGTGCCGGAGGATGTGAGGGCGGGGTTGGCAAAAGCGGTGCCGCATCCGAGCCGGCTCGGTCATCCCGACGAGTTCGCCTCGCTGGCTCAGCACATCGTCGAGAACCCGGTGCTCAACGGCGAGACGATCCGTCTCGACGGGGCGATCCGGATGACCCCACGCTGATGGGCGAGCTGATCGGATACGAGGTCGCGGATCGGGTCGCGGTGATCACGATCAACCGCCCTGAGGTCCGCAACGCGATCAACTACCAGGCGGCGCAGGAGATGGCTGAGGCGCTCGATCGGTTTGACAGCGATCCTGAGGCCACCGTCGGAATCCTCACCGGGGCCGACGGGATGTTCTGCGCCGGGATGGACTTGAAGGCGATCTCCAGCGGTGGCAAGCGACCGATCAGCGAGTCCCGCGGTGCGTTCGGGATCTGCACGCACCCACCGGAGAAGCCGCTGATCGCCGCGGTCGAGCGGTTCGCGCTTGGCGGCGGCCTTGAGATCGCGCTGGCGTGTGACCTGATCGTCGTCGCTGACGACGCAAAGCTGGGCCTGCCGGAGGTCAAGCGTGGCCTCGTCGCGGCCGCCGGCGGCGTGCTCCGGCTCCCGCGCCTGATCCCGCGCGCGATAGCGAAGGAACTGGTCCTGACGGGCGACCCGTTGTCGGCGCAACGGGCACTGGAGCTCGGGCTCGTCAGCAGCGTGACCTCGCCGGGTGAGGCGCTGGCCGGCGCCCGTTCGTTGGCCGCGCGGATCGCCGTCAACGCGCCGCTTGCTGTTCGCACGGCGAAGCGACTGGTCGATGAGTCCGCTGATTGGTCGATCACAGAGGCGTTCGAGCGCCAGCATCCGCTGGTTCAGGTGGTCCGCGAGTCAGATGACGCGCGTGAGGGAGCACTCGCGTTCGTCGAGAAGCGCCCACCGGTGTGGACAGGCAAATGACACTTGGTGCTCGTCCAACTGCCGATCCGGCGTTGCTCGATGACGAGCACCTCTCCTACCGGGACAGCGCTCGGGCATTCCTTGCCCGGCATGTCGTTCCCGGTTACGCAGCCTGGGGTAAGACGCGGACGATCCCGCGAGAACTGTTGCAACGCGCGGCAGAGGACGGATTCTTCGGGATGTCAGTGCCGGAGACGTTTGGCGGTCTTGAGGTCGCCGACCCACGCTTCGGTGCGGTTCTGGCAGCGGTGGGGATGGAGGCCGGTACGCCGGCGCTTGCGCTCGTCTTGGCGCGTCACAACGACGTCGCCGTTCCGCTGCTGACGCGCTTTGGCACTGACGCACTGCGCGAGCGTTGGCTCGGTGGAATGGCGACCGGCGAGGTGTTGGCTGCCGTCGTTGAGGGCTCCGTGACCGTCGACGGTGGGGTGATCGATGGCAGTGCCGCTTTTGTGGTCGCGGGCGCTCAGGCGGATCTGCTGCTCGTGGTCGCAGGTGACGAGGTGGTGCTGGTCGATCCTGCCGAATCAGGGGTGCGGATCGCGCCAAGCCCGGCCGGGGTCGGCCTTGACGCGGCGGCCTTTGCCGACATCACCTTTGAGCGCGTGCCCGGCGTCGCTCTTTCACCCGGCGCAGCCGCTGAGGCGGCGATCGCACTGGACCTCACACACGCGGTGACCGCTGCCGGCGGTGCCCAGGCGGCGCTGGCCCTGTCGGTTGAGTACGTGCGAGATCGCCGGGTGTTCGGCGTCTCGCTCGCGACACTTGAGAACACGCGCACGGTCGTCGCCGGGATGGCGTCAAGCGCTGGATCTGCCTCGGCGTTCGCCGACAGTTGCCTACGAGCGAGAGTGGAGGGCCGGCTGACGGCACCGGTTGCCGCGGCCGCCGCGCACCACTGCATCCACTCCTACTGCGCCGTCGTCGATGCCGGCGTACAGCTACACGGTGGCTATGGCTACATCCTTGAGTATCCGATCGCGCAGGCCTACGCCGACGCTCAGTTCTGGCAGCTTCAGGGTGGCGTCGCGCAGCTGCGGCGCGAAGCTATCGCCGCTCCGCTGCTCGACTAGGCACCGCTCCACAGCCCGCTGATCGGTACGGCAGCGAGACGATCGCCGAACGGCAAGGCGTGCTCCCCTGTGTACATCACGATCCCGAGCTTGAAGCGGTCGCCAAGTTTGTCGCGTAGGTGCACGAGTCCGCGAAAGTCGCGAGCGGTGACGGTCGCAGCTGCCTTCACTTCGACGCCGGCGATCGAACCGTCGCGTCGTTCAAGCACGACATCCACTTCTCGGCCGTCGCGGTCGCGGAAGTGGAATAGCTGCGGGACCTCGGTCTGCCATGCGGCTTGGCGGAGCAACTCCACTACAACGAAGCTCTCGATCACGGGTCCAGCGAGGTTGCCGTCGGCGGCCAGGCGGTGCTGGCCGGCTCCGATTAGGTGACAGAGAAGCCCGCTGTCGGCGATCATCGACTTTGGTGTCTTGATGGTGCGGCTGAGCAGGTTTGTGCTCCACGCCGGCAACCGGACACTGAGAAAGAGGGTCTCAAGGAGCGACATGTAGGTTCGAACTGTGCTGGCAGGGAGGGCCAGGTCTCGGGCGAGGCTGTCGATGTTCATCAGTGAGGATGATGTTGCGGCGACGGCCAGCAACAGTCGGCGGAGGTTGTCCTGATCGTGGACACGCGCGATCGAACTCAGATCCCGCTGGATGACCGTGTCGAGATAGCTGTCGAAGAATCTTGCGCGGCGGATCTCGGAGCGCTCTCTCGCCTCCGGATATCCCCCGGCTGCCACCACGCCGGCGTAGGCGGCCCGGCCAATACCGGATCCCGGAGCCCGTGGCCAGTCACCGTCGAGCAGCTCGGACACGAATGTGCTGCCGCGGCCCTGCGGTTCGCTCTGTGTGAACGGACCGAGTCGTAGGTACTCCGCGCGGCCAGTCAGCGCGTCGGCGATCCGGGGTGCGGTCAGGATGTTCGCGGAGCCCGTCAGCAGGTACTGACCAGGCCGCTGGTCTTGGTCGACCCGCGCCTTGATCGCGAGCAGCAGATCAGGCACTCGTTGAATCTCATCGATGACGACCGGCGTAGCGTGAGTTACGACGAACCCAGTGGGGTCGGCGCTGGCGGCGGCCCTGGTCGCAGAGTCGTCCAACGTCAGTACCGTCGTCCCCGGTCGAGCAGCAGCGACGCTGTTCACCAGCGTGCTTTTTCCGACCTGCTGAGCGCCGAGGACCACCACGACCCTCGTGTCGTCTAGCGCTTCTAGGACCCGTGGCTCAAGCGCCCGCGGAATCATTGGCGGCAACCTTCTCAGGTTCGGCGGATCCGCGGTTTGTACATCGGCAGATCCACAGAATACTCCTCGGCAGTTCCGCGGAACCGACGAGCTGGGTTCCCGCGGTGCGACTGATGCTTTAGGGGGTAAGCGTCAGACGCTGGTTGGTGGAGTACTTCGTTTATTGGCGAAGCTGACGAGCGCGGCCTGCAACGGGCCAGGCGCTTCAAACATCGGGTAATGACCGCATGACGGGAGGGTGACGAGGCGCCCATCAGTCAGACGCTGCTGTAGCCACTCCGCGCCGGACAGCGGCGTAACCGGGTCGGAGTCGCCTACGACCTGAAGGACGGGGAGCTGGATCTGCGGGAGCAAGGCGACGAGATCCGTCGTCAGGTACGACTCGTAACAGGCGACGGCGGCCCACGACGGCATCTGCAATTGCACACCGAGCATGAACTCGACGACATTCGGGTCGGGCTGGTTCGCGAAGCCAGAGATGAAGTTCCGGTAACGCGAGCCGATCCGGTCCTCCAGTTCGCCGCGGACCAGCGCCGGCAACAGCTTGTCCGCCGGCGGACCGAATGGAAACTCGGCGCTCCGACTCGCCCGCACGCCGTTTGAGCCGACGAGGACCAAGCGTCCGAGCCGCTCCGGCGAAGCAGCGGCGAGCCGGAGCGAGACCTGCGCTCCGAACGACCAGCCGACGAGCGTCACAT
>Ga0302314_10019392_pt1 | contig 11302 bp, 11 predicted proteins | sample III_Palsa_N2_3_FD_200533 | JGI IMG/M metagenome (GOLD analysis project Ga0302314, IMG submission 200533) | Peat permafrost microbial communities from Stordalen Mire near Abisko, Sweden - III_Palsa_N2_3 | ecosystem: Environmental > Terrestrial > Soil > Palsa > Peat permafrost | place: Sweden... | reverse complement strand
GGTTTTCGGAAGCCGCACTGCCGCTGGTGACGCCCTATCTCGACATCGTGCGGGCCTTCAATACCAAGGCCGAGCTGAAGGCCTATCCGGGATCGCCGCTGATCGCGCGTGCGCTGCTGCGGCCGCAGGACCGGCTGACCGCCTGCGAAGTCGAGCCGAAGGCGCGCAAGCACCTGATCGACGCGCTGCGCCGCGACAGCCAAGCCCGGGTGGTCGACCTCGACGGCTGGACCGCGCTGCCGGCCTTCGTGCCGCCGAACGAGCGGCGCGGCCTGGTGCTGATCGATCCGCCGTTCGAGCAAAAGGACGAGTTCGAGCGCATGGCCGACGGCTTTGTCGAAGCCTTCGGCAAATGGCCGACCGGCAGCTATCTGCTGTGGTACCCGGTGAAAAGCCGCCGCGCCACCGATGGCCTGGCGCGCCTTGTCGCCGAGGCGGTCGGTAGCGGCCCGTCGCCGGGAAAATGCCTGCGTCTGGAGTTCAGCGTGGCGCCGCAATCCACCGAGCCCGGCCTGACCTCGGCCGGTCTTCTGATCGTCAACCCGCCATGGACGCTTTCGGCCGAGCTCAAGACCATCCTGCCCGAACTCGAAAAGCCGCTCGGCCTCGGCGGCGCCGGCCGCTTCCGGCTTGAGACGCCCAAACCTTAGCCGGCGAGCGTTGGACCAGGCTCTTGCCACCCCCTCAAGCCGACGTGAATAGTCCGATTGAGCCGTAGGCAATTTGCCGGGAACCGTATTATGCTCAGGTCCATTAGGATCGGCTTTACGTTCCGCTTCCGCGAATGGTAGCGGCGGAGTGACAAGGCCTCGCATATTTCAAGGCGGATCGGCGTTATCAGCCCAAACCGTCAGGTGGCCAGGCCAAGCTTTCCGGCAACGAATATCCGGTCGGACCGATACGCTGGCGCGTAACGGCGAAAGCATGACGGGGGAGGAGTTTCCCGATGGCCATGACTGGGACGGTCAAGTTCTTCAACGGAGAACGTGGCTATGGCTTCATCAAGCCCGATGACGGCGGCCGCGATGTGTTCGTTCACATCACGGCAGTCGAGCGGGCCGGATTGAAGGACCTGATCGAAGGACAGCGGATCACATTCGAGGTCGAACCGGACAAGAAGGGCAAAGGTCCCAAGGCGGTCAATCTGGTGATTTCGTAGAGCATTTTCGAGCGCCGTTGCTTCATCCTTCGAGACGCGCGCAAGAGCGCGCTCTTCAGGATGAGGCTAATTACAGCCTCATGGTGAAGAGCCGCGAAGCGGCGTCTCGAACCATGGAGTTATTGGGATCAGAACAAAAAAATCCCGGCCGCGACGCGGCCGGGAGGTTGCGATAGGATTTTTTCTTGTTGCTATCAGAAGTGATAGTTGACGCCGGCGCGCACCAATCCGAACCGGTAGGCGTTCGACACGCCGGTGATGGTGAAATTGTCACTGGCCAGATCGACATAGAGATATTCGATCTTGGCGGTCCAGTTTTGGGCGAGGCCGACTTCGGTGCCGACGCCCAAGGTCCAGCCGACATTGGTGTGGGTTTCCGACAGGCCGAACGTCTCGGCGCGCAATTCGCCGAACGCCAGACCGCCGGTGCCGTAAAACAGGATGTTGTTGAAGGCGTAGCCGACCCGGCCGCGCACCGTGCCGAACCACGGGTTGGAGAACTTCCACGGCGCAAAGGTATCGTCGGCGCCGGTGGCCTGGATGTCGCCTTCGATGCCGAACACCAGCGGACCCTGCTGCTGCCAGTTGTAGCCGCCCTGCACGCCGCCGACGAAACCGGACGGCTTGGTCGGGTTGTTCTCGACCGTGCCCCAAGCATAGCCGAGATTACCGCCGAGATAGGGACCGGCCCAGCTATAGCTGTTGAGCGGCTGATTGACGGTGTAGGGCGCGCGCGATCCATACGACAGATCGGCCGCCTGCGCGACACCAGCCCAACCCGCCGCGAGCGCCGCCACGGCCCCCCAAACGATCCTGCTGCTCATGCTACTCTCCCAACGCGACTGCCGTGACCGCACAGCGCCAAAACGCGACCCCGCATGGTTACGGAATTCCACTTTTTACTGATAAGATTTATCGAGACTTTTAAGTTAAAGGGTTGTTAAGGCCTGCCGCCCGCCGCTTCTCGTTCTTAAAAAAGCGTTACCGGCGCGTTTGCCGTGCCGCGCGACCGCCCTCCCGATGCGCGCATCTGCGCCGCCTGGAGCGCTGGCGATGCGGGCTCCCAACGCTTAGTTTAGGCCGATGGATCACGATTCTACCGATAGCCCGAAGGCATCTGGCCCGCGGACCGCACATCGCGGTTCCGAGCCGGATTTGCCGTCGGATCTGCCGCCGCAGGAGGCGGTCGCCGGAGATGTCGATCCCGCCGCAGCCGGCGCCGAGGACGACGACGAAGCGCGGCTGCCGGAGCTTGCCGAGGACAGCAACGAGGCGATTGCGGAAGGCCCGCTGGCGATCGGCCATGCCGCGATCGAGAACGCGGTACGGCTCGCCCCGACCTCGCCCGGCGTCTACCGCATGCTCAATGCGGCCAGCGACGTGCTCTATGTCGGCAAGGCCAAGAACATCCGCAAGCGGCTGTCGTCCTATGCGCGGGTGACCGCGGTGCAGCCGGCGCGCATCATGCGCATGATCGCGGCCACGGTGACGGTCGAGATCATCTCGACCACAACCGAGACCGAAGCGCTGCTGCTCGAAGCCAACCTGATCAAGCAGTTGCGGCCGCGCTTCAACGTACAACTGCGCGACGACAAGTCGTTTCCCTACATTCTGATCACCGGGGATCACTGGGCGCCGCAAATCCTCAAGCATCGCGGCGCGCAGTCGCGGCCCGGACGCTATTTCGGGCCGTTCGCCTCGGCCGGCGCGGTCAATCGCACCATCACGGCGCTGCAGCGCGCCTTCCTGGTGCGCTCCTGCACCGATTCGTTTTTCGAAAGCCGCACCCGGCCCTGCCTGCTTTATCAAATCCGGCGCTGCTCGGGGCCGTGCACCGGCGAGATCGATTTTCCCGGCTACACCGAGCTGGTGCGCGAGGCCAAGGATTTCCTCTCCGGCCGCAGCCGCCTCGTCAAGCAGGAGCTGGCGGCCGAAATGGAAAAGGCCTCGGCCGAACTCGCGTTCGAGACCGCGGCACTTTATCGCGATCGCCTCGCGGCTTTGTCCGCGATCCAGTCGCAGCAGGGCATCAATCCACACACCGTGGAGGAAGCCGACGTGTTCGCCATCCATCAGGAGGGCGGCTATTCCTGCGTCGAGGTGTTCTTCTTCCGCACCGGGCAGAACTGGGGCAACCGCGCCTATTTCCCGCGCGCCGAGAAATCCTTCACCCCCGAAGAGGTATTGAGCTCGTTTCTGGCGCAGTTTTACGACGACAAGCCGCCGCCGAAACTGGTGCTGCTGTCGCACGCCATCGAGGAAAACGAACTGCTGGCCAACGCGCTCTCGATCAAGGCCGGGTTCAAGGTGGAAGTGTCGACGCCGCAGCGCGGCGAGAAAAAAGAGCTGGTGACGCACGCGCTGACCAATGCGCGCGAGGCGCTCGGCCGCAAGCTCGCCGATACCGCCACCCAAAGCCGGCTGCTGCAGGGCATGGTCACGACGCTCGGCCTGCCGCATCCGCCGAAGCGGATCGAGGTCTATGACAACAGCCATATCCAGGGCACCAACGCGGTCGGCGCCATGATCGTGGCCGGCCCGGATGGTTTTATCAAAAACCAGTACCGCAAGTTCAACATCAAGTCCGAAGGCCTGACGCCGGGCGACGACTACGCCATGATGCGCGAGGTGCTGCAGCGGCGCTTCAAGCGGCTGATCAGCCCGCCGGAGGGTGACGCCGCCAGGGCCGGTTCTAACAAGGTCCCGGCGGACGACGATTCGTTTCCGCAATGGCCCGACCTCGTGATCATCGACGGCGGCCGCGGCCAGCTCAATGCCGTCAGGGAGATCTTCGAGGGGCTCGGCCTGACCCAGGTGTCACTCTTGGCAGTCGCCAAGGGGCCGGACCGCGATGCCGGGCGCGAAACCCTGTTCATGCCGGACCGCGAGCCGCTCAAGCTTGAGCCGCGCGACCCGGTGCTGTATTTCATCCAGCGGCTGCGCGACGAGGCGCATCGTTTCGTGATCGGCTCCCACCGCAAACTGCGCAAAAAGGACATTCGCGAGGCCGGTTTGCAGGAAATCCCCGGCATCGGCCCGTCACGCAAACGTGCCCTACTGCATCACTTCGGAACCCTGAAGGAGATCGAGCGGGCATCGATCGCCGATCTCGGTAAGGTTCCGGGCGTCAGCGCCGAAAGCGCCCGCAAGATTTTCGAGTTTTTCCACGCCAAGCCGGGTTAAATAGCGCCGGGTTAGGAGTGGATTTCGCGTCACGTTTATACCTTCTGTAACGGTTCACCTGCACCGCAAGGTTGACCTTCATGCTTCAGCGGTATTGGTAAGGCCGATGAACATTGCCACGACCCGAGGGACCACGAAAACCCTGTCCCTGCCGAATATCCTGACCTACGCCCGGATCGCCGCGATTCCGGTGGTGGTTGGCTGCGTCTACGCTGAATCCATCATGGAAGGCCCATTATGGTTGCGCTGGGTGGCGCTGGCGGTATTCATCGCCGCCGGCATTACCGACTATCTGGATGGCTATTATGCGCGGATCTGGCACCAGCATTCGGCGTTCGGCCGCATGCTCGACCCGATCGCCGACAAGCTCCTGGTCGCATCCTGCCTGCTGATGCTGGCGGCGGACAACAGCATCCATGGCTGGACGCTGTGGGCCGCGATCGTGATCCTGTGCCGCGAAATCCTGGTGTCGGGCCTGCGCGAATATCTCGCCGCGCTGCGCGTCAGCGTTCCCGTCACCAAGCTCGCCAAATGGAAAACCACCATCCAGTTGGTCGCGATCGGCTTCCTGATCGCGGGCGAAGCCGGCGAGCAGATTTTGCCACCGACCACGATGATCGGCATCGTGCTGCTGTGGATTTCGGCGATCTTCACGATCTATACCGGCTGGGATTATTTCCGCGCCGGCATCCATCACCTCATCGAAGAGGATGAGGCATGAAGGTGAAGTATTTCGCCTGGGTGCGCGAACGGGTCGGGATGGCCGAGGAAACCATCGAGCCGCCGGCGGATATCCGCACCGTCAACGACCTGATGGCTTGGCTGGCGCGGCGCAATGAGGCCTATGCCCATGCCTTCGAGGCCCCGCGGGTGATCCGCGCCGCGATCGACCACGCCCATGTCAAATCCGACAGCATCATCGCCGGCGCCCGCGAGATTGCGTTCTTCCCGCCGATGACCGGCGGCTGAATCATTTTATGACATCGCGATGATCCCATGACTTCTAATGTGACCATCCGCATCCAGGAAGCCGATTTCGACGTCGCGCAGGAGATCGCCGCGCTTTCGCGCGGGCGGACCGATATCGGTGCTGTGGTCAGCTTCAGCGGCATCTGCCGGGGCAGCGATGACGGCAAGACCCTCGCCGCGCTGACACTGGAGCACTATCCAGGAATGGCGGAGGCCGAGATCGAGAGGCATGCCGCGACCGCGATGTCGCGCTGGCCGCTGACGGGCCTGACCGTGATTCATCGCGTCGGCCGCATCCTACCCGGCAAAAATATCGTGCTGGTGGTGACCGCTTCGGCGCATCGGCAGGCTGCGTTCGAGGCGGCGGAGTTTCTGATGGATTATCTCAAAGCCAACGCACCGTTCTGGAAGCGCGAGGAAGGCGCCGACGGAACCAGTTGGGTCGAGGCCCGACAGCATGATGATGCGGCCGCGGCACGCTGGACCAAATCCTGATGGCCAAACGGGCAAGACCGGCGGCCACGCGCAGCCGGGCGGTATCGAAACCCTCCAAAGCCACCGCGCATAAGGCCACGGCGAAACTCCCGAAGGTCGCACCCGGCGAATTGCTGACGCTGCTGGATTTCGTCCGCTATGCGGTCAGCCGTTTCGTCGAGGCCAAGCTGGTGTTCGCGCATGGCACCACCGATCCGGTGGCCGAGGCGGCGTTTCTGGTCTGCGAAACCCTGCATCTGCATCCCGACCAGTTCGAGGCCTTCGCGACCGCACGCGTCACCGGGACCGAAGCCCAAGCAATCCTCGGTCTGATCGCGCGCCGCATCGCGACCCGAAAACCCGCCGCCTATTTGGTCAACAAGATCTACATGCGCGGGCTGCCGTTCTATGTCGACGAGCGTACCATCGTGCCGCGCTCCTTCATCGGCGAATTGCTGGATTCCCATTTCAGCGGCGAAGGCGACGACGAAGGCGGCTCGCTGATCGACGATCCCCTGTCGGTGCGCCGCGTGCTCGACCTCTGCACCGGATCGGGCTGTCTTGCGGTCCTGGCGGCACGCGCATTTCCCCATGCGCAGATCGACGCTGTGGATATTTCAAAGGACGCCCTCGAGGTCGCCGCGCGCAACGTCGCCGATTATGGCCTCGAAGACCGGGTGACGTTGCATCAAGGCGATCTGTTCAAGCCGCTCGCCGGCCGGCGTTACGACCTGATTATTTCCAATCCGCCTTACGTCGACGCGCAAGGCATGGCCGAGCTGCCGCGCGAGTGCCGCGCCGAGCCGAAACTCGCCTTCGACGGCGGCGCCGACGGGATCGAGATCGTCCGCCGCATCTTGCAGGCGGCCAAACAGCATCTGACGCCCGAGGGCGGCCTGCTGTGCGAGATCGGCCGCTGCCGACCAGCGCTGGAGACCGCTTACCCCAACACCGATTTTCTCTGGCTCGAGACCGAAGACTCCGATGGCGAGGTGTTTTGGGCCGGTGCCCCCGATTTGTGAGCGATTTTGCCGCATTTGGGCCGATTAATCACAAGGGTCGTTCACTATGTCGGGAACCGGAAATAGCCGCCCATCAGGCGATAAGCGTGATAACAAAGGTCAGCGTCCCCTTAACGGAAGTCCTCCGGGGCTATGTGTGCGATGGCCGGTCCGATTGTTCCGCAGGAGTTTCTGAAGGCCGAAAATGTCGGTCTGCGCATGCTGCTTGAGCAGGCGAATATCGATGCCAAGACACTGCTGGCGCAGTCGGGGATCGAGGCCGAGCAGCGCGAGGCCGCCGACAAGCTGCAAAAACTGATCCTGGAAGAACTGCACCACCGCATCAAGAACACGCTGGCGACCGTCAGCGCGATCGCCTCGCAAAGCCTGCGCACCGCCGACAGCATCGAGCACGGCCAGGAGGCGATCGAGAGCCGGCTGCTGGCGCTGGGCCGGGCGCATGATCTCTTGCTGCAGGTGCAATGGTCGAGCGCCAGCCTTTTGCACATCATACAGCGCGCGACCGAACCCTATGACAGCAAGGGCGAAGGAAAATTCTCGATTCAGGGGCCGGACCTCAAGATCACCTCCGGCGCCGTGATCTCGCTGGCGATGACGCTCAACGAGCTCTGCACCAACACCACGAAATTCGGCGCGCTGTCGGAGACGGCGGGACGCATCGAGATCGCCTGGTCGATCGATGCGAAAAATGAGCGGCTGCACTTGACCTGGACCGAAAAAGACGGCCCCGCGGTCCACCCGCCGACCCGGCGAAGCTTCGGCACAAGGCTGATTGAGACGCTCGGCAAGCAGTTGAACGGCAAGGTCGAACTGGACTATGCCCCGGGCGGCTTCGTCTATGCCCTCGATGTGCCGCTGAGTGCCCTTAAAACCGGCCCACTGAGTTGAAATAACAGGCCGGCTAACCGGTTTCCGTCACGGTGCGAAGCTGATAGGTTTCACCCAGCCACTCCCGAAAACCTAAAGAGGCCCCCCATGCTCGACAAGAGCCCCCGTCCCGCCGGCGTCAACGTACCCAACGACCTTGCCGCGCACTGGATGCCGTTTACCGCCAACCGGGCCTTCAAGAAGGCGCCGCGGCTGCTCGCCGGCGCCAAGGACATGCATTATTTCACCGTTGACGGCCGCACCATCATCGACGCCGCCGCCGGCATGTGGTGCTGCAATGCCGGCCATGGCCGCACCCAGATTTCCTCGGCGATCGCCAAGCAGGCCGAAGCGCTGGATTACGCCCCGCCGTTCCAGTTCGGCATTCCGCAGGCCTTCGAGCTTGCCAGCCGCATCGCCGATCTGGCGCCGAAAGGGCTCGATCACGTGTTCTTCTGCAATTCCGGCTCGGAGGCTGCCGATACCGCGCTCAAGATCGCGCTGGCCTATCACCAGATCCAGGGCCAGGGCAGCCGTACCCGCCTGATCGGCCGCGAGCGCGGCTATCACGGCGTCGGCTTCGGCGGCACCTCGGTCGGCGGCATCGTCAACAACCGCAAGATGTTCGGAACGCTGCTGGCCGGCGTCGACCACCTGCCCCACACCTATGACCGCGACAAGCAGGCCTTCACCAAGGGCGAGCCGGAATATGGCGCGCATTTCGCCGACGAACTGGAGCGTCTGGTCAACCTGCACGGCGCCTCCACCATCGCCGCCGTCATCGTCGAGCCGATGGCCGGATCGACCGGCGTGTTGCCGGCGCCCAAGGGCTACCTCAAGCGGCTGCGCGAGATCACCCAGAAGCACGGCATCCTGTTGATTTTCGACGAAGTCATCACCGGTTTTGGGCGGCTCGGCTTCGCCTTCGCCGCCGAACGTTACGGCGTGCTGCCGGACATGCTGACCTTCGCCAAGGGCATCACCAATGGCGCCGCGCCCATGGGCGGTGTGCTCGTGCGCGACACCATCTATGAAGCCTTCATGACCGGCCCGGAACACGCGGTCGAGCTGACCCACGGCTATACCTATTCGGCGCATCCTTTGGCCTGCGCCGCCGCACTTGCCACGCTCGACATCTACCGCGACGAAAAACTGTTCGAGCGCGCGGGCAAGCTCGAAGGCAAATTCGCCGACGCCGTGATGACGCTGAAGAACGAGCCCGGCGTGCTCGACATCCGCACCGTCGGCCTGACCGGCGCCATCGACCTTGCGTCGCGCCCGGACCTGCCGGGCAAGCGCGGCTTCGACGGGCTCAACAGCGCGTTCCACGACAACGACCTGATGCTGCGCGTCGCGGGCGACACCCTGGCACTGACGCCGCCGCTGATCGTCACCGAGGAACAGATCGGCGAGATCGTCGAGAAGGTCGCCAAGGTGATCCGCGCCACCGCGTAGGATGGCGTAGCGTTTCTCGGACGCGGTGCAGCCTGGGCGATGCGGCGCATCGTCCGGCTTTACGCTGCTCCGCAGAGCCGGGACCCATCATCCGGCACAAAGTATGGACCCCGGATCAGTAGCGCATCACTTCGTGCTGCGCTGCATCCGGGGAACGCGCCTCCGCCTCCTCGTCGGAACCTTCGAAACCAATCCACGTTCAACCACGGCAGCGGCGCTGATGTCGCTGCCGTGGAGATCGGGACATGCTGGCGCCATCGAGCGGCTTGCTGCGCACCGGGCTAGCTCTCAAGCTCAGCCAGATCAAGCTCGCGACGCGATCTTATCTGCGCGATCGGACCAACCAGGCGACCGGCACCGTTAACTCCTACGCCATCGCCGCCGGGCTGTTTGCGGCTGCGGCAATTTTTCTACTCGCGGCCTGCATGGTCGGCGTCATGGCGCTGTTTCGCTGGATTGAGATTCATTACGGAAGGTTTCCAGCGTTCGGCGCGGTCGGTGCCTTGCTGTTGGCAATAGCCGCCATCTGCGCCGCCTTGGCGGCCAACACGCTCAAGCGCCCGCCGCCGCGTTTTCCGAGCCTCACCAGCCGCCTGCGCGTCGCAATCAGGTCAAATCCGCTCCATCCCGATCAGATCGAAGCCGCGCGGGACACCGCCGCCGGGATTCTGCTGGCTCCTTCCGCGCCGGTTACGCGTGGTAACCGCAAACGGACCGGACCGCGGCCGAGGCGGGACAGCCGGCAGATGCAGGCTGGCCTGATTTTAGTGGCGACATTGCTGGGCTGGGCCGCCGCGCGACGACGGCAGCAGGCGCGACGAACAGTAGTCTGATGCCCGACCGGCGATCGGAATCCACCGATAATTTGCTGTTGATCGCGGCGACAACGATCCTGATCCTGACCGCGCAACGCTATTTCCAGGCAGCCGCCCGATTGACATCGGATTCTCGCCTTTCGAGTCCGGCGATCACCCGCCCCGGCGGTTTCGTGCGCGAATTATCGCAGCACGGACGGGGACGGTTTTCCGGCAGCCCGCTGCACATTCCGTGGGCCGGCTGGAAGGACATCCTGTGGCGCACCTATGTGCGAACCGGCGAGGACCGCCTGCTCGCCATTGCCGCCGGCGTGGTGTTCTTCGGCCTGCTTGCGGTGTTTCCGGCGATCACCGCGCTGGTGTCCTGCTACGGCCTGTTCGCCAATCCCTCGACCATCGGCGCCAATCTGCAGACCCTGGCGCTGATGCTGCCGGAGGGTTCGTTCCAGATCGTGCAGGACCAGATTACGCGAGTGCTCGACAAAGGCGGCACGGCACTCGGCGCGACCTTTCTGTTCGGCCTCGTTCTCGCGGTCTGGAGCGCCAATGCCGGCGTCAAGGCGGTGATCGACGCCCTCAACGTCGTCTATGAGGAGCGGGAGAAACGCAGCTTCATCCGTTTGAACCTGCTCTCGCTGGCGTTCACCAGCGGAGGCATCGCCGCATTGTTGCTGATGGTCAGCGCGGTGGTGGCGTTTCCATTGGCGCTCGATCATGCCGGCCTGGCGCCGCAGAGCCAGTTCATCGTCAGCCTGGCGCGATGGCCGCTGCTTTTCATGATCCTGCTGGCCGCCCTCGGCGTGCTCTACCGGTTCGGACCGAGCCGGCGGGCGGCACGGTGGGAATGGCTTGGTGTCGGCACCCTGGCGGCCGCCGTGCTCTGGATCATCGGCTCTTCGTTACTGTCGTGGTATCTGTCGAACTTCGGAAATTACAACGCCACCTATGGTTCGCTGGGCGCGGCCATCGGCCTGATGATGTGGATGTGGATGTCGGCGATCATCGTGCTGTGCGGCGCCGAGCTGAACTCCGAAATCGAACATCAGACCGCGCGCGACACCACCGTCGGGCATCCAAAACCGCTCGGCGACCGCGGCGCCGTGATGGCCGATACGCTCGGACCCGCGACTCCGCATTCGCCCAAAGAACACTAGCCCCGCGAATCAACATTGATGCTAAGCTTGCCGCGCTTGGGGGAAGCGCGGCTGGTTTTTGCTTTCTAGTTCCGCATCTTGCCAGGCGTAGGGGGACTCGAGGGCGTTGCGCGCAACATGATCCGCATTTCCACGATTTTTATCGCCATCTGCATGGTGCTGGTCGCAGCGTCGCTCGGCCTCGTCCTGTATTCGGTCGCCGGC
>Ga0302314_10019390_pt1 | contig 11303 bp, 12 predicted proteins | sample III_Palsa_N2_3_FD_200533 | JGI IMG/M metagenome (GOLD analysis project Ga0302314, IMG submission 200533) | Peat permafrost microbial communities from Stordalen Mire near Abisko, Sweden - III_Palsa_N2_3 | ecosystem: Environmental > Terrestrial > Soil > Palsa > Peat permafrost | place: Sweden... | reverse complement strand
TTTGACACCTGTTCCCATGAAACCTCCGCAGTGCGAATCGGCGCACCACGACATCGAGTCACAGTTCAGGGCGATTGGGAATCCCCTAGCGAGTCGAGGGCAATGCGGGTTGGTATAAAGGCCAGAACCGCCCCATTCTGAGAACAGGGCGGTTCCAAGTTCAACTATACCTCGCTCCAAGGCCGATCAGCTGACCGAGCCTTCAGACGGATCGCCTGCTCAACTACTCCAGTTTGCGTATTTCTCGCAAATCTTGTTCGTGGATTTTCCTTTTTCGGTCTCCGAGAACTTGGCTAGATCGCCCTTGAAGTCCTCCGGGGTCTCATTCCACATACAGGTGCACCATGCTTGAGCCTTGGACTGCCCGGCGATCGGGCTCTTGGCGTCACCGCCTTCGTACTGGCTCGCAGAGTATTTCAGGCAGGCAGTGTATTGGGCATCGCCAGCCGGAACTGTATTGTATTCGTCCGCCGCCATCGCCGTCGTCGCAAAGGCCAGCCCGACAGTCGCGGCCGCCAACTGAAGAAGTATTTTCACGGCGTTCTCTCCCAAATATTGAATACCCCCGGGCATTTTCTACACCCCTTGCCATCGGATGGAAAGGCGGCGCTCAAAATCGGACGATGATCATGGAAATCCGAGGCTTGATGAATTGTGCCCGTGCTCGGGCAATGACCCGGTGACGTGGCGCAACACCGCCGTTTGCCCGGCGAGCCGCGATCTGGACAACCCCAGGCAGTTTGGGCAATCTCGATACACAGCCACGGAACGCGGCCCACAGGTTCCCGCGCCGGATTGGACCAACCGCAACAGGTGATGCCGTGCTGGCCAAATCGGCGAAAAGGACGACAGGCAAGGGCCTCGCCAGAGCCTGTATCCTTCTCGGCATTGCCTTGTGTCATGCGGTGCTGATTGGGCTGATGGTCCATCTGACGGCGCAGCGGATGCAGGTGGTTCCGGCCGGAATCATCACATTCCTCAGCATGCCGCCACCGCCGGCGCGGCCACCACCCCCGGCGGCGTCCGATGCGACGCATGATTCGAGCGCCGCAGCGACCCCGATTCCGCCGACGCCGATGCCAAACCAGAACCGCCCAAGGCAGCAGGTCCGGGCGGCTCTTACGGGTCAGGCTGCCCCGCACGATCCCTGCGCCCCGCCCGCCACCAATGACCGGACCCAGCCTCGGGATCCGGCCTGCGATCCGCAGGCCGGGAACGGCAGACCCGTGCAACTCAACCTGCCGGGTGGCTTTCACCAGGATGACGGCGGCGCCATCGTGCCAAATCAGGCCAGCCTCTTTGCGCTGCTGCCGCCCGACACGCCCGAGCGGATCCAGCAGGATGCAGCGCGGCATTACGCAGCGCTGATCGACGTCTTCGGCCCGCCCTACCCGGCGCTCAACTTCAACGACCCCTATGAGAAGGGGCCGCTCATCCAGTTTGTCGAGGATCGCCTGGCGAAAGCGCCGCTGACGCCACAGACCACGCTCAGAGAGCAGGGGCCGGCCCCGCTTGGGGCGAATTAGCCGTGTCGGATCATCGAAGATGGCGAGGTGCGCCTCCTGGTCGGCCAGCCCCACCATGTCAGTACGCTGCAGCACTTCGCCACCAAACCCGTGTACCGCTCTCCGAGCGACACTTGAACATGCGCAGGCGCATGTGTATGTTTTGTCTCTTAGAGGAGGTGCCGAACACGGTCATGGCGGTGGTTTCAAACACAGAAGTTCGCGGGACACGGTTGACGACTCTGGTCAGCAACGCGGATGGGCAAATGATAGCCCGGCAGGCGGAAGCCGCCGGCTTGTCGATCAGCGCCTATTTGCGCGATCGCGCGCTCGGCATCGAGCCCGATGCCGCCGAACAGGCAGCGCTGCGCCAGGTCGATACCTTGATCGATCGGATCGAGTCGAACCTCGATAGCGCCGTCGCGGAGCTGTCGGCGGTAATGGCCCGCATGGCGGCGACATGACCGACTGGTTCGACCGGATTGCCCGGCTGGCCGCACTCGGCGAGCGCGTCACGGGTCTGACCGACGGTGTCAAGAGCCTGGCCAAGAAGGTCGAGGATCATCAATCCCGGATCGTCCGACTGGAGACGATCATCGAGATCGCACGACCCGATGGCGCCGTGCTGCGGATCGCCCGGGACAACGCGTCCGATACCTAATCCTGCCCGCTTCGTGGTGGTACTTCCCTACCCCTCCAGCTTCACCAGGCTCAGCGCATCGCCGATCACCGTCTTGCCGTCGAGCGCATGGAGCGGCTGCTGGGCCATTTGCAGTACCTCGCGGCTCTTCACCACTAATCCGGTATAGCGGCCAGCGATCAGCACATAGGCGGCTTCGGCCATCATCTCCAGGGATTCGACCCAATCGGGATTGGCCTTGGCCATCTGCCGGGCCACGGCCTCCGCACTTTCCGAGAGCGCGATGCGGTAGGGGGCGAGCGCATTGGCGTGGATGCCGGTGCCGTGCAGCTCGGCCGCGAGCCCGGTGGTGAAGCGGTCGAGTGCCGCTTTGGAGGCGCCGTAAAGCGTCAGCGCATGGATGAATTTGGCCGGCCCGGCATAGGGGATGGGCGGCTGGTTGGCGGTCTCGCTGGTGATGTTGAGGATGCGGCCCCAGCCCTGCGCCCGCATTGCCGGCAGCGCCTGCTGGATCAGATCGATCGGCGCCTGGAGATTGACCTCGAACATCGCCTGGCGCGCGGCCAAGTCGATCTTGCTGGGCGGCGCATAGGCGGTGATGGTCGCGGCGTTGTTGACCAGGATGTCGATCGGGCCGAAGGCTGCGGCGGCGCGGGTGACCAGATCGGCACGCGCGGCCGGGTCCGCCAGATCGGCTTCGACGAAAGCGGCTCGGCCGCCTTCCTGCTCGATCAGCGCGCAGGTCTGCTGCAGCCCTTCGGCGGAGCGGGCAGTCGCGGTTACCACGACTGTGGCACCTTCAGCCGCCAGCCGCCGGGCAGTGGCGCGACCGATGCCGCGGCTGGCACCGGTGACGAGGGCGATATGGCTGCTGAGCGTTGCCATCACTCGTTCTTTCCCATGGCCTGGCGTGCTGCCAGATAGCCGAAGCACATGGCCGGCCCGATGGTACCACCGGCGCCCGGATAGGAGCGGCCGAGCACCGAGGCGGAGGTGTTGCCGATGGCATAGAGCCCGGCGATCGGCCGATCGGCGGGATCGACGACCTGGCCGTTGACATCGGTCTTGAGCCCGCCCTTGGTGCCGATATCGCCGGGGTAGATCTTGAAGGCGTAGAACGGCGCCTTGGCCAGCGGCCCCAGATTGCTGTTCGGTGTCACGCGCGGATCGCCATAGTACCGGTCATAGGCGTTCTCGCCGCGCTGGAAATCTTCGTCCTTGCCGGCCAGCGCCTGAGCGTTGAAGCGGGTGATGGTGGCGTCGAGCGCTGCCACCGGCACGCCGATCTGCGCCGCCAGCTCGGCCCAGCTATCGGCCTTGAACAGCGCCGCCTTGACGTTGGGTGCCAGCTTGCCGTCGCCCGAGGGCGAGCCGGGCAGCATCGGCCCCATCGGGTATTTGCTGCGGAACACGGCGTCGAACAGGATGAAGCTCGGCACGGTCGGCGCCTCGGGGCTGTTGGCCTCCTGCATGTCGCGGCCGGCGATGTAGTAGGATGCCGCCTCGTTCATGTAGCGCCTTCCGGCCTGGTTGACGATGATGGTGCCGGGCAGCGAGCGCTCGTAGAACAGCGGCCGGGCGCGGTCCTCGCCCTCGATCTTGATCACCGGCGCCCACCAGGCTGCGTCCATCAGATCGGTAGCGGCACCGATCGCCATGCCGGCAGCAATGGCGTCGCCGGTGTTGTGGGGCTGCGAGCCGCTCCATTCCGGATCGGTCGGGTTGGCGAGATTGGCGCGACGCATCGTCGGGCTGCGCTCGAAGCCGCCAGCGCCCAGGACCACACCGCGCCGGGCGCGGATGGTCAGTTTCTTGCCGTCGCGCTCGACCAGGGCACCCGCGACCCTTCCGTCTTCCTCGATCAGATCAAGCAGCTTGGTTTCAAGCCAGATCGGCACCTGGCGCTTGTCGAGCGACACCTTCAGCCGGGCGAGCAGCGCATTGCCCAGGGTCATGCGCCGGTCCATGCTGGTCTTCAGGCGCTGCGGGATGTCGAGATAGTAGCGCAGCAGGATGGTCGCCAGGATCTTCAGCCAGCCCGGCCGGCGCGTCACCAACCCGCGCGATTCATTCATGGTCCAATTGATATTGCCGATCGGCCGGACGCCGAGATGGGGTTGGCGCAGTTGGCCGACGGCATCACCCAGATGCCCGGAATCATAGGGCATCGGCTCGAGCGTGCGATGGCCGAGCCGGCTGCCGGCGAGATCGGGGTGGTAGTCGGAATAGCCGACCGAGCGATACTTCACATCGCTGTGCTCTTCCATATAGGCGAGCATCTTGGGCGCATTGGTCAGGTAGGATCTGATCTTGTCGTCGCTCACGGCATCGCCGACCAGCGCCTTGACATAGCGGAACGCATCCTCGGGATCATCATCCATGCCGGCTGCGGCCTGGTGATGGTTGCACGGGATCCAGATGCCGCCGCCCGAGGTCGCCGAGGTGCCGCCGAAGAAGTCGCTCTTCTCGATGACGATGACCTGCCCGCCGGCATCGGCCGCCACCACGGCCGAGGTGAGGGCCCCGGCGCCGGAGCCGACGACCAGAATATCCGTCTCGTGATCCCACTGCGTTGAACCCGACATGCATCCCCCCGAGTGATCTTTTTATGTGGTCAAGGCATCCGCCAAGCCGAGAAACGACGGGCGCTCGCCGCCGCCATGGACCGCCAGCTGCGCCCCGCTGACATAGGCAGCTGCCGGCGAGGCCAAATAGAGCACCGCCGCGGCGATATCGGCCGGCACCGCCATGCGGCCAAGCGGCAGCATGGCGCCGATGCGCTCGACCGCCTCGGTTGAGCCGTAATGCAGCCCGGCGCTTTCGGTGACGATCAGCCCGGCGATGATGGCATTGACCCGCACCTTGGGTCCCCATTCCATGGCCAGGCTCTGGGTCAGATTGAGCAGCCCAGCCTTGGCGGCGCCATAGGCCGCCGTGGTCGGCGACGGCCGCGTGCCCGAGACGCTGGCGATGTTGACGATGGTGCCGCCGGCCTCCTGCGCCTGCATGATCCGGTTGGCGGCCTGGCTCAAATGCAGCGGCGCCAGCAGATTGAGCGCGATGATCGATTCCGAGAAGCGCGGCGAGGCGGTGGCCGCGTCGGCCGCGGGCGAGCCGCCGGCATTGTTGACCAGCAGATCGAGCCGGCCGAAACGCTGGGCGACGCTCTCGACCAGCGCTGCCGCCTGATCGGCCGCGCGCACATCGCAGGCGAAAAAATGAGCGGTGCGGCCACCGGCCTCGACCGGCACCTCGGGCGGCTTGCGCCCGCAGATCGCGACGTCGGCGCCCGATGCCAGCAAGGCCTCGGCGATGCCGCGCCCGATGCCGCGCGTGCCGCCGGTGACGAGGGCCGCCTGGGTCACTTCGCCTTCAGCATGTCGAGGGCGACATCGACGATCATGTCCTCCTGGCCGCCGACCATGCGGCGCCGGCCGAGCTCGGCCAGGATCGCGCGCGTGTCGAGCCCGTAGAGCTGGGCCGCACTCTCGGCATGGCGCAGGAAGCTCGAATAGACGCCGGCATAACCCAGCGACAGCGTCTCGCGATCGACCCGGACCGGCCGGTCCTGCAGCGGCCGGACCAGATCCTCGGCCGCATCCATCAGCGGGAAGAGCTCGCAGCCATGGTTCCAGCCCTTGCGCGCAGCCGCGGCGATGAAGACTTCGAGCGGCGCATTGCCGGCCCCCGCCCCCATCCCGGCCAGCGAGGCATCGATGCGGATGGCGCCGTTCTGGACCGCGACGATCGAATTGGCGACGCCGAGCGCCAGATTGTGATGGGCATGCATGCCGCGCTCGGTCTCGGGCTTCAGCACCCGGTCATAGGCCTGCAGCCGTGCCGCGACCCCGTCCATGTCGAGCGCTCCACCTGAATCGACCACGTAAACGCATGTGGCACCATAGGATTCCATCTTCTTGGCCTGGGCGGCGAGCGCCTCGGGCTCGATCATGTGCGACATCATCAGGAAGCCGATGGTGTCCATGCCCAAATCGCGGGCAGCACCGATATGCTGCTTGGCGACATCGGCCTCGGTGCAATGCGTGGCGATGCGGACCGAGCGCACGCCGATATCATAGGCCCGCTTCAGCTCGTCGACCGTGCCGATGCCGGGCAGCAGCAGGGTCGTCAGCGTGGCCCGGGTCAGCACCTCGGCCACGGCCTCCAGCCATTCCCAGTCGGTGTGGGCACCGAAGCCGTAATTGAAGCTGGCGCCGCACAGCCCGTCGCCATGGGCGACCTCAATGGCGTCGACCCCGGCCAGGTCGAGCGCCCGGGCAATGGCGCGTACGGCATCGAGCGAATATTGATGGCGGATGGCATGCATGCCGTCGCGCAGGGTCACGTCCTGGATATAGAGCTTCTGCTTCACCGGATCGAACACGCGTTAACTCCCTAGGGATCTCCAGAAGAAAAGGGGTCAGAGTGAATTTCCTCGACGGACGCAGCGCGAGAAAAAGGGGTCAGAGTGAATTTCTCACCCCGCCTATCCTGGATAGGATCCATCCGTCGAAGAAATTCACTCTGACCCCTTTTTCTCGAGGGCACGGGCGGAGCGAGAAATTCACTCTGACCCCTTTTCTTTTCTCCGTTCAGCTCGCCAGCCGCCGCGCGATCAGGTCGCCGGTCGCTTGTGCAGCCGCGGTCATGATGTCGAGATTGCCGGCATAGGGCGGCAGGTAATGGCCCGCCCCCTCGACTTCGAGAAAGACCGAGGTCTTGATCCCGGAGAATTCGCCATAGCCCGGGATCTTCAGCTTCTTGTTGTCGCCGAAGCGCTCGAACTGAACCTGCTGCTTGAGGCGATAGCCCGGCACATAGCTCTGCACGGTCGCGACCATGGTCTCGATCGAGCGGCGGATCTCCTCTTCGTCGACAAAGGCGCTCAAGGTGAACACCGTGTCGCGCATGATCATCGGTGGCTCGGCCGGGTTGAGCACGATGATCGCCTTGCCGCGCGCGGCACCGCCGACGACTTCGATGCCCTTGGCCGTGGTCCGGGTGAACTCGTCGATATTGGCGCGCGTCCCCGGGCCGGCCGAGCGCGACGACACCGAGGCCACGATCTCGGCGTAATGCACCGCCGCCACGCCCGAGACGGCGGCGACGATCGGGATCGTCGCCTGGCCGCCGCAGGTCACTAGGTTGACATTGGGCGCATCCAGATGCGCGTTCATATTGACCACCGGCACGGTGAAGGGGCCGATCGCCGCCGGGGTCAAATCGATCACGCGCTTGCCGTCGCGCCGCAGCAGCTCGTCATGGCGCTTATGGGCATAGGCCGAGGTCGCGTCGAAGACGATGGCGATGTCGGCATAACCCGGCATGCGCATCAGGCCCTCGATGCCCTCATGCGTGGTCGGAATGCCGAGCGCCCGCGCCCGCGCCAGCCCTTCCGAGTCCGGGTCGATGCCGACCATGGCCGCGAGTTCGACCCGTTCCGAGCGCTTGACGATCTTGATCATCAGATCGGTGCCGATATTGCCCGACCCGATGATTGCGGCCTTGACCTTGCCCACGCGCTCTACTCCCTCACTCAGGCGAAGCGGATGCTCGCCGTGCCGACCCCATGCAGGATCAGCGTGAATTCATCGCCCGCCACCGCCGGCGCCAGCGGTACCAGCGAGCCGGACAGGATCACCTCGCCCGCCCCGAGTGTCACGCCATAGCGGCCGAGCGTATTGGCGAGCCAGGCGACCGCGGTCAGCGGCGAGCCCTGGACCGCCGAACCCAGACCTTCGCTGATTTTCGTGCCGTTCTTGAACATTTCGACCCTGAGCGCCGGCAAATCGAGTCCACGCGGATCGAGCCGCGCGTCACCGAGCACAAAGACGCCGCAGGAGGCGTTGTCGGCAATGGTATCGACGATGCCGATCTTCCAGTTCTCGATCCGGGAATCGACGATCTCGAAACAGGGGGCGATCGCCTCGGTCGCTTCCAGCACATCGGTTTCGGTGACTCCGGGGCCTTTCAGCTCATGGCGCAGGATGAAGGCGATCTCGGCCTCGGCGCGCGGCTGGATCAGCCCGCCAGCGATCCGCACCGTGGCCCCGTCGGCCACTGCCATGACATTGGTCAGGAAGCCGAAATCGGGCTGGTGCACGCCCAGCATGTCCTGAACGGCTTTGCTGGTGACGCCGATCTTCTTGCCGACCACCCGCTCGCCCTCGGCCACGCGCCGGCCAAGGAAATCGAGGGAGATGGCGTAGGAATCATCGATGGTCAGATCGAGCCCGCGGCCGGCCAGCGGCGGCACGGTGCGGCACGCCCGCAGCGCCGCATGCAGCTCGGCGCCCAGGCTCGCGATCAATGGCGACGCCTCAGGGGGCAAGGAAGCCGAGCGCATAGCGGTTGAACTCCTCGGCCCGCTCGACCATGACCCAATGGCCGCAACGATTGAAGGTGATGAAGCGGACATCCGGGCAGGCGGCCAGGAATTTTGCCGCCCCGCTGGCCGGGCAGAAGCCGTCGTCGAGACCCCAGAAGCCGAGGATCGGCTGGGTCAGCTCGCCCAGGCGGGGCGTCAGATCCGGCACGCGCATGGTCGACAGCACTTCCTTGGGCTGGATGCGCGCCACGGCGAAGCGTTCGGCGACCAGTGCATCGGTGACGCAGGCCGGGTCGTAGACCAGGTTGGTCACGATGGCCCGCATCCGCGCCTCGTCGAAGCCCTCCGACGTGAAACCGCCGACCATGCGCTGGATCCCCGGCATGGCGAAATAGGTCTCGCGCGTCTCGATGCCGCCCGGCGCCATCATGATCAGCTTGTCGACCAGCTTCGGCCGGTCGAGCGCGATCCGGATCGCGATGGCCCCGCCCAGGGAATTGCCGACCAGGGTGCAGCGTTCGATTTCGAGGCGGTCGAGCGTCTCGACGAAGGTGTCGACGAACAGATCCAGCGTGTAATCGACATCGGTCGGCTTGGACGAGCCGCCATAGCCGATCAGATCGGGCGCCACGGCGCGATAGCCGGCCGCGGCGAAGGCCGCCAGATTCGGCCGGAAATTGCTGGCGCCGCTGGCGCCCGGCCCGCTGCCATGAATGAAGACGACGACCGGCCCCTCGCCGATTTCGTGCCGGTGCATGTCATAGCCATTGGCCAGGCGCACTGTGCCGCTGGTCAGGCCGGTTCCGGGTGTCGTCATCTCCGTCTCCTCCGCTCGACTCTTCGCTTGTCCGCGATGATCTTCCGCCTCGCCAAAAATGGCCAGACTCTTGCGAGCCTGGCCAAGTTGGGGATCAACCAGCCGAAGCTCGACTGGCCTGCGGCCAGCGACGGCCACAGCTCGCAGCGCCGCCGAAGCGGCTAAGCAGGATTGACTTGGTTGCGCCACAGATCCTGAGACCGGCTGCACAAACCCTCGCCCGCTTGGCGGGAGAGGGTGGCGAGCGGTAGCGAGCCGGGTGAGGGTGGGTGCTCCGGCCCCACCGCTTTCCTTCGGCACGGCCGGAGCACCCACCCTCACCCTCCCAGCGCTGTCGCGCCGGGCCCCTCCCTCTCCCGCCAAGCGGGCGAGGGGCCAGATCAACAAGCTTTGTGGCGCTACCATATATGGCACGATCACGTGAATTCTGTTTAAGCAAAGAACACCTGGACCTGGTCGCCGATCAGCGTGGCGCCGAGATTGCCGCCGGCATTGGCCGGGTCGTTGGCGACATGGGCGCGTGCGGCGTTGAGGTCGAGCCAGTAACGGACCAGCGGGTGGTCGCTGTAGATCGCGCGCCCGCCCAGGATCTGGATCAACTCGTCGACCATGTCGGCACAGCGCCGCGCCACCGCCGAGGATTCATAGACATAGAGGATCCGATCCTCGATCGAGATCGGTTGCCCGGCCCGGACCGCCGCCATCATGCGGTCGAAATTCCGGTGCAGCACGGCCACCATGCCGTCGAGCTCGGCCTGGGTGCGCGCGAGCGTCGTAAGCGCCACGGGATCGCTCTTGGTCGCCTTGCCGGTATTGGTCGAGACCCTGGTGCGCGCCGCCTCGATATAGGCGGCGAGCGCGCCGCGGGCAGCACCGATCGACGAGGTCGAGATCGAGCGCACGAAGATCTGTGCCCAGGGCAGGCGATAGAGCGGTGCGGTATTCACCGCCTGGCCCGGATTGGTGCAGAAGAAACCGTCGGTCGCCTTGTGGGTGCGGTAATCCGGCACGAAGGCGCGGTTGACGACGATGTCGTTGCTGCCGGTCGATTTCAGCCCGAAGGTGCGCCAGGTATCGACGATTTCGTAATCCTTGCGCGGCAGCAGGAAGGTCCGCATCTCGGGCGGCCCGCCCTCTTGCGCCGGCGGGATCAGCGAGCCGAGGAAGATCCACTGGCAATGGTCGCAGCCGCTCGAGAAGGACCAGCGCCCGGTCAGAAAGAAGCCGCCCTCGGTGCGCTCGACCTTGCCGACCGGCTGGTACGACGAGGCAATCAGCGTGCCGGTATCGGGACCCCAAACCTCTTCCTGAGCGCGCAGATCGAACAGCGCCATCTGGTAATTGTGGCAGGCGATGATGCCGTAGACCCAGCCCGTCGAGGCATCGGCCTCACCCAGCGCCATCTGCACATCGAAGAACACCTGCGGGTCCAGCTCATAGCCGCCCCAGCGCCGCGGCTGCAGGATGCGGAACAGCCCGGCCGCCTGGAAATCGGCGATGGTCTCCTTGGGCAGGCGGCGCTCGGCCTCGGCCGCTGGGGCCCGCGCTTTCAGCGCCGGCCCCAGGGCCCGCGCCCGCGCCACCAGCTCTTCCCCGGTCGGCACCGCCGTGTCGGCGGTCTCTGCCGCAATCGCCAGTTCCATCGGCCTAACCTCCTTGATCCGGGACTGAGGATACCGCTTGGCGCGGCATAGACAAGCTTTTTCGTAGCTGAAATTCGAAAAAACTACGCATTTAGCGATTTTTTCCCGATTAGGCTTTCCTCAGCTCGAACTTCTGCACTTTGCCGGCGGCGTTCAGCGGCAGGGCAGCGCGCAGCACGATTTCACGCGGCGCCTTGTAGTTCGCCATATTGGCGCGGCACCAGGCGAGGAGGGCCGCCTCGGTCGGCGCCATCCCCGGGCGCGGCACGACGAAGGCCTTGCCGATCTCGCCCATGCGCTCATCGGGCACGCCGATCACCGCGACCTGGGCGATCTCGGGGTGCCCGGCCATGATCCGCTCGATCTCGGC
>Ga0302314_10019387_pt1 | contig 11303 bp, 9 predicted proteins | sample III_Palsa_N2_3_FD_200533 | JGI IMG/M metagenome (GOLD analysis project Ga0302314, IMG submission 200533) | Peat permafrost microbial communities from Stordalen Mire near Abisko, Sweden - III_Palsa_N2_3 | ecosystem: Environmental > Terrestrial > Soil > Palsa > Peat permafrost | place: Sweden... | reverse complement strand
CGGGCCCCGCGCGGTACTCGCGATTCCCGCCCCCCCCCCCCCGGGGGGGGGGGGGCGTGGTCCCCGCCCCCGGGCCCCACCCCCCCCGCCACGGGGTTGACGACGGGGCGGGCGGCTCAGCCCGTCGGCCCCGGGCGGCGGTCGCGGGGCGGGGCGGGGCCGGTGCTCTCCCGGACGACCAGGGTGGGCCGCAGCAGCTGCCGCGAGTTGGCGGGCGAGGCCTGCGCGGCGAGGGAGCGCAGCAGCAGTTCGGTCGCCTGCCGGGCCATCTCCTGCTTGGGGAAGACCACCGCGGTGAGCGTCGGGCGGGCCTGCCGCCCCTCCTGCATGTCGTCGTGCCCGACCACCGACAGGTCGCCCGGGACCGACAGCCCGGCCTCCGCCGCGGCCTCCAGCGCGCCGTAGCTGAGGACGTCGTGGGTGGCGAAGATCGCGGTCAGCCCGGGGCCGGCCGCCAGCGCCGCGCGCGCGGCCGCCGCGCCCCCCGCGGGCGTCGGCTCGGCCGGGACGAACACGGCGGAGTCCGGGACGGTCAGCCCGTCGCGGGCGAAGGCGCGCCGGAAGCCCTCCAGCCGGGGGGCGTGGGCGGGCAGGCTGGCCAGGACCGCGACCCGCTCGTGCCCGAGCTCGCGCAGGTGGCGTCCGGCCAGGTAGCCGGCCTGCTCGTAGTCGATGGTGACCACCGGGAAGTCGCCCGGGGCCTCGCTCTCCCAGGCACACAGCACCACCGGGAAGCGGGCGTCCGCCAGCAGCGGCAGGTGGTCGATCAGGTCGCGGTCGCCCGCGATCAGCAACGCGTCGACGGAACGGCTCGACAGGCCCGCCAGCTGCCGCCGGGCGCGCTCGCCGTCGAGTCGGGTGGTGCACAGCAGCAGGTGGTAGCCGTGCTGTTCCAGGACGTTCTCGACCTCCTCGACGACCTGCGAGTAGAAGGGGCTGGCGACCGTCGGGACGAACAGGCCGACCGTCATCGTGGTGCCGGTCGCCAGCGAGCGGGCCACCAGGTTCGGGGTGTAGCCGAGCTCGTCGATCGCCGAGCGCACCCGCGCCGCCGTCTCCGGCCGGACCGGGACGCGACCGGTGACCACGTTCGAGACGGTCTGCTTGGTGACTCCGGCGCGCTCGGCCACTTCCCGCATCGTCGCCATCGGATCCTCGTCTTTTACCGATCAAATGATTGAGCTGCCATTCTTCCACGGCGGCCGGCTCGGCGCGCCGCCAAGGCTGAAATCCTCTGTGCCGACTCTTGTTTTAGCGGTCAAATGCGCCGTACTGTTCCGACCCAACGAGCGACCCCCACCACAGCAGAGCGCACGACGAAGGAGTCACGGTGTCAGCTGAGCCTGTACCGAAGTCCGCACCGAAGTCCGTCCGAAGAAGAGTCGTCGGGGCGCTGTCTGCCCTGGCGCTCGCCACCCTCGGCGTCAGCGCGCTGACGACCGCACCGGCCTCAGCGACCGCGCCGAGTGCCAGTTACACCATCAGCGTCGGTTCGATCGGGTCCTTCGCCAACCCCGACGACACCCCGGCCAGCCCGTTCATCGACAAGGACGGCACCTTCTACTACCAGGAGTCCAACTCGCTCTACGGTGCGACCGACTCCCGGAAGTGGAACTTCTACACCGGGACCGACTTCGACACCGCGACCGCGGACAGCACCCTCGACAACGCGGTCAACCCGGCCAACTCGCAGGACTCGAACGGCGACACCACCTGGCGCTGCGACAACAGCCCGACCGGTCTTGAGGCGACCGCCGCGCCCTCGGGATCCGGCTACGCCGAGGTGAACTACTGCGACCTGGTGGGCGTCTGGGTCGACCCGGACACCGGCGACTGGTACGGCCTGGTGCACGACGAGTTCACCCCGCAGCCCTTCGGCGACGGGCTGCACTACGACTCCATCGACTACGCGGTCTCCACCGACCAGGGGAAGGTGTGGACCATCGAGGGCCACGCCATCACCTCGCCGTACAGCACCGAGCGGGGCGACACCACGGCCTTCCCGAACCAGACCTACGACTACGGCGACGGCGACCCGAGGCTGTTCGTCGACACCGCCTCCGGCTACTTCTACGTCTACTACGGCTCCCGGATCGTCCCCAAGAGCGGGGTCAGCGGCAGCACCGGCGGCCTGGCGCACGTCGCCCGCGCCCCCATCTCCGGGAAGATGGCGACCGGCACCTGGCAGAAGTGGTACAACGGCTCCTGGTCCCAGCCGGGCGTCGGCGGGCAGGAGAGCAACCTGGAGCCGGCCACCCCGGCCGCCCCGAGCGGCTACACCCCGGTCGGCCAGGACTACAACCCGGCCAACACCGGCAACGTCGACACCCAGGTGGCGGCCGGCGAACTGCCTGCGAAGTCACCGCTGTTCATCATGAACATCGCCTACGACGCCTACCTGGGGCTGTACATCGGCGAACCCGAGGTGGTGGACACCAGCACCCCGCAGCCGCAGCAGTTCTACGTCACCGCCAACCTCGCCACCCAGCAGTGGTCGCTGATCGGCGACTCCGGCAGCTACACCTCGGACTCCTGGTACCGCTGGTTCCTCGACAACCAGAACGTGACCAGCTCGACCATCGTCGGTGAGAGCTTCCGCTCCTACTGCGCGATCGCCTGCGCCAGCTCCTCCGGTGAGTACGCCAACCTGACGGTCGGCTCCAGCTCCCCGGCCGCCGCGCTGTTCAACCCGGCCGACACCTACCAGATCGCCAGCGCCGACGGCCAGCTCCTGGGCCAGGTCTCCGGCAGCTCGGCGACCACGTCGCAGGCCGCGTCCAGCGGTTCGACGCTGCAGGACTGGTCCTTCGTCGCCGACGGCGACGGCTCCTACCAGGTCGTCAACGCCGCCACCGGGCAACTGCTCGGCGTCGGCTCCAGCAGCACCGCCACCCGCGCCTGGGGCACCGCGCCCACCGTCACCGCTCCCGGCGGCAACGGCCCCGGCGTCGGCCAGCAGTGGTGGGTGATCCCGGACACCAGCGCCGCCACCGGCGCGGCCACCGGCAGCTACCGGCTGGTCAACCGCTACAGCGGCCTGGTGATCGGCCTGACCACCGGCTCCGGCGCGGTCGCCGAGACCACCCCGGCCCGCTACTGGACCAACACCACCGGCAACGCCGTCGGCGGATCGCGCACCAGCGACGAGCAGACGCTGACCGTCACCGCCGTCGGCAGCACCGCCGGCACCGTCACGCTGAACCCGATCGGCAGCCAGAGCTGGACCGACGGCACAGCGGTCAGCCTCCAGGCGGCCGCGAGCTCGTCGACCGGCGCGACGCCCGCCTACTCGGCCGTCGGCCTGCCCGCCGGGGTCACCGTCAACTCCGGCACCGGACTGGTCAGCGGCACCCCGACCAGCGTCGGCAGCGGGACCGCGACCGTCACCGCGACGGCCGGCGCGGCCTCGGGCTCGACCTCCTTCGGCTGGAGCGTCGCCGCGCCCACGCTGCAGAACGGCAGCTACACCGTGCTGCTCCAGGGCCAGGCGCTGGAGGACCCGAACGCGTCCAGCACCGAAGCCCAGCAGCTCGACACCTCCGCGCTCACCGGCGCGGCCGACCAGCAGTGGGCCTTCACCCAGCAGTCCGACGGCTCGTACCAGCTGGTGAACGGCTCGTCCGGGCAGTGCATGGACGACGACGGCGGCTTCACCACCGCCGGTACCTCGGTGATCCAGTGGCCCTGCAGCGGTGCCAGCAACCAGCACTGGACGCTGGCGCAGCTGTCCGGCGGGGGCTACGCGATCACCAACGTGCACACCGGACTGCTGCTGACCACCGCCTCCACCAGCAATGGCGCCTTGGTCACCCAGCAGGCCAATACCGGCTCGGCGCTCCAGCAGTGGACCCCGGCGGTGAGCGTCACCGGTACCCGCACGGTCTCGCTCCAGGGCCAGGCACTGGAGGACCCGAGCGCGTCCAGCACCGAGGGGATCCAGCTCGACACCTCGGCGACCACCGGCGCGGCCGACCAGAACTGGGCCTTCACCCAGCAGCCGGACGGCTCGTACCAGCTGGTGAACGGCTCGTCGGGGCAGTGCATGGACGACAACGGCGGCTTCACCACCGTCGGCACCGCCGTCATCCAGTGGCCCTGCACGGGCGGCAGCAACCAGCACTGGACCTTGGCGCTGCTCGCCAACGGCAGCTACGCGATCACCAACGTGCACACCGGACTGCTGCTGACCACCGCCTCCACCGGCAACGGCGCGCTGGTCGCCCAGCAGCCGAACACCGGCTCGGCGCTCCAGCAGTGGACCGTCCACTGATCCACCGACCCCGTCCGGGACCCGCCGCCCCCTCGGGCCGGCGGGTCCCGGCGCGTCGTGCCGCGCCGGGCCACGGCGCACGCCGCGAACCGGTGGGAACCCGCATGCAACCATTCACCTCCGGGCCGCATTAGAGGGGCGTGAAAGGAGGTGGTTCTGTGGGAAGACATGAACGCGAGGCCGGGTTCACCGAGTTCGCGAGCTCGCGGACGTCGTGGCTGCGCACGGTCGCGTACCTGCTCTCGGGCGACTGGCACCAGGCCGATGACCTGACGCAGACCACGATCATCAAGCTCTACACCGTGTGGCCCCGGATCAGCGGTATGGAGAACATCGACGGCTATGCCAGGACGACCCTGGTCAACACCTTCCTCGCCGAGCGCCGCTCGCCCTGGCGGCGGGTACTGCTGCGCTCCGCCAAGGAGCAGCCGGAGGCCCAACCGGACCTGGACGCCATCCTCGACCTGCGGCAGGCCCTGACCGCGCTGCCGCCGCGGCAGCGCGCGACCGTGGTCCTCCGCTACTACTGCGACCTGAGCGTGGAACAGACGGCGGACGCCCTGAACTGCTCCACCGGCAACGTCAAGAGCCAGACCGCGCGCGGCCTCGACACGCTGCGCCGCGCCCTGGGGTCCCACCGGCAGTGGGCCGATTCGATGGAGGGGGTCAGCAGATGAGCGACGACCAGGGACAGGAGGAGTTCCTCGCCGGCGCGCTCGGCGTGCTCGTGCAGGACCCGCCCGCGGTGTGCGAGGTCGACATCGCGCAGGCCGTCCGGGTCGCGCGGCGCCGCATGCGCCGACGGCGGGCCGGGGTCGGCGGTGTGGCACTGGCGCTGGCCGCGGCCGTCGCCGTCGGCCTGGTCGCCGCCCCGGCCAGGAGCGCGGGCCCGGCCACCGGGAAGGGGCACTCCGTGGTCGACCCGCGCGATCCGGTGACCGCCGACGCCGACTTCGGCTGGCTGCCCCCGGGCATGCGGTCCACGGACTCGCTGTCAGCCCCCGGGACCGGCATGGGCAGGGAGGCCATCGCCACGGCCGGAACAGCCGGGCCGCACACGCCCACGCTGACCCTGTACCTCTACCCGCAGGGGGTCGACCCCGCCCAGGGCAACACGTCGGTCCTCCCCGGGTGGACGGTCGGGGCCCAGGCACCGGACGTCAACGGCCGTGCCGCGTACTGGCTGAAGAGCACGAACCCCGAGGACGTCATGGCGGTGCTCCGGTGGCGGGCCGCCGACGGCCGCTGGGCGGAGATGCGGGCAGCGAACATGCCGGCCCGGGGACTGAGCGGGAGCATGCTGCGGACGGCGGCGTCGGTCACCGTCGGCGAACGCTCCGCGCCGATGGCCTTCACCGTCAACGGCCTGCCCGGACTGAGGATGTTCCAGGCCTCGGTCACCGTCACCGAGCTCGACGGCCGGCAGGCGCTCACCGACGACCTGCTCGCCTTCTCCCTGGCGGGCAAGGACGGCTCCAGCCCCGCCTACTACCTGACGGTCTCGCCGCACACCGGCGCGCCGCCGCTCGCCTTCCCCGCGCTGGGCACGCAGGCGAGTGCCAACAGCGGCCTCGTGCGGACCTGCACCACGGCGCACGGTCTCGACGCCTGCCTGGTCGCCTTCGGGATCCACGGCCCGGGCACCACCCCGCCGGACCTGGCGGCGCTCGGCGGCCTCAAGGGACTCCTCAACCGGGTCACCCTGCTCGGCCCCGACCCCCGGAGCTGGACCACGGACGTGCTGCGCTGACGCCGGGCCCTGCCCGCGCCGGAGCCCCGTCCCTCCGGGCCACGGCGCGGGCGGGGCGCCGGGCCGGGGGCCGCGGGCGGTATCCCGGCAACCGACATTCCACCCGCCCGGAACCGCCCGGGCCGCCACCGCGTCAGCCGCTTCGGGAGCGTCACCGGGAGGGGCGCGCAGCCGAGCACCTGGGCGCCCACCGCACAGGACCGCTGGCAGACACCGAGGACCGATGAACCGACGACCTGACCTTTCCCGCCGCGCCCGGACCTGGCTGGCCGTGCTGCTGAGCGCGGCCGTCGCCGGAGGGGTGGCCCTGCTCGCCACCCAGGGTTCGGCGCCCGACTCCACGACCGCCGGGCCGGTCGTCTCCCCGCCCGCCGCCTCCCCGCCCGCCGCCTCCCCGCCCGCCGCCTCCCCGTCGGCCGCCGGCGGGACGCTGCTGTGGTCCGCCGTGCCGGGCACGGGCACGGGCACGGAGGCCGGAACGAGCGCCGGCGCCGGGGCGTTCGCGTCCGTCCAGTGCGTGTCCAACACCTTCACCAGCACCACCGACGCGCGGCTCGGCCCGGTCTGGCGGGTGGTCCAGCCGGCGCACCAGGAGCGCTGCGAGGCGCTCGGCCCGACCGTGGCCCTGAACAGCGTCTACTACCTCGGCTGGTCGTCGAAGTTCGACATCACCGACTCGATGAGCCGCTACATCTTCCAGCTGAAGTGCGACCCCAGCACGGGCACCGCCAACCACCCGATCGACCTGGACGTGGTCAACGGCAGGATCGAGCTGGAGGAGTGGTCGCACCAGCACCGGGCGACCGTGCTCTGGCGGACCCCGGCGGTGAACGACCGGTGGAGCACGTACGCGCTGAGGATCTCCGAGGGCCGGACCGACGGCACGATCCAGTTCTGGTTCGACGGCGCGCCGCAGCAGCTCTCCAACGGCTCCGAGACCTTCACCGGAACCACCTACGACGGCACCAGGAACTACCTGAAGTGGGGCCTCTACCACCCGTCCTCGGGCACCGCCACCCAGTGGCTGAGCACCATCAGGATGGGCACCACGCTGGCCGCCGTGACCGGCTGACGGATGCCGGGGCGGGAGCTCAGGGCCCGGGCCAGGGGCCGGCGGTCGCGTCCCGCAGCCGGACCCGCCGCTCGAACCGGTCCATCAGCCGTCGGCCCCGGGACGCGGAGGTCTCGCCGAACAGGCGGCGCACCGACTGGAGCGTCGACATCCGCAGCCCGCCGAAGAAGGCGAAGCGCACGGACTCGCCCTCCGGCACCGCCGCCATGCAGCCGACCACGGTAGGGCTCCGCAGCAGGCACCAACCCGGCCGGAGCACCACGTCGAAGGCCTGCTGATGGCCCAGCAGGCTGGTCGCGGTGGCGGTCAGCCGCCGCTGGTCGGCGGAGGCCCCGTTGATCCGGAAGCTGAGCAGCCCGCGGACCAGCTGCGGCAACTCGGCCTCCAGGTCGCCCGCGACCGACCAGACCGTGTCGAACGGGAGCGGCAGCACCCGCTCCACCTGCATCCGGTGCCCCTCCGCCTCGGCCAGCACCCGCAGCCTGCGCACGTCGTCGAGCTCGACCGAATCGCCGTGCATCGTCACCTCCATGGGAGTTGCCGCCTGCCGGAATTTTACCGGGATACCCGGATTCCGGCGGGCCATTGCCACAGGCCCACGTCGTCCGCGCCGCCCACCGGCGCCACGGAACGGCCGCCGCCCGGACCCGGCTACGGCGGGGTGAAGGCGAGCACGGTGTTGTGGCCGCCGAAGCCGAAGGAGTTGCTGAGCGCGAGGCCGACCCGCTGGCGGCGGACCGTGCCCGCGACGATGTCGAGTCGGTCCGCGTCCGGGTCGGCGTGGTGGAAGTTCGCTGTCGGCGGCGCCAGTTGGTGTTCGACGGTGAGCACGGTCAGCGCCGCCTCGATGGCGCCCGCCGCGCCCATGGTGTGGCCGAGGACGCCCTTGGCCGAGGTGACCGTGGGCCGGTCCGGCAGCACCCGGGCCAGCACCGCCGCCTCGGCGGCGTCGTTGAGCCGGGTACTGGTGCCGTGGGCGTTGACGTGGTCCACGTCGCCGGGGCAGGCGTCGGCGCGGGCCAGGGCCTGGCGGAGCGCGCGCTCCACCGCCCGGCCCTGCGGGTCCGGGGCGGTGGCGTGGTGGGCGTCGCAGGTGGCGGCGAACCCGGCGAGCAGCGCGTGCGGACGCCGGCGGCGGGCCCGCGCGTCGGCCGCTCGTTCCAGGACCAGGAGCGCGGCCCCCTCGGCGAGGACGAAGCCGTCCCGGTCGGCGTCGAACGGCCGCGAGGCGGCGGCCGGGTCGTGCACCCGGGTGGACAGCGCGCCCATCCGGGCGAAGGCCGCCGAGCACAGCCGGGTCACCATGGCGTCGGCGCCCCCGGCCAGGGCGATGTCGCAGGCCCCGGCGGCGAGCAGCCCGGCGGCGATGCCGATCGCGGTCGCGCCCGAGGCACAGGCGGTGGAGGTGTGCAGCACCGGCCCGCCGACGTGCAGGTCGATCGCCAGCTGCCCGGCCGCCATGTTGGGCAGGAACGCGGGCAGGGTGAGCGGGGAGAGCGAGCGCGGTCCGCGCTCCAGCAGCCGCTGGTGCTGCGCCTCAAGGGTGCCGATGCCCCCGGCCGCCGAGCCCAGGACCACGGCGACCCGTTCCGTCGGCCAGTCCTCGGCGCTGAGCCCGGCGTCGGCGACCGCCTCCCGCGCGGCGGTCAGCGCCAGCCGGGTGGCGCGGTCGAGCCGCCAGGAGCGGGACCCGTCGGCGGGCCCGGCCTCGAACCCGGGCACCCGGCAGGAGAACGGCACCGGCAGACCGGCGAGTTCGGAGTCGGGGCGGGCGGTGGACCGTCCGGCGCAGACCCCCTCCCAGCCGGCCCGGGCGCCGGTCCCGGCGGAGGTGACCAGGCCCAGGCCGGTGACCGCGATCGGGGCTGCGACGAGTTCGCTGCGCGGGACGGCCATGGCGGCGTGCTCCTCTGCGGTCAGGGCAGGGCAGGGCAGGGCAGGTCAGGGCAGGGTGGGTCTGCGGTCAAGGCGTGTCGGTGGGGCCGATCAGGTCGGTGACCGCGTCGGCGACCTCGGTCACGGTGAGCTCGGGGGTCGCGGCGCTGTCGTCGAGCGGCACGTTCCAGTGCTCCTGGAGCGTCAGGTACAGCTCGACCACGGCCAGGGAGTCGAGGTCCAGGCCGCCGAGGGTGCTCTCGGGGTGGATCTGTTCGGCGGGTGCGTCGAACTTCTCCGTCAGGAGCGTCACGAGGTGCTGGTAGACGGGGTCCATGCGGGGCTCCTGGTCGGATCGGCGGTGCGTACGGCTTCGGGCTGGGGTTCTGCTGCGGGCTGTGGTGCGGGTTCCGGGGCGCTGCGGGCGATCGCGGCGGGCCAGTTGACGGCGGCCGAGGCCCAGGTCAGGCCGCCGCCGAAGGCGGTGAGCAGGGTGCGCTCGCCGGGTGCGACCGTGCCCCGGCGGGTGGCGTCGGCCAGGGCCAGCGGGATCGAGGCGGCGGCGGTGTTGCCGACCTCGCGGAGGTTGCCGAGCCGGTGGGCGGGGTCGATGCCCAGGCGCTCGCCGACGGCGTCCAGGATGCGCTGGTTGGCCTGGTGGCCGATGAAGGCGCGGACGGTGTCGGCGGGCCAGTCGGCACTCCGCAGCACCGCCCGGGCGGACTGGGTCATCCGGCGTACGGCGTGGGCGTAGACCTCCCGCCCGCGCATCTGGAAGTAGGCCGCGTCCGGCGGCGGTTGGGGCTGCCGCCGGGAGCGGCCGGGGTGGCGGGATCCGCCGACCGGGATGGTGATCAGGTCGCGGCCGCTGCCGTCGGATCCCCAGTCGGTGGCCAGGACCGCGCCGGGGGCGCTCGCCGGACCGGGCCGCAGCAGTACCGCAGCGGCTCCGTCGCCGAAGAGCGCGGCGGTGTCGCGGTCGTTCGGGTTGACGATCGTGGAGTAGGTCTCGGCGGCGATGAGCAGGACGCCGCCGCAGGTACCGTCGCGCAGCAGCGCGGTGGCGGTGGTGAGCGCGTAGAGGAAGCCGGAGCAGACGGCGGAGAGGTCGAAGGCGGGGATGGTGCCGAGGCCGAGCCGGTGCGCGGTCTCCGGGGCGGTGGCCGGGCACGGGTGGTCCGGGGTGCTGGTCGCCAGCAGCAGCAGGTCCGGCGGGGGCCCCTGGGCCGCTTCCAGGGCGGCCCGTCCGGCGGCGACGGCCAGGTCGCCGGTGCTGCCGCCCGGGCGGGCCCGGTGCCGGTGGGCGATGCCGGTGCGGCTGCGGACCCACTCGTCGGTGGTCCGCAGCGAGCCCGCGGTGATGATCTCGTCGTTGTCCAGGACACGGTCGGGCAGACAGCTGCCGATGGCGCTGATGACGGCAGTGGGGTCGTCGGGACGCATGCGCGGTTCCTGTTGGTCGCCGGGGTCAGCCGGTCGGTCGGTCGGGGGCAGCCGGGGGTCAGCCGGTGACGAACGGAGAGGGCGGCTTGGGGATGCCGGCCAGTCCGCCGTCGGGGACGACCAGGCCGCCGTCGACGACCAGGGCGTGGCCGGTGATGTAGGAGGAGGCGGGGGAGGCGAGGAAGAGCGCGGCGGCGGCCACCTCCCGCAGGTCCCCCCAGCGGCCCATCGCCACGTGGCTCATCAGCCAGTCCGACAGCGGCGCGGTGCCGCTGGCGAAGGTGGTCATGTCGGTGGGCGTCCAGCCCGGGCAGAGGGCGTTGACCCGGATGCCCTGGCGGGCCCAGCCGACGGCGAGGCTGCGGACCAGGGAGATCTGCGCCGCCTTGGACGCGGCGTAGGCCTCCAGCAGCGGCGCCCCGAGGATCCCGGCCACCGAGGACATCACCACCAGGCTGGCGCGGTCGGAGGCGGCCAACTCGGCGTGCGCGGCCCGGCACACCTCGGCGGTGGCGTTGAGGTTGACCGAGATGACGCTGTCCCAGTCGCGCTGCCGGGAGTCCTGGAAGGGGACCAGGACCGGGGTCCCGTCGTCGGCGAGGGGCAGGATCCCGGCGTTGTGGACCACGATGTCGAGACCGCCCAGCGCGGCGGCGGCCCGGGCGACCACGGCGGCCCCGGTGCCGGGTTCGGCCAGGTCACCGGCGACGGCGACGGCCTTGTGGCCGCGCTCCTCGATGCCGCGGACGGTGTCGTCCAGGGCCGGTGTGGTGCGCGCGGCCACGGCGAGGTCGGCGCCGGCGTCGGCGAGGGCCAGCGCGACCGCCTTGCCGATGCCCCGGGAGGCACCGGTGACCAGGGCGCGGGCGCCGTCGATGCGGGAGAGGTCGAGG
>Ga0302314_10019386_pt1 | contig 11304 bp, 4 predicted proteins | sample III_Palsa_N2_3_FD_200533 | JGI IMG/M metagenome (GOLD analysis project Ga0302314, IMG submission 200533) | Peat permafrost microbial communities from Stordalen Mire near Abisko, Sweden - III_Palsa_N2_3 | ecosystem: Environmental > Terrestrial > Soil > Palsa > Peat permafrost | place: Sweden... | reverse complement strand
CGGAGATCGCCAGGATCCGCGGCATCCCGGTCGGCCAGGACTGCGCCTCCCCGTCGCGGCACACCGCGTTCAGCGACGTCGACTCGATGCTCGACTTCGTCGAGCTGCTGGCCGCCGAGACCGGTCTGCCGGTCGGCGTCAAGAGCGCGGTGGGCGAGATGGGCTTCTGGCAGGAGCTGGCCGCGCTGATGGCGGCCGGTGACCGCGGCGTCGACTTCGTCACCATCGACGGCGGCGAGGGCGGCACCGGCGCGGCGCCGCGGATCTTCGCCGACTCGGTGGCGCTGCCGTTCCGGATGGGCTTCTCCCGGGTCTACGGCACCTTCGCCGAGGCGGGGCTGACCGACGAGCTGACCTTCATCGGCTCCGGCAAGCTCGGCCTGCCGGAGAACGCCGCGGTCGCGTTCGCCCTGGGCGCCGACATGATCAACGTGGCCCGTGAGGCGATGCTGTCGATCGGCTGCATCCAGTCGCAGAAGTGCCACACCGACAAGTGCCCCACCGGCATAGCGACCCAGAACCAGTGGCTGGCCCGCGGCCTCGACCCGGCCTCGAAGTCCACCCGGGCCGCGGTCTACCTGCGCACCCTGCGCCGGGAGCTGATGAAGGTCTCGTCGGCCGTCGGCGTCGCCCACCCGGCGCTGATCACCGCCAACGACATCGAGATCATGAACGGCGACTACGAGGCCCGCACCCTGGGCGGCGTCTACGGCTACAAGGACGGCTGGGGCGAGCTCGGCCCGCACCTGGCCGACAGGATCGGCGAGCTGCTCGCCGGCGGACCGGCCGCCGAGCAGGAGCCGATCGTCTGACCCCGCCCGGCGGGCGCCCCGCGCGCCCGGCGACACCGGCCACCGCCCCGGACCCGCCGCGAGAGCGGTTCCCGGGGGCGGGCCGGGGCGGTGGTGACCGTTCAGGCCGGTCGCAGCAGCCACTGCTGGGAGCTGCCGCCGGTGCCGGTCTGCTGCTCAAGCGTGGCGTTCTGGCTGGTGGAGCCGCCGGTGACGCCCAGCACGAGGCCGCTCCTGACGTTGACCAGGGTGACGTGTCCGTTGCTCGCCGGGGTGATCGTCCACTGCTCGTTGGTGCCGCCCTGGAGCGGCCACTGGATGATCGGGGCGCCGGGCGCGCTGCCGCCGCCGCTGACGTTCATGCCGTAGCCGGTGTACGCGTTGACGATGTCGTAGCCGCCGCCGGGCAGCGCGACGAACTGCCAGCGCTGGTTGATCCCGCCGCTCGTCCGCAGCTGGACCAGCCCGGTTCCCTGGCCGGTGGAGAACCCGGGGTCGGCCACGGCCAGCCCGCTGTGGCTGTTGACCAGGACGAAGGTGTCGGGGATGTGCCTGACGGTGACGCTCTTCCCGGCGGCCGCGGTGACCTGCTGGGTCCAGGCGCCCACGCGCAGCGTGGTGGTCGCGGTGGCCGGGCCGATGTTGTGCACGGTGGCGCTGGTGACCAGGCCGGAGGTCCAGGCCAGGTCGACGGTGAAGCCGCCGCGGGCGCCGATGCCGGTGACCGCGCCGCCGGCGGCCCAGGCGTCGGGCAGCGCCGGCAGGAGTTCGATCTCCCCGGGCCGGGAGTACAGCAGCATCTCGATCATCGCGGCGGGCAGGCCGTAGTTGGCGTCGATCTGGAAGACGACGTACGAGCCCATGCTGTACATGTCCAGCATGTTGATCGCGGTGCCGTTGGAGTTGCCGACCGAGGGCACCAGCTGGTTGGCGAAGCACTGGTAGGCGTTGGCCGGGTTCTTCAGCCGGGCCCAGCAGGCCGCGCGCCAGGCCAGCCCCCAGCCGAAGCTCTGCATGCCGCGCGCGGTCAGCAGGTTCTCGGCGCCGGTGACCAGCGCGGCGGGGCTGCTCCCGGTGCTGATCCGGTCGCCGGGGAACAGGCCGATCAGCGGCGAGAGATGGCGGTGGGTGATGTCGGAGGTGTCCAGGTTGTCCGGGGTCATCCACTCTTCGAGCCAGCCGGTGACCGGGCTGACCTGGGGCAGGTACAGCCGGCTCTGCAGGCCGCCGACGGTGGTCGCGAAGGAGCTGTCCTGACGCAGCACGGCCGCCGCGGTGCGGTAGTTGGCGAACAGCTGCCAGACGAGTTCCTGCGCGTAGGTGATCCCGACGGCGTCGGTGGGCCCGTGCTCGGGGGACCAGTCGTGGTCGTCGACCAGGACGCTGTGGACGACCCCGTCCGCGTCGGTGTACGTCGTCTGGACCAGCCGTGCCTGCCAGAACTCGCAGGCGCCCTTGAGCAGCGGGTAGATGGTGGCCAGGTAGCCCGTGTCCTGGGTGTACTCGTAGTGGCTGTACAAGGTGTTGCACAGCCATGCGTTGCCCGCCGGGTGCCACCACCAGCCCATGCCGCCGAAGGGGTTGAGTGAGATGGCGACCGTCCATCCGGCGATCCTGCCGGAGGTGTTGCGGAAGCCGTTGTCCGCGTCGTTGAAGAGCTTCTGCGTGATCCGCTCCCAACTGGGCTGCTGCGCCACGCAGTAGTCGGCGAAGGCCTGGAAGCAGCCGGACAGCCCGGCGCGGTCGGGCAGCCAGTAGTTCATCTCCAGGTTGATGTCGGTGTGGTAGTCGCTCATCCAGTCCGGGTCGTCGTTGTCGAGCCACAGGCCCTGCAGGTTGGTGGGCAGGGCCGTGCGCGAGCCGGTGATCGTCAGGTAGCGGCCGAACTGCAGGAAGGCGGCCTCCAGTTCCGGGTCCGGAGTGCCCTGCGCGGCCCGGGCCGCGATGCGCGCGTCGGTGCTCATCGCCCGCTGCGCCGCCGTGGAGGCACCGAGGTTGACGCTCAGGGCCTGCTGCAGGCCCTGGTAGTCGGCCATGTGGTCGCGCAGCAGGGCCGCGCCCGACTTCGCGGCGGCCTTCTTCGCCGTGGCGCGGGCCACGGCCAGCGGGTTGATGGTCGGGTCGACGCAGCCGGCGGCCGAGGCCGAGTAGTCGGTCCCGGCGCTGACCAGCAGGACGACCTCGGTGCAGCCGGTGAAGGCGACGCTCGCGCCGGAGACCGCGACGCTGCCGCCGGTGGCGGCGACTGCGGCCAGCGCGCCGTACGTCAGTCCGTTGGTGGCCAGCGATCCGGTGCAGGAGACCGCGTGCGGCAGCACCGGGTCGGCGGCGACCTGCTCGCCGAGGAGACCGGCCAGGGTGAGCGAACCGGTGTAACTGCCGCCGCCGGTCTGGGTGAGGTGGACGACGACCACGTCGTCCGGGTGGCTGGCGTAGACGTCCCGCCGGTAGGAGGCGCCGTCGAACTGGTAGGTGGTGGAGGCGAACCCGTTGCTCAGGTCGAGTTGCCGCTGGTACCCGCCGATCGCCGACGCGGTGTGCGCGGGCAGCGCGAGGTGGACCTTCGCCATCAGCCCGAAGGTCCCGAAGTCGGTCGCGTCGTAGGGGAACTGGCCCGAGCTGTCGACCTCGTTGGCGCCGCCCTGCCAGAACGTGCCGTCGGTGACGTAGAAGGCGTCGTTCGCCGGGTCGCCGGTGGTCATCGCGCCGAGGTGGCCGTTGCCGACCGGCAGCCCCTGCTGCATGATCGCGGGCTCGGTGGCCGGGCTGGTGTACCAGAGCCGCACCGCCTGGTCGGCCGGGACCAGCGCGGCCCGCGCGGTGTGCGCGGCGGAGGCCGAACGGAGGTTGGCGGCGCGGGCATTGAGGGTGGGCAGCCCGCCGACGGCGAACGCGCCGCCGAGGACGGCGGCGCCGCGCAGCAGGTCCCGGCGGGAGGCGGTCGGCCGGCGGCCGGGCGGCGGTGCGGGTGAGGCCGGGTGTTCGGACATGAGGGAGGTCCTTTCGGGAGAACGCGGGCGGCGGGCAGGGTCGGTGGGGTGCCGGGGGAGGAGGCCGCCGGGTGGCCGCGGCCGCGGTCCGACCACTCGGGTGGCGGGACCATGGCCGCGGCTCCTCGTTCCGGCCCCCGCCGGTCGGACCGGGATCAGTCGGCGGTCAGGTTCCAGACCTGGTTGTCGCCGCCGTTGCCGCTCCACTGGATGACGGCCGCACCGGCCGAGGCCGACTGGCCGGACACGTCGGCGCACCAGCCGCTGCCGAGGTTCACCAGGGTGAAGCTCGCGTCGGTGGCGGAGCCGTAGCCGCCGGTCGAGTCGAGGGCCCACCGCTGGTTCGCGCCGCCGTCGCAGGCCGCCTGGTCGAGCTGGGTGCCCTGGGCGGTGGAGCTGCCGGGCACCTCAAGGCAGTCGCCGTCGGCGCCGTTGGTGACGGTGTAGACGTTGCCGCTGACCAGGGTCAGCTTCCACCGCTGGGTCGGATCCTGGCTCTGGGCCTGCTCCTGGACGATCGGACTGCCGGCGGCGGTGCTGCCGCCCGCCACGTCCATGACCAGCGAACTGTGGTCGTCGGTCAGCGAGTAGGCGCCGTCGGCCGGGTTCGAGGTCCCGGCGGACCAGGTGCCCGCGGCGGTGTTCAGCTTCCAGTTGTCCTGCCAGCCGACGGTCAGTGTGCTGCCGCTGATGGTCATCGGCAGCCACACCAGCGCGGAGTTGCCCAGGGCGGAGGTGTTCCAGCGGTCCCCGGCGTAGATGTAGGAGGTTCCCGAAGTGCCCTGGACGGTGATGATGTTGGCGGTCTGGCTGTTGTAGGTGTCGGTCCCGGCGGGGGCGAAGGTCTGGAAGCCGGACCAGGGGCCGGCCAGGTCGGTGGCGGTGGCGTAGTCGTTGTCGTTGGTGCTCCAGCCGCTGAGGTGCGAGCCGAGCAGGAAGTAGGTGCCGTTGACCTTGACCATGGCCGGGGCCTCGTAGTCGGGCAGCACCGCGACGGCCGCGGTGACCGAGAGGTAGTCGGCGGAGAGCCGGTCGATCCGCAGGCCGTTGGAGCGGTCCTCGCTGAGCAGGTACGCGGTCCCGTCGCTGTCCTGGAACAGGCTCATGTCACGGCTCTGGAAGCCGAGGGGCTGGAAGCTTCCCCGGTAGGTGTAGGGGCCGCAGGGGGTGGCGCTGGTCGCGACGCCGACCTTCGCCTCCGAGTAGGAGCTGTTGTCGATGTGCAGGTACATCACGTAGGTGTGCGTCGACTGGTTGTAGATGACCTTCGGCCGTTCGACGATCCGGTTCGGGCCGAGGTCGCCGCTGGGCTGCTGGGTCAGCGCGAGGCCCCGCAGCGTCCAGTGGGAGAGGTCGGTGCTGCTGTAGCAGGGGATGTCCTGGAAGGACGTGTTGTCGGAGTTCTCCCCGGCCTTGTCCTCGCCGAAGCCGTACCAGGTGGAACCGACCTTGACGATGCCGAGGCCGTGCAGTTGCAGCGCCTTGCCGCTGGTGTCGGTGGCGGTCAGGCCCGGTGCGAACTCACCGGACCCGGTGGGCAGCACCGGCGGCGGCACGTGGCTCCAACTCTGGTTGGGGCCGCCGTCGCAGGTGTAGAGGTCGACCGGGCTGCCGTCCCCCTGCCACTGGTTGTACACGTCCAGGCACTGGCCGGTGAGGGCGTTGGTGATCGAGCCGTCGGCGTTGGTGCTCCACTGCTGGGCGGCGGATCCGTCGCAGGGGTAGACGGCCGCGTCGGTGCCGTCCGCGGTGCCGCCGGCGTACGGCGCCAGGCAGTCGCCCCTGCCGGTGGCGGTGGTGCCGAGCCGCAGGGTGCCGGTCGCGGTCGCGGTCCAGGTCTGGCTGCTGCTCGCGGAGCAGGTGGAGATGACCGCCTTGGTGCCGGCGGTCTCGACGCCGGCGGTCAGGTCCAGGCACTTGCCGGACTGCGCGCCCTGCCAGGAGCCGGTGATCGCGGCGTTCCGGACGGTGCTGGTCTGCCGGAAGGTGTAGGTGGTGATCGACTGCGCGGGCAGCTGGCCGGTCACCGTGGCGCCGCTCACCGCCGGCTCCGGCACCGCTGCCAGGTTCTGGGTGGCGCTGGTGCGGAAGGCCCCGGTGGCCGTGAGCCCCTGGACCGAGCCGATGTTCAGCGAGAGCGGGGAGGCGGTGGTGTTCTGGTTGTTGACCACCACGGTCCAGTTCTTGCCCGACTGGTAGGCGGACACCTGGACACCGCTCGGCGCGCCGAGGGCGTTGTGCAGCACGGCACCCGGCCGGACGTACTTGCTGTACTGGGCGAGCGCGTAGTAGCGCTTGGTGAGGTAGAGCCGCTGATTGCCGTCGGTGGCGAAGTTCGGGTCGTAGTAGATCAAACCGTCGTTCCAGCCCGCCGAGTTGGGGCTGCCGGCGCAGGACGCGCTGGTGGCCGGGTCGCAGCCGATCGCGTTGGACAGTGCCTCCCACCACTGGAAGGCGGAGTCATGGGTGACGGTGAAGTCGTTGTAGATGATCTGGGACATCGCCAGGGCACTGTCGATGCCCGGGTCGTAGCCGCCGGACCAGCCGCCCCCGGAGCCGAAGCAGCAGGTCTCCGTCGCCCAGGTCGGCTTGCCGGTCTGTCTGCCGACCGCGGCGGCCTGCTCCATCGTGGCGTTGTCGGGGTCGTCGTAGGTGTGGTGGGCGAGCGCGGCGACGTACTGCGAGGTGCCGGTCTCGTAGAACCAGTTCTGGGTGTTGCTGTCGAACTCGGACAGCAGGCTGGACTCGTCCGCGATCACCTGCGCGCCGGTGTGCTGCGCGACCAGCGCGGAGCCGACCGCGCGGACCACGGCGCCGCGCTGGGAGACCGGGACCAGCATGGTCTCCTGGCCGCACCCGGTGGTGGCGTCCGGTTCGTTCATCGGGCTGACATAGCCGATGTGCACGCCCTCGCTGTCGAAGTGCTTGACGACCGTGGCCAGGTACGTGCCGTAGGCGGCCTCGTCGCCGGAGGCGAGGTAGCCGGAGCAGCTCAGGCCGTTGGTTGTCATCGACGCGGGCGCGCTGTTGACGAAGCCGATCAGGTCCGGAACACCGGCCTTGGCGGCGGCCTTGAGGAAGTACTGGCCCCCGGGGTCCAGCGACCAGTTGTAGCTTCCGTTCGCCTGCAGGAAGGTCTGCGGCGCCCGGTCGGCGGGGCTGACACCGGTACCGCCGCCGCCGATGTTGTAGCGGTAGGAGCTCAACTGCAGCCCGGAGCGCGAGAAGAGGAGCTGGGCGGCCTGCTGCTGCACCGCCGGGGCGAAGGACTTCAGGTCGTTGACCCACCAGGCCCCGGAGGCGCCGATGTTGGCGATGGTCTGCGCCGGGGCGGGGGAGACCTCGATGCCGGCGGCCGGCGCGGCGCTCTTCGGCGTGCTGGTCTGCGGGGTGGCCGCCGGTGAGGTCCTGGCCTGCGGTGCTGTCTTCCCTGGCTGGTCGGTCACCTCCGTGGTCGACGTCGGTGCGGACGTCCCCGGCTTGTTCGTCACTTCAGTGGTCTTCGCCGGTGCGGTCGTCGCCGCTGCCGCCGGTGCGGCGGTCGCGATCACCGGAACACCCAGGCAGAGCACGGTGGACAGCAGCAGGGGCACGGTCGTCGGCCTTCGCCGATGGCGGCGCGGGGCGGGGAATCGTCGCATGCGTCAGCTCTTCCTGGCGCCGCGCGGGCGCCGGTACGGGGGTGGAAGCCGTGGCGTCGACGGCTCCGAGGTCCCGCTTGGAGTCGTCGAGGCCATGCCTCGCCAGGGACGGGACGACAACTGCGCAGCGACGGCGGCGAGTCGCGGTGGCGGTGCGCCGACGGCGCCGACGGCACGGGTCGACGGCGCGGTTCGGCGGTACGGGGCGGCACTGTCGGTTGGGGGAACCCCGCAGCTCACACCAGGTGGCTCTCGAAACCGTCCGTTTACGAGCGCCTCATGTTTACGCAATCATCGTTGTCGATGGAGAGTGTTGCCTCGGGTGCGCGAGGGTGTCAAGAGCCGGAGCAGGATCCGTCCCGGGGCGTCCGGCCGCGTCGGCCGGTCCGAATTCCGGCAGCCCGGGTCCATGTCCAGATTTCCGTTGCGGGGCCAAGGTTTGATGTGACATCAGTTTCTGATGGCCTGTCAGCTCAAACGCGGCAGGCCCGCGGCCCGCGAGTGCGGGCCACGGGCCGCGGGGCCGGGCGCGGGGCCGCGACTGCGGTGGGTCCCCGCTCAGCGGGCGGCGGCGGGCGGCGGCGCGGTGCTCGCCCGGACCACCAGCCGGGTGGGCACCAGGGTGATGCCGCGCTCGGTGGAGTTGTCGCGGATCTGCCGCAGCACCCCGTCCACGCACCTGCGGCCGACCTCCGCGAAGTCCTGGTGCACCGTGGTCAGCGGCGGGATGAAGGAGGCGGCCTCCGCTATGTCGTCGAAGCCCAGGACGCTGACGTCCTGCGGAACACGCCTGCCGCGCTCGCTCAGCGCGCGGAGCAGGCCCAGGGCCATCTGGTCGTTGGCGGCGAAGATCGCGGTGCAGTCGTCGGGCAGGGCCTGGCCGGCCCGGTAGCCGGACTCGGCGGACCAGTCCCCGTGCAGCGGCTCGGGGACGGGGCGTCCCGCCTCCTCCAGGACGGCCCGCCAGGCGTCGGTCCGGCGCTGCGCCGCGAACGAGTCCGGGGGGCCGGCCAGGTGCCAGACCGTGCGGTGGCCGAGGTCGAGCAGGTGTCGCACCGCCGCCCGGGCGCCGCCCCGCTGGTCGGTGTCGACGACGCTGTAGCGGTTCCCGGCGTCCGAGTCGACGACGACGACCTGGACGTGGGGCGGCAGCGAGATGGTGGACGAGTCGAGGAGGTGGACCTCCATGATGACGATGATGCCGTCCACGGCGAGCTCGCCGAGCCGGGTGAACGCCCCGTGCACACCGGTCTGGGTGGGCACGGCCACCGGCAGCAGGGTGATCGCGTAGCCCTCCCTGGCGGCGGAGTCGGCGATGGCCTCCAGGGTGCGGACGTTGCCGGTGGTCGACAGCGTGAACAGGATGACGCCGAGGGTGCGGAACTCGCCGTGCTTGAGGGCGCGGGCGGCGCTGTTCGGCCGGTAGCCCAGCTCCCGCATGGCCGTCAGCACTCGCTGCCGGGTCTCTTCGACCACCCCGGTATGGCCGTTGGAGACCCGGGAGACGGTCTGCGACGAGACTCCCGCGGCGCGCGCCACGTCCGCCATCGAGACGCTGGGCCGGCGACGCGGGGCCCGGGCCGGCTCGCCGGGACTCGCGTCGGCGGACGCCTCCGGGGCTGCTTCCTTCACGGCTTCCCTCTCTCGTTCCGTGGGGGTGGTGCGGGGGTGGTACGGGTCACCAAAGCAGCTGCGGCGGACGGGACCCTTGACGCGCCCGAAGGGACAGTGTAAACATCAGGTTACGGAATGTTTACGTAAACATCCCGGCTTTCCCAGCTGATCACGCGCTCAGGTGTGCGCAACTATCCACCCTGCTTTGCGTACTGTCATGTCATCAGACGTCCGGAGGGGGAGGAAGGCCGTGGCGGTCCCCGCGTCGCGCGCCGCTGACCGGCGCGGCGGTGCCGCCAAGCTCCGCTACCGCCAAGCTCCGCTACCGCCGGGTTCCGCTACCGCCGGGTTCCGCTACCGGCGCCGTGCGGGCGGTGGGGCGGTGCTGGCGCGGACGATCAGCCGGGGGTCGACCGAGGCCACCGATCCGGCGATGTGCTGGTCGCCCTCGATCTGCTGCAGCAGCAGCGAGACGCAGCGGCGGCCGACCTCCTCGAAGTCCTGGTGGACGGTGGTGAGCGGCGGGAGGAAGTAGCCGGCCTCGGCGACGTCGTCGAAGCCGACGACGCTCACGTCGCCCGGGACCGGGCGTCCGGCTTCGGTCATCGCTCGGATCAGGCCCACGGCCATGTGGTCGTTGCCCACGAACACCGCGGTGACGTCGTCCCGCAGGGCGAGTTCACGGCCGACGGCGTAGCCGGAGGCGGCGCTCCAGTCGCCGTAGCGGACCGGCGGGACCGGCGCTCCGGCCTCCTTCAGCACGGTGTGCCAGGCGGTCGCCCGGCGGCGGGCGGAGAAGGAGTCCTGTGGGCCGGCCAGGTGCCAGACCGTGGAGTGCCCGAGTGACAGCAGGTGCTCGGTGGCCACCCGGGCGCCCGCCGCCTGGTTGTTGTCGACGATCGGAAAGCGCTGGTCCGGGTCGCCGTCGGCCATGACCACCGGGACCCCCGGCGGCAGCTGCAGCCCGGGGCGGTCCAGTATCTGCGACTCGATCAGCACGATCCCGTCCACGGCCTGGCTGCTGAGCTGCGAGAACGCCTGGCGTACGGCCCCCTCGGTGGCGGTGGTGACGGCGGCGACGTTGATCGAGTACCCGGCCTCCTGGGCGACCGCGGCGATGGCCTGGAGCGTCCGGGCGTTGCCGTGGGCGCTCAGGTCGAAGCTGATCACGCCGAGCATCCGGAACTGGCCGGTCGCCAGGGCGCGCGCGGCGCTGTTGGGCTGGTAGCCGAGCATCCGCATGGCGGCCAGCACGCGTTCGCGGGTGTCCTCCTCCACGTTGGACCGGTTGTTGGCGACCCGGGAGACCGTCTGGCTGGAGACCCCGGCCAGCGCGGCGACGTCGGCCTGGGAGGGGGGCCGGGTGCGGGCAGACGGTCCGGCGCGTTCCGGCCTTCCGGGCGGAACGTTCTCCAGCCTCGTCATGCCCTGGTCCTCCTCCTCGCCGTGCCCTACCGGTGAGTCATGTTGGCGCAAACACCCCGGGTGCGTCAACGTGGGTCCGCATGCTGGGGCGGTCGGGGCGGCTGCGGCGCCGTGCCGCCAGGGCGGATGCCGCGGCGGCCGATCCACCGGCCCGCGGTCGCTCTCCGGCTGCCTGCACATCTGGTTGACTCCTTTTGGTAACACCCCCTTGACTTTGGGCTGCGGCGGTACGAAGCTCACCACCAACCACAGTGTGTTTGCGCAAACATGTCCTCAGTGTTGCCCGTCAAGACCGTCCACCAGCACTCCGGAGCCCCGGTTCGGCCGCCCTCCCTCGGATCCTCGGGGGCACGGCGCGCCACGACACCGGCTCGGCTCACCGGATGGCAGCCAGTGAACAGGACCGGAGCCGTGAGCAAGCCGTCACCAACCACCAAACCCCCCCACCGGGGGGTGACTTCCCGGCACGAACGCTTCGGCTACGTGTTCTTCACACCGTTCCTGCTGGTCTTCGCCGTCGCCATCGCCGCCCCACTGCTGTACGCCGTCTATCTGAGCCTGTTCCAGGACCGGATGATCGGCGGCAACGTCTTCGTGGGCCTCGACAACTACCGGCGCGCGTTCACCGACGCTCTCTTCCAGGCGGGGCTGGCCCGCGTGGCGCTGTTCCTGGTGGTCCAGGTGCCGGTCATGCTCGGCCTCGCACTGCTCGCCGCGCTCGCCATCGACAGCGGCCGGCTGCACTGGCCCGGACTGTTCCGCATCGGGATCTTCATCCCCTACGCGATCCCGGCCGTGGTGGCCACCCTGATCTGGGGCTACCTCTACGGGCCCAGCTTCGGC
>Ga0302314_10019382_pt1 | contig 11305 bp, 13 predicted proteins | sample III_Palsa_N2_3_FD_200533 | JGI IMG/M metagenome (GOLD analysis project Ga0302314, IMG submission 200533) | Peat permafrost microbial communities from Stordalen Mire near Abisko, Sweden - III_Palsa_N2_3 | ecosystem: Environmental > Terrestrial > Soil > Palsa > Peat permafrost | place: Sweden... | reverse complement strand
GAACAAAAAGAATATCTCGTCTTGAAGGTGGCGCAGGGCGACCTGACAGTTCGAGTACCCGCTGACAACGCCGAGTACGTCGGCGTCCGCGACGTGGTCGGCCAAGAGGGCCTCGACAAGGTGTTCCAGGTGCTCCGCGCACCGCACACCGAAGAGCCGACCAACTGGTCCCGCCGCTACAAGGCCAACCTGGAGAAGCTCGCCTCCGGTGACGTCAACAAGGTCGCTGAAGTCGTGCGTGACCTGTGGCGCCGTGACCAGGAACGTGGCCTGTCCGCCGGCGAGAAGCGCATGCTGGCCAAGGCCCGTCAGATCTTGGTGGGTGAGTTGGCGTTGGCCGAGAGCACCGATGAGGCCAGGGCCGACACCATCTTGGACGAGGTTCTCGCCGCCGCCTCCTGAATTCCCTGAGTCGCTAGGAACGGGGTTGACCGGCACGGTCGCAGTTGTCCCGGCCGCGGGGTCGGGCGAACGGCTGGCCGCGGGCGTTCCCAAGGCATTCTTTCAGCTCGATGGACGCACTCTGGTTGAACGTGCCGTCGACGGCCTGCTGAATTCGGGCGTCGTCGACCGCGTCGTCGTGGCGGTGCCGGCCGATCGAACCGACCGGGCCAAACTGATCCTCGGCAACAGCGCGACCGTCGTCGCCGGCGGAGCCAATCGCGGTGACTCGGTCGCCCGGGCGCTCGCGGCTGTCGAGGATGCAGTAGAACCTGATTTCGTGCTGGTGCACGACGCGGCGCGGGCCCTGACACCCCCCGAGTTGGTGGTGCGGGTCGTCGAAGCGTTGCGAGCCGGCCATCAGGCCGTCGTTCCCGTCTTGCCCCTAACCGACACCATCAAGGCTGTCGATGCCAACGGCGCGGTGCTGGGAACGCCGGAGCGGGCCGGGCTGCGCGCGGTGCAAACCCCGCAGGGTTTTGCCACCGAACTGTTACTGCGCGCATACCAGCAGGCGGGAACGGCCGATTTCACCGACGATGCGTCGCTGGTCGAGCACGTCGGCGGGCAGGTGCAAGTGGTCGACGGCGACCCGCTGGCATTCAAGATCACCACCCGCCTCGACCTGCTGCTGGCCCAAGCGATCGTGAACCGGTGAACGCGCGAGTCGGCGTAGGCACCGATGTGCACGTCATAGAACCCGGCAGGCCGTGCTGGTTGCTTGGCCTGCTGTTTACCGACGTCGACGGCTGCGCCGGACACTCCGACGGCGACGTGGCCGTGCACGCGCTGTGCGACGCGCTGCTGTCGGCGGCCGGGTTGGGCGATATCGGCGACGTGTTCGGTGTCGACAACCCGCGGTGGGCCGGTGTCAGCGGTATGACGATGCTGCGCCACGTCGCGGATCTGATCGGCCAGCAGGGCTACCGCGTGGGCAACGCGGCGGTACAGGTGATCGGCAACCGACCCAGGGTCGGGCCGCGTCGCGCTGAGGCGCAGGCGGCGCTGACCGAAGTGCTGGATGCGCCGGTGTCGGTGTCGGCGACCACCACCGACGGGCTGGGGCTGACCGGGCGTGGCGAGGGCCGGGCGGCAATCGCGACGGCTTTGCTGCTCGCGGTCGACGACACCGCGCGCTAGCCGCTGCAGGGCCGGCCGATCTTTCGCATCGCGGTGATCGTTTCCCTTGCTGGTGGACGCTCGTGGCGTATCTGGCGGGCTTTGTCGAGGCAATCGACTCGGCGACGGTGCAGTGGTCATCGATTACATATCCGGCCCGGTAAGCTGGCACGTCGTGACCGATAGCGCCGACCTGCGGCTACACGACACGGCGACGGGTGCCGTGCGTGAGTTCGTTCCGCTGCGGCTCGGGCACGTCTCCATTTATTTGTGCGGCGCCACCGTGCAGGGGCTGCCGCACATCGGCCACGTGCGTAGCGGGGTCGCGTTCGACATCCTGCGCCGCTGGCTCAGCGCGCGGGGCTGCGACGTCGCCTTCATCCGCAACGTCACCGACATCGACGACAAGATCCTCAACAAGGCCGCCGCCGCCGACCGGCCCTGGTGGGAATGGGCGGCGACCTACGAGAGGGCGTTCTCGTCCGCCTACGACGCGCTTGGCGTCCTGCCGCCGTCCGCCGAGCCGCGGGCCACCGGCCACATCACCCAGATGGTCGAATTGATCGAGCGGCTGATCGAATCGGGCAACGCCTACGCCGGTTGCGGCGACGTCTACTTCGACGTGTTGAGCTACCCCGAGTACGGCCAACTGTCCGGGCATCGGATCGATGATGTGCATCAGGGCGAGGGAGTCGCGACCGGTAAGCGGGATCAGCGGGACTTCACGCTGTGGAAGGGCGCCAAACCCGGCGAGCCGTCATGGCCCACGCCGTGGGGACGTGGACGGCCCGGTTGGCATCTCGAATGTTCTGCGATGGCTCGTACCTATCTCGGCCCGGAATTCGACATCCATTGCGGTGGAATGGATTTGGTCTTCCCGCATCACGAGAACGAGATCGCTCAAAGCCGCGCGGCCGGAGACAAGTTCGCCCGCTACTGGCTGCACAACGGCTGGGTCACCATGGGCGGCGAGAAGATGAGCAAGTCGCTGGGCAACGTGCTGTCGATCCCGGCAATGCTGCAGCGCGTCCGCGCCGCCGAGCTCCGGTACTACCTGGGCAGCGCCCACTATCGCTCGATGCTGGAATTCTCCGAGACGGCGTTGATGGACGCGGTCAACGCCTACGTCGGCATCGAGGAATTCCTGCATCGGGTGCGCACCCGGATCGGTGCGGTCGAGCCTGGGCAGTGGACGCCGCGGTTCGCCGCCGCTCTCAACGACGACCTCGCGGTGCCGACGGCGCTGGCCGAGGTGCACCGCACCCGCGCGGAGGGCAACCGGGCGCTGGACGCGGGCGACCATGACGCCGCACTGGCTCACGCCGCAGAGATCCGGGCGATGATGGGCATTCTCGGCTGCGACCCGCTCGACGAGCGCTGGGAGTCGCACGACGAGACGTCGGCCGCCCTGGGCGCGGTAGACGTCCTGGTGCGCGCCGAGTTGGAGCGCCGCGAACAGGCCCGCGTGCAACGCGACTGGAAGCTCGCCGACGAGATCCGGGACCGCCTCAAAGACGCCCATATCGAGGTCACCGACACCGGCGATGGCCCGCAGTGGTCACTGGGAACCCACGCCGATGGCCGGTAACTCCCAACGCCGCGGAGCGATTCGCAAAGCCGGTACGAAGAAGGGCCCAACCGTCGGCTCCGGCGGCCAGGGACGCCGCGGGCTGCAGGGCCGCGGAGCTACTCCGCCCGCGGAGATGCGGCCGAACCACCCGGCCGCCAAGCGAGCCAGGGCACAAGCGCGTCGGCCCGCCAGACGCAAAGACGACACTTTCGAGACCGTGCTGGGGCGCAACCCGGTAGTGGAATGCCTGCGGGCCGGGGTTCCGGCGACCGCGCTGTACGTGGCGCTCGGCACCCAGGCCGATGAGCGACTCACCGAATCCGTCACTCTGGCAGCTGATTCCGGCATCGCGATCCTCGAAGTGCCACGCACTGACCTGGATCGGATGACGACCAACGGCTTGCACCAGGGCATCGCGCTGCAGGTGCCGCCGTACAATTACCTGCATCCCGACGACTTACTCAAGACGGCTATCGCCACCCCGCCTGCCCTGCTGGTCGCGCTCGACAACATCTCCGACCCGCGAAACCTGGGTGCGATCGTCCGCTCAGTCGCGGCGTTTGGCGGCCACGGCGTGCTCATTCCGGAGCGGCGGTCTGCGTCTGTGACGGCAGTCGCGTGGCGGACCAGTGCCGGCGCGGCAGCCCGGATCCCCGTCGCGCGCGCCACGAATCTCAATCGGACACTTAAGGATTGGGCCGACCGCGGCCTGCAGCTGGTCGGACTCGACGCCGAAGGCGACACGATCGTCGACGACGTGGACGGCGGCGGCCCGATCGTGGTGGTGGTCGGATCGGAAGGCAAGGGGTTGTCCCGGCTGGTCCGCCAGAGCTGCGATGCGGTGGTGTCGATTCCGATGTCGGGTCCTGCCGAATCGTTGAATGCCTCGGTGGCCGCCGGGGTCGTGCTGGCTGAAATCGCCCGTCAGCGCCGGAGCTAGCAGAGCGATGGTCAGTTTTCTGCCGAGTGACCATAAGATTCTCGCCGCTACCGGCGCCTTCGCCGGCTATACGGCGGTCATGGCTGTCCTGGAAAGCCGAATGCGGGCCACCGGCGGCCCAGGGATAATCCCATTTGAATTGGCCGGCAGCGCTTTTCGCGCCGAGCAGATCATGGCGCAGTGGGGACCGGACGGTGAGCGGGCGGCGCGTGTGTCGATGTGGCTCGACTTCGGATACATGACGGCGTACGGCGCCCTCGCGACGCTGCTGGTCGAGCGTGCACGTCGTCGGCGGGGGCATCCGCGTGCACTGGCCTCCGCCGTCGGTGTTGCGGTCGCGGGTGATGCAATCGAAGGAGTCTCGCTGCTCAAGGTGCTCGACCGCGAGCGCGTCGAAATTCATGCGCGCCGCGCGCGGGCGGCTGCTCTGGTCAAGTTTGCGGCGCTCGCCGGAGCGCTCGGCTATGTCGTGGCCGAAGCGGCTAGCCCGCTATTCGGTTCCAGGGCTCGATGAAACCGTCTGCTGGCCAAGATATCCGGTGAGCAGGAAAACGATCTCGTCTTCGAGCTGTTGTGGATCGACTGGGTCGGGCGACGCGATGAGTCGGTGAACCAGAGATTCGATGGTGGCCACGACCAGGCGGGCGCTGAGCCTGCCATTGGCATGCACCGCCGGGTGTTCGTCCAGCAGCTCGGCAGTCGCGTCCACCATGGTCTCCTCCAAGACATGCAGCCGCGACAGGAACGCCGGCGCGCGGGGAGCCTCCTCGAACAACACCTGATGCAGTCCGGGATTATCGCGGTGGTTATCGATGGTTGCCCGGACGAAGACGCGCAGAGTGTCATCGAGGTGTTCTGGCAGACCCGCAGACAATCGGTCGCCCAGCAGCTTGGCTCCAGCGTCGACATGCGCATCCATCAGCGCATGCAGGATCGAGTCCTTGTTCGGAAAGTATTGGTACAGCGAGCCGATCGACAACTCGGCGTGCTCAGCGATGCGGTTGGTCGTACCGGCGGCATAGCCGTACACGGCGAAAACATGAGCTGCCGAATCCAGTATCCGCTGTCGGGTCTGCGCGGCCCGATCCTGCTTCGGCTGCTTACGCGGCTGGAATCGATCCGATGGGGCCATGGTGTCCTCCTCCGGAGAATGCGAGTAGTCAATCCATTCGTCAGCCCGCAGAATTAGCGAACCTTAACACTTCCAGGAGTCACCCATGCGGACCATCCATCTGGAGACGACGCTGCCTACCAGCGCCGATCGCGTATGGCGGGCAATGCAATCGCCGGTCACATTCCTCTACGTATGCAAAGGTCTCTTTGCTGTTCCCGTGCTGTCAGGACGAGCTGAGCCGCTGCGTGCCGGCGAGCGCGGCACCGGATGGCTGTTCGCGTTCCACGTCGTACCGGCCTACCGGCACACCATCGAAGTCATCGACGTCGACGAGCTCACCCAGACGATCCGGACCCATGAGCATGGCGGTGTGCTGCGGGCATGGAACCACACCTCGAAGGTCCTGCCGATCGACGAGGCAACCTGCCGCTATTCCGACACTGTCGACATCGACGCCGGCCGCGTGACCGCTTTCGTTGCGGCCCTTGCGGTCGGTATATACCGCTACCGGCAGCGGCGGTGGCGCAAACTCGTTCGGCTGCATCTGCTGCCGCAGGGTCCGGCCTACGCGAGCTAGCCTGCTCGCCTGCTGCCGCGCGCCTACCACCGCTAGATCCCCAGCAGGCGCCCCGCGGCCCATAACGCCAGCACGGCGGCGACGAGGGACGTGGGCACCGTGAACAATCCGAGGCGGGTGTACTCGCCGACGCTGGCGGATACCCCGTATCGACGTAACACGCTGCGCCACAATAGGTTCGACAGCGATCCGACGTAGGTCAAATTGGGGCCGATGTTCACCCCGATCAGCACGGCCAGCACCGCGGCCGGGCCGACCGACGCCACTAGCGGCACCAGCACCAGTGTCGCGGGCAGGTTGTTGACGATGTTGGCCAGCACGGCGGCCAGCGCCGCATACCCCAGCAGCGCAAGTAGCCCGGAACCGGACGGCATGAACGCGCCCATCCGCTGGGCCACGCCATTGCGCATAACCGCCTGCACGACAACGCCTAACGCGAGCACGAACACCAGAAACGGTACGTTCGCCGCGCGCACGACTTCCGCCGCCGAGGTGTGCCGGCGGGCCAGGCTGCGGACCGTCATCACCGCGGCTCCGGCGAGCGCGGCCCAGGCCGGCGCCACCCCCGCCGCCTCGGCGACCACGAAGCCGATCAGCGTCAGCGCGACGACTACCAACGCGAATACCGGCGTCGGGGGCGCGGGCTCGTCCTGCTGGGGATCGGGTTGCACGCGGAGGTCACGCCGGAAGAACACCCGGAAAACGACGTAGACGGTGCCCACTGCGGCCAGCCACGGCAACGTCATCACCAAGGTGAACTTGACGAACGACAGGTTTGCGGCGTGAAAGGCGAGCAGGTTGGTCAAATTCGACACCGGCAGCAACAGCGATGCGGCATTGGCCAGGTGCGCCGTGGCATAGGCGTGCGGACGGACCGGCGCCCGCAGTCGCCGAACCGTGGTCAGCACCACCGGGGTCAGCAGTACCACCGTCGCGTCGAGGCTCAACGCCGCGGTGATGACGGCGGCGATGACGAACACCTGCCGCAGCAGACGTTGTGAGCCAACCCGTCCGCGCGCCATCGCCGCCCCGGCCGCCTCGAACAGGCCTTCGTCGTCACACATCTTGGCCAACACCAGCACTGCGCCCAGGAAGGCGACGACGCGCGACAGCCGGGCCGCTTCGATGGTCGCATCGTGCATCGAGATCGCGCCGACGGCGATTAGCAGCACCACGGCCGGCACGGCGGCGAACGCCTCCGGCCAGCCCCGTGGACGGGCAACCGCGAACGCGAGGACAGCCGCCAGCGACAGGAGAGCAAGAATGAGCGTCAAACTCGGGCCCACGGGTCTTCGCGTTGCCACACCGTCGGCATGTCCAGCGCGACGCCGTCCTGCTCGGCCAGCCTGCTCAGGACGCGCACCGACACGTCCAGGTCGTCGGCCACATAGGGCAAGGCGCGCAACGGCTTCGACAACGGGCGGAAGAAATCGTCCCAGTGCACCAGGACCACGCGGCGCGCACCCACAGTCCGCACCGTCTCCGTCCAGTAGTCGACGAGATACGACTCCGGTTGCACGCCGAGCTGGCCCACGCCGAGGTAGACCACCTCGGCTTGCCGGCCGGTCAGCGAACCCTTCACGAACCCGGCGCTGCCCTGAATCAACAGCCGGCGTCCCGACGACCGGTGATGTACCAACGCCGACCAGGCCTCGCCGCATCGGTAAGCCGCTGCCCTCACCGGCGGCACTACCGGCTGATCGATGGTGCCTGGAAACCGGTCGGGTGGGCTATGGCGCGATTTCACCAACGTTATGTCAAAGGCGCCCAATCGAATTGGCGTGCCCGTGTCGGCGATCACCAGGCGTTCTGCGGCAAGTCCATGGCCGCGGCCGACATTGGCCGCGGATTCGCCGCCGACCAATTGCGCCCCGGTGCGGTCGGCGACCAGCGCAGAATCCAGCGCGTGGTCGAAATGCGTGTGCACCGGGACGACCGCCGCCAACCTCGTGACGCCGACGCGTGCCAGGCATCCGTCGACCCGGGCCGGCGACGGCGAGACCTTGCCCACACCGACCCGGCCCAGACCGGGCCGGGAGAAGAAACCGTCGGTCATTACGGCCGAAGTCCCGTCGTCGATCAGCAGCGTCGAGACGCCCAGCCACGTCACCGTCAGCGGCGTATCGGGGCCGGCGAGCGGCACGCTGAAGCGGTGCGAGTGCCGCGCGAGATCCGGGCGCCCGGGTCGCAGCCGCATCAGCAGAACGCCTTCAACTCGATGCCGTCGGTCTTCAGCCGGTCCGCGACGGCCGATGCAATCTGCACCGCGCCCGGTGAATCACCGTGTACGCACACCGATTCCACCTGCAGTGCGACCGTCGATCCGTCGATTGCGGTCACGGCTCCGGTGGTCACCATTGCCGCCACCCGTTCGGCGATGGCGGCCGGATCATTCAGCACAGCGCCGGGTTCGCGCCGCGACACCAGCTGGCCGTCCGGCCGGTAGGCGCGATCGGCGAACGCCTCGGGCACGGTGCGTAGCCGCTGCTGCCGGGCTTCGTCGAAGAAGACCGAACCGTGCAGGCCGAGCACCGGTAGTCCGGCGTCGACCGTTCGCACCGCCTCTGCGACCGCGGCTGCCTGTTCGCGGTTGATCACGATCGTGTTATACAGCGCCCCATGGGGTTTGACGTAGGACACCGCGGAGCCGGCCGCCTGCGCCAGCCCGTGCAAGGCGCCGATCTGATAGACGACGTCGGCCAGCAGATCCTCAGGTGTGACGTCGATGAAGCGCCGGCCGAAGCCGGCCAGGTCGCGATAGCTCACCTGCGCGCCGATGCGCACGCCGCGCTCGGCGGCCAGCCTGCACACCGACAGCAGGCCGGCCGGATCGCCCGCGTGGAAACCACACGCGACGTTGGCGCTGGTGACGATGCCGAGCATCGCGTCGTCATCTCCGAGCCGCCAGACGCCGAATCCCTCACCCAAGTCGGCGTTGAGGTCGATGCAGGCCACGGTCGTTAGCTTATCGGCTGACGTCGGCGAGTCACTGCCACTACCGAAGACGTCATCGGATGCAGCTAGCCCGGCTATCTCGGTTCAAAACAGTGTGATCAGGGCGATTCCGGCGACCAGCAGTACGGCACCGGCCGCACGCGCCGGCGTTATCACATGCTGGGTTAGATTCAGCCAACCAAAGTGGTCGATCACGACCGAGGTGATCAAGTTGGCGCTGACCGTGAATGCCGCAAAGGGTCCTGCGCCGACGCGATCGACGAACAATAACCCGGCTACCACAGCGAACGCACCGACGATTCCACCTAGTGGCGCCCACCACGGCATCGCGGAAATCCCTTCCGCGGTCGGCAGCGGCCGAGGGAAAACCGCTGTTATGACAACGAATACCGCAGCGATGAGACCAAACGAGACCAGCGATGCCAACCACGGATTGACCAGTGAGCTGCGCAGCACAGCGTTCATCGGTATGCCAATCGCTTGTAACGCACCGGCAGCGGCGATAAATGGAAACACCCAGAACACGTTGACAGACTGCATGTCGGACTCCCTTCCCGAAGAATTCCCCGTAGCTAGCTTTGCAGGACCACGGCCCGAATGGCGACGGAACGCTTGTCGCCGCCCGACCGGCGGAAGAGCAGACCGGCTTTCGTCGCTGTATGGTCCCGGCCAACGGGCGCCTGAAGAATCTGCTACATGAGAATTGAGAGCGGGTACCAACTCATGCAATCCGCCGGGCAATCCCCGGTAGCCTCACAAAACATGAGCCCCATGCCGCGACGCCGGGCGACCCTGGCATCGCTGGCGGCTGAGCTCAAAGTCTCGCGCACCACGATCTCGAACGCGTACAACCGGCCCGATCAACTCTCGGACGCGCTGCGTGAACGCGTGCTCGCCACGGCCAAACAGTTGGGCTATCCCGGACCTGACCCGGTGGCGCGGTCGCTGCGCACTCGCTGGGCAGGTGCCGTGGGTCTGATGATCACCGAACCCCTCACCTATTCCTTCAGCGACCCCGCCGCGCTGGATTTTGTTGCAGGACTTGCGGAATCGTGTGAAGACCTCGGCCAGGGGCTGCTGCTGGTGGCGGTTGGCCCGAACCGCAATGTCGCCGACGGAACGGCGTCCGTGCTCGCCGCGGGCGTGGACGGGTTCGTGGTGTACTCGGCGGCCGGCGACGATCCCTATCTGCAGGTCGTGTTGCAGCGGCGGCTGCCGCTGGTGGTCGTCGACCAACCCAAAGACGTGCCCGGTGCATCGCAGGTGGGCATCGATGACCGGGCAGCGATGCGCACGATGGCCGATTACGTGCTCGGTTTGGGGCATCGTGAGCTCGGGCTGCTGACCATGCGGCTGCTCCGGGACCGTCACCAAGGGTTGGCCGACCCCGGACGTCTGCGGGCATCCACGTTTCACGTGCAGAGCGAGCGCATCCGCGGTGTCCGCGAGGCGATGGCCGCCGCCGGCGTCGACCCGGATTCGCTGACCGTCGTCGAAAGCCACGAGCACACCGCGGCATCCGGTGGCGTCGCGGCCGAGATCGCGCTGCGGGCCAATCCGCGGATCACCGCGCTGATGTGCACCGCCGACGTGCTGGCGATCTCGGCGATGGATTATCTGCGCGCACACGGAAAGTACGCGCCCGGCCAGATGACCGTGACCGGTTTCGACGGTGTACCCGAGGCGATGAGCCGCGGCCTGACCACGGTCGCGCAACCGAGTCTGGAGAAGGGCCGCCGCGCGGGTGAGCTCCTGCACAAGGGCGATATCAACCCGACGATCGAGGTGCTAGACACCGAGCTGATCCGCGGACGCACCGCCGGACCGCCGGCCTGAGCGGTCGGCTCGACTCCGAAATCACACCGTGGCGGTGTCCCCGTTGCCGATCAACAGTCGCACTGCCAGATCCAGCCGCTTGCTGACGTCGGTGGCCGAGGCCCGTCGGGTCAGCCAGGCCAGCAGATTCGACAGCCAGACATCGGAGATCACCCGCGAGATGTGGTACTGGTCTTCGCTCGGTTCGCCGTCGCTCATGGCGCGGGCGAACATCGAATCGATCAGCTTCTCGACGTGATCGACCTCGCTGGCCGCCGAGGCGTCGGCGAAGACGTAGGCACGGGTCATGGCCTCGGTGAGCAGCGGGTTGCGCTGCATCGCGCGGTTGAGCTTGCTCACCATGAAGTTCAGTCGCTGATAGGGCGTTCCGCCGGTCAGCGCGGAGCGGTCGGTCTTGGCGTCGATGCGCTCGAACTCGCGACCCAGTGCGGACACCAGCAGGTGCACCTTCGACGGGAAATACCGGTACAGCGTCCCCACGGCAACGTCCGCGCGGTCGGCGACCGCACGCATCTGAACAGCTTCATAGCCCCCCTTGGAGGCGATGGCCATGGTCGCGTCCAGAATCCGCTTGCGACGTTCCCGCTGTGCCTCGGAGCCGAGTTCCGACTCGGCCAGTACCGCCACGTTCATCACCTCACGAGGTTGCGCAGGGGCCGAACTCGGGGGTTGCCCCGGGTTGGTGTGTGCTGACCCCGAACCAGAAGGGGTCATCTGACGGACAGCTCCTTTTCTTGCGTCCTCGCTCGAAAC
>Ga0302314_10019381_pt1 | contig 11306 bp, 4 predicted proteins | sample III_Palsa_N2_3_FD_200533 | JGI IMG/M metagenome (GOLD analysis project Ga0302314, IMG submission 200533) | Peat permafrost microbial communities from Stordalen Mire near Abisko, Sweden - III_Palsa_N2_3 | ecosystem: Environmental > Terrestrial > Soil > Palsa > Peat permafrost | place: Sweden... | reverse complement strand
GGATGTCGTCGGCTTTTGTCGACGTGAACAACGACGGGAAGGTCGATCTGCTGGTGGCTGACGACTCGACCCCGAACTATCTTTACATCAACAAGGGCAACGGGACGTTTGAGGACGACAGTTACGTCTCGGGGTACGCGCTGAATGGGGATGGACGCGAGACGGCTTCAATGGGCATTGCCATTGGAGACTACCGGGACAACGGCCTGATTGACTTGTACAACACCACCTTCTCGGACGACTATTACACGCTCTACCGCAACAATGGAGACGCCGACTTCACCGACGTGAGCTACGAGATGGGGATTGCCGAGCCGACCATTCCCTTCCTCGGCTGGGGCACGGCCTTTATCGACTACGACAACGACGGATGGAAGGACTTGCTGGTAGCCAATGGGCACGTCTACCCGGCAGTAGACCACCATCCATGGGGGACATCCTGGGCGCAGAGGCCGCTGCTGTTCCATAACTTCGGGGGCAAAAAATTCGAGCTGGTGCCGGCAGTCGAAGGCACCGCACTGGCCTCCACCTACGTGGGTCGTGGCATGGCGGTCGGAGACCTGTTCAACGACGGCAAGATGGACGCGGTCATCAATGTGATGGATGGGCCGCCGGCGCTGCTGCTGGATGTGTCGCCTGACAAGCACAACTGGATCGACATCAAGCTGGTGGGCGGACCGAAGAGTCCGCGGGACGCAATTGGCGCGACGGTGTATCTCACGGCCAACCACATGCGCCAGCGGGGCGATGTGATCTCGGGTGGCAGCTATGCGTCCACCAATGATCCGCGGCTGCACTTCGGGCTCGGCGACGCTACGATGGTCGACGACGTCGAGGTGCATTGGCCGAGTGGCGCGAAGGAACGATTTTCCATTCCCCAGATCGACCGCGTCGTCACCCTGACCGAGGGCCACGGCACAATGTTTTAGTGGGCGTTGCGTGGAGCGTGCGACTACAGTCTCTAGTCTCTCGACCTTTCGCTGAGAGAACTCCCGTTCGATGGCACGGTGCGCGAAGGAGCAATCGCAGTCCAGAAATTCCCAACCACTGAAAATCGTCGGGTTCTCAAACAAGATTGGTATAGATTTCTACCAAAAGTACGCTGCAACGATCTTGGGCGGAGAGGAGCCGTTGTCGATGATCTCGGTACTGAGAACGAGCTCCATGTTCTTGCCTTCCCAGCCCTTGGGAGCGCGGGCTTTGATGGCGTCCATCTCGCCGGGCTGGGTGAGAAATTCGCCGGCGGCGACGGTTCCGCCGCGAGCGATGCCGGCGGCCACGACGGCTAGCTTGCCGGTGTTGGCGTCCCGGAAGCGAGCAACGATCGCGTAGTCGCGATAGTTGTGTGTCGTCTGCTGAACCTCGCGGTCCACGCTCCAGCGGAGTTGCTGGTGAGACTGCGTATCCTCGATCCAGAAATGGGTCATGCCGGGATCGTTCCCGAAACGATAGCGGAGATCGCGGGTCATGCGCAGCGTCCAGGCATTGTCGAAGGCACCGAGGAAGATGGTTGGGCCGTTGCGCAGATCGCTTAGCGTGGCCGTATCTTCACCCAGCAGGGTATAGTGGCGGCGGCGCATCTCGAGAAGCCCGGAGAGGCTGATCAAGGGCTGGAGATCGTCAAGGACCACACCGCGCATCTGCTCGTCGAGGTGCTGCTCCTGGCTGGGAGTGGAGGCGTCGAGGAGGGTTTGCCCGGTAAAGAGGCTCTGTGGAAAGCAGAGAGAGATGGGGTCGGTTGAACCAAAGACGGGTGCCCAGAACTGGTCGAGTGTGGTTGGACGCGAGTCTACCCAGAGCCAACTACCGACCAGCGATGCGCAGAGCAGGACGCCGGCGAGGACCAGCCACCAGGCATGAAATCTCCAGTGGGCCGTATGCAGTGGGAGGTCCCCAGCGATGGCCTCTTGCCCGGATGAAGTGTGAGGGGATCCGTTCAGGGGCAGGGCGAACGATAATTCGGTGGTCGGTGTGGCCAGCGCAGTCGAGGCACTGCGGGGCCACTCGAAGTGGGGGACGTAGGAGCCGGGCAGAAGGGAGATGCGGAGCTCATCGGGACTCTCGGTGTTCTGGTAATACTGTGCGATGCGCTTGCGGATCTCGGCAGCGGTGACCCGCACGATGGGGTCGGAGGTGGTGTCGTAGCCGGAGTCGCGGCCAAAGACTTCGATGCCTAAGGTACGCTCCTTGAGTTGTCCGCCGCGACCTTCGAGTTCCTCCTGAACGATGAAACGGAGAAAGCTGGGAAAGCGCTTACTGTGGGAGAAATGAGCGTTGTCGAGAAGACGATCCAACTGGCGCAGGATGTCAACTTTCTCATGCTCGCCATACACGGTCGCCGAAGCGCCCTCGTAGTCCGCCATATATCTCGATATCTCGCCAGTGGCGGATTATATCGTTTCCGCAGGTTTTCTGTCGCACACGAAAAGCGATAGTTTTCCGATGTTTTGGCGAGTCTTATCGGGATAAGGCTTGTGTGGGTGCGCAGATCATTGGGACGGTGACGTCGAATAGGCCAGGTTGCGTGGTGATGCGGATGAGCTTCAGTGCGGACCGCATTGTGGACATGCTGGCGGGCGATCAGTTACCGCGGATATGCTGAGCGGCGAGCTGTCACTTCGCACGCGGAAGCCGGTGGATGTTGGCGGATAATCACAGGATGGTTCGTCGGCGGGTGAAGATCGCTGGGGTGGTGCAGGGGGTAGGGTTTCGTCCTTACCTCTACTGCCTGGCTGCCGAGCTGCAACTGGGTGGCGAAGTAGCGAACGGCACCGGCGGGATTGTGGTGGAGATTGAGGGAGAGTGCGCGCAGGTTGAGGAGTTTCTACGTCGGCTGCCGTTGGAGATTCCGCCCCTGGCGCAGATCGAATCGATCGCGGTGGAGAAGATTGAGACACGCGGGATGGTAGGGTTTCGAATTGTTGCCAGCGATGCAAGGGGGCCGATGAGCACGCAGATTCCGGCGGACGCTGCGACGTGCGCGGACTGTTTGCGGGAGATGCTTGATCCGGGGAATCGGCGCTATCGGTATCCATTTATTAACTGCACGCACTGTGGGCCGCGTTTCACGATTACGCGGAGCATTCCTTATGATCGTCCGCAGACTTCGATGGCGCGATTTAAGATGTGCGCTGAATGCCAGGCGGAGTACGACGATCCTCGGGATCGAAGGTTTCATGCACAGCCGAATGCCTGCTGGGAGTGCGGGCCACGGTTAGAGCTGCTGGACGCGGAGGGTGTGGCGAGTGGCGCGACGGAGCCGGTGGGCGCGGCACTCGAATTGTTGCGTGCGGGGAAGATCGTTGCTGTGAAGGGGATTGGCGGTTTTCACCTGGTGGTGGACGCGACGAACCAGGGGGCGGTGGCGCGGCTGCGGGAGCGGAAGCATCGCTTTGGGAAGCCGCTGGCGGTGATGGTGAGAGATATGGCGGCTGTGCGGCGGCTGTGCGAGGTGAGCGATGCGGAGGCGACGCTGCTCATGAGTACGGAGAGGCCAATTGTTTTGCTGAGGGCGGTGGCAGCGCATGGGTTGGCGACGGACGTGGCGCCGGGCGTGCCGTGGTTGGGGGCGTTTCTGCCGTATACGCCGCTGCATCATCTACTGCTGCAGGATGAGCGATTGAGCGCTCTGGTGATGACGAGCGCGAACCTGAGTGAAGAGCCAATTGTGGTTGCGAATGATGAGGCGGTGGAACGGTTACGCGCGATTGCGGACGCGTTACTGGTGCATGATCGCGAGATTCTGCAGCGTGCAGATGACTCGGTGATGCAGGTGGTGGAGGGGAGGCCGCAGTTTGTGCGGCGGTCGCGCGGGCATGTGCCACTGCCGTTGCGACTGCTTCAGGAGACACCTCCTCTGCTGGCGGTGGGTGGGCATTTGAAGAGCGTGTTCCTGCTGGCGAATGGGTGGCATGGGTACCAGAGCCAGCATTTGGGCGATCTTGAGTCGGCGTCGTCGCTGGATTTTTTTGCGGAGGCGCTGGGACACTTTGAAAAAATCTTCCAGGTGGCACCAAAGTATGTGGTGCATGATATGCATCCGGCGTATGCGTCGACTGCGTGGGCATTGAAGCAGACGCAGCCAAAGATCGCGGTGCAACATCATCATGCGCACATTGCGGGATGCATGGCAGAACATCGCCTCCGTGGGCCCGTGATCGGGCTGGCGCTGGACGGGACTGGCTACGGTGTCGACGGGTGTGTATGGGGCGGAGAGCTATTGACTGCAACCCTCACTGGCTTTGAGCGGTACGCGCATTTGAAGTACGTGGCCATGCCGGGATCGGAGGCGGCCGTGCGCCAGCCGTGGCGGATGGCATTTGCGCACCTTTATGCAGCGCTGGGGGAGCGGGTGTTCGAGGCGGACGTGTTGGAACGGTTGAAGGTAGCCGAGGGCGATGCACGACTGCTCACACGAATGATCGAGCGTGGCATAAACTCACCGCTGACTTCAAGCTGCGGCAGGATGTTTGATGCGGCTGCAGCGCTGATTCTCGGGCGCGATCGTGTCGAGTATGAGGCGCAGGCGGCAATTGAGTTGGAGGGCGTGGCAGTGATGGAGGTCGTGAAGGAAAGCTATGAAATGCATCTGGAAAATGAGGACGGGGAAACTCCATTGATTTTGAATCCGACGCCAATGTGGGAGGCGCTTCTCGGTGATCTGCGGGCCAGTGTCCCGCCCGAGGTGATGAGCGCAAAGTTTCACTTGGGGGTTGCGGATGTCTATGTTCGAGCAGCGATCTGGGCGCGCGCACGGACGGGCATTCGCACGGTGTGCTTGAGCGGCGGGGTGTTTCATAATCGACTGCTGACCAAGATTCTTTGCAGACGGCTGGCCGAGGCCGAAATGGAAACGTATTTGCCGGTGCAGGTAAGCCCTGGAGACGGAGGGCTAAGTTACGGTCAGGCGGCCGTCGCGGCGGCGCTGATTGCCGAAGAGGCGCGGAGTTAACAACCGGCTTTCGATCAGACTGCATCGACGCCAGTTCAAAGGCGGCCACCTGGTTGTTTGAAAGATGGTAATTCGTTGCGGCTGAGCCCGTACCTTCAACTCATCATCGTCGTAAGGTTGTGAGGGCATCTTCTTCGTCTCAAAACCCTCGCGCCTCCTGTCGGGAGGGGCGAGGGGTTCGTAGTAAGATTGCGGACCAGTTGTCGAATTTGTAGGAGCTGCTGCCGATGGTTCGTCTCCCTGCCCGCATTCTTTGTTACCTCTTCGGTGTCGCCCTCTTTCTGCCGCTGCACATTTCCGGCCAACAGACGCAGCCGCAGACTGGAACGTTCCCCTATAAGAATCCCGCGCTTCCGGTAGACCAGCGGGTCGAGGATCTGATAGGCCGCATGACGCTGCAGGAGAAGGTCGATCAGATGCGCGATCACGCTCCTGCGATCCCGCGCCTCGATGTGCCGAAGTACGACTGGTGGAATGAGGGCTTGCATGGTGTGGCGTTCGCTGGCGTGGCGACGAACTTTCCGCAGGTAATCGGCATGGCCGCGACGTGGGACACAAATCTGGTCCACCATATGGGCCAGACGATCTCCACCGAGGCCCGCGCAAAGTACAACGAAGCCATGCGCGAAGGCGACCATGAGATGTTCTTCGGGCTTACTTTCTGGGCGCCCAACATCAACATCTTTCGCGATCCCCGCTGGGGGCGCGGGCAGGAGACGTATGGTGAAGACCCGTTTCTTACTGGACGGATGGCCGTAGCGTTCGTGACCGGGATGCAGGGCGACGATCCGAATCATTTGAGAGTGGTCTCCACACCAAAGCACTTTGCCGTGCATAGCGGCCCGGAGCCTTTGCGGCACCGCTTCAACGTGGACGTTTCGCCGCACGATCTGGAAGACACGTATCTGCCTGCATTCCGCGCGGCGGTGACGGAAGCGAACGCGCAGTCGGTGATGTGCGCCTATAACGCCATCGACGGTGCACCGGCCTGCGCCAGCACGATGCTGCTGCGCGATCATCTGCGCGATGCGTGGCATTTCAACGGGTATGTTGTAAGCGATTGCGCGGCGGTGGCGGATGTGAACACAGGCCACCACTTTGCACCAGACATGGCGCACGGCGCCGCAGATGCTGTGAAGGCGGGCACGGATTTGGAGTGCGGCTTTGGGAACGGGCAGGCGTTTCCGGCGCTCGTCGATGCAGTCCACCAGAATTTGATCACGGAAGCGGAGCTCGATACGTCGTTGCGCCGGCTGTTTCGCGCACGGTTCCGGCTGGGGATGTTTGATCCGCCATCGAGTTTTGCGTACGGCCGTATTCCCTACAGCGAAGTGAACTCGCCCGAGCACCGCGAACTTTCGCTGCAAGCTGCGCGGGAGTCGATGGTGCTGCTCAAGAATACGGATGGGATCCTTCCGCTGAAGCCGGGGATCCGCAGCATAGCCGTCATCGGACCGACGGCGGAGCTCGTGCAGTCATTGCAGGGCAACTACAACGGGCCGCCGCAAGCGCCGGTTTTACCACTGGAAGGAGTAGAAAAGCGCTTCCGTTCCACCACGGTGAGATATGCCCAGGGCGCGAGTCTTGTCGAAGGCCTCGCGATGCCGATCGAACACACGGCTCTGCATCCAGCCAGAGGTAAGGGCGAAGGCCTTACGGGCGAGTACTTCGACTCGAAAGACCTGACCGGTAAGCCCGTGCTCACGCGCACTGACCGCACCATCAACTTCAACTGGGACAAGTTCGCGCCTGTCGCCGGTCTCGAGCGGAACAACTACTCCGTGCGCTGGAGCGGAACATTGACGCCGCCTGCATCCGGAGATTACAAGCTGGGTGTCCACGTGAACTATTGCTATGCCTGCGAGAATGCGGAGGGCTTCCGGCTGTATCTCGACGGCAAACTATTCGTCGAAAGCAGCAACCAGAAGACAGGGGAACGGGGCGCCGTGATCGACGATTCCGTACACTTCAGCGACTCCAAACCACATGCGATCCGTCTGGAATACTTCCACGGCACGGGAAGCGCGGGCATTGATCTTACGTGGCAGGCTCCTGCCGCTGCGCTGCTCGATCAGGCCGTCGCTGCAGCGAAGCAGTCCGATGTCACGGTGGCGTTTGTAGGGCTCTCTCCCTCGCTCGAAGGAGAGGAGATGCCGGTCAAGCTGGATGGTTTCAGCGGCGGCGACCGCACTTCCATCAATCTGCCCGCTGTGCAGGAGGAGATGTTGAAGGCAGTTGCAGCCACGGGTAAGCCGTTGATCGTCGTGCTGCAAAACGGCAGCGCCCTGGCTGTGAATTGGGCACAAGAACATGCCAACGCCATTCTTGAGGCCTGGTACCCCGGCGAGGAAGGCGGCACCGCCATCGCGGAGACGCTGGCCGGCGACAATAATCCCGGCGGTCGGCTTCCGTTGACGTTCTACGCGTCGTTGGATCAGGTTCCGCCCTTTGTCGATTACTCGATGAAGGGTCGCACCTACCGCTATTTCGCAGGAAAGCCGCTGTACCCCTTTGGCTTCGGGCTTAGCTATACCAGCTTCGCCTATCGGGATCTCAAGGTTCCATTGTCGAACGTAAAGGCCGGCGATCCCGTGAGGGTGGAAGGCGAGCTGAAGAATACGGGCTCCGTGGCCGGCGATGAGGTTGTTGAACTCTACCTCACGCAGCCGAGGGACTTTGAATCTCCCATCCACATGCTTGCAGGGTTTACGCGCGTCCACCTCGCCGCGGGCCAGTCAACCCATGTTGCTTTCACGCTCGACCCGCGGACGTTGGGTCAGGTGGATGAGAAGGGAGAGCGCGTGGTTCTCCCGGGCGTGTACGAAGTCTCTCTCGGCGGCGGGCAACCGGATGAAATGCTGCGTGCCCAAAGTGCGAGATTCACGGTCGTGGGCAGAGCCAAGCTGCCGGAATAGAGGAATAGACAAGATCTCTCGCGGGCTTTTGGCAGAGAAAACGAGGGGAGGACCGATGTTCAACCGTCGCACATTCCTTAAGAGCAGTGCGGGTGTCATTCCAATGGCCGCCGCAATCAACGCTCTTGACGCATTTTCGACTGTCTCCGCTGAGGAGACTGTTGCCACGCCCGCAAACGGACATAGAACGAAGCTCACTCCGCTACCGCAACGAATGCCGGCGATTGACCCAGCCACGGAACCATGGCAGCAAAGGATTCGCCGCGTGGGTCAGAGCAACATGACCGAACACGATCCGGCCGTGATGAACATCGAGGAGTGGGCGAACTACTGGCATTCCACGCAGGCGGACATTGTCTTTATCAGTGTCACTGGTATCCTGGCGTTCTACCCATCGAAAGTAAGATTTCATCGGCCCGGAAAATTCTTGAACGGCCGGGATTTCTTCGGCGAGTGCGTGGCTGCCGCCAAGAAACGCAATATGCGTGTTGTTGCGCGCATGAGCCCCGACCTCAACTGGGGGGATGCACTTGAGGCCCACCCGGAATGGGCGATGCGCAACAAGGACGGCTCTGTGCAGTTCAGCGGGGAAGAACCGCGCCTCTTCAAGACATGCATGTTCTCCACCTACATGGACGACTACATTCCCGCAATCATGCGAGAGGTCAACTCGCTCTATGATGTCGACTGCTTCTACACCAACGGCTGGCCGCCACTTGGCAGTCTGCCCGATTGTCACTGCTCTATCTGCAGCACGCTGCCGCCCCCAGACACTCCTGCCTACTGGCGCGTCTTCACTGACCGTGTACTTGAACTCTGGCAGAGGTATGACGCTATCGCGAAGGAGAAGAAGCCGGACAGCTTCTTTTTCGCGAACTCAGGCGGCAATGTGCGCGCGGGGCCCAATCTCGATCGCCTGGGCAAAGTTGCTGTGTGGTTCCAGGCTGATAACCAGGGGCGGACTTACGATGATGCCGCCGTGTGGGGGTGCAGTCTGCAAGGCAGAGTCTGCAATGCAGTGCTCGATGGCAAGTTCGCAACCAATGTCACGGCCGCGTACTCCACCGGCTCTCCGGGCTGGCGCAACGCATCGAAGAATCCCGCTGAAGCGAGGATGTGGCTCAACGAAACCCTCGCCAGCGGCATGGCGCCCTACTATCACTTCGTCGGCTCTGAGGATGGCTTTGGCGAAGACCGTCGCTGGCAGAAGGTTGGCCTCGATTATTTTCAGTGGACAGCGAAACACGACGCACACTTCACGACCCGCCGTTCCATTGCCAACATCGGAGTGGTGATAGGACAAAGCACGCAGTTGCTCTACCCCGGCCCCGCTACGGTGCGCTCACGCGCCTATATGCATGAGACCACACAGGGCATTTACGACGCGCTTCTCCGCGGCCGTTTCGCATTTGACTTCGTACACGAAGACAGGCTCGAAGCAGAGCGCCTCGGCAAGTATCGCGCACTGCTCCTGCCCAATATTGCTATGCTGAGCGACCGCCAGTGTAAACAGATCGAAGAGTACGTGCGGTCTGGCGGATCGATCATGGCCAGCTTCGAGACCAGCCTCTATGACGATAATCTGACGCAGCGGCCGAATTTCGGTCTCGCCGATTTACTCGGCATCCACAGAGCTGGCGAGATCATCGGCACTAATGGCAATCCGTACTACGCCCGCATTGAAGCACCGGATGCGGCCTCACCGCACCCCATCCTTGAGGGCTTCACTGACACCAACTGGCTCCCCGGCGCGCAGAATCGCATGCCTCTCAATGCCATCGAGAATCCCGTGCTTACGGTGGTCCCTGGATTCGTACGCTATCCGCCCGAGCTTGCCTACCCGCCGCACGCGAAGACGGATGAGCCAGCGGTGGTGCTGCGCGAGTCGGGCTCCAGCCGCATGGCCTACTTTCCCGGGGATATCGAGCGTACCTACTGGCTCACGGGCCACGGCGATCTGCTGCGCCTCCTGCACAACACCATACGCTGGATCACAAACGACGAACGCGCTATTCACATTGAAGGCGAGGGCTTCATCGAGATGTTCTGTTGGGAGACTGCTCCCGGATATGCCGTGCACCTGCTTAACTACACCAATCCCAATGCCCAGCATGGATGGATGGAGTCGACCTACCAGTTGGGCCCGCAAGCCATAAGGCTGAAGCTGCCGCAGAATGTAAGAGTGAAATCTGTCGAGCTCCTGAAAGCAGGCAAGAATCTTCCCTTTTCCTTGGACAATCAGACGTTGCAGTTCACCATACCGAGCGTCGGAGACTACGAAGTCGCAGCCATTACGGTCGCCTGAATGGACATCAATCGAGTTCCGCGACACCTGCCGAAAGCTGCGCTGGTATTGCGGATGCTGTTGCTCATGGCTGGGGCGTGGCCGGCTGGCTCGCTGAAGATGGGGCTGCCCCGGATGCATTTGGTGTGGATGCCTTCGGTGCCGGTGCGGCGTCATGAGAAGCGGGAGCCGTACTGGGCGCCGGTGATGGAGCCTGCGTGCCAGGAACAGATGCGGGTACGGGTTTCTGCACCGGTGTGGGCAATGTTATTGCTGCCACCGCGTCGGGGTCGTCACGCAGTTTGAGGTAGAGCGTTGTCCCGTCGGCCGGCGTCGGCACGATGAACGTGCTATCGGAAAAGCCGGTCGGCACTTCGGCCGGCTTTGCGAAATCTTTTGCTGCGCTGAAAGACCGCACCAGGAATAGCCCACTGCCGTCGATGGCGCAGGTTGGAGCGTCCGCGGTGGTGCAATGGATGGCGGTGATCTGCGGCGTGCGGACGAGGGTGCCGAGTGGAGTCCAATCACCGGGTGTGTTGTCCTCGGCGACCGGACGCATCTGCAGCTTGCCAAAGGCAGAGTGACCAAAGGCCTTCAAGGGATCGAGCGTCGCGATGGCGGTGTGTTCGTCCTGGAGGACGAGGTTGTCATCCGCAAGCGACAGACTGGTATGGACCGAGCCGCCGATAGTAGCCACTTCGATGGTCTGCTTGCGGGGAAAGACGTCCTTGGTTTGCACGACGAAGGTAAGTTTGCCGTTAAGAGAAAGATCGCCCTTCGCTCCGAGAGTGACCGGGAGGGCGCCGTTCTCCTGCGCGGGTTTGTCGATGAAGGAAAGCAGCATAAGACTCGGACGCGGGGCCTGGGTAGAGATCTTGACGGTCATCGTGCGTCCGTCTTTGAGCTTTACCGTTGCATCTTTGCCGTCGGCCGGTGACACGCCTGCCTTGGCGTTGAGATATACGGTCCTGTCGTCGCTGCCGCTATCGGCAGGCATGAAGGTTTGATTGTCGATCTGGGCAGAGACGACTTCCTTGAGGCCCTCGCCGGTAAGTATGGCGGCGTTGTCGCCCTGGTGAATCTTGAGGCCGTCCAGGTGGATGTCGCCGGTGTATGCAGTAAGAGAGACGTTCTCCGTATGAGAATCTCCGTACTG